>Ga0163109_10000283_pt1 | contig 41330 bp, 50 predicted proteins | sample CRUFie1St13metaG_FD_108704 | JGI IMG/M metagenome (GOLD analysis project Ga0163109, IMG submission 108704) | Marine microbial communities from the Costa Rica Dome - CRUD Field 142mm St13 metaG | ecosystem: Environmental > Aquatic > Marine > Oceanic > Photic zone | place: Costa Rica: the Eastern...
ATTAATTCCAACATTTCCTTGCTGAGCACCGATTGTTGTATTTCCAATGGTTGTTGTTATTAAAACATTACTATCTCCAGCGATTATATCATCAGCTGCAACAACTGTTTGTGCTTGAGAATTAACCCATTTATCGGTAGCAACATCATATACGAGCGCTTCACCATTCTGGGGGTTTGATATAATAACATTAGAAAGGTCGCCCAATTCGCTCGGGGCAGATGCTGAAGATATTGTTATTGTATTGGTTTCAAAATCAGTTTCTAAACTAATATTTGCACCAGACGAAAGGTTAATTTCGCTCAATTCACTGGGAATACAATCATCTTGACCAGATATTTTTATTTTTGCTATTGGATTTGGTGCTTTATATGCCATTACCTATACTTTCTCCAATTAAATGAAAATACTAAAAAGGACTAAGTTAAATATTTCATCTATTTATTTTCATAATATAGATCAATTTTAATAGAAAGCATTTTCATGTAATCCAGTAGTTACTTCCATCACAAATTATTGTTATGGATTGATTCTTTGAATTAAGCACAAACTCTAATTCTCCATCTATAAGCATTCCAGCAGGCGGAGTTACCATTATTGACTGACCACTGCCAAGTTGATTAATGCTATTCTTATCTTTTATTACAAACTCTTTACCACTAGGACATGGATTTGGTAAATTTAGTACCATATGCATAACTCCGCCGTCTGTAAACTCGCACAAGATAACATGATCACTAGTAGTTATATCGAAAATTGCATGCGAACCCATAACATTATCAGTATTTATATTTCTAATACTGAGCAAGTTATCAGATACCTGGTCTACATTTCTCCAAACATTTGCTGCAGAATCATATGATATAATTTGCCCATCAGTCGGCGCAACGATATCTGTGTCAAGTAGGTCTGATAACTCATCAAAATCGTTTGTTACAGATATAGATCCAATAAGGTCATCATAATTTATCGAAACCCCGGTGTGAATACCGCCCGAAAACATTAGCCCTACAATGTCTTCTATCTGCTCCTCATCAATTTGCGGAGCCAACTCTGCCGGCTTCCATTCTCCACCAACCCATGATAGAACATCGCCTTGATTGGGGAGGTCTGCGCTTACGTTAAATAAACTTTCAAGATATTTGATTCCATTCTTTAGCTTAATTTTGCCGAGATCATCCTTATACTCTGCACTAATTGCAACATGATCTGCATCCAGAAACATTTGGCCTACAATATCTTCAACCTCTTCTCTATTCAGGGCGGCCCTTGACACTTTCCCTGGCGACCAACTATCACCATCCCAAATCAACGCGTCATTAATGCTTGGATTAACTGACTCTACATCACTTAAGTCATCAATAGAAAGATTAACCTGAGCCTCTTTTGCTATCCAAAAGTTGCCATTCCAGACAAGTGTGTCACCAGCTGATAAGCTTTCAATATTTACATCATTAATATCATTTAAATTTATATCAATATTTTCAAAAGAAATATTTCCATTTACAATCAAATCGCCATTTGAAATAGCTCCACCAAAAATGATCTTGCTAGTGGTGACGTTGCCATTATCGGTAACACCCTGTAAATCACTAATACTTATCTCATCAATTTTTCCATCAATATCTGATATTATGCCATCTAAAAAATCTAGCCGTTCCGAAACTGTTGTAAACCCATCATACTTCTCGGATATGTGTGGAGCAATACCAAGCGTGGTTTCAATATTTATAATTGCTGATCTATATCGATTAATTCCATCTGCAGTTATTAAGCTTTTACCGTCTACAAATAACGGTATTTGCTGAAACCCGTCAATTGCTATCGGATATATGCTAGTATTTTGAGAGGCCATTTGCTTCCTACTTTCTCGGCGGCGATATAAGTCTAGTTAGCCTTGCCTTGCGTATTTCTGATCCTTTTGAAGCAATTTTGGCACTCTTTTTGGCGCTTGATGCTCCAACTTTTTTTACAGCTGGTTTGCTAGGACTTGTTTTGTTAGTTCTGCGAATTTGCTTTTTTCCACAACCACAACCCATAATATTCTCCTGTTATTTATAGTTTAATTATATTTTATTAGTATCAAATTATTAATTTATTTTTATTTATTGGGATTAGTCCCGATGAAATGAGATCTATAATGCCAAAAATACCTATAACATCATTATTATTAGTAATGCTACTTGGAATATATTTTACTCCAAAAAAAATTTTTGCAAAAGAAAAAATATTAAAATCGTATAAGTTAAAAAACAATACTCCGCCAAAAAAGGAGCGTATACTTAGCCCAGTTGTTAGGCTTACTATAATGGCTAATGATCCAGCAAGCAAAAAAACAGCAGTGTACCACGCAACTGCTTTTAGCATATCTTACGCAAAGAAAAATAATTTATCTTACCTGCTAACAAATGCTCACTTTTGTATATTGGGTGGAGAAAATGAAGAAAATTCAATATTATTTGCAGAAAATTCAGATACATTTAGAGGGAAGCTACCTCCAAGTATTTCATTTCCGGGGAAAATAATTAAAATAAACAAAAAAAGTGACCTATGTATTGTTGTTGTTATGGGAAAAATAAACCCAGTTAAAATGGGGCCAAGGGATTATATTCCAAAGCAACTTGAGATAGTAACAACTGTTGGCGCTCCAGGTGGCGTATTCCCAATAATCACACAGACAAATGTATCTGCAGTTGTTGATCGACAAAAAACAAAACTTGGTGAAATGTCACCTGTTGGAAATCCAATAGGAATGTTATCGGCAAAAGTCTACCCCGGGCAAAGCGGTAGCCCCGTATATAATAACGACGGTAAGGTTATCGGCATTTTATTTAGCGCAACTCATACATATGGGGGATTTTTTGTATTAAATAGTGATATATATGATTTTGTTCAATAATACTAAAATATAGATTCTAATGAATTTAATTCTTTTTCTTTTTTATAAATATAGTCTATTGCTATAAGAATATTATCACCATCACTATATAACCAAGCTTCTATTCTTATATCTTTATATTTCCAATAAGAAATATATTCATTTGCACCAATTAAAACTTTCCTACACTTTGAATTAAAAACCAAGTCACTCCCTATTGGATCTGCAGTTTCTTTTTTATATATAAAATGTCCATATTTTTTATTTAATGATTTTAAAACGTTGGCATACATCTTTCCGCAGTTACCAATCCCTATTCCGGTTGGCCCAAGAAATAGTGTTGCAGATATTAGTGCTTTATTTGAGTAATTTAGATGTAGCTCTGTTTCAACTCCATCAATATTTTTTCTGCTGACATAAACAACTAGGTTATCAGTACTGCCATACCATCTGGTAAAATTTTTTATTAGTGGAGCTCTATCTGACTTTTTGCCCCAACTCAAATCTGAGGGACTTTCAATCGGTGGAGAGCTAAGTACGGTAAGTATAAACAGAAATTTAAACATAATTAATCCTCATGTTAATGAAAATTAATTAGTTATTTTTTTTCTTTTTTGCTAAATTCTTTATTTTTTTAGATGCATGCTTTGAATATGCATTGACAAATGATATATCAATTAATTTTCCACTAGATATCATTTCAAGAAGACCCTGAACATCACCCGCTATCTTTATTGCTTCCCTACCAACTTCGCCCTCTTCTGTATCACTATTATAGATATCACTTATTTCAAAAGATTGTTTGGGGTTTATTCCAAACATATTCATATTTGCGCCAAGCTTATCTACTATCTGATCTAGCTTTTCTTTATCTCTTGCTCTTTTTTTAAATTCTTCGTTTTCATTATTAACACAGGAAAGCTTACATGTTTTGCAAGAATCTTTTATATTCATGTCTATCAAATTGCACTCATGTAATTGAATTAAATCTTTAGATTCACTCTCTATATTTTCTTTACATCCATATATTATTTTTCCATCATCAACTCTTGCTTTTCCATTACAATATTTGCTGTCTCTCATGATTTTAGTCATTTTGCATGTTTTTCTGCAATCAATAAAATCATCAGATTCCTTATCGAAAAATCTGGCCAATAAGCTCATAACTACTTTGCCGAAATTAAACTATATTTTTTTGAAAACTTATTCTTATATCTAAGAACTTTTCTAGAGTACCGCATACCGTGCTTATTTGGGCTCTTAACAATCTTGCCTTTTTTATTTTTCTTATATGAGCACCTAAATCCAGCATTATAACTGCATAATGCACGAGAGATATCTCCATTGTGATATTTTCTCCACCAATTAAGAGTTTTTATCCCTGCCTTAATTGATACTCTTGATTTCTTTAGCTGGTCGCAACTAAGCTTCTTTACTCCTGCAGGATTTTCCCCGCCTCTTCCGTTTCCAGTATATTTGGGCATAACCTGTGTTAAACCGCAAGCTCCGGCGCTACTAACGGAAGTTTTTTTCCATCCACTCTCAACATATATGAGGGCAAAAATTAACATTGGGTCAAAATTATACTCTTTACTTAGACTTACTACATACCCTGAATTCTTTTTAACAGTATTAAGCCGGCCTTTTGACAAGTAGAACTCTGGCGAAGCCATAATTATTAAGATCGCTAACTTTATTGACATTACAAAACCTTTGCAGCATGTGTGGCAAGCTCACTTCTCTCTCCCTTCAAGAGAGTTATATGTCCCGAGAGGCCAAAGTCTTTAAACTTTTCTACAACAACTCCTAATCCGCATGTTGCTGCATCCAAGTGTGGTGCATCTATTTGCTCCACATCACCTAGCAGAATTAGCTTCGACCCTTCACCCATCCTTGTTATAACCGCCTTTGCTTCATGCATTGTTATATTTTGTGCCTCATCAATTATCAATATTGTTCTTGGCAAACTTCTCCCTCTTATATGTGAGAGGGCTTGAACCTCAATTATTCCCTTTTCCATCAGTAGATTCAAATATTCTCTACCATTTTTAAATATTATCTCTAAATTATCAAAAAAGGGCTGTAACCAAGGTGCCATTTTCTCATTCAAGTCTCCTGGCAAAAAGCCTATGTCTGCGCTCGTACTTTGTGCTGGTCTTGCCAATATTATTTTATCATATTTTTTTGCGTTTAACTGTTTTATTGCAGATGCACAACTCAATATTGTTTTGCCAGAGCCAGATATTCCGGTAATAGACACCATATGGATATTTTCATCCATAAGCATTTCTGATGCAAATCTTTGTTCTTTATTTCTTGGAGAAACACCCTCCATTGAAAAATTTTTTGCACTTGCTTTAGAAAGCTTTGATATTTTATCATCCCTATTGATGCCAAGGGCGCTTTTACCACCACCTTTTAAAACAACGCATTCATTTGGCTCTAAGCTATACGCATTATCAATAAATCCAGATGAATAAAACTTGTCAATTTCCTCCGGATTCATATCAATGACAGATACTCCGGTAAAAGCTTCTTTTCTTATCGTTACTGATTTTTCTTTGTGATAATTCTCGGCTTTTACTTTTAGAGAATCACACTTAACCCTAAGGTTTATGTCTCTAGAGAGAAGTCTCACATCATCGAATTTGGTAGAGTATAATTTTGCAACAGATATAATTCTATTATCTACTGTATCTGCCATTCCATCTGGCAAAAGCGACATATCAGATTCGCTGCATATGGTTATAGTCTGCCCATTATCGAGAAGCACACCATCAGATAAGCTACCCCTATCTCTAAGGTCATCTAAAAATCGATTTATATACCTTGCGGAGTTTCCAATTGAATCATTTTTTAATTTTGCATTATCAAGCTCTTCAAGAACTTCTATTGGGATAATAACATCAAGGTTTGGGAATCCATGAATTGAATCTTCATGATATAAAAGTACGGATGTATCTAAAATAAACTTTTTGTTGGCCAATCTAATCTCCAAATGGTTCTATTTCTTCGTCCAGTATTGACCAATGCTCAATTTCAACTTCAAAATATAATTTTCCATTTTCACTTTTTAAAGTCATTTCTGGCCCAGCCCACTCACCTACAACCTCTCCGTCATAAGAAACTTTCATCGCCCCTATTGATGGATAATCTGTAATTTCAACACCTTCATCCATTAGGTACTCGACTAAGACTGGAACTTCTGCATCTTCCAATACTTCAACACCTATACCTAAATAAATTAACAGATCTTTTAACCAAGACCACCTTGCCTCAAGAATGTCTGATTCATATCCTGATCTCTCAGTTAAAAGAACTGTAATCATATTTTAGCCACATTTTCCGCTTCCACAGCTAAGGCATGTTACGCAACCCTCCTGATAAACCAAGGAGCCTTCTGCTCCGCAGTTATCACATTTTTTCTCTGTTGACTTTGTTCCATCTTCAATATATTTCTTTAGAACCCTCGCAACAACCCTAGAGAAAGATGAAAAGTCAGCATCCCTGTCTTTTTGAAGCTGCTCCACCATAAAGGAAACTGGAGCACCATGCCTTAGCGCTAATGATATTGTTCTAGTAAATGCTGAATAATTTGGGTTATCAAAAACTTCAACAATATTCTTTATCATAAATTCATCACCTTCTTCGCCAAAAGAAAGGTCATAAATCGAATTTTTTGTTTTTCTCGTCTTTTTAATTAGAGTACCACCAGAATATGATCTTGGTATTTCAACAAACTTAGATAGTCCACCAAACACCTCATATGGCTTTCCATCCATCAATCCAACAAGAATTGTCCAACCCTCACCCTTGACTGACGCTCTGTGAATTTCACAATCAAGTTGATCCGGTCTCTTCGGTGCAGAATGCTGATTAAAATTGGCACTACTCTTTTCTTCTTCCTCTGAGGAAATCAAAACACCGTCTCTAGATCCATCTACATAAACTGTTATACCCTTAAGGCCTGACTCCCACCCCTTCATATAAACTCTATTAACATCAGCTGTTGTTGCTTCTCTTGGCAGATTTGTTGTCCGACTTATAGCGTGGCAAATCCATTTTTGCGCAGCAGCCTGAAGGCTAACGCCTGATTCCCAATTAATTTCTGCAGAAGTAGCGCCATGATATGGTGACTTGGTTATATCTTCTTCTCCAGTAATGTCCATCCACTTTTGAAGTCCATGATGACTAACTGTAAAGTGCTGCCACCTATCACCAAGCTCATCTACGAAGTCAACTTCAACATTAGGATCGTTGGAATTTACCTTTTTTCTTCTAGTATATTGAAGCATAAAAACAGGCTCAATACCAGAGGTTGTCTGAGTTAGGCAAGAAACGCTTCCACATGGAGCTATAGTTGATATCGCAATATTTCTTCTTCCATGCTCTTTGTGCATGTCTCTTAGCTCATTTGACTCTTCAAATAATCTTTCAATAAATGGGTGTCCTACTTCTCTTTCGAAGTCATAAAGCTCAAACGCACCTCTTTCTTTCGCCAAATTACATGACTCCATATAAGATTGCACTGCTAAGGTCTTTGCTATATCTTCAACAGCAGAAATCGCCTCCTCTGAGCCATATCTTAGGCCAAGCATAGCCACGGTATCACCAATGCCCGTCATTCCCAGTCCAGTTCTTCTTCCTGTACTTGCTGCAACTCTTATCTTTCTCCAAAGATTTAATTCTGTATACTTTACCTCTTCTGGCTCTGGATCTGAGTTGATTTTTTCAATTATTCTATCTATATGTTCTATTTCAATCTCAACAAGATCGTCCATTAGTCTCTGCGCTTTTCTTGTATAAGATGAAAATAAATCATAATCAAACTTTGCAGAACTAGTAAATGGATTTTTTACAAATGAGGTTACATTTAACAATAATAGTCTGCAACTATCATTTGGCGACAAAACAAGCTCTGAGCAAGGATTTGTAGAGGTAATTCCAAAGCCATCCTTTTCATAAATTTGTGCTGGTGTATTGTTGATAATATTGTCCCAGAAAAGAACTCCTGGCTCTGCAGAATTATGTGCAGAATCAACAATCTGATCCCAAATATCTTTTGCAGAAACAAACTTTGAAACCTTCTTTTCTGAACCAGAAGAATCCACAGGCCATCGAAGCTCAAAATCTTTTTCTTCTTTTACTGCATGCATAAACTCGTCTGAGAGCCTAATAGATATATTTGCACCAGTTACCTTTGTACGGTCTCTCTTAATATTTATAAATGTTTCAATATCTGGGTGGTGGACTGAAATTGTCATCATAAGTGCGCCACGCCTATTGTTTTGAGCAACCTCCCTACAGGAATTGGAGAATCTCTCCATAAATATGCCAATACCATCAGTGGTCTTTGCTGCGTTAGAAGTATTCATGCCGCTTGGACGAATCTTAGATATATCAAATCCAACTCCACCACGCCTCTTCATTATTTGCACCTGCTCTTGGTCAGACTTAAGAATGCCGCCATAAGAGTCAATTGGAGAGTCAATAACAAAGCAATTGGATATTGACTGAATCTGAAAATTATTTCCTACCGCAGACATCGGTGAGCCTTGGGGAACAATATATTTGAATTGATCCATAAGATCAAATATTTCATCTTCAGACATTGGGTTTGCAAACTTTGATTCAATTCTTGCAAACTCCTTAGCCAGCCTTCGATGCATTTGGTCGGGAGAGGTCTCCATAAAATTTCCATTGAGGTCCTGAAGGGCATACTTCGAGGTCCAAACTCCCGCAGCGAGTTCATCTCCGTTAAAGTATTCCATAGCTCCGCTAAATGCATCGTCATATGTTTTGTGCTTATTGTTATTTTTATTTATTTTTTCCAACATGGTACTGTTTAAACCTTCTCTATAATTTTTGTTACCTTTAACAAGACATTTTGCCTTATTTGTCTAACTCTCTCTGCGGTTAAGCCGATAATACTTCCTGTTTCCGCTAAAGTCATGCCTTCTACAATATTATTGATAAAAACTGCGTTTTCTTTTTTGGAAAACGACTGGGATACCATGGCAAATACTTTATCTATTGTTAGAATATCAATAAAATTATCGACGTTTAAATATTTTTCATTTTTTTTAAAATTTTTTTTATTTTTTTTGTCTCTTCTGTCCTCTAGAAGAATTCTTCTTATTTCTTTTGAGATATTCCACTGTGCCCAACGATAAAAATCAAAATTTTTTCTATAGTCAAAAGAATTTATTGCTTTCCAGGCACCAAGCCTTGCTTCTTGCGATATATCTTCAAACATATGATGATTTATGTATTTATTTGCTCTGTTATTTGCAAAAAATTCAATTTTTTGATATAGCTCTTCTTTCCACAGAGTAGATGAACAAAGCTCATTCTCAATATACTGCATTTTGATGTCCAAGTTCGACAAAGAATAATAACTCAATTTTATTCTCTGTCCAAATCTTCTGGAGAAAACTGCTCTACATACTCACCATCTTTCCAAGATCTAACAACATAAGTTTCTTCAGAAAGGGTAAATACGCTGATGACATCTTCCCTTTGAGAAAAAGAAGCAGCACTAATATGCCTCGTTCCGCATCCTTCAGGCACCTCTGATGAGGGTGAATCAACAGTAAGGTAAATTTTTCCACCAATTATTTGGCCATTCCTATTTACTACTATAGCGCCATCTGATCCATCCTCAAAAAGTGCCCTAACATCATCTGAATTTTGCATGGTTGCAACATTTAGATATTTTTGTATTGGATTAACACCTATTTGTCGCATTCCACTTATAACAAAATCTTTAGGGGTATCAAATACACCTAAAACAACTAATATACCAATTTTTTTATCCTCATTAAAAAACTTTTCTGATATATCGCATAAAAGACCAAATATTTTTTTCTCCACCTTTTGATGTTCTCGCGCAATATTGAACTGAAAGGAAAAATCAGTTGATACGGTTGTGCTCATTGTGGTTAACTCGGGGGTATCTTCTTGCTTCATAACTAAACTCAAATTTAAACTATAGCCTTATTGGTGATTATACCAAAATCGGTAAAATCCATCTAATTCTATAATATATATTTTATAAAAAATATTATTAAATTATACTAACCAGAAAAGCCTAGCTCATCAAACGTATAGTGAAGCTCTTTTCCTTCTTCATCTACAGTTTTTATGTTTATGGGGGCACCCCATATCTCGAAAAGATATCCCATAACATTTTTTAAATGTTTGGGATCCAGAGTTCCAATTTCTGGATTGGCCTGTTCAAGCTCCATACCGTCGTGATTTGCAGAAACAATGCATATTTCCGGAGTTCTATAGCCATAGGTATCTTTTACCAAATGCTCAATAACATCATCGAGATCTGTAGATGTTATTTTAATAATTTGATTTGAGCTTTTGTCAACAATCTGCTTATAACAGAATAAATTAAGGTCATCGACAATTTCTTGAGTTAAATATAGTCTTACAAACGATGTGTCATCTTCATTCGCTACGACTTCGTATATCTTGTCGATTCCATCAATTTCAGATTCTCCATTTTTATATTTTTCATCCCATTTTTTCTTAATATCGTTTAGTATTGTAAATCCTAAAAAATATGGATTGATATTAAGCTTATTTGATCCGGGCTGAACAACTCTTTCATGTATTTTGACGAACTCCAGGTATTCTGCTTCTGTTAGGCTCTTCATTCTATACATAATTTCTGCATGAACCCAAGAAGCTATACCCTCATTTAATCTTTTTGTAACATATTGCGGATAAAAATAATAAGACTCTTCTCTTATGATTTGAAAAATATCTTTCTCCCAATCTTTTAAATCTGCATATTGAATTAAAAACCACAATAAATCATATTCTGGATATGGAGGAAACGTTTGTTGAGTGACAGCCTTTTGCTTTGGTGTTCCTAGTATGTCAGAAAATTCAGTATCAGCTAAATTTTTTGATTTTTTAACCCCAGACTCACTAGAATATGGCTCCCTTAGAACTCCTTTGTGCCAGTCGATATTTTTATCCATAGAAAAAGCAATATCCATTATATGTTCAACCGCTTTGAGTCCATATTGCTCTATATAATCATCTATTCTTCTTGCTCTTTCTGCCGCATGGTATACCATTTTATTGTCAGTCTGCTTAAAAAGGTAGTTATTCTTAAAGCAATGACTATGACCGAATACATGTGCCATAACCATAATATTTGCAATATCTGGATTTGTATCTAATAAAAACGCATAAGATGGATCATTATTTAAAACAAGCTCATAAACCTTTGAGTGACCCATCTCTCCCTGCATTTTTTGATACTCATAGGATTGACCATATGACCAGTGACGACCACGCGTTGGGAGTCCATAGGACATAACTCCAAGCAAAACCTCTTGGCCGACAACTTCCCAAACCACTGGGTAGTAATCCAACCTCAGCTCCTCAGCTATGTCCTCTATCTCTTTTAATTTTTCTTTTAAATTATTATTCAATTTTTAATATTCCATCAAACTATTGATTTCTTTTTTGATATACTATCAATATTAAAAAACATTTTTAACGCACTAAAAACTTCGTCCCTACTAGAAACCCTCATTGAAACAAATCTTGTTCTGTTTATTTTTTCAGAAAACAAACTCGAAAGCCTCTGATCATCCCTTATCCAAGGTGATTCTGCATTTGGAGTTACCTCTCCATAGCCAATTGCAGTAACTAATGGCAATAACTTTTCAACATACTCTACACATTTGATGTTGTCATCGCCCCAGTTGTCTCCATCTGACCATTCCATAACATAGTTGCAATACTTATCGGGTGGATGATTTGCCAATATATGCTCATATGCTAGCTTAAAAGCAGAGCTACATTTTGTTCCACCACCACTATTTACACTAAAAAATTGCTCCTGATCAACAATAAATGCTTCGGTATCATGCGCAATAAATATTAGCTTTATATTGTCATACCTTTTTTTCAAAAACTGCACCATCCAAAAGTAAAAACTTTTTACTATATATCTTTTTTCAAGACCCATAGATCCGCTTCTATCCATCATTATATAAATGGCAGCATTAGAATGATACTCCCTTACGGTTTCCCATGATCTATATCTAAAATCAGATTGGTTTATATTTGCTATTTTGGCAGAACCTTTTGCAGCATTTCTTTTAATATTTTGTAAAATTGTTTTTTTAAGATCAAGGTCAGGATTTATGCCTCTTTTCTCTAGAGAATCGACCTCTTCATACTCTGCAACAATTGAGCTGCCCTGGTTTGGCTCCATCCAAGGTAAATTTAATTCTTTAAGAAGAACATCTACAAGCTCATCTATTGATACCTCTGCATCATATGTTCTTTCTGCAGTTTCATCACCAGGCTTCCCGCTACCTGAGCCTGGCTTTTGTCCATTATCTTTGCCTATTCTAAATTTATCTCCAGGCTTTGTGTCTACACCCTGACCAACGCCTCCATTGTTGTTAAGCTTACCATACTTAAACTTGTATTGGTCCAAGAACTTTATTGGAACCTTTATTTTTTTATCACCATCAGTTGTGATAATATTGTATTCAGTTATTAGATCTTTGCCATGCTTTTTTATCGCATCCTTAACAAGCTCTTTGTGTCTATCTGAGTCCCTTTTGCCTCTTCTTTTTAGGCTCCATATATCAGATAAACTTTTATTTTCTTTAGACATTGCAAAGCCTAACTTCTTGCCATTAATGAGCTAACATATTTTAATAAATTATTTGCACTCTCTGCTGTATACCCATGATGCTCAACTAGAGCTTCAATAACAACATTAAGCTTCTTAAGGGCATTTTCATCTGGATTTCTAGTGCTAACAGTCAATCTTATTACATCTTGCCTTTCTTCAAAAAGCTGCTTTTCAAGACCTTCTCTTAATCTTGGATGATCCTTGTAGTTATAAGATCCATCCTCTTTTGCTGATCGCAACATTTTTCTAAATATCTCTTGCCTAAAAGATTTTTTACCTGACTCAGTTATTTTGACCTTCTCTTCTATTGATCGCATCAATCTTTCGTCTGGCTCTCTCAAATTACCCCACTCATCTTCAATCTTAGCGCCATCTAAATATGCCTCTATTTGATCCATATAATTCTGAAGAAGGTTTGAAACCTCCTCTTCAAAATTCAAGAAGAAGGCTTTTTGGACTTCATTCTTGGCAAGCTTGCTATACTCTTCTATTACATGAGTTAGTATATTCTCTAACCTTTCAATTTCTTTATGATCAAGCTTTGGATTTGATACAAATCCGGATCTTATTGATCTAATTATATCTATTGGAGAAATGCTTGTAACACCATCTTCAGCAAGAGTTGCTGAAATGCGATTTATTATATACCTAGGAGATACTCCATCCATGCCCTCTGAAGCAAACTCTTTCTTGAACGATTGGGCTTCCATCTTGGTAAACCCTTCTACCTCCTCATCATTATAGAGTCTCATTTTGCTCATTAATGATAAGCCTTCATTTTTTGAAGTCTTTAATCTAGATAATACTGCAAACATTGCTGCACAATGCAGTGTATATGGGGCAATATGTATTCCATCAAACTTTGACTGCCCAATTAGCTTTTCATAAATTTTGATCTCTTCGCTAACCCTTAGGTTGTAAGGAACTTTTACGACAATAATTCTATCGTGCAACGCTTCCATTTCGTCCTTTGCAAGAAAGCGATCATACTCTGTTTGGTTTGTATGGGCACATAAAAATTCATCTGCATAAATTAGTGGAAATCTTCCAGTTTTTATATTTTTTTCTTGTGCAAGAGTTAGCAGGACATAGAGAAATTTTTGATCTACCTTAAGCATTTCAACAAATTCCATCATACCTCTGTTGGCGATATTCAGCTCTCCATCAAACCTATAAGCCCTAGGATCAGATTCTGCTCCATATTCTCCAATTTTGCTAAGATCCATTGAGCCAACTAACTCAGAAATATCTTGACTCTTTTTGTCAGATGGAACAAAGGTACCTATCCCAAGTCTTGATTGTTCAGAGAAAACAACTCTTTTAACAGGAAGGCTTAAAAAGTCCCCGTCATATTTATCCCTTAGCATCATGGTCATGTATGGGCTGAGCTGACCCTTTATCAGAATTCCATGCTCATCTTTAAAGTTAGACCTAAGCTCCTCTGGTATTGCGCATAATGGATCCTCGTGCATTGGAGAATCAGAAAGAGCATATATAGCACCCTCATCGGTCTTAGAGAAATTTTCAAGACCTCTCTTTAAAGAGATGGCCAATTGAGACTTGCCTGACGAAGTTGGGCCATACATAAGAAGAATTCTTCTAGACACTTCGCTGCCAGTTGCGGCAGCTCTTAAATAAGACATTATTTCATCTATAGATTCTTCAATTCCGAATAAATCTTTATCAAAAAATTTATAATTTGTGATTTCTCCGTCCTCATCTCTTTCAATGCCTGCAGATTCAATCATTCTAAGAACCCTCTCGTGAGCCCCCATATGAATGCTGGGATTTTCAATCACCATTTTTATATAATCTCTCAGATTTCCCTCCCACAAGGTGGCTGCTCCGCTCTCTATGTGGTCTCCTAGGGCGTCTAATATTGAGAATTTACTATCTTTCTTTTTACTTGGCATTCCTAAAAACTCCTGGGGTTTATTTTTCTCCAAAGATATCTCTAATATAACTTTGGTTTCCCTCTTTTATCTTATTAGTAATAGCTCTAGCTTCATCTTTTGCGATTTTGACCAGATCTTCTTTTGTTCTTTCTATCTTACTTTTTGCAGGATTTAAAATTCTAACCATATCATTCGAATTGCATTTTTCGCAAAATAGTTGAAAATTATCTACTGAAGATAGACTTTTAAATTCATTAATTTTTAGAGAAAAAACGTTGTTATGACCACATTTTTTGCAGCTATATCTATATTTTGGCATTATCACTCTCGTCTTTAAACATTACATTTTTTCCATCAAATGTTATATCTCCGGATAAAGATAAATCTCTAAGCAATTTTTTTTTAAATTTTTCATCTAAAAAAATAACTAAAGCTTCAAGATCTCCATTGTCTGGGTTATATTTTATATTTTTTATTTTTCCAATAATTTTATTTTTCATATTACATCTGTGATATTGCATTAATTATATGTGGATTATTATAATTTGAATAGAATAATAATTCACTACTATCAATTTTTTCATAATCTAAAATCATAGAAAATGGCATTTCTAATCCAGGGAATAAAGAATTCTCTCCCTTATCATTATCAATGCTTGTAAGAGATAATACTCTTATAGAATTATTTTTTAATGATACATTTAATATTAAATATTTTACGTTTTCTTCAAAAATTGTTCTTGCATTAATTATATCTCTTGGCCTTAGCCCTTTTAGGCTGTTATTATATTTCATTTTCTTCTCCAGCTTCCTCTATCCAATCATCTGGAAAATCTTCTATTCTAGATTGTGCAAAATTTTTCCTTAAAGAAACCGTACCCTTTGCACCATCTCTATTTTTAACTATATGTATTTGCATATCCTCTCGGAGCTGCTCGTCTTCTCTGTTACCTATTATAAAGGCAATTGCAGCATTATCTCCGATCATTTTACTACGTCCAAAATCTTCTAGGCTAACATTATCTTCATGTTTGCCATTATTCTTTTTTGGTGCCGCCTTTCTTTGTGCAGCAGTAATTACTGGAATATCTTTTTTTCTACAAAATTCATGCAACTCTTCCGATACCTTACCCACATCCAGCCAATCTGAGCCTGCTGATCCAGCTATAGGCTTCATTAGCTGTAGGTAGTCTATAAAAATTGCATCTGGCTTAAATATACCTAATATTGCTTCATATTTTGCCTCAATCTCGCCCATGGTAGAGCCGCGAGGCATGTCTAGAATATAAAATATTTTCTCATAATCTCTTTGAAAGTCTAGACTCTTTAGCCATCTTCCCTTTTCTTCATCGGAAAGGCGACCTCTCATTATGCCTCTATGGGGAGTTCGAGATACATTTGCGTCTAGTCTTTGCTCTAATTGTTTTTTACTCATCTCTAGCGAAACATACAAAATATTCTTTCCATCATCACTGGTTTTTAGACCAGTAGACGGATCATTGGTTCCCCTCCATGCATTTATTGCCATATTCATCATCAAAAGTGATTTACCAGAAGAAGACGCTCCACCAATCACTAGCATTTCTGAATTTTTTATCCCCCATGTATAATCGTCAAGCGCAGAATATCCAGATAGGAAGCCTTGAATTTGTTCGGGGTTTTCCGATGTATACTCATAGTCCTTTATCCTGGTTTCTATGGAATCAGATACCATGCCCTCCGAAAAAACATCTTGCCTGTATAATTTGTCTGTCTGAGCTAAAGTTCTCTTTAGCTCATCGTTAAACTCAGTTACTGTCTCTTCATTGCTATCAACATCTTCTGCATGATCTGAGATCTTTTTTATCAAGAATTTATTATATCGCTCCTTCATCTTGTCTAGATGATATCCAAGCTCATTTTGTTGACACTCTTGAATCTTTATATATTCAACGATATCTGTATCGTCATCCTCTTCATCTAGGAGGTTAAATAAAACCTCGTATGATGGAGGAATCTTGTGTCTAGTATAATATCCATTTATAATATCGGCTGTAGCCTTATAGGCTGGAAGTACAACCTTTTTAAACAAATCACTGTCTATGCTCCTGTAGACTTCATTTATTTCAATAGAGCCTTTTAGCATCCAGTTAATTACTTTAGCATCAAACATTATTGCCCGTCTTCTTTCTATAATCTATTCCAGAAACTGTATATTGCTTTAAAAATTTGGCAAAAAGAGATCCAGTTGATCTTGAAAAATCTCCTGCAAGAACATCTTTTAAATTTGGAGTATTTGAGCACAATATTGTTGGTAGTCCATTTTGAAACCTGTGCCTAAGCACCCTTTCCATTGTTTGCCCAAACAATAATTCTGCCCTTTCAGTTGGGTACACCCATCTTAAATCATATTCATCTATAACAATGAAATCTTTTTCTGTTATTTCTGAGAAAAAAGCACGATTATCCATTGACTCCTGTATCATATCACTCATATTATAATAACCAGCCGTATAACCTTTGGTTATTGCGATCTTTAAAAAGCATGAGGCCATATAGGTCTTTCCGGTACCCAGAGAGCCAGAAAATCCAAGGGATACTCCGTCATCATACATTTTTTCAATATCTTTTATATAATTGTGCATTGCCAACTTAAATCTTTTATCACCCTCAAAGGCTTTAAAGGACTTACTCCAATATTCCATTGGAATATTGGCCTGAGCATACAATGTTATTCTTGATATTTTTTTTGAGCACTCATTACAACCAGATGAATCGCAATATTTGCATCTATTTTTTATATTTTCTTTTATCTTTAAAAACTTAGATTCAGGTATCTTCATCTACTTCAAACCTAATTCCTGTTCCATCTTCATTTAGTGACGATTTTCCTCCAAAAGATATCGAAAAATCATCATCTGCGCTCTTATTCAATAATGAGCTTGGAATTGACATTGACTGCTCACTATATTGAAGTTTATTCTCAGGAAAATCTGACCTTTTCTCGCGAACCTTTTCAGGCTTTGGCCTTGTAACTTCAGAATTTGCAGAAAGCTTCATTGCGCAAACTTTATCTTTAAAAATAAGATAGAGCTCACCCTCATTGCTTATCACCATTCTATTATCTTCAGAAGTTTTTACGACCCCGCTCAAAGTCCAGCCACCATCCATATATACCGTTATAGGTTGACCTATAATTTTTTTCTGATTACTCATAAATACCAATTTCTTTTGCCCGACTGATAAGCTTACACTCTGGCTCATCTTCATCTAGGCCGTATGTTTCTATGTACCCTCTTATTATACTCAAGTCGGATGGCATTTCTAGCTGGTGAGATGAGAAAATATCTGGAACATTGACCTTTGCCCAGTCCAAAAGCCTTCTAAATGCAGCTCCATCGTTATGTTGCTTCAACATCTTTGAGTACATTCTTTCAAACTCATTAATCATTGATGGCTCTAGAAACAATCTGGTCCCAGTAACAGATCTTTCTCCGCTCCTAAACTTATAGTCAAACATCCAGTCAATGTAGTTTTTTATTTTTATAACGACGCTTAGCTTTTCTTCAGCCTTTTCTTCAGCAGAAAGGGACTTGTAGTTTTCTGCTGCCATTGTATCAAATAGCTTGGCAAAATCCCGGCTCTCTTTACCTAAACCTGGATTTCCTTTCCACCTCACTAGTCTAAAGCGAACACCATGTTTTGAAGTGTATTTATGGCAAAAATAAGCCATTAGAGTTATATGATTCCAAGTTTTCTTATCTTTTGAAATCCAATCGGGAATATTTTGGTAGAATTCATCTTGAGTCATTGGGTCTCCAAAGTAAATTAGGCACCCTAAAGCGCCTAATTTTTTATACCCTATAATTTTACCGACTCGTCATTATATTGACAAATATTTTTGATTAAAAACTAAGTATCGTCCAAGCCCTCTTGAATAACTCTATTGATTATTGCTCTTTGGACCCAGTCTGGACAAGAAGTGAATTGGAGCCATGCATCTTCAAGCTCCCCTTCGTCCGTTGCATTCATTATCTTAACGCCTTGTTCTTCAGCGATCTTATCTAAAAAATCTGCTTCCTTTAAAAGACCAATTGAGTCAAGATGATTTGCTAACTTTATTAGTTCTTTAATCATTTTAAGTCTATTAAGCTGAACCCATTGGAAGCGGACCACCCCTGACCATTTGTCTGATCAACTCTTCTTGTAGCTCTGGACCCATTTCTCTCACCATATCTAAAACGTCATCAAGCTTTCTTCTATCGGCCATATTGTCTTCCACCTCTGGCAATTCGAACATTGGTTTTCCATGTTCATCAAGGACTTTATTGCCATCGAAATACTCAGACATGTTTTCTGAAGACTTTTTAATAATGCTATCCAAAAAATCTGCTTCCTTGGATAGACCTTTTCGATCTAAGTGATCTGCTAACTTTACTAAATCTTTTAACATAGTTAAGCTCCTGTTATTTTGTCAATGATAAGCATAATTAATAGTAGTATTTATGCTTAATTTGTTATTAAATTTAATCTAATGGCCTTATGTCTTCTTCCATAATTCCAAAATCAAGTTGATCCCCGCCTTCGTCTTCATCAAAGTAAAATAAAACGGAGTATTCTGCTGGAGCATTATTTCTGAGCTGCACTCTGGATATTTCACCTTCAGCCCCTTTTTGGTAATTGCTTCCAACCATCATATATTTATAAGGATTTGAAGCATAAACCTTGACCTTATCTCCAACCTCATATTTCGCAGGAATAAGCTGCTGTCCCCTATCAACCTCTATATATGCATGACTTTTAGAGTACCTATCTGACTCCATGCCTCTCATTCCTCTTAGTAACGAGTCTAAAACCTTTAGTGCATTGTCATAATAAGAAGATAAGTCTACAGTGTATCTATACTCATCTACTTCATTCCATCCAGATCTTTCAAATCTTACTATTTCGTGTGGCTCATCCAAAAGTCCGCTATTTTGGTATTTGTCCTGATTGTCACTAATATAATCAAATGCTTTTTTTACCACCATTGTAATATCGCCTACATTTTCTACATTCAGCAAAAAATCATCGATCTTGCCGCCAGACTGCTCGGCCTCTCGATTGGCTATTGGCTTTAGATACTCTTTTACCAACTTTAGCTTATTTCCCAAGCCCTCACCGGTTATGTGTGGGCTAATAGAGCTTATTCCGCTTATTACATCTGAAATATTCTTAAGTTCAAAGTCGTCAACTATGATCTTCTTAAAGAGATCATCTAAGCGATCAGCCTCAGCATCTAAGGCCATTTTTCTTAAGTTGATTGAAAGACTTTTTATTTTATTATGCATAATATTTATTTCTGCTGCTCTTCAGACTCTTCCATCTTTACAACTTTATATTCGAGATGATGTTTTATCTTGCCTATCCCATCTGCCATAACTGCGAACTTACTTTCGACCCATGATGGAAGGTGATCATCATCATGCAGCATATTATATAGCTTATGTGCATATTCTCTAATTTTATAAATATGTTCGCGAGCCATTCTTGCATCGCAATCAGCATGAGTAAAGTTTCTGCCCTCATCACTCAAGTGGCCTTCGATCTCGATTGTATTGGTATCTTCATTAAATTCTATAGAAGTAACCTCACCTGAATGCTCAACATCTGCACTTTTTATTATTCCATCCAAATAATCCGCCTCTTTTGCAAAGCCTCTGGAGTCTAGGTGATTAGCTAATTTTATAAGTTCTTTGATCATTTTTCTTTTTTTGTCTCCATTTGCAAAATTGTATCTGCATTAATACCCTTATCCAGTATTTTTCTTAACTCCGATATTATCTCATTCGCAGCTTCTTCGGTGCAACTACCATTAGGGTAGGCGTTATGCCAGCCCCAATCCTCCCACGAGTAGTCCGACATTGCCCCGTGACATGGACCACCTTCCCACCATACATATAGTTTTGGATGCTTTCTCTCTATATCTTTCATCAAACCCTGTATGGTTTCATAGCGTCTTTTTGCAGCATCCAGACCCATCGACTGATGAGGTCCCTGCCAATTTGGATCATCTGGATCAAATGCAGTGCTGAAGTTTTCTCCAGCTGCAGCAGCTGTGCCAACCGCACCTTCTGGATGTTTTTCATCTATAAGTTCCCAGTATTCAACGCTCTGATTATTCTCATCCCAAGTGCTAACTTTGCCAACGCAACGATCTTTATCATCAACATACCTACATCCTCGGCCCTCTGGGGCGCGACGAATGCCTTTAAAGTGTGTCGAATAAAAGAAGTCACCCTTTTGGGGTTCTTCTGCCATTTTAATTATTCGATCCAAATAATCGGCTTCTTTTACGAAGCCCTTACTATCCAAATGGTTTGCTAATTTTACAAGTTCCTTGATCATATTATTTGCCCTCTAATATTTAAACTATGAATCTTCTGTGTATAATCCTGTTGGATACCAGCCCGAACCACCTTCGGACCCCATAAGGGCATCTTTCATGCTAGTCTTTGACCTATATTCTATTTTTACAGAAGGATCCCCATTGCGCGTGCTTGGAATGATTATTCCATCACTTATATCAATACCAAAATGATTATTTATTTCTTGAATGGCATTAACATGGAAGCTGCTAGACAGCAGCTCTCTATGCTCGGCTGCCAATAGCCTAACAAGCTCTGGGCTGTCGACACGAGGTGCTCCCGCCTCTTCGCGTGCCTTTTCACGTATCGAATGCACCTCTTCATAGCTGTCAATCCCACAAGACATTGGCATTAAAGTTAGTGTCTTTCCATCTGAAGATAACTCTATAGTGCCATCCTGATTCTCCGCTTTGAACTCAACATAAGACTTAGGCCCATGCTCTGCTCTAATTGCACTTTCAAGCGCATTTATAATTTTTACACCAGCATCGGTGTTTATGCCAAGCTCAAAAGTACTGGATTGCTTTATTATTCGATCCAAATAATCGGCCTCTTTTACAAAGCCCTTGCTATCCAAGTGGTTGGCTAATTTTACAAGTTCTTTAATCATCTTATTTACTCTTTATCATTTTAATTAATTCAAACGCATCTGAATCATTTTTTGTTTGCTCAATTAGTTTATTTATATCCTGAATTGGCAATCCCATCGGCCTCTCAGTTGTTATGGTCATTTTTGCTATTTGAAGCGCAAGCTGTTTTTTTACAGCCGCAGCATTAGGCTGTTTATTTGCCTTAAAAAAAGCATGAAGCTTATCTTCATCAGATAGTGTGCCATTAAAAACTTTTACAGGATCAATTTTTGCATGATGCCTATTGCTCTTAGGATCAAACCATTCCTCTATAATCCCAGAGCTGGCCTTATTTGCGGCCCGTGCGTTTTCTTTTGTCGGGCCCCATGTTGCTGGATTTGCTGATTTAATTATTCCATCTAAATAATCGGCCTCTTTTACAAGACCCTTGCTATCCAAATGGTTGGCTAACTTTATAAGTTCTTTGATCATTTTATTTAAATTCCTTAAAAAGTAATTATTATTCAATTTTAATATTGAATATTAGCAGCTTTATAATAAATTATTAGCAGACTATGTCCAATCCACAGGCTTTCTCTTGGGATAGCTCTGAAGTACCTTATTTTTTGGCATTATAATGTTGAATCCAGGCTCACTTTTATAAACCTCTATTCTAGACTCAGAATGGTCCCTAAGATATTTGCAGTTATCAAAAAGCTCAACAACTATTGCTTTCTTTTTGCCTGGAGCATTCCTGATCACTCGCCCGATTCTTTGCAGAGCTCTGCCACTAGATTTTCCAGAGCCTGCAAGCACCAGTGCATCAAGATTTGGTATATCAACACCCTGATCAAATATCTTTGAGGCGATTAGAAGATCTAGCTCTCCATTCTTCATTTCGTTTATCGCTCCAATTCGATCTTTTGAGCTCTTTGCACCATCTAAAAATTTAACCTTAAATTCTTCACTGAGTTTTTCCAACAAAACATTGCCATGGCCAACTCTAACTACCAATATTAAAACTTTTTTACCAGCTTTTACCAATTTTCTTGTTGCTTTTAATATAATTTCGTTTCTATCATCATTTTCTACAACATAATTCTTGTATACTTCATGATATGTCTTTCCGACCCCACGCATTGTAGGAACATTAATAAAGTGAATATCTGGAGGAACAAGATAGCCTTCTTTTATCAACTTTGTAGCACTAATATCTACAATTTTAGGGCCAGCAACTGCTTCAATAAGTATGTCATCACCAGTGTCTCTCCATGGAGTTCCAGATAGCAAAAATCTGTGCTTTGCAGACTTACTTTCTCTGTGCAAAAACTGAAGAGTCTCTGATGCTGCATATTGGCATTCATCAAATATGAAAAGTTGCGCTGATTGAACCAGTCTTTGAACCTCTAATTTATTAATTTGAGATATATGTTTTTTTGAATCTTGAGTTGTATCATTATCAACTATTTTAACTTTTTTATTAAAAGCTGCAGCAGCAGACCATATTGTCATAATTGTAAACTGCTTTGACGTATCACACTCTCCTCCGCCTACAACTCCGCAGTCTATACCATATGCATCTTTCATTGTATCTCTCATTTGATATAACAATTCGATACCAATAACATATATTATGGTTGGAATATTGTAGTGTGCAGCAATAGAGCATAATATTTTACTTTTACCAGATCCAGTCGCAGACTTAATTATTCCAGATCCATTTTTTATAGCCGACTTTAGTGCTTTTGCCTGATAATCTCTAGGCTTAAACTTTCCCGGAACTAACTCTATCGGCTCGCCATATGATAGGTTGGGCCTAGCATCTTTTATGGTATATTTTACTCCATGAGCGTCAAGGACTTCTCTTATAATAAAAAGTAGCCCTATATGACATTTTCCATATTTATTTAGAAGACGTATTTTGCCGTCCCACCCTCCATGCTTACCCTGAGAGCCATATCCACCTCTGCCACCCTGCATATAACTATATCCAGGATGTTCATAGCTTGTTCTCTTTTGAAGCTCTGCTATTACTTCTTCAGGGATTTCACCGCGTAATTGGCAGTTAACGTTATCGAGCTTTATTTCGACCATATTTTATCTTAGGATGTTAATTCAATTATATCAGAATCATTTACAAGGGTGTAAGTAAACGCATTTCCATAAATTTCAGCAGATATATCGCAAGTTTCCATAAATTCGTAAAAATCTACTGAACTTTGAAAGACTTGGCATCCTGCAGAAACTCCGCCAGTATACTCTCGATCATCTGGCCCCCATTGTCTGTGAATATTTATCCCAAACATTCCCTCATGCACTGGACCTGAATAATCTGGCTTTCTATCTCTATTGTCATCTCTCCAAATAGAGACTTTCGCCCTTCTTTGACAAAGGGCTTTATATTTTCTTTTTCCACCATGTATATCAATCTTATAAGCACTATATTGGCCTGGGATTAAAATTGCAGTTCCTCCAGAAACTATTGGCTTTTGAAGTATTCTAGTTCCAGGCTCAGTTGTTGCTGTATATGCATCTACAACCCAATCATCATCAATTTTGTAAAATACATTTATATTGTCATCAAATGTATCTGCAAGTCCAGATGAATTTCTGACTCCAATAATATTTAGGTTATAATCTCCATTTTCAAAAAACTTATACCCCATCCCATGTAGTGCGGATCTAAATCTTGACACTAATATATTTGCATCTGCTCCAAGTATTCTAGCCATCTTATCTTCTCCGCTTGTCAATAATTGACTTTCTTCCGCCGCCCTGAAGTCTTCCGAACCCAGATTTCTTTTTTCTTATCTTTCTATGTATTTCGTTAACTGCATTGTCAGTTTGATTTTCTCCTAAGTCCAGTGTCATTGCTGATGCACGACTCTTTTCTTTGTCTCTAGCAATCTTAGCTTGAGCCTCGGATTCTTTTTTGAGATTTTCAATCCTATCCATTGGAAGCCCAAGACCTGCAAACCAAGTATAAATAGTAACCTCATCTGCATTGGAATCAACCTCATAGACACCCTGAAATATTGAAGCTCCATTTGTCTTTTCAGAAATAAGGTGAAAACAGTAGTTTATATTTACTGCCGGCAATCTATCCAAGGCTGATGCAGGGCCCGTAATTATAACTCCACCAACTCTCGTTTGCTCTAGGTCAAATCCATCAGCAAGCATATTGTCCGTCAATGACTCAATCACAGCCTCTGCTAAAGCCGTTTCTTCCATATAATCCTCGACAACTAGCTGTCCATATATCGAGCAGTCACCACATGATATGATTTTTCCAAAGTCGCTCGGATCCAATGAGGTATGGCGAGATGGAGATGCGGTTAGATTATTAAAAGTAGTCAATGGATCTACTATTGCATTATTTGAAACTTCCCAAAATTTTGACTGACCTAAGCCTGCATATATTTGCTCAATTTGAGCATTATCAACAACTATTAGACTCGATATAACATCTTTAGACGCAAGAGATGCCAATCTTGATAAAGTTTCTATAGAATTTCTTTTTGATTGAGCATCCTCTGTTGCTTTTGGCAAAATATATATCACGCCAACTGGCATTCCCTCATCATACAGGAGGGGGACCATGGTATCAATCGAGCTGGACCCTGTACCGCCACCACCTGATGCGGCCAAATAAACCATATTGTTGCCTGCAAGTATGGGCTGAACAAACTTTGCTATATCTTCTGCAGATTCTGCAAAAAGCTCTCTTCCTAAATCTTGGTCTTTTCCGGTTCCACCAAGCGACCCCTCTAATAATAGCTTTTGCTGGGGCATAACCTCTATATGCTCAAGATCCTGAGCTGAAGTGTTAATTACACCAACATCGTAACCTCTTTTGTGCATTGTTTCCGCAATTCTTGATCCAGCCTGACCAACACCTATTACTGCCATTTCTATGGCAACCATTCTTTTATCTGTAACTTTTGGCACCTTACTATCCTTGGTTTTACTCTTTTTATTCATTTTCTCCTTTAAAGCGTCCAAAACCTTTGTATCAACATTGGTCTTATCTTCTTTATCGTCCTTTTCAACATCCTCTGCTTCGAATGCATCCATAAGTTCTTTATTTTCCTTTTCAATTTGAGCTTTAGTTTTTTTAGCCATTTTACAGTCCTCATAATAAGCTTTTAGCTGTTCCAAGATGCTTTCAGCATCACATTTTGTAATCGAAATAAAGCTATTATCATTGCTTTTTTCTGAAATTTTACAAAGATATTTTGTATGAACCCTCATTGGGTCTGCGTCAGATGTTATTATACTGCATCCTGCAGATTTTGCCTCATAAAATGCCAACCCAAGCCCTTCTCTTGTGCTCGGCGCTAAAAGACAGTGTGATTCTTCATAAAACTTTAAAATATCTTTTCTATCTATATTCTTATTGATTATTAATATATTTCTACATTTTCTAGCTTCCGCTTGCTCCGCTGAAGACAACAGCCCAGATACAATCAGCTTTACATTTGCCTCTTTTGAAAATTTAGAAAACGCCCTTAATACCTCCAGAGTGTTCTTGCTACTATTACCAGAAGAGGTATGGGTACTTGCTGGATGGTAGAATGTAATAATATCATCATCTCTTTTTATGCTATCAAAATTACAATTACTTGCATAATCCCAACTAGTTCTACTTAAATTTTTATAGGAAGAAAAAATTTTTTCACAGGAACTGGTCAACGCCCATATTTCATCGAATATTTTATAAGATTTATTTTTTACAAACCTTTCTACAACCCACTCTGACATCGGGACATCAATTATCTTTACATCAGTTCTTGACTTCAGCCTACTTACCCACTGTCCAGTATTCATTAGTGTTTCAAAAGATATTATATATTGTACATTATTATCTTTAATTATGTCTTCCATCTGAGAGTCTATGGGCGACATCTTTGGCAAGATATGATTAACTTGATCATATTCTGCCGCCGTAGGTTTTGGATAAACCTTTATAAACCTGGTTCCATCCTGACGATATTTAGCTTTTGGAAAATAAATAACTTTATTATTGTTCTTGGCTAGTACTAACTCTAGAGATCTAGCAAGATAATATAGGCCAGATTCAAAAAGATAGGTTTTAAATATAAATGTGGTATTTTTTATCTTATCTATATCCATTGGTCACCTCGGATGTAGATTATACTCTGCTTTGATATATTTTACAGGATTGTTTTATATATAGCCTCTATCTCCGAGGCTCTTTTGCTCATAGCAATATTTTCGCTAGACTTTTTCTTCTTAGACTTTTTCTTGCCAAATGTCCTGGTTCTTGTTGGCTTTTTCGACTTCTTTTTATCTTTTTTCTCAGCTCTTCTTTTGCCTTTGGCGATCTCTGCTCGCTCTTTTTTGGGCATATCATGAGCCTTTTGCCTTGGCATGCACTTTAGCGGATCATCACCATCTTTTGTTTCTTTCTTCCAATCTTTACTACTTGATATTCCACATGGACCGACAATGTCTCCAGGCTTTACTTTTCTTCCAGAGCTCAAAGTTTTTGTAACCGGAGATATAGCAACCCAGTCACCTCGCCTTGCAGTATTTTTTTTCTTTTTTCCACCACCATGACCAGAGAACCATTCGTCTAAGCCGCCATGCCCTACATTTTTCTTCGACTTTTTAGCAGCAGACTTTTCCATTGCTTTTTTCTTCCAACCTCCACCGAGCCTCTTATAAAGCTTTGCGGCCCAACCATTTGCATAAGCACTTGGATATTTCTTAAAGCCCTTTCCATTATTAGGTCCCATTATTCTTTTTTTGTTGTGAACAATGGACTTTTGCTTACCCTTTGTTAAATTTAGAATCTTTCTCCATAACCCAGGGTTTGTGGGCGTATTTTTAGATGATATTTTTAGTAACTCTATGTCTTCTGCTTTAAACATTTTATTTCCTAAATATATTTTTGTTTTTCATTATAAAACATAAATAATAGCTCAGAGCACTTATTTAAATAATTTTCAATATTATCCCAGCTTTTTTCTGGATTTAGATATATTTCTGATATACTTTTGCATTGAGGCACCAAAAATCCTGTATATTCATGCTTTTTAGTTGAAGATTTTGCAAGAGTGCCATCATGTATTTTGTTAATTATATTTCTGGTAACACTAATTGGCATTCTTTCTCCGTCACCAAAGCCGCCTCCTGACCAGCCAGTATTTACCAGCCAACATTTTACATTATGTTTCTCTATTTTCTCTCTTAAAATATTTGAATAAATCTTTGGACACAAGGGCATAAATGGAGCTCCAAAACAATGTGAAAAAGTTGCCTTAGGCTCCTTTACCCCATCTTCTGTGCCCGCAACCTTTGCTGTATATCCTAGTAAAAATTGCTCTACAGCCTCTTCGCTGGTAAGGCTCATTACTGCAGGCAAAACTCCAAATGCATCACAAGTTAACATTATAATGTTTTTTGGATGCAAATCTACGAACCCCAGAGGGTCAGAATTGTCTATATACTTTGAAGGATAGGACGCCCTAGTATTTTCGGTCTTTGAGCTATCAAAGAAATCAACCTCTCCATCTTTAATTATAACATTTTCAAGTATGGAGAATTTGCCCTGAGATGCTGCCCATATTTGCGGCTCGTCCGCCTTTGATAAGTTAATTGTTTTTGCATAGCAACCATTTTCAAAATTTGTCAAGCCAGAGTCTGTCCAACCATGCTCGTCGTCACCTATTAAAATTCTATTTTCATCCGAACTTAAAGTTGTCTTTCCTGTTCCCGATAAACCAAAGAATATTGCTGGATTTTTTCTATTTTTATCAATGTTTATCGAGCAATGCATTGGCAGCCAACCTTTTTTTGGAAAAAGGTAATTTAAAATAGAAAAAATACTCTTTTTAATCTCTCCAGAATACAAAGTTCCCGATATTAAGACAATTCTATCTTCTATTGACACTAAAACTGTTGGCTCATCTAATAGGGTCGGAAAATGATAAACTGTATAATTATCAAATTCTTGATTTTCACACAAGTTTTCATCTAAAGGTATAAACATATTTCTTACAAACATAGAGTGTACAGCAAACTCTGTATAAATATCTACTTTCATTTGTTTTCTTGGATCTTTAATTGCAAATACTTCTTGAAGGTAAATATCTTGATTACTTTTAAGAAAATCTTTAAATTTTTTTAAATTTTTATAGAAATATTCTTTACTTATGCTCTTGTTATTCGCCAAATCAATATCATCGCAATTATTTGAGCAAACATAAGCTTTTGCATTTGGAGACCTGCCAAAAATGGGGGCTGTATCGGCAATAATTGGACCATTGTGAACTTTAAAAGAATTACCTTTCAAGTGTTGAATCAAATCTTCTGATTTCATATTTTTATACATTATTTTTTGCCTTAATAATTTCTTCTATAGAACTTGATGCAATCCATTGGCAATAATTTGCACGATTATTCATTGCATCTGAAAATTTTACTTTCCACTCTTTATATTCGCCTTTAAAAAAGCTATGCTTTGACCATCTCTTATCTGTATGCCACCCATGTATATGCAAAACATCAGAAGATATTGGCTTATCCTCCCAGCAAGTTGAATCTAGAGCCCATAATAATATTTGCTGATTTGTATACCTTGTGTTGATTACAATCTCTCCCGCAAGCATTGATGCTATACCTCTGCTGACTCCGGGTCCAATCCTTTTTTTGTCACCAAAATAGTCTAATATATTTTCTGTCAATATTGCCTGATCATTTACGGTGTTCGCTACCCACTTTGTTTTTCCAAAAAAAGATGCGCCCACCAATATTATATTTCTATGCTCCCATTTATATTTCATTTTTTTATTTATATCTGGTATTAACTCTTGTTTTATCCAATTTAAAATAGGCTCATTATCCACCGAAGAGTAATAACCGCCGTGACCAACTAGCATTTTATCACTTGGAGTATAACTCTTTAGATTTTTAGTAAGAAATACATCACAGTCTGTTTTCATTAAATATTTATATTTTAACAAAGGCTTATTGTACGGGTCTAGGCAAAAATAGTGTGAGTTTAAAAATGGATAATCTGAAGATCTTCTTATTGGATCCATTGGAATTGAGATTATTCCTTTAAAATTATTTATTCTATCTTCTGCTTTTGGATTGTAATAAACAATTAGGTCAATTTCACTATCTAAGCTATTAAATATCCAAGATTTATATAGCCAAGAAAGTTCTTCTTCATTCTTATCATTATCATCTAGATAAACTGCTATTGCTTTTTCTTTATTGTTCATTTTATTTTAATCTGATGCTGTAGTATCTACATTTGGATGAGGATAAGCAAATCCAACCCAAGCCCTAAGGTCTTCCTCGGTTGATCCTGCGCATATACAGTGCCACTTTCCATTTTTTTTCTTAAAAGCATAGTAAATTCCATTTATTTGCTTCTTTTTAATGCCTCTTGGATAAATTGATTTTGACACTTTATAACTCCATAGTTTTATACTATAGATCTTTTTAATAATAGCTTATTGCGCATTCTATCTTTTGATTTATTTCTAATTTTTGCAATATTTGAATCTTGATTCTTTAAAATATTAGAACTATTTGTTAAAGAGTCACCACTTGGGATAACTGAGTATTTATAAAGCGGCGTATGTATGTATTCTATCTTGTTTTCTTCTGATATTTTTACCCAGCAATCATAATCTTCGCTTATCCAAAGATCTTCATCAAAAAGAGATACCGACTCTAGAACCTCTCTTTTAATTGTTGTAGATCCTGATGCAACAAAATTCTGCCTCATCATTTTTTCCCAAGTTATCTCTATTGGCCTACTATAGAACGGTTTAGATAATCGCCTTCTATTTAAAAGCACTTGATAGTTTCCGCACGTCATGCCAATTTCTGAATTTTTATCAAAAGAATCTAAGGATAACTCCAGCTTGTGCGCATACCATATATCATCTGCGTCCAGTAGACTAACAAAGGGTGCATCTGAAGATTTTATTCCAATATTTCTTGATGCAGCTGGGCCAAGATTTTTTTCATTTCTTATATATTTTATGTTTTTATACTTTTTAACTATAGATTCTATATCTTCTGTAGAATTGTCATCAATAACAATAATATTTATATTTTTATGGGTTTGATCTAAAGCACTTTGAATTGCTTCATCTAAAAACGTGCCTGGATTATAGGCAGGTATAATTATATCAACATAATTTTTCATAAACAAACTTTGCTATAACTTTACTAATTTAAGCTGTAATATTAGCAACCATTTCATCGTATTCTCTCAATATTACCTCTGGAGAAAAATGATCAATACAGTATTGTCTAGCTCCCCGTCTAAGATTTGCATGTAGAGCGTCATCCTCCATAATCTCTATTATAGCCTCTCTATAATCATCTATATTTCTGCTCGCAATAATTCCAGTCTTATAGTTTTGACCATGAAGATATACCTTTGGATGAGTAACGGATGGAATTCCAGCGGACCACGACTCTATAGTGGTCATGCTTTTTGTCTCAGATAAAGATGTATTTACATAAACTCTTGCATCTTTTGCTTCTTTTATATGTTTTTCATAATCATACGGCTTTGGATAGCCTAATATTTTAAATTTATACTGAGGAAGAGATTCTTTAAGCTCTAATGCAAAGTCAATGTCTTTAACCTTATGCTTTGAATTACCTTTCCATAAAATTTCATCGCTTACCCTATTAAGTGGCTTCCATTTCTTTAAGTCTGGGCCAACTATTAATGTTTTAAAAAGACCTATATCTAACTGATACTCTTTTGCAAGCTTATACTTTAGCCTTTCATTTGTTGTTAGTATAATAGATGGATCAAAAGCTTTTAGCAAATTTTCTTCTTGCTCTCTTTTGACTAAATCTAAAACATTTGGACCAATTATTATGGGCAAATTAGCATTACTTGCAACTTTGCAAGCCCTAACAAACCTATCATCTATACCGCTCCAGTAGTGCAGTGCAGCTGAACTTGCAAGGCTTGTTCTAAAAGCAATTGAATCGTCCATTGATTGGATATTGACGCCCCTAATAGAAATATCAGTAGGCATGCTTAAGAAAAGGTCTATAGAATATTCACTTCTAATTGAATTAACAAATGAATATAGAGACATTCCTGGTCCATTTGTAAATTTTGATGAATTTCCAAAATTAAAAGCAATTATAGTTATTTTCATGAATAATATTTCATCCGATTTATTAAAAATGGCATAAATATCATAAAAAATAGCAGATTATTACCACTCCCTGAGCCAATATTGCAGCCCCCATAATCCTCCGAGATTATACTGCCTCCAACAAGAATTCTTACGTCGTGCTGCGCCACTTCTCCGTTTGAAAACTCTACTGAAATATTAAATATATACTCTCCAGGGAATTTGGGAGAAAATGTTGGCCTATTATCAACAATATGCTCAAAAAGTGATGACTGACTTGAATTGCCAATTGGATTATGCACCGTATCTCTAGATCCAACAACCCTACTTTTTACTGACCATGTATATGATGCGCTCAAATCTGGTCTGTTTGAAAAAATTCTTAATACAGCCGAATCTCCAGTATTTAAAATAATTCCAGGCGAATATACTTTTGCTACAGAGTTTGGATCTAAACAATTTTCCTTATCACCAAAAACTACAAAGCAAAAATAGTCATCACAGCCCTCATCGCCCCTTCCGTCGCGATCAGCATCAATCTGATCGGGATTAAAAACTCCCTGACAATTGTCGCTGTGATTTGCAATCATATCGCCATCTGCATCCACATCACATGCATCTCCAATTCCATCGAGATCGGTATCATACTGGTCTGGATTTGACACGCCAACACAGTTATCAGAAAGAACGCCTTGATCCCTTATTCCATCTTGATCCTGATCTAAAAAGCAGCCTTCGCCAAACATTTCGTTATTTTCAAGCATTGGACATGGATCACTTAGATTGTCAATACCATCTCCATCCAGATCAGGATCGCAAGCATCACCGATCCCGTCATCATCAAGATCTGATTGACTAGCGTTGCTTACTCTTCCGCAGTTATCGATAGCGTTCCGAACACCATCCCCGTCGCCATCAGGGTCGCAAATATCGCCCCAGCGATCTCCATCGAGATTGTACTGATTTGGATTGATAGCGTCACGACAATTATCACAAAGGTCTCCCACGCCATCCCCATCGCTATCAAACTGTTCCGAATTACTTTTTCTAGGGCAATTATCATAAGAATCCTCCACTCCATCATCATCATAATCATCTGCACTTTGATATGTATCACCAAGGTCTGTATTATTTATTAGTACAGACCCTCCGCCGCCTTGACCACCGCCAGATACCTCCGGAGTGCCACACTCTCCATAGTTATTATCGCACTCTAATGGCGCATTCTGCCCAAAGGTTGTCATGGGAATCATTATAAGTAAAAAAACAAATCTATTCATTGTCAATCTCCATTTTATCAAGCCTTTTTGCCTTTCGAAAGCTCCAGCATAGCATTCCAATAATTATAAAATCTTTTAAAGCAGCATATAAAATTACTTTTTCTGTAAAGCCTTCAGACAACAAGGATGGTAACAAAAACATTATCCATCATCTCTATAGTCTTTTAGGTTATTTTTTCTTGCCCTGTTAATAATCCAAGGTCCACCATATAATGCTAAAAATATTGCAAAACAAAAAATAATTTGATCAAACATCTTATAAAGTATCCTCTTTTCGTATTTTTTCTAAAAATACTTTTCTAGAATTTAAATTTTTAAAGTGACCGATTTCTGTCGTTGGAAATGGAGAATTAACATGCATCAAGCCCCTTGTAAACCCGCCTTTATTCTTCACGCCCACACCAATACCACAGGTAGGGGAGCCAAAAATTCCTATAAATCCAGATGCATCATTATATCTACTTTGAATTTCGTCGACTTTTTCTTTTAGCTCAGGATAAACATCCTCTTGGCCTAAATTATACTCTATTTTATCTTCAATTTGAATTAATTTTATAGGCTTTCTAGGGGTGCCAAAAACTTCGTCTTCTGGACATATTGGAATTATCTCTACTTGGTTGTTTCTAGCCCATTCTTCTAAAAAAGTACACTTTTTACTAGAATTATTCCATCTAACCATACTTCCAACCAAGCAGGCACTAACTAAAATTTTCACTTTTTGCTCTTTTTTGGCAAATATGGCCTAACCCAATGTGAAAAAATATAATATCCGCAGTTAAAAAGACTACTAACAACTGGCAATCTAGAAAATTTAACGGAATTTTTATATCCCATTTTCTCGTATAGCCTCCTAAATGTTTCAATGCCTATAGTCTCTTCTCCGTCGAAGTTACCTATCATTTCGGTATCATAATCTTTTCCATTGCTATTGAAATTTTTATTGCTAATGTCAACAAACTCAATATTGCATGATTCACCCTTTTTTTTAATTGCGTTAATCTCTAGGGAGCAAACATAACAACTCTCATCGTAGTATATCTTATCTTTCATTTTTCTCCAGTATCTCAACCTTAAACTTTCTAAAAAATAAAGGCACTAAAAAATAAATCGGCAAAAAGCACAGGGTTGAAGCAAAGTAAATAAAAACAGCAAAGTCTACTATCATGTGAATAGAGTGATGCTTAACATAACGCCAAAAGCTATTACCACAACAGGTATGGCAATTGCCACCACAACCTCAGCCCAGTGTTCCAAGCTTTTCATTTGCCCTCCTTGGTCGGAAATCTTCCCTGATTACCCATTCCATCATAATCGATAAAATCCGATGAAGTTATATTTTCTTTGCTAATCGGATCGTAATTTATATTATCATTTACGTTGATCTTAGCTTTTCTCTTGCCATTACTATAAATTGTATTAATTATTTTATTTTTTATTTTATTAAATAGCTTCATTGACTTAGCCCACTTGTAATTTATTTTATAAATTTATTTATACTTTTTTCTGTTTCACTTATTTTATTTTTTATTAAAAAAACACATTCTGCAAGCGGAACAACAAACTCATCTCTATCTACAATATTAAGTCTATTCATTTTATTTGTGACTCTTATCAATCTTGTTTCCAACTCCTTTAGAGCTACGGTCATGTGAGCTAAATTTTGATGAAGAGTTTCAACCTTTGGAACATCACTTGGATTTTTCGACTGACTTATTGCTTCTTGTAATATTTTTTCATGGTCCAAAATTTAAATTAATCCTTATACTATCTATTGTTTTGATTTTTTTTTTATTTCATCATAATATGATGATTTTTCAACACAAATATTATTTATATAATCATAATGATTTTCTTTTAAATTATCTTTTATATAACTTGCAAACATTGTCATTGGGTCGGACTGTAAAATTGCTCCCTGCTCCTCTTCTCTTGGCAAGCATGCCTCATCTATTATTGACATTAGATCATTATACATATCATTAGCGTTTGATGTTAATCTAAATCGCTCTCCATTCCCAGACAATATTATATCCTCCCACTCATCCCCATCCCAACCCTGATCAACAAATGCGTAGAACTTAAGATTTAAGCTCGCCCTTAAAACATTAATTATTAAATTTTCCCTAATATTTGGGCGCAAATATGATTGAGGACCCTCATCTGTAAACAGAACTATAACTCTATCAGAATTGGGCCTCCAGGTAATTGAGAAATTTTCCTTTTCTGGATCAGATCCAGTATTAGAAGTCCAATTAGCAGCAGGAATATCAAAGTTTGCAGCACCTGATATATTTTGAGTTGCCAAGTAAATTGCGTCAAGGAGCATTTCACTGCCTGTATCCATTCCTTCATTTCCCAATGCTGCAAATGCTTGCAAGAACTGGTCAAAGGGCATAATATCAGCAACTTTGAATAACCATTCTTTTGACCCAAATCCCTGTTGTAACTCTTTTGGACCAATAATTAACCCCCACTGTAATGCTTCCTCGGCAGCAAACTGTTGAGCAAACTGATTTAATGCAATTCTAACTGCAGCTATTTCATCATCCATGGATCCCGACCAATCGACTATAAAAAGTATATCAGTATCACGAATCTCATCTCCATAGTCAGTAACTCCGTCACAATCATCATCTGCGCCATTACAAATTTCTGGCTGTGGGGTAATTTCGCCAAGGCAAAATCCCGGCTCAAAGTTACCGTCCCTATCATTGCCCCAAGCGCCCATATTGCAGTAAACCTCTCCAGGAATACATATTCCTACAAAGAGTGTGTCTGGTTCTCCGGTATAACAAGCTTGAGTTAATCCTTCATCGATTGTTTGATCACAATCTTCATCAAAATTATTACACTCCTCCTGCTCCAAGACTATTCCAACTCTTGGATCGCATGGAGGAGGCTCTGGCATTGGAACATAAGAGCAAAGCGCTTCACAATCTGTCATTCTCATTTCTGTGCAATTGGGATCAATACATTCGCAAGTTTTAAAACCCTGTCCGCATAAAAGTGGAGGTTCAGAGCAGGGAATTAAGTTACCAACATCTTGAATCGTACATAGGCAATCAAGCTGCTCATCAACTCGTCCGTCGCAATCATTGTCTTCTCCATCACACTCTTCGTCCGAAGGCTGTGTCGCCGTACAAGAAACCCAGTTTCCACCCGTACACCTTTCCACTCCCACTCCGCAGGCTGTTTCACACTCCCTAACTAGATCTTCATCAACTGTCCCATCACAGTCGTCATCTATACCATTGCATGAGTCGGGAGGTACTGGACCACACAAGTCGCAAACGTTTCTTTGCCCTTCGTCAACTTGACCATCACAGTCATCATCTTCAAAGTTACACCTTTCTTCTCCTGGCTCATCTGCGTTACAGTTCTGAACCTCACCATCGACGCAAAGCCCAACTCCATCCCCGCAGTCTGTTTGGCATGGAAAAAATCCTTCATCAACTAGGTCGTCACAATCATTATCTTCACCGTCACACAGCTCCGAATCACAAGGTCTGCATGGTAAGTGTCGAAGGCTTCCCTTGTCACAGATTATTTGTTGACGACCTATAGTTCCGTCTTCAAGCTGGCATTCAAACCATCTTATGAATTCGCCGCTAGTTCCAGGTGGGCACTCCCACTGTGTGTAACACTCACTTTGAGATATAATTTCTGGAGGAGGACAGCCTGGAGTCTCTCCAAAAATACAAGGCTGCTTGTTTTCATCACAAACCTCCACAATAACTTGCATAACATCTATGGTTTGCATTGGATTAGGTGGACAATACCATCTTTGCTCATTGCAGCAGCCTGGAAAGCATTGACAGTAGGCTTGAGCCTCCTGAACTGTGGTTTGAGCGCACCTCTCTTCTCTTGTAATTTCAGGCTCAGGTGGCGGAGGAGGCTCCCACTCTATAACATAAACATCAGGGCCAACTTCGGAATCTAAATTTCCAGTTACAAGCCTAACTGGATCTCCCGCGTCTGTAGCGCCATCAGTAGATGCACTATCTTTGCAGGATGTGAACAGCGCCGAAAAAAGTAATAAGATTAATAAATTTTTCATTCTATAGACTCCCTTGTTCATTTGATAGAAGTCTCAAATCATTTTCATACATTTCTTTTAAAAGCATCTTCCAATTATACTTTGGACGCCACCCAAGCTCCGCCCTAGCCATTGTTGAATCGCCCTTTAAAAATGGCACCTCTGAGGGCCTCATGAAGCGTTCATCCATTTCATATACATCTTCAAACCTAAGATCCGCAAGATAGCATACATACTTAAACATATCCTCTATTGTAGCTCCAGATCCAGTTGCAATAACATAATTTTTCGGCCTATCCTGCTGCATCATCATCCACATTGCTCTGACATAGTCTTCGCTATGCCCCTCATCTCTAAAAGGAGCTAAATTTCCCATCTTTAATGTATCAGCTAAACCAAGCTTTATTTTTGCAATACCATTCGTAATTTTTCTAGTAGCAAAATCAAGACCACGACGCTTAGATGAGTGATTGTGTAGAATTCCAGCGCAAGCATAAATTCCATATGCCTCACGATAGTTATTGATCGTCATATGTGCAGCTGCTTTAGCAACTGCGTAAGGAGATCTGGGATTAAAGGGTGAATCTTCGTTATAGCCCGATTCAGGGCAATCAATTCCGCCAAATAGTTCGCTGGTGCTTGCTTGATAATATCTAGTGGAATTTGACATTTCGTTTATATACGAAAGATGCATAATTATTGGTTGCGCATTTGTATTAAAAACTTCAATTGGATTTTTAAAGCTGTAACCTACATTGCTTGCTGCACCAATATTATAAAATTCATGAGGTCTAATATTGTAAATTAGGCGACTCATAAGAACTGGGTCTGATAAATCCCCTTCGATTAAATTAAAATTTTTATTATCAAGAAGATGATTTATGTTTTGAGTTCCTTCATTTACACTTTTTCTTCTTGAAACCCCATATATTTCATATTTTTTATCTAAAAGTAATTCAGATAAATAACTACCATCCTGACCTGCTACACCTGTTATTATGGCTCTCAGCACTATCTTACCCTCCAGCATATAACGATTCTATCTTACCTGGACGGACAAAAATATTCAATATTTTATCTTAAGTCTTTGGGATCCTTCTTGATTTCGTAATATCTTTTTACAATGCTTTCTATCTCCCTGGTGAAATCCATCGGCCAGGTTGGGTCATCATCGTGAGAATAAACTGATTTTATAATATCTTTAAGCTTTCTTATTCTGGATCTTAGTGCATCTTCACTTTTATCCCCCGGACCATATACTTCAAGATCTTCATCAAGGCAGTCAAGATCAAATAGTGCTTTTTTATGAAACCTCATGCTACTCAACACTTACGCTTTTGGCTAAATTTCTTGGCATATCAACAGAGCAGCCTCTTTCAACAGCTAGGTAGTATGCCATTAGTTGGCATGGAACTAGCGAAACCATTGGCTTTAACGATTCACTAGAACATTGCGGAACCTCTATTACTTCATCTAAAATATTTTTTAATTCATCAGAGCAATTTTCTTCAATTATTCCGATTACAATTCCGCTTCTAGCTTTAACCTCTCTTATATTACTTATCATCTTCTCCTCCATTGGGCCCGACTGAACAATAGCAACAGTTGGCATTTCTGGACATATAAGCGCTAATGGACCATGCTTTAATTCTGCAGCAGAATATCCCTCTGCATGAATATAGCTAATCTCCTTAACTTTCAAAGCAGCTTCTTTCGCCACCATCTCGTTCATACCTCTCCCTATAAAAAGCATGTTATCATATTTTGAATAATTTTTTGAAATATTTTTTATTTTTTCCGTATTAGAGGTAATTTTTTCTATTTTTGAAGGAATATTTTTTAATTCAGTAATAAATTTTTCATAACTTACTGCTGAAAAATCTCTCTTTGATCCAATCATGCCGGCTATCGAAACCATTGCAACAATTTGATTCATAACTGCCTTAGTTGATGCAACGCTAACTTCTTTTCCGGCCCTAATATAAGTTCCCGAATCTACCATCTTTGATATTGTAGAATTTGGAACATTTATAATACCAATAGTATGCGCTCCATGCTTTTTAAACGCCTTTATGCACCCAATGGTATCTGCGGTTTCTCCAGATTGAGAAACTGCAATTAAAACAGTCTTTTTATTTACTACCGCATTATAATACTTTAATTCTCCAGCAGGTATTACTCTAACTCTTTTTCTAGCTATAGTCTCCATAGCAAACGCCCCAATTTGAGCAGCGAGAAAGGCAGATCCACATCCCGTATATATAATTTCTTCTGCCTCTAAAATATTATCAATAGAGTTAACAATTCCGCCAATCTTTATATCATCACTACCAACTCGGCCAGTAAGAGCATTTCTAATATAATCAGCTTGTTCAAATATTTCTTTCTCTAGAAAATGATCAAAGCTTCCAAGTGAATAAGATGCGCTCTCTAGATCTACCTTTTCAAAGATGGCTTCCATCATCTTGCCATCTAATGAAACAATATTTGTATTTCCACCAAGCTCTACTGATGCAATTCTATTATCACCCATGGTAATTACATTATTTGCCTCTGCTGGCAAAGATCCAAAGTCTGAAGATATATATACGCCTCCATTGGAATCCTTGCCTATGCAGACAGGGCTTCCCAGCCTTGCTGCAAAAATTTTATTCGGATAATCAATGTGGGTAAACACTATTGCATAAGCACCCCTTATTACTTTTAGTGCGGCCATAATTGCCTGATCTAATGGAAATATTTTTGAATAAAATTGTATTAAGTTTGGAATTAATTCACTATCTGTTTCAGAATAAAAATTAAACCCCTCTGCTTGCAAATGGGCCTTTAAATGAGCATAATTTTCTATTATTCCATTGTGTACTAATGCTATCTTTTTGTCGTTTGAAAAGTGAGGATGTGAATTAAGCTTTGTTGGAGGGCCGTGAGTTGCCCATCTATTATGCCCAATAGATAATCTAGACTTTGGACCTGACTCACTTAAATTTTCAGGATGTCCCACGCACTTATTTTCTACAAAAGACGAATCTACTATAGACACTATTCCTGCAGAATCATAGCCTCTATATGATAGCTTATCCAAACCCTCTCTAACTATTTTATACGAATCTTTTTCTCCAAGATAGCCAAATATACCACACATATTATTTCCTCTATTTTATTATTAGACTTAAAATAAACGTATAAATAATCTTAACTATATATTATAATATATGTGGTTTTATTAGTATCAATAAATTGATAAATATCTCTCTCCGCGATCACAAATTATTGTTACAATGTCTCTGGAAATCTCATTAGAGATAAGCTCTGAAGCCAATACGTTCGCGCCTGATGATATGCCGACCGGAATACCAAGCTGTTTAGATAATTTTTTTGCTCTATTTATTGCATCTTTTGTTTTTATTTCAATAGTTCTATCCACAATACTTGTATCCAAAAGATACTTGCCACCATCACCGACGCCCTGTATTCCATGGGGCTCTTCAAATGGCTGCATTAAAATTGATTTTACATCAAGATTGTTTTTACTTGCAAATCTAGAAATTCCCATCATGGTTCCACCTGTTCCTGCTCCCGAAACAAACGCACCCCAATCCAGGTCCATAGAAATGGTTTGCTCATATATTTCTACAGCTGTAGTTGTCATATGACAATTTATATTCTCGCTATTCTCAAACTGCATTGGCGACCAAGCACCATCTGATACCATCTTATTTCTTAGCTCTATGGCTCCCAAAAAATCACTATCTGGAACATCTATTATCTTAGCGCCGAAGAATCTCATCATCTCTCTTCGTTCTTCAGACATATTTTTTGGCATAATTATATTTACTTCATTTCCAATATGCGCACCCATTGCAGATAGTGCAATTCCTGTATTTCCAGAGGTAGCCTCAACAAGGATTGTATCTTTCTTTATTTTTCCAGAAAGGATTGCAGAATTTACTATATATTTTATAACTCTATCTTTTATTGATCCAGTTGGATTATAAGTCTCAAGCTTTGCATATATTCCAGATTTTAATTTTATTAATGGTGTATTTCCAACAATATTATTTAGCATTATTTTTTATAATTCCATAGATTGATTTTATAGTATAAGCTTCTTTTTTTAAGCCATTAATTACTTCAATTACACCAGGATGAATACCCGAAGTGTCATCTCCTATCGTATGCAGCATATAATCTGTGTGTTCTGAGTTTAAGGTCGGCTCAAAGCTTTCAAGTTCATCGGGCGATGTTTTGTATATATAAGTTGTATATGTGAAGTCACCATCCTGATAAATATTTTCACCCACCACTTGACCAACGGGTGCCCCTCCAATTTCCTCTTCAGCCTCAGCAAATGCTGACTCTTCTGAATCTCTTTCTTCCCCTGTAACACTGTTTACCGGAATTGCTCCACCAGGAATCCCCCATAGTCCAGGATCCTGAACCCAGCTGGATCGCTCAAGAA
>Ga0163109_10000284_pt1 | contig 41329 bp, 55 predicted proteins | sample CRUFie1St13metaG_FD_108704 | JGI IMG/M metagenome (GOLD analysis project Ga0163109, IMG submission 108704) | Marine microbial communities from the Costa Rica Dome - CRUD Field 142mm St13 metaG | ecosystem: Environmental > Aquatic > Marine > Oceanic > Photic zone | place: Costa Rica: the Eastern...
TAACCAGAGGTCTTTTTTATTTGCATAAGATTGATAATTACTGCAAAATAAATTGCACCACACATCATCATGCTTGACAGGATCGCCATATATTACCGAGAGCATTGGATGGTTTTCTTTTTTTAAACAATCAAACGCGGAATACATTAAATTATTTGAATTAATTAGTTTTGTTTTTTTAATAAAAGATTTTGCGTAAGGGCATATGGCATGACCACCTATCTCATCTCTTTTTTCAGAAACATGATCTATGTAATCTTCAATCATCAAAAGAGATAAAACAATTAGATTTTAAGAAAGATGAGCAGGTAAGTATATAACCATCTTCCAACTCATCTGAGCTTAAAAAATCTTGATCTTCTTGCTCTACAGAACCTGTTATTAATTTAACCTTGCAAGTTCCGCAAACACCTACTCTGCAATCAGATTGAATTTCAATATTATTTGACTCAAGAGCGCTTAAAATTGATTCATCTTCTGAGCATTCAAACTCTTTATCGATCTCTTTTATTTTGACTTTGTGATTCATAATTTCTTAATTTTTTAACTTTATAAATTATTAAGCATACAATAAATCCGCTAAATAAATTGCTAAAACAAACAGCCCAAGACTGCTTTAAATATCCGTATACAAACCAAACAGATAAAGCTGTTAAAATAATAAATAGAGTTCTTATATCAACTCCTTCATGTAGTTTCTTGCGCCAAACAGTAGTGAATTGAGGAAGCCATGCGAATAACCCAATAACCCCAGCCAAAAAACCTATTAATTCTATTGATAAATTATCCATTATTTATTAAATACGTTTTCATCATCATAATCTTTGCATTTTTCCAAATCACTTAATAATTTAATATCAGAGTCTCTTTTGCAAAGTTCTTTATACTTTTTCTTATTTGAAGACCAAAGCTCTCCGTTCCAAAATTCAAAACCTTTATAGTCAGCTTTGTATCGACAGGCATTTTCGTAGCCTAAGCCTATGTACATATGGGTTTTATTATTATTTATGCAGTAATCTATTTCAGCTAGATTGGCATATTTGCCTAAATAAAGTTTCGGTTCTTCGTAGTCCCAGGCAAATTGAACTGAATAAACACTAGCAGAGCCAACATCTCTTAGAAAAGTAAAAGCAACGGGTTTGCACAAGTAATAATATATTAAAAAATGTTTTCTTTCGGGTTCGCTTACAACTACTTTGTCCAGATCCCAATATTTAAAATCTTTGTAATTCAAATACTTAGAGAAAATTACTCTAAGCATATCCATATCAACATCTTTGCAATTAAATATTCTAGTACTTATTTGGGAGCATCGGTTTCTTAATTGACGAGTTTTTGCATTATCGCAAAATTTTGAAAGGTCAATTCTTGTTTGCCGAGCTTGATACCAATGAGATTTGGCGATTCCATATTCAGAATCTTTTTTGATCACATAATCGTCTGGAAGCCACCCCTCCTCTAGCGCTTGGTCTTCTTCTTCTAAGGAAACTTCTGCCATGCAGTCAAAGAATAAATAATCATAAGCGGTGATGGCGCCAGTATAGTGTTTAAAGTAAATTTTCATCTCCAATTATCCAACCTTTAGTTTCGTCAATAGAACGATCATGAGATGAGCAGCCAATCCTTAAGGCTCCCATTTTTTTAAGCTCTTTTACTAAAATCAAATGATCAAAATCTTTACAGCTGTAAACGTCAAGCTGAATATAATTTGGATCACACTTTTCCCATGAATGAAGCGCAATGTGACTTGTAGTTATTAAGCAAAAAGCACTTATACCTTCATTCCCTTCGGCTTCTGATCTGCAAGCTTTTGGGGGAACTAGTATTTCCATTCCAATAAGTTTAACTACTTTATTTATCCAGTCACAAGTAAAAGATTCGTCAGAAAAAGGAGTTTTTTTAAAAGTAGCGTTAAATAAAACATGTTTGTGTTCAAGTCCTTCGGCTTTCATACAAATATATACACATTTTATTTATTTGCATCTCGCCATTTCAAAATAGATTCACATAATTTATATAACTCTTTTAAGCTTAAATCTCCTTTTGCATAGTTTGCAGACGGAATACAGAGACCTAAATTGTCTAAATCATTAGTTCCCCCTTTAGAAGTTGGGATAATATGATCAAAATTATAAGTACTAGTTTGATTCAAATCAATTAATTTACCTGTTAGATAGCATCTAGGAGTGTCTCCTATCTTCTTTAGTACGTCTTCGTATGTATAATTTGAAGAAATATTGTTGACTTTCGTGTGGCTTCTTTTTCTAAGCTTCCGCCTTTTGAAGGTTTTAACTTTGCTCCTAAAAACACGCCTTGGAATTCTCGATTTAAAATTATTAAGTTTCCTGGAAACCTTTGATTTTTTAGTCTGTTTTTTATTTGCAATTTTGGTTCTTTGCTTTTCTGAACCATCGCCGCAATGATAGGATATTGTAGACTTAGAGCAACCTAATTGTTCGGCTATTTGATTGTAGGTTTTTCCTTGACTTCTTAAGAGCAAGATATCCTCTTTTACTTTGTTATTGTTTATTTTATTACGAGGCATTTATTGTTTTTTATTGTATCTTTTTACACCCCACCAAACTCTTCTGAGTAAAGATTTTAATTTTTTGACCTCTCCCCAGTCTCCAGAAAGTTTTTTTTCTGATATCTCTTTTTCTGTAGACCTATATTTTCCGCTGACATATTTGCGTTTACTGTATTCTAAAATCCACCAAGGTCTTTTACATTTTCTATTCATCTTCAAGCCAAAATTCGTGCATATCTTTGAGACTTATGTATTCCATACGCCAAAGTTGGTGGCAAGTTTTTTTAGAACCGCCCCAGTTTCTAACTTTTTGGTAAAGAAAAAAATCGTCAATATCATTATTATTATTTAGATAATATATATTACACGAAGTATGCAGGCTTGAGTTAAGAAAAGATTGAACAATCAAAAGAGGTTTTGTAGCCATAACTCCTCCAACTATTCTTTTGTAGTATAGCATTGAGAAGTTCGGATTTTTTGTCATCTTTATTTCATCTAGAGGAGCTAGCTCTTTATCTATACCCGTAACCAGAAAACTATCTACAAAAAAATCATGAAACACAGAGATTTTTTCAGAGAAAATATCGTCTGCATCAAAATATATGTGCCTGTGAATCACTTTCCGTAAACCGACGCATAACCTTTTGAAATCATTAATTGGTTGATGCTTGTATAATTTTCCTCGACCCCTAAATCGTCTTCAATGAAAAATATTTCGCCAAGCACTCTTCCATATTTATCAAGCTTATTGCTTATGAGATATATTTTGTTAGATTCGCAAATTGAATATAAAAAATCTTTTGATTTAATGCCTAAAAGTTTTTCTTTCTTTCTTTGTTCTGGATCCGAAATTTTACTCTGAAGCCGAGTCTCTGGAGCGTCTATGCCCTCAAGCCTCACCCTTCGCCTTATCGATATAGAAAAGCCTAAATCAATATCAGCGTCAATTGTATCTCCATCAATAACTCTTATATTAGAGATAGAATAAAAATATAAAGAATTTTTCACTTTTTGAGCTTTTTGAGCTTTTTGAGTTCTTTTTTATGTTTAGAAATTTCAACAGATAAAGAGTTAATTTTTTTGTATATTCTAAGTATTTTTGAATTAATTGTCGGACTCATTTTTCAGTAGTAATTTTAAAGACAGAATGCTTCTGCTCTTTATGGCATGATAGTTTACTTCAGAAATATCCATAAGAAACATGATTTCTTTTTTTGATTTTCCATCTAAAGAGTATTTCATAAAGTTTTTTTGTCTATTTGGCAATTTACTAATCTTATCTTTTATTAAGTCATCTCTTTGCTTTTGAAGTTCAGACTTTAGTGCGGAATTAAAAGGGCATAACTCTTCTGAAGCAAGTAAGACGCCCCCTAGAGAATCAAAGGACATATTATTTTTCGATCTTTTTGATTTGGTTAGATAAGCCATTATTTGGAAATTGCATATTTTAAACGCCCAAGAGTAAAAACTTCTTTCAGAATCATAAATTTTTTTCTTTGAATTTAATATTATTAAAACGTTTTGAGCAACATCTTTTGCATCTTCATTATTAAAAATTCTTGAGCTACAAAAATTAAATATAGGAGTTTTCATGAAGGAAATTTTCCTTGAGTAATCTTTTTCTAGATCAACAATTTCTTTTAATCCCATATTATTTAATTGTATCAACTATTATATTTAAACTATTGTTTTCGTTTTTCTCTACGATGAGTTGAATGCTTTTTTTGTTTTTATTATAAAGCACTTCATAGACTATTTCCACCAAATCAGAAATGTTAGAACTTTCGTGCAGGGAACCTGGGTAGTATTTTTCTTTATGATATATTATATCTAATATTTGTTGAAGTTTTGAAGCGATATCTTTGCTGGTTTTTTGGGGCTTGTTGCCCTCTGGTCGGTCTTTTCTAAAAGCTATCATGGTAAGACCACTCTATCCTCATCATTTTCAAGTTCGTAATTATCCCAATATGAATGATCATATTTGCTATACTGTATGTCATCAAAAAGAAATAAGTCATTTATGATACCATTAGATGGCCCAAATGATTTCAAGTAACCTATAGCAATTCCATCTGGAACTCTTCCCCTGCCATCCTTATATTCAAAGCATTCGTCTATACCGTGTTCTGAGTATACAATTTGATCTGATAAAAGCATAATTTTCTGTGTAATATATTATTATGGAAAGAGGAGAAATTAAACAAAAAGTTACATCAGACTACATACTTGATCTGTATGAAAAAGCTAAAAAAATGAAAAGCAGAACGGCCAAAGCCAAAATGATGAAAAATATTAAAGTATTGAGTCAAAATCTTGGGAAGTATTTGGTTAGACCTCTTGATTGAGAATATCACTTTCATCTTCCCATTCGTTTGAATAAATATTCTTTTTTTCTATAGAAATAATTTGGCAAAAATATTTCTTTTTCTTCATGCTGAACTCGTGAAATTCGAGAGCTTGTTGCGCATTTAAAGCTTGATAGTAATGATAGCTATCCATTGCGGCATGCCCAGCACCTATGTTGTATTTTATCCTATATAAATTTAAAGGATTACTCTGATATTTCTTCGTCATCTTCGAACTTAACCCAATAAATATCTTCAAATAAAATGAAGTCAATTGCGTTACCTACTTCAACCTCATAACCAACAGGAGTTCCTTCTGGCACTGAGACACCTTCTTTTTCCCAAAAAAACTCTTCTACTTCACTTGCGTATAATAAATCTGTACTTTTCATATATATATTATAAAAAAAAACTAATAAAAATAAATAATTAATGAACTAATGTCGTATTAGTAACGATAAAAAATGGGTTGAGTAAATTTTCTTTATTATAAGTTAATGGCTCCAAGGTATCAGCGACAAATACATCAGCGCCACTCTCTTGGGCAATAATTTGAGGGGCACAAGTATCCCATTCCATTGTTGGGCCAAAACGTGGGTAAATGTCAGCTTTTCCTTCAGCCACCATACAAAACTTTAAAGAGCTTCCTACATTGATAAGGTTAACGCCAAAAGAGTCAGATAGATTATCTACAAAATTTTTAGTTTCGTCATTCATATGTGATTTTGATGCGACTACATTAAGATGATGTGAGTCAGGGTCAACAGAATTACAGAAAATCCTATCTTTATTTTTGAAAGCGCCCCTGCCTTCTATTGCATAATATTGATCTCCTAGCGCAGGGCAGCATACATATCCAAAAATAGGAGCATCTTTCTTGCATAAAGCGATATTAATACAGAAATCATCACCACCTTTGATAAATTCTTTTGTTCCATCTATAGGATCGATTAACCAATAGTAATCCCAATCTTTACGATCTTCATAAGCGATTTCTTTATCCTCTTCGGAAATATAATTTTTAACTTCAGAATTCTTGGATAAAAAATCTCTAATTCTTGTATTAGAGTGCAAATCAGCTTTACTTAGAGGGCTATCGTCTTTCTTCGTTTGAATATCTAAATTAGATTTATCTAATTGAATATCTAAAACTTCTTGTCCTAGCTCTTTGCCGAAATTTAATAGATTGTCTATGAATATTTTATTTATTTGCATTTTTTTTCTTTCTAGTCGCGACCTTCTTCGCCTTCGACATCTTCTGTCCATTCGTAGGGTGGATAATTAATATCAGTTATTTGATAATCTTTTGGTCTGCCATAATCATCTTCTAGTCTAATGATATCATCTTCTCCAAAATAAGTTCCAGTTTGAACTTCTATCAATACCATGTCATCAGTTGAGCTTGGGTTAGCCATTCTGTGCTTATCGCCAAGCGCTATAAGAGCTGTTTCTCCAGCTTTATATTCTTTGTCTACATCATTTTGCGTAACCATAGCGATCCCTTGAACCACAGTCCAAGCCTCTTGGCGGTAATGGTGATATTGATAGCTGAGCCTTTGCTTAGGCTTAACTACTATACGTTTTACTTTACAATAATCTGTATCAAGAAGCACTTCGTAATGACCCCAAGGTCTTATTGAGTCATCTTTATTCATGAACAGATGATTCTAGAAAATTTACTTGATTAGGATTTTCTAATTCTTCGTTTAATAAATTTTCTGAAACCACTTCAGTGGTTTTTTTTGACCTCAACCAATTTCTTTGAGCCATACGAACAACGAAACGCATGAAGGCAAAGGCGTAAACTTTATTTAATTCGACTGCGCTGCCATTTTCAGCGTCTATAATTAAGAACTTTTTAGCTTCTTCATCATATTCGAATTGAGCATGTTTTAATTCTTTAGTGATTTTCATAATAATCACTAAGATTAACATATTGAACCCTTTGGGTCAAGAACTATTTTTAAAAATCTTGCCCAGAGATATAATCACCAAAATGTTGAGAAACATCTTTATCTCCATCAAACTTAGGTAAGCTTGTGTGGACAGTGTATGGATTCGTAAAGAATTGCTCGTAAGTATCATATCTATGCTGTAATCGTTCAGACATTTTTTCATACATCTGACGCATAGAATCACCCTTTGGGAGTAAATCTATGATAGATTTATTTAAATCAATTATCTTTAGAAGATTGGCTTTCGATGGTCTTTCTTGCATTTTCTTGTTCTCTTTTGGCAACCTCTTTTCTTAAACCACTGCTAGAAAAGTCATGACTGCGAGAATTGTAATATATATCAATGCCCTGATCGATGCAAAGTTGTTTTCCTGAAAATTCAACATCTTTATAATCATCTCCTATGATACGAACATCGATAGGGTATGTCAATAAAATATCATAAAGATCTTTTTCAATACAGTAAGGTATGACTTCGTCCACGAATTCAACTGCAGATAGCTGTATGTATCTTTCAACAACACTTTGAACTGGAGAATTTTTATGGGGACGTTCTATTTGTGGATCAACATGAAGCCCGCATATTAAATGATCGCATTGCTGCTTGGCTTCTTTGAGCATCGTAATGTGCCCTGCGTGGAGTAAATCAAATGTCGAAAAGGTTATTCCTGTTTTTATTTTATCTTTCATATAATGAATGTACACTCTCATTAAATGAGTATCCGAAGTTTTCTATATCTTCGGAATAATTAACTTCTACCAAACGTTTAGTATAGTCATTGTAAAAAGTAGAATAATGAGCATGTTTGGATTTGTTTAAGTGACCTATTTTATAGTTTGTAATATTAAGGCGTTCACATATAAAGGCTAAATCTTTATTTAAGGTTTCAAATCTGCCTATAAAATTCATTTTTTCAAAAGGAATAAGATGACTCTGTAAGCGATGATGTGGTATACAGTTATCTAAGTCAGAAAAAATTATTTTCTCTAAAAAAGACTCGAAAGAAAGACCTATAAATTGGTCGTAATATGGCACTTTTTTTAGACCACTTTCAGAGTTTAGGACTTTGTCGGAATACAATGAAACCAGCCTGTCCCACGGATTTCTTACAAAGGCGAACTTAAAATATAAATCGAGGTTAGCGTGATATGCATTTAACCGCTCCGCAGAATTTTCAAAAAAAACTTTTTTGTAGGGCAATGAACTAATTTTTGTATGAGTATGCAATATTTTGGAAACTGTAGAAGATCCAGACTTGTAGATTTTATAAAAAACATATTGTTCTTGATCAGAAACTAAAGATATATATTTGTAGTTCATTCCCCGAATTTATAATTGAAATACTCGATATCTTTTGAGCAATTACTGGCAACGATAGAACGGGTTTCATTATTATAATATTCGATGTAAGGCTTATGTTTTGTTGAATTTATATGTGAAAGTTCAATTTCTGAAACACCTATTTTTTTACAAATAAAATTAAATTCATTTTGTAAATTTCTGCCAGAACCTAGGAAATCAACAGAAACTTTGCCCTGTTCGTTTCTTACCCAATTCAATTGAGAATCATTTCTTTCTACAATAAACTCTTTAAATGGCATTAATGAAGCTTCTATGGCCCAGCGCGCACCTTTTTTTGCCATTCTCTTGGCGTATTGATGTTGAGAGACTCTTCTGTCCCATGGGTTTCTCATAAACGAAAATTTAAAATAATCATTTATGTCAAGATTTTTTTTAATAAAATAGTTTTGGACCTCTTTTAGGGTATCATGTTGGTTTAACTCATGCGAATTTCCTTGATTTAACGCTATTTTGAATACTTGCGTTATACTTGGATCTAATCGATTAAAGTTACCTTTATCGACTGATTCAGGGTGAAGACTTTTAATTAGACTCTGGCAAACCGCGCTTCCTCCGCATTTTGGTATGTGAATAAAAATAAATTTATGCTTATGCGATATAATCATAATAATCCTGTTTTTAAAAGTCCATAATTTAACTCATGGGCTAATTTCATTCTTAATTTAAAAGCTTCTTCATCTTGAGCTTCTTCTAACAACACGTGCATATTGTCTTTAAGGAAATCTTTGGAGTAAGAACCCCAAGGGCAATTAATAAGTATATCTGAAACAACACCCCAGGAAACTCTTTTAATAAACCAAGATTGACAAACTCTTTCTGGTGGAACAATGTGAAAAAGCATGGAAAATGGATTGTATATAACTTTTTCTTTTTTAATCATATTTCTAAATAAATTATTCTCTTCAGCACCAAGAAGGCTAGATGTCCCACCTTTTCTTCCCAAAGATTCATCAAAAAAACCATAGCTTTCAAAAACAGATTTCTTAAAGCAGATATTTGCTCCAGCTAACCAATGAAAACCATCTCCGAAAACTTTTTTATTATCACCAAAGTCAACCATAGATAAGAAACCCAAATAATCATCGCCAAGCCAAGCAGGGCGATCAACAAACCTCCAATCAGGAATAACTTTTCCTCCGAATGCGGCAAGACCCTCGTCTAGATAAAAGCAATTTATTGACTCTTCTATAAAATTTGCGGGCAAAACTGTGTCATCATCTATAAAATGTATCAAATCTGTGTTACAGTTTTCAATACATGCATTTCTAGCTCCAGATAAACCGTTTGTTTCCTTATTTAAATAAATAAAGCCAAATGTATTACAGATGTCAATGCATTCATTTTTAGCCACAGAATCTTTTTGAGGAGTGTTGTCTAAAACTAAAATTTCGTAAAAAGACCTTGGACAAGATTGATTTAACAAAGAGCGCAAGCAGATAGACAAAATTTTATAATTATCATAAGTGCATATCGCTATGGTAATTTTAGGATTCATTTTCCCAATATTTAAATCGCTCAGACTTTAAAAAACAATTTAATTCTTCCTCGCTCTTGTTCCACCAAGGAACGTCTTTTAGGCTCATAACATCCGAACTTATTTCTTGACTGTGAAGATTAATTCTGGGCATTATTTTGACCCTTAATCTTTTTGAAGATTCTATTTTAGGGTGAGCGCAATAACCTATAAATTTATCAACCGCGCAGGTTATGGAGTCTTTTTTATCCCACGATTGGTGTGGTTCGTGTTTGAAAATTTCAAACTTTTTTGGATTTTCGCCTTGGAACCAGCCTTTTGGTTTTATATGTATGATATTATCAAAATGGGAGTTATCGTGGGTGGTATTAACAAGTATTTCGGCGCCTCTTTTTGTAAGCACATAAGATTCTAAACCGTCAAAGTTGCCGCAGTATTCTCTTAATTCATTTGAGCAACGCTTGCCCAATTGAAAAAAATCATAATTATCAATATCAAATTGATTATTTTTAGATAAAAAGTCAGAAACATCTTTGGTCTCGGCATCGTCTTCCATGATCATGCAAAGCTCGATATCTTCTTCTATCATCTTTTTCCATACAGAATAGTGGCTTAAATAAATTCCTATAGCTCCAGGCGCTTGTGAAAAATAAAGCTCACTAGCTAAACCCATTAAGTTTAATTTGAAATTGTAATCTCTGTATATGTGAAAATTTGATCTAGAATCTATGGCCGAGAATCTTTCTATATCTCCGATTTTTTTAAATTCTTCATATCTATGCAACCTGTCTTCAAGATTAATAACGATAAATTTATTTACCCTTTTGAAGTTGCTCCAAGGCTTGAATTCTTTGGAATTAATAAATTCATTTGTTTCTGTTTCAGTCATCATCCAGTAAGGCTTTTGATTTTCAGACTCTAAATCAGAATCAAATTTTGATAAGCCTATATGTTGATCAAAATTAATTATTAATCGATTTCTGAAGGGAATAGAATCAAAGGAACAAAATCCTATAAATCTATCAACTGCCGCGCAAATAGAATTGGGTTCAAGCCAATTTTGAGAGCCTTCATACTTATAGCAGTCGTATTTTGAATAATTTAACCCAGTGAAGCCATTTGGGGGCAAAGACTTAATCTTGCCTTGAAAGAAAGAATGGTTGGCTGTTAAATTAATAAGTTTTTTAGCCCCTTTAAATGTTAAAATATAACTTTCAGTGCCATTAAAAAATTGAGGATTGTTTGGACTGCGTTTATTTAACTGTATTAAATCATAATAATTTGAATAGCGGGTTGTTGAATTCAAAAAAGTCTCAACATCTGCGATATCGACGTCATCTTCTAGTATTAGACATCTAGATATTTTTTCGGAAACTATCTTTTTCCAAATCAAATAATGACTTAAGTAGCAACCTATAGCACCAGGAAACTGAGAAAAATAGATTTCTTGATTTAATCCAACTGGGGATAGGTTTAATCCAAACTCTTTACTTTTATTATAGTCGGTCCTTGAGTCAATGGCTTCAAATTTTTCAACTTTACCTTGCAAGTCAATAAATTGTGACCACTTGTCCTGACGGTCACTCAAATTAATTACAAAAATTTTGTTTATATCCACATAGGTGGATTACACTTTTACTTATTGTTTTTGTTTTTAAGTATAGATTTTATACCCCATTCATACTTGCGCCTACAAGCTATAAAATAGAGAATACCTAAGCCAAATATTATAATCAAAGTATTCATTTTAATCTACTTTCGTTAATGATATCAAAAGCCACTTCTTTCTTGTGCCATTGGTAAACTTTAATTTTGTCGCCTGACAGAGATAAATCTTTGTAGTGAGAAAAGAAATTTTTTGCAATTTGAAGAAAACTTGGCTCTAAACTATTTAAATTAAAATATTTTTTTGAATAATGAGTAGGGACACCGATTATTTTGTAGTCTTTAGCGCCTTCATCATCCATGTCAAGAACTCCCAAGACTTTTGTGTTTACAACGGTAGCTCTTTTTATTGGCTCTGGACTAACGACTAAGACATCTAAGGGGTCTCCGTCGTCACACAAGGTATTTGGTATAAACCCATAGCTAGCTGGATAAACCATGGCAGAGGTTAAGCATCTATCGTATTCAAAAACACCTAGATCTCCATTATATTCATATTTGTTTTTAGACCCTTCTTCTATTTCTATAACGGAGCGTACTATTTTTGGGCTTTGAGGGTGAATTGGAAGATCATATAAATTCATTTATCTAATGGTACTTTAAAATAGAAAATTTTATACAACAAAAAAGCCAACCAAGTAGATTCTTCAATATTAAAAGTCTTCAAGATTTGTAAAGATAAAATTTCACTGCATGAAAAAAAGTCTAATGGGATAAGAGCATCTTCTTTTTCATCTAAAATACAAATATCGAGCTTCTCTAATTGATCAGAAAATTGAGTAACATAAAGCTTATGATCGTCTAATTTTTTTTCTGTTAAAGAGTTTAATGTTGCATATAATCTGTAAAAAAACATGTCTTTGGAAATTATTTCATCATTTTTAAAAGAGTCTCTAGGATAAAACTCTCTCTGAATTTGATTGAAAATAGATTTATAAGAATACGCTTTTAAATAATCTGATACTTTCATAATGGAAATTTTCTAACTGGGCTATAATGACGTTGCTCGTTAGCTTCCAATAAATGAATGTATCTAGTTTGGTGGTGTATTAGGGCTTGTTGTTTAGATATAGCCTCTCCTTGTATAACAATAGTTTCTTTTGCATAATCTAAGTCTGAATTTTTTTCATATAACAAAAAACATAACGTAATTGCTACCCCAATCAGAAATAATTCAGTAATCGAAAGCTTCATGTATGTATATACACATCAGCTGTTCAATTGAGGTTTTTTATGTTTCCTTGAATCAATAAATTTTAAAAGTTTGTGGTTTTGAGTCCTGCATAAATACGCACAAATTTGTTTTGAATTCATTCTTCTGCCGACTTTCTCGACTAATTCATGGACGGTGTATTTTTGGGGATGATTAGAAACGATCTTTAAAATTTTATCTAAATCTGATTTTTTTGATGAGCGACCAGTAACTCTAGACTCACCAAAGAGATAATTAACCGCTTTGTAGCCTTTTTTTATTTTTTCGCCGTCATCTGAATCTACTGTAGGATCTATTTTGATATGAGATTTTATTGAATTAAAAATTTCTATAGTAGAAAAAGATATAGCTTGATGAGTTACTCCAGTTAATTCAGCTATATAATTTAATTTTTGACCAGAAATAATTAATTCTAAAAGATTTTTTTGACGAGGGCTAAGAAATTCACTATATTCCAAGATCCACCTTATAATATTTTTAAATTTTTCAGAAGTGTTAAATTTTTCAAAAAAAGGATCTTCTGAGCCAAGAGTTTGAGAAACATATTCAAAAAAAGATATATCTCCATCCTCTTCTGTTGAAACGACTCCATCTTTTCTTAGATTTAAATATTTTTTGTCTTTCAAAGTTATGCCATCAGCCGTCCACGATATGAAGTTTTTAGCAAAAGCGTAAGCTACTTTTTTAAAATGAGTTTCAGAAGACATAACTGAATTTTCGCCATAAATAAGTGAATCTTTTTTCTTTAATATACCCATGTTAATTTCTGAGATAATTTCATTAACACTCAAAGGGTGACGCTCTAATCTATACTTATTTACTATTTTAAGAAAATCAGTCTGATATTCGGATAGCCAAGAATTGAATAGTTCTTCTTTATCTTGATTCATAATATTTTATGCATTTGTTCAAAAAGTCGTGAGAAATTCCAAGATGGGATTTTATAAACTTTTTAGTTTTGCAGGAATCAAGTAAAGCTTTTATTTCTGGCTCAAGCTTTAACATTCTCGAAATATTTTGTCTTTCTCTGGCTTCTTTTAGTAAAGCTTGATGCTCTTCGGACATCTTCTTTGGTGGCGGGTAATCTTTTGCCCAGTCTATCTCTATGAATTTTTTAGTAAGCAAGCTTTGGAGCTCTCTTACGCTAATGCCTAAGTATTTGGCTGATCTAGATCTGACATTATTGTTTAATTTGAAAGCTATAATGATTTTTTCCAGAAGAGCTTCCCGATCTTTTTTGGGCCAAGGCTTCCATATTCCGTCATATATCATATGCGATTTTTCTAACTTTGTAAAAGTTTTTCTTTTTGGCGCCCTCCTTGCATCTGAGCCTTTTTTGAAGCCATTTTTGGGGCAAGATTGTTTGTTAAAACGATTTGTGTAGCCTTCTGGCCTTTTGTGCTGATATTTAAACAATATGTCAAGCTCGTTGGGGAAGCAACATTGTTTGACATAGTCCCAGTCTTTGAGGTTTAAATTTTTAGTATTTATTTCAGAATCTTTTCTAAGCATTGAGCAAAAGATAGATTTTAGCTTAGTTTTGGGTTGATCATATTTTGTTTTAAGAAAGAGTATTTTCTTGGCAAAGTCAGCTGATCTAGCTTTAATTATACATTTAAAATCTTTTTCAGAATTATCAGGATATTTTTCTGTAAAATGAAAGCACCAATATTGTTCGTGGGAAAAGTTAGTGTTCCGCAACTTCCACTGTATTGATTTTTTCTTGCGACCTCTTTTGCTTTTCATAAAGCTAAAATTAAAACATAAAATCTATAAAATGTCAAGACCAATGACTACTTCCATTTGCAATAACTTGGATCTTCAGCCCTTTTTCTTCTCATGTAGTCTCTTTTTTGCTCTCTTCTTTTTTCCAAATTATTAGAATCATACTTTTTTTGAGCCCTTTTGGCTGCATCTTTACCTTTTTTTGTGCTTAAATATTTTTGTTGAGAAGAGTCTTTCATATATAGTCCACTATAAGGCTGTGTGTTCGCGGAAATTTTTTTTAAGAATAGGTTTTATATATCTAACGCATGAATCTATTTCTTTACCAAGAGTGGGCCACATAACATGGAAATCAACAAGAGGCTTGATTAGAGCAGACTGAACGTGCTCTTCTTCATTGGCAGGGCCGAAACCATCCCTTGATATTTGAAATATGTAACCGCCTAAGGATTTGATCCATTCAGCTTCATTTTTAAACCTGACATCTGTTATAAAAACAAAATTATTTTCTGAATCAGCTACATCTTCTTTTATGGAGCGCTCTACTTTTTTTATCCAACAGTTTTCGTCCCTTTTTCTTCTTAAATGCGTCCCATAAGTAACTAGAAAAGGCCTAATAAACTCTTTGTCTTCAAGGTCTTCGGTAAAAGATGAAACCCCTACGTTTTCTTTTAGAAAAGAGTCGCACTCTTTTTTTAATGCATCGGCAAATGCATATCTATTGCAATTAGCTTTATCTAAAATCTCAGAACTATACTTGTAAAAGGTATCTTTTCCAGATCTTGCAAAACCAGTAATCCCTATAACTTTAGTCTTCATCTTCTTCAAATTCTAGATCCATTTCGCCATCATTAGCCTCTAGCAATTCTTTTATCTTTTCCTGCAATGCTCCGACCATAACAAATGTATTAATATCAAATTCATCTATGTATCTATAGATCAAATCATCCAAATCGAATCTAAAGGCATCGGTTTGCTCATCATAATCTTTTGGTCCGCTAATGTAAAAATCTTCGTCGCTCATATTTTTTGTATTTTGAATTTTTAAAAAATCTTGATTTTGCCAATAGAAATTTCTAAAAACATTTTCCAATCAGAAAGCTTTGCTAGCCAAGGGTTTTTGAATGCCGCAGGTTCATTTTTTTCAAAGAAATAATGACCAGTCCATGCAAATGGGTAAACCACAAAGGGGATGACTGGTATAAGTAACCATAAATTATATCTTATAATTAAATAAATAAATAAAATAGTAGCCCATTGCCCAATATAGTGCAAAAGCCTGCAAGTTTTGTTTTGATGCAAGCTTAAATAGTGTTTGTAATATTCATTAAATTTCATTTTTAAATTCTTTATATTTTTTATAATAATATATAGTCCACTATTTTTCAACATTCTTCGTGGAAAATTTTTTCAATAAAAAGGGGAGAGCCAAAAAAATGACTCTCCCCTTGGGTGGCGGGATTTGAGAAAGATTAGTTTTTCTCGTTTTGCTTCATGAGCAAACCGACAATCAACACCAATGTGATAAGTCCAGCAAGACTTGACTCGGGACCAACAAAGCCATTGACAATGCTTTGTAGGTTGCTGATTACATTCAAGCCAGCTTTCTCACCGAAAACTACTGAAGCAAGTACGAGTAGTCCGATGACTGAGGTTAATAGTGTAAAAAGGCCGCCGATAGCGCCTTTAAGATTTTCTGTGATCTTGTCCATTTTGTGTTTTAGGGGTTAGATTAGAAGTTAAAAGTTAAGCCTACTCCAAAGACGTATTCATCATCAATATTATCTGCGTCAATATACTTGATAGAAGCTCCAAGAGAGGCAGTTTCTGATAAATCTTTGCTAATAGAAGCGCTTGCTCCATAATAATCAGTATCTGAATTAGCAGTTGTCTCTGTATTACCGTAGGAACCGCAAAGCAGTACATCTATGATATCAGTCTCGAGAGTGTGGCAGACGCCAAGCTCATAAGTATACAAAGAATCGTCGAGATCTCTAAATACAGAAACTGATGGAGATAAAAGCGTGTCAAAAGAAACTTTTACTTCAGCTTCAGCTAGAGAAGAACCTGGGATATCCTCGAAATGATTGATACCTGCGTATGCAGAAAGCAAACCATCAGCAAAGGAAGTGCCTAATCCTGCTCCAATATGATAGCTATCAGTACCACTTTCTACAGCTTGATTGGAGCATATATGAAAGCTTCCATCAAGAGAGCCAACGGCATGGCTGAGCATCAATGAAGCTTGAATGGATTCTTCAGCTTTTTGAACTCCTCTGTAAAAATAGTCTGAAGCATATCCAATGCTAGCAGAGTTTCCCGCAGAAGCGGCGTTAAAACAAAGCCCAAGGGCTGTAAGTAATGATATGATTTTAGTTTTCATATTTTAGTTTGTGGGTTAAATAATTCTTATTTCTTTCCAAGCTATTTTGTTGTTATTAACTTGATCTCTTATTGATCTTTGTTTTGCATTCAACTGACTTTTGCCGCTTTTAACTTCTATGAAAGTGATTTCTTTTGTGCCAAACGAGATATAATCGATAGGTTTGCCTAAAAAAATACAATGTTCTGGATTAAAGTTAAATTGATCTAAGAAAGGAGCAAGCGTTTCGGCTATATTGCCAAGCCTGACCTCGCTACTCTTTTTTTGGGAAATAATCTTTCTTTTTTCTTCGGAAAGATCGACAATCTGCTTTTCAAGGAGTTTAACATTTTCTGTTGAGCTTGATTCTAATTCTTTATAATTTGAGTTTAAGTTAATATAGGCCGAATCAAGTTTTGCATTATTTTCCTTTAAAGTAATAACTTGGTCTTGTAATAATTCAAGTTTTTTTTCAAATTCTTTTTTTGTTTGCTGTTCTCTATCTAGGATTTGATCAAGATTTACGTCTGGTTTTTTCCTATAAAAATAAAAACAAAAAGAAAGGGCTAAGCAAATTAATGCTAGCAAAAATATTATAATTTCAAGCAAAACTACTTTTTTGTTATGGATATAATTCTGTCGTGCCTAAATGAACGAATTTGTTTTCTAGCGAAACAGTAAGCTCTGAAACCTGCGTTATCTCTTTTTTCGGTCTTATTACTGAAAGAATTGTAAAGATTTATATCTCCAACCATATAAGTTTTAGTTTTTCCATCTTGACACTTATAAACAATATAGTATTTACTGTTTATATTATTCCTAACGCGCTTAGAAAAGCTATGTAATTTCTTAATCAAGGTCTTGATCATCTTTTTTATTCGATAAGTCTATTCCTCTAGACTCGCAGTAGGCCAAGCTGTATCCAGCCTTGAAATTAAATTTTTCAATAAAAAGACAGGCGCATAAAATTAGGAAGCTCTTCCATGGAGCAATGTCTGAATTAACGAATAATAATACAGCCACAAATAAATATGGGCAGAATTTATTCGCACAATAGTTTAATAAATTATTTTCCACTGCTACCAAAACCTCCTGAGCTTCTTGATGAAACAGATAATTCTTCTACCTCTAAAAGATTAACTTTGGGTAGTTTTAAGAAAACAATTTGCCCAACTTTATCGCCAACCTCGTAAGAGGTGTTACTATCATCCACGGAAAATCTTAATTTAATTTCTCCTCTGTAACCGCTATCAATTACGCCGACAGAATTTCTTAAAAAATGTTTTGTTTTTGAAATGCTTGACCTTGGAAAAATCAAACCAACATATCCGCTGGGAATTTCTAAGGATAAACCAGTTTGAACCTCGACAAAAACACCATCACTTTGTTCTGGATGAGTTACGGCAATAGCTTTTAAATCAAATCCTGCGTCTCCACTATTAGCAATTTCTGGGGTTGAAGCAGCAGGATTAAGTTTTTTGTACTTTATATTCATTATCTAATTTTTTCTGGAAGAGAAGTGTATACAATACCTACCTTAGATTTTGGATCATAGGTATTAACAACTTGAACTAACCTGTCGGCTCGATCTTCCGCTTCCCATTTTACATTATAATTGTTGGGCTCAACCCTACGATTATCTCTCGTTACGACATAGACTGGATCTCTGCCTTTTACAATACTTTTTCTTGTAATTCTCATGATTTACACAAGGATAAAAAAAATATAAAAAAAAGTCAAGCTTTTTATGATCCCTTTTGTGTTTTTGGATGTATTTATATATGAGTGATGAAAGTTAAACGCAAGATACTTATTATGGGCTTGCCTGGTTCAGGCAAGACGACTTTGGCGGAAAAGCTAGTTTCCAGGTTAGGCGCAGCATGGTTCAATGCTGACGCAGTTAGGCAGGATATTTATTCTGAATTAGGTTTTTCTGAAGAAGATAGAATAGCACACGCCAAAAGAATGGGAAAACTTTGTGATTGGGCAAAAATGGGAGGCTCTTATGTTATTGCAGATTTTGTTTGCCCAACAAAAGAAACTAGAGATGCATTCAATGCAGACTTCGTTATCTGGGTTGATAGAATCATGGAGGGAAGGTACGAAGACACAAACAAAATGTTTCAACGCCCCATGAATTATGATATTAGGTTGACGGATGGAACAGCAGATGAATGGGTGAACCAAGTAATGGAAAAGTTAGAAGAAACGGAAAATTGGGATAATCAAGCTCCTACCGCTCTTTTAATAGGAAGATATCAGCCTTTCCATATTGGACACAAGACATTAGTAGCAGAAGCAGTTAAAAGAACTGGTCAGTGCTGTATAGCTTTAAGAGATGTCGGTGGGATTGACGAAAGTAACCCATACGACTTCGAAAAAGTAAAAAAAGAAATATATTCAGCGTGTAGGGAATTCGGAAATAAAATAAAAGTTATTGAAATCCCTAATATTATGGATGTATTTTATGGAAGAGGGGTAGGTTACAACATTGAACAGCTTGAACTAAGTAAAGAGTTGCAAGAAGTATCTGCCACAAAAATAAGAAAGGGCGAAATTGGACAAGACGGAAAACCAACAGGCAAAAGGCCCGAATAAATTATTATGAACGAAGAATTATATTTAATGTTGAAAACATCTGCAGAAGCAGATTATGCAAAAGGAAGATTAACTCTAAAACTGCTTGGCGAAAAAGAAATTGGAATCGGAGGACATTCTGCTGAAGATTTTTACGCGGATGCAGAAAAATCCTTGGCTCTAATGAAAGACGCCAAGGATAGGTTAGATATGCTAGCCGAAATTAAAGACGGAGTTTAAAGAGAATATTTATCTCCGTCAAAGGTTTTGATGATTGGGTCTCCGCTTCCGCCTGAACTAAGCTCAACACGACCAATACTCATGGTATGACTTAAAAAGTAAGGAGCTGCGACCATGCCTGTCGGCAAAGATATCGTAAGAGTAGTCTTACCGCTTGTGCTGCTTGCCTGTACATTTGTGACCGTGAAGGTGGCGGAACCTACATAACTAGCTGTTCCAGATGCGCCAGAACTTTTGTGGTTGCCAACGCTTGGTTTTTGTGAAGTTAATATACTAGAGTCAAATATACCATAATCGGTTGAACTCATATACCCAACGCTTGCTGCGTTATTCACGGGTACAACATTTATATCGCTAGCGTCTGTATCCGATGGTATCAATTGGTTAGAGACGTCTACTGTTACGCTACTAGCTCCTGTTGCTATTGTTGCTAATTTTGACATAATATTTTCCTTTCGTTTTGTTGTTATATATTAGTACACTCAGAAATAGACGATATTTCATTGGCATCGCTTTGTCTCACAAGAGCGCCATTTAATTTTTTCCATTCATGTGGAAAAAATAAATTAAACTTATTGTTTCTAGAAGTTGTATATAAGCAAATATCATCTTTTAGAAGAATATTGACAGTTTTAAGATGCCAGTTTCTGGCAGATCTCTTAAAAAACCTTTTTCTTACTTTATCACGATTTGAGATAATAAAACCTTGTCTATATATGCTAAATTCATTACGAATAATTTGATGTGAGCATAAAAATTCTAAGTCATTGAAACATTTTAAAGCAGTCCATCTTGCATTATAGTCATTTTCTGAAACATGAGCGACTTCTTTGGGAAACGAAAACTTCTCTGTGTTCAAAACTAAATCACCAGAATTCAAATTAATTATTATTTCTGGCCCAGGAAATTGCTTGACGAAAAGTTTATTGATAAAATTATGAGGAGATTCTTTTAATTCATTTAATATTTTTTTAAAATTAAAAATAGGTCTCTCAGCCCTTAATAGTTCAAGTATAGGGGCAGTCTCTATATTAATTACCGTTCTGATAGGTCGGCTTTTTAATGTATCCAGAGCTGTATAGAATTTTTTCAAGAGAGTATATCAAAAATCGGAGGTTTGCCATTTGAAACTTTAAAGGGACGACCACTTGGAGAGTATGTGATTTTTTCAATACTAAGCCCCATAGCATAAGCTATTGTGGCATTTATAGATTCAATATCCACACCATTTTCTTCAACATAGTGAGCTCTTTCGTCTGATTTTCCATGGACATAACCCTCTTTAATTCCGCCACCAGCAAAAAAGACACTAAAAGAAGAAGGATGGTGATCTCTCCCAACCCGACCAGCTTTAATCTCTGGAGTTCTCCCAAATTCACTGGCAACAACAACCATTGTATCATCAAGAAGACCTCTAAGGGACAAGTCTTCTAGTAGAGAACTTAAACCATCATCTAAAACTGTAGCTCTAGTTTCAAGATTTCCAAAAACATCGTTGTGCATATCCCAGCCGCCATAAACAACTTCTGCAAAACGGACTTTGTTTTCAATAAGACGACGAGCCAACAAACATCCTTGACCGAAATTATTCTGCCCATATTTTTCTCGTAAAGATTCAGGCTCTTTTGTAAGATCAAACGATTCTAAGTCTTTACTTTTCATTAAACTGATTGCATCATCATACAAATCAGAATAAGCTCTAACTCTTTTCTGGGGAAAATCTTGAGAGAAATTTTTATTAAAGTCGGAAGCAACCTTTAACCTCTTTTCATACATACTGTCATTAATATAACCTGACTTCTTAACGTTTTGAATGCCAGCACTTGGATTACCTAGAGGAAGAGGGCCGTGTTTACTTTCAAAGTATCCAGCCCCAATGACTCCGCTACCACCATTGATTTTTACATTATCAGGTAAATTTTCATTTAATTTGCCGCAAAGTTTACTTACCCAACTCCCCATACTTGGATGTATAATTGTGCCTCTTTTTTGGTAGCTGGTATGCAATAAATAATTAGCTTGCTCATGGGCTCCTTGATTGCTGTTAACAGATCTAACAAGCGAAGCTAAATGCATTTGCTTTGCTGTTTTAGGGAGCCAGTGGCCTATTTGTATTCCATCTGCAGATGTATTGATGGCGGTAGTTTCTCCCATAACCTCTTTATTCTCTGGCTTTGGATCAAAAGTATCGACATGAGTCATCCCTCCAGCCATATTTAAAAATATAACGTGTCTTGCAGTGGGTATATTTACAGTTTTCGCAATCAATTGATCACCATAAATGAGAGCGCTTACTCCCAGATATGCTTTGGCTATTTGTTGCGCAAAATCTCTTCTTGATATTTCTTCGTTCATTATATTATAGTACACTATTTGATAAAAATAAATTCGTGGCTGTTTAATAAAATCCAAGACACGTGTTTAAATCCATTTTCTTCATCAATAAACCCTTTGAGTGCGGAATACTCTCTAGGCGTTGCTTTTCTACCTAAAATAGAAAGGAAAACGCTTTCTATTTGTTTTGTCTTTACTTTTTCCGCTTGCATTTGCTGGATAAAATCCGCATTTTTTTTGTTTAATATATTATTCTCAACAAAGCCATTTAATAAGTTAAGGACTTGAGTTGTATTTGGTTCTGAATTGCTGTTGTCTATTTGTTCTTTGTCACTACCTCCGAATTGTCTTATAAGATGACCTCCTGGGGCTGGGAAAGATAAATAACTACTGCGAATAAGGCTTCGATCTGGGAATTTTTTACCAACATAAGAATTTTCGTTTATTAATTTATACAAATTTCTTTCTCCAGGGTTAGCGTCAGACAAGCTTTTAAAATCATTATAAATACCAGTTCCGTTCATATCTTTATATCTATTAAACATGATAGAGTAATCTGGTTGATTGCCTGTATAAGCTCTTTCAGCTGAATCTATATCATTATAAACTAACGTAACTAAAGAATCCCAGAGCTGTTCACCTGACATCCTTCTTAAGATGGGTCCTTCAAAGTTGTATTCTTCAAGAGATTTGTAATCTTCTTTTTTGCATGCTCTCTGGAACAATTTGGTATTAAGAAGTATTCTTTGGTATTCTCTTAAATCATAGTTAACACTAACCAAAATTCTTTCTAAATATTTCATTAGAGGTTCGTTGCTAGCTAATGTATCATCCATCATAGTATCGATTGGTTCTATAAGCCCTGCCCCGAAAATATTTTTCCAAATGCGATTGGCTATCATCGTGGTAAACCTTGGATTATCTTTACTTGTAATCCATTCAGCAAAAACTTTACGGCTTTCAGGTTTTTTGGTATCAGTAGTAACAGGTTTTGGAGTAAAAATGGCTTTTGCATATACCGTATCACCTGGATTACCATCATCTTCAGCGAAATCTCTTGGGAGTTTTATTTCACCAGTACCATTGTTATCAAGGCCAAAAATTAAAGAATCTCTGACTTGATTACGCCAATTATTAAAGAGCCCAGCCCTTGGGTCTGCGTCTTCATTGATAGCTCTACTTAACGTACCTATTTCTCTCCCCTCTTTATTCAGTCTAACATTCCCTATGCCAGAAGTAAACGCAGTCATTTCGTAAAATTCTTTCTGACTCCACTTGTCAAATGGGTGGTTATGACACATGGCGCACTCTAGTCTAGTGCCCAAAAATATTCTAATTGTATGAGAAAGATTGTCTGGCTGCATACCTCTATCACGAAGATAATAGCTTATTGCGGCACCCTTTTCATTTTCATAAAGTTTACCAGTGCTCCCCACTAAGTCTCTTACGATCTTATCGTATGAAGTATGGTTTTCTATTGATTGCCTTAACCATTTTCTATAAGCAATGCCGACATTAATATTTGTGCCATTAACTCTGTCTTTAATTCTTAACATATCGCTCCACCAATTCATTTGATGGTTTACATATCCGTTTGAATTTAAAAGTTTTTGTATTAACTTGTCTTTTTTATTACTATCTCTGTCTGAGGTAAAGTCATTGATTTCGGAGTGGGTTGGTATCCTCCCTATTGTTGTTAAGTAAAGTCTTCTTACGTAAGTATATTCATCAACTTCTTTTGTTTTTTGAAGCTTTTTATTTCTTAAATTAGATTCTATTAACGCATCTATGTAATCAGAGTATTTTTTTAGTGTTCTATCATTGAGGGGAATGGGCACCGTAGGTATGGTGCTGTATCTGTTTTCAGCATGGTAAAGCTCTAATTGCTTTTGTGAGTCTTCAGTTAGTAGTTCTACTTTAATGCGAAACTGCTGAAGATCTTTTGCTCGCTGAAGGAGTAGATGAGTAGAGTTAGCTTCTAATATTTTACCTTCTACGCTTTTTCCATTATTGAAATAAATAACTGATCCAAAGCAAGAAGATGCAAAAATAAAAAATAGTGATAAAATTTTCATAATTTACGAGGCACAATATAAATTACACAATTTTTGTAAAATGGTGGAGGTGGCGGGAGTTGAACCCGCGTCCTAGTATCTTCAAAGATACACGTCTACAAGCTTATCTAGTTTCCATTTAAGTTTTAGATACTAGCATCGGACTACTAATTTCAATTATTTACAGTTTATGAAAAAAGTAAACTTTTTCTGTTTTGCAGATTGATGACCCCTTATCTTACTTATCTGCGTCAGAAAATAAGAGGTGACAGACGTTAAGCTGCCAAAGCAAGCTTTTCAGACTTGAATCCGAAAGCTTTGAAACGTGACTTTTTGCCATGTAACATTTTGCGCCTTTTTGAGGAGCCAGACGCACTCCTGCTTGCAGTGCATGAATCCAATGCTAGTCGAATCCAGTACACCCCCATAAAATATTAAAGAACTATGTGTTAGTTACACTAAAATATTACTCACTGGGATTTGGTGGAGAAATATTTTGATTTTGTCTAGCTGCTTCATACAAAGCATTGTAGTTGTTTGTAACTTTTTCATATCTTCCACGAGTAAGCTTTCTAAGCTCCGCTTCTGAAATTCTACTATCTTCATCTTCGTCAAACAATTTCAATATAGCTATGTCTCTATCCGTGACATCAACTTCCCATTTAATTTGATAGCCAAAATCAGGGATAGGAGAGGAAAGTTCAGCTGCATGAGATCTTGGATGATCAGCATCTTTTGATTCTGTCCAAGTGAAAACAGGGACAACTCCTTGCCAAGTTTCATGAAACGCACCGATATTAATTTGCTGCTCAACAGGAGAGCCATCTATTAAAGATGGATTGAGAGCATCATACAAATTGTTGTAGGCCAAAGGAAATCCAAAATCATGTTCTTCAAAACAATAAACGTGCAAGTACTTAAATAAATTAAAAGCACTCCAAGACCCATTATCTGCATTTTTTAGTACCAAACGTTTTTGAGCGGAGGTGGAAAGCTTTTTAAAGTTTTCATAAAATTGATCAGCAAAATTACAATATGTATCATGATCATCTTTTTCGGGCTGAGAATTTAAATGCAAACTAATTGGAGCAGATAAATTTTCTGGCATCCCTATAGTGTCTAAAAACCAAGAATAAAAGTTAATTTCTTTTACGGATTTTTCTACAAGATCTTCTTCTTCATCGATCAACTTACAAAATTTATCAGGTTGAAAAGATACAGAAACACCTTTAGTAATTGAAGCTCTGCCTATTTCTCTTATCGAATCCATTATTGATTCGCTATCTGGTAAATCCTTAATTTCGATACCTAGAGTAGGATCAGAAAGAATACCAAAGATAGAGGTATTGAGTCTATAATGATCGATACCGCTAGCCCTACAAAAATCAATAATCTTAACTGTTAATTTTAAGTTATGAATTATTTCTTTTTGAAGCTTGTTTAGGGCAACTTCATTTCCTTGTTGAGAAGAAAGCTCAGTATAAGCTTTGCGACTTATACCTACGAAACGATTATTGGCGTTTTCTTCTTGTAAGATTTTTGATATGCAAACTAATCCGTATTTTGTATTCATTAAATCATATCTTCTTCATCATCGAAAGATTCTTCTTTTGCTTGAGAAGAAGTAACGGATGAATCTTGGTCTTTTTGTTTGTACATTCGAAAGTCAGGAGCTTTTTCATTTTCTGACTTATACTTATTTTTGAAGAGGATAACTTTTTCTCCGTTAACTTTACCAGTAAGATACTTTTCTTGTGTCTTTTGGTTTACGTTAAGCCATAGGGCTCCAATTTCTCTATCAGTCCATTCGGTATTTTTTGTATCAGGCATAATATTATTATAATTTTAGATTTAAAATTTTCTAACTTCTCCTCCTCTAGCTATAAGAAGCAAGGAGCAAATTATTGTAAGAACTATTATTGTAACTATATCCATTATCTATATTCCTTTCTTAGTAATCTCCATCTATCTGAATCGATTGGTTTATCTTCATTGTCTATAGCATACAACATTTCAATAACTTCGTCAAGTGAATTATAAATATATTTGTGGGGAAGCATGCCAAGCATCCAAAGAGGAGTTTTTGCCTTGCCGCCTTCCATACTTATAAAAATAGGTTTTTTCATGCGAACCGCTGTAACTATCTCTTCAGCAGAACCCCAAGAAGCTACATCTGGAACAAGATGAGCGATAATAAAATCACTTCGATCAACTAAATTAAGATCATAAGCCCTGACCGTTTTCATTTTATCAGTAACTCTATCATATTGCTTGGTCTTCATCCAAGTCTCCATATCTTGCCTAGAAGCTTCGTCTTCAGCAACATCTTTTATGAATGGTTTTTTGTATGGATCAAAGCAGGTTATAGATAAAGGGGTTAGTTTTTCTGTAACTTCTTCGCGCCAATCTCTGCCGCTAAGATATTGCATGTGTCCTACTAAGTAGGTTTTTGTTTTGTACAATATATTTGACATGCCAGTAAACTAGCATGAAAAAATTAAATTGTCAAGGCGATTTTAGATTTGCTCAGCCTCTTCTTCTGAAGCTTCTTGTTCTGGAGGCAAAAATGCAGTCATCCTTGAATCAATGATTTCTGAATCATCTGGAATATCTTCTTCATTGACTATCACTCCGTCTTCTTCTCGCATTGTATGAATGTACCTGTCGTCAGGTCCGTATATTTTTATGTATTTCATTAAAAAGTTCCTACTTCACCATCAACAGTAGGGGATCCAAAACTTAAAGTACCAGTAAAAGTCCCATCTAAGTTTATGGTTATGTTTTCATTAATGGTTGTAGCTTCAACAGCTCTCATTGTTCTATTAGTTATGGTGCCAGTTCTTGAATGAATTTGAAAATACCCAGTATTTGGAGTGCCACAACTGATTGAAGAATAACCAATGGTAGAAACAACTCCCAAACTAGCTAATCCTGATATGTAATGATGTCCTGCTATAAAATAAACAGTTCCACCTTCAAGCGCAACGACAGCTGAAGCGTGGCCACTAGTAGTACCATAGCTTGACCCCGCGCTAACACTGTCCCATAAAATAAAACCTACATTAATTAATGAATATAATCCATGGGAACACCTCATCATTGTCGCTAAATTTACATTTTGACCAGGTGCTACTTTAAAGTCAAAAGTAACATTATTCATGTATATACTCCCAAAAATCCTAAACCAAAGTGGAAGCCAATCATCGGGGTACAGATTTAAAATTATTCTAGCTCTAGTCAAAGTTTTGTGAGAATTAACTGCAGAAGTCCCACCCGTAGCTTTGTTTGCCCCAGTGCCTCTGTAACCTTGAATTTCTAATTGAGTTAAATATTCAAAATTCCTGCCTCCTCCAATATTAAAAGCAGAAGAAAGACTTTTTCCAGGGCCTTCGTTATCGCTCCATAAAGTGTTAGGACTACCAGGAGCTCCAACTAACAGTATTAACTTCGATACACCCGCGTATCTAACAAACCAACGATAAGCTTGAGAAACATATTTAAATTTAAAATTAACAAGTGTAATATAATAATCTCCAGTAGTACTATTTGACTTCCAATCCAGAGCGTCAAATGCTATAAATATATCTCTATTTAATTTACAATTACCCCCTGTAGTTGTTAAGTCTACAGTACTTCCAGTTGTGGTTTTAACTTGTATAGTATTTCCATCTATCACATGAGCTTTATAATCTTGAGCAGGAACTAAAGGTTGAGGAATATTTGATCCAGAAAACGTTATTTTTTGACCTGTTTCTAATCCATGACTAGGCACTGTTATTCTGTTAGTGGTTGTGTTGACTTGACTAGATGAAATATCTCTAGGATTTGGACCTTCTTCAGTGTTATCTACTCCTCCGTCGTTAGTGGCCCATACCCCTATGAATCCAGAAGTAGCTTCATTTAAATTTCGGACAGTCCCTGTACTATCTGTCAACTCAATGCTGGAACTTGCACCTCCGCCTGCTCCAGGCGCGAGATTTTCTGATGTGATTGCAGATGGAGCTATGTTTTCTGTATTTACTGATCCTTCACGTAACATTAATTTACCATTAGAATCTAACTCGAGAGATGATTGACCATCTAAGGAAGTGCCAATAATTTCTTGAGGTGTTACTTTTACAGTTTTGTTTCCATTTACATCTGCAGCAGCAAGTAGGTCATTTGTAGAAAGTGAACCGCCTGGGAGCTGGGAAGAAGTATCTAAGTCTCGTATTTTTTTAAAAGCCATAATAAATAATTAATTAGGAAACTTTAATCAATCCATAATAATTTGTGTGGTAAGTGCATTGGTATACATAAGTCCCTGGGGTTGTTGGAGTCCATTCAATTCTTTGTTTACCTTGATCATCAATTGGATCATAAGTAGCTGGAGGATTACTGACATCTGCTGCTCCCGCGCCAACTCTAATTGCAAGAGGGTGAGCTCCAACGATTGTATTATAAATGATAAGAGTATCTCCTACATTGATATTAATGTCTAAATTTCGGCCTGTTGCAGAACGGACACGGTCATTAATACTAAATGTATATACACCGCTAGTGTCGCCCATTTGGACAGTATAGGTATTGCTGGGTTCTGGGGCAACAGGAGGGTCAACATAACCAGGATCGCTGTCATCAGGAGGATCTACAGGATCGACAGGATCGACAGCAGGAGGATTAGCAGGAGGATCAACAGGATCAACAGGATCAACAGGATCAACGTCATCAACAGGATCAGGATAGACAGGATCGACAGCAGGAGGAGAGCTGTTGATGTTTACAGTATAACCTCCTGTAGGTACGGTGTATGTTTCTCCAGTGTCTGGATTTGTTAAGGTTTGTAAAGCTTGTGTGACGATGGCTCCTTGAGGAGGAGGAGTGATCCAGCTAGGTAACGGACCCTGTCTTTGAAACCAATAGTAAGTATCCCCAAAAGTTCCGTGAAAAAAGTCTTTGCCTAAAACACCTCCATCAGGCATATAATAAGTGACGCCGTCTATTTCATGAGTATGAGCCGAAGATAAGCTAGAAGCATTTTTAGCTTCATCTTCTGTTAGGTAAAGTGGATAATATCCATTAATATCAAAAGCTAAATCGCCTTCTTTTTTGTTGGCTTCAACCAATGGATAATGGTAGCTCCAGTTACCTTCTTTATATATTCCGAGAGTTGAAGCGGTTGTGTTATAATAATAACCTCCCTCAATGGGGTTAGAGGGGAAAAATTTTACTTTGCTAACTACTTTCATGACTTATTTATAAATTACACTAAATATTAATTTATTGTTAAAGATTTTATTTTGTAAGAACCAATAGGGGTGTAGTTTTCTAGATGTTCTTGCGATAAATCAGTTTCGATACTCAATGATTCTGTTTTTTGCAAAGTGATGTTCATAGTACGATTACCAGAATAAGACCCTTGGGCAGGTGGTAGAGTAATCTGAGCAGATAGTTCCCAAGCATAAGTATCTGTAGATATTAAATTATTCGAAAAAGAGAAATTATTATTGGAATTGTTAATCCATTCGGAACTCGACATTGGTTGATCAAACTCTGGGCCAACTGGAGAATCAATATTATATTTGCCTTCTAAATTTTGAACAGCTAAAACATGGTCATTATTACTGCTAGAAAATAATCCTTGAGTAAAAACGTTATTAGTTAATTCGGCGACAGTTTCATCTACAGCAAAATTACTATTTAAAAAGTTAAGATTTAAAAAACCATTGTTTAAGCAAACGTTTTCGGAAACAAAAGGTATGTCAGCTAAATTTTCATCAACATCGTTAGATAAAAAGAATTTAGGTTTATTTTTCAATACATGAGGAACAATGTCTTCCAGTTCAACATAATTTGTTTCAGATATTTTATAAATGCTTAAAGCATAACTGACTGTACCATCACAAAATGGGACTTTCACAGAAGTTCCATCAGGAAAGCTTGAGCTATTATTTTCGTTGTATCTATTGAGATTATTATTTAATATAACACCGTTGCTTCCTGCATCAAAATTTACTCTTACTTGAACTCCATCTGTGTTTGGATCAATATCTTCATCGTTATTTATTGAGCCGTCTGGATAATTTAATACAATGTTGTAATTATTCCACGAGGTTGGATAGTTGGGCTGAGATTGCTCGCCCACAGTATATTGTTCTGTAATTGTCGCTATACTACTGTCATTGTCTCCTGGAACAGCTACTTGAACGTTAATGCCTTCATTTCGTAAATTTTCATACGCTTTGGGGCAATGGTTTTTTACAGTATGAGAAGCTATGATAAAGTGCTGTGAATCTGTACGAACAGGATTTTTATCTAAATACGCTATTTGCTTATAACAAAAGATTTGTGAATGTGGAGTAGCTCTAAATTCAGTAGTATCATCACTGTCCCATAAAGATCCTTCCGTATCATAAACATAATAACCAAACCATTCTGTATCAGAGTCTGTGTAGTCGCTTGGTATGTCAACTTTATATTGAGAAACTAAATCAACTGAGAAATTTGTTAAATTGGTAGTCCAACCAAAGGGTGCCACTGTTGCTGGATTAGTAGGTGCAACTCCTGCCCCACCGTAAGCAAGGAAATTACTTGAATCAGAAGTTTTTGAAAGAGCTAAAGCCCAATCTGTGCCCGTCCAGAAAAAGAACATTTTTTCATTGGAAGAATCTCCTAGAGATCTTTCGTAGTAATGTAAACCGTTATACGTTTCGTCTTGAACTTTTGAAAATACTCCAGCCATAGGGAGATCTGGGCTGCTTACACAAATGAGGTCTCCATAACTTATGTCGGTGGTAGAGTAATAATTTGTTTCATGGTTTGATTTTGGAAGTACATAATCATCATCTCCAGAACCATCTCCAGAACCGTCACCACCATCTCCAGAGCCGCCATCGTTTGAATCAGGGCAAGTGCCAGTGACATTTATTGTGCCACGCATACCAGCATGATTTTCGCATTGGTATTGGTATTTTGTAACTGTTTCATCACAGGGAACAGTCCATATCAAGGTGTATTCCGCGCCGTATTCTGTTTTTTGTACACCTGACAAAGGCGCCTTTTCTTGACCTAAATCATTATAGTCGGTAATTTTTAGTGGGTGTGATTCAAGGTCTGCTTCAGAACCTACTACATTTATTGTCAGTGTCTGGCCCCGAACTGCATCAATGCATCCAAATAATCCTCCGTTACCATTTGAATCACTTGTTGTATATTTAAATGTTGAAGTACCTGTTTCACTATCATATTCAGAGCTTACTGTAATTGTAACTGGTGATGAAGCACATGAAACAGGTTGAGGAGGAGTATATCCACTTCCATTTTCAGAATCAGAAGTATCAACAAAGGTAACAGATGTATCTACAAATAAATCTTGAGGCGCAGGTAAGCTAGCTGAAAAAGTTTTAAAGCCTAAGGGGGTGTAAAAAAGGACTTCTCTTGTTCTATAATTTACATAAATTATATCTCTAGAAGGTGACTCTGGAAAAACATTAACTGTAAGTACTTGGCTCATTTTGAATTTAAACTATGAGCAAGTAAAGCATTTTTATTAATCAATAGATAGATAAAGAAAAAATCATGGATCACTTTAATACCTATTAATAATTAAATCTATATTAACGTCTCCAGAATTTAAACTATTAAAATCTAGACCTTCAGAAATTTCAAGCAAGGCTAAGGATGGATCAGTAGTAAATTCTACAGAATTTGAAAGTAAAGCGGGTTTTGATGAATCACTTTTATCGGTTAATTCGAGTTGAAGTTTGGCTGATGTAATCGTTTCTGATTTTGTGTCTTCGAGATAAACGTTTAGTTGTGAAAAATTATAATAATTTGCCATTTTTTGAATATTCGAAGAAGACATTATAAAGTCAGACAAGGGATTTATATTTAGCTTTACATTTGGGTTGGCTGAAGTAGATGAAGCTATAGAATCAGGAAAAATAAAATTATTTTTATCTCCACCGTCTTTTGCGTTGTACGTAGGTGGGTGACGCATATTATTTATGTGACTAACTATATGATCAGGGTTGTAATTAGACAGTTTATTGACTTTAATATATTGGTTGTTGCTTCCATCAATTAGTTCTACTATTTTTTTGACAGGGGTCGTGTTGTAATAATAATCAAGGAAAAGGTATATATAGGTATATCCATCCTGCTCATCTTGATCATTGATATACATAATGTTTGCTCCTGCACCCGTTTCTCCATCACTGTCAGTAACTTGAAAAAACTCTTCACCTTTTTTCGTGTAAGTATCGGGGTTGAACCTTCCTCTATCGTAAATTCGGAGCCTTATTCCGTAAGCCTCTCTTCCAGGCTTTAAGTATTCTATTTCCCAGCCGCCTTCCATGGCAGAGGTTTTACCAAAAGTTTCTCTATCAACATCTACAGTAAAGCCTGAAGAATTAATTAAAGAAAGTTGATCGTAAAATACTGGAATAGCTTTAATCGGAGCTGGCCTAGTGTTATCTGATGCTCCTGAGCCATCATTTATCGCTAAATTACTCATTGTATGATAGGTATGATCAGCTAATAAAGCGGCGAAAAAAAGCAATTCATTGGCTCCATTCGGAAAATCTACTTTTAAGGATGCACCTCCCACAAAAACTTCAAGACGCCCATCTTTATCAAAATATATATCTATATTCCTGAAAAACTTTGTGGGGGTTGGATCAAGAGGTGTCGAATCAAGAACCGTTTGAGATGATAAATTTTTAAACTCAAGAACATTATCATGTTGAAAATCTATTGAAACAGAATAAAGGTCTGCCCCAAAATGAAATCGTAATATATCCATGGGGGCGTGATAACTATGTTTGTTTATGAGCTGCCAATAATTAATAAAAATTCCATCTGAAAATTCATTTAAATTAAATTCCATTAAAGAAGGTACATTGTCATTCCCGCCTTTAAAAGACATTCCAAAATAGGTATCGTTAGAATCTGCTTGATTTTTGACATTAATGTCTTGAGCGTATAAGTTAGGGTGATAGCTGTGACTTTTATGATTGTAGAGATAATAAGTGACTGGTGGTGGATGCGGAGTTACGGCTTCTGCTGCGTCAAAGAACTTAATATTACGATACGAGGGTATTTGTAAATTATAAGTTTTGGATCTATTTCCAGTTATCGTATTCTTAAATACGGTTTTTTCTATATCCACTCTTGAAGGAGATATGCCAAGTGGAGAATTGTGATCTAGAGCGTTAATGAAGAAGCCTGTGCGAACTTTTTTTGCCATAACTAAAAATTAGTTTAAATAATCAAGCGTGAGAGAGTAAGAATCATAAGGAGTCCCTATGGCCCAATTTACACTACTACTGAGACTTTTATTGAAATTAGTTAAATTCAAGCCAAAAGATACTTCGTTAGTCATATAACTTGAGACTGGGCTTTCTATTTTTAGTTTAGCGTGTTGTGCTGGTGTAGCCCCTTTTAAATTCATTATTTGTATTGGGAAAGCCGATATTTTAGAAAAATCAGAGGCAGATAGATCGTTGCCATTTTCGTCTCTAAACCCAGTTATGGAAGTGTCAATATTTAATTTCAATGACCCCCCTTTGCTTAATTTTAAAAAAGTAGATGTATCCCAGTCGCTTAAAACTTCTGCTTCATCAGAATCTGCGGAATGAGGGTTATCTACAAGAGTACTAGAACTGTCAAAATAAAACAAATGTGAAGCCATGATACCTCTAATAGCATTTGGTATAGAGTCATCAGATCCTCCAGATCCGTCATTGATGGCTAGATCATCAATATAATCTGATTGAGCGCCTCCGCAGGTGTTGATAAGTTCCCATTGCGAAAAACCACTATTTGTAACCCAAGATAAATTTTTTAAATCATAATTCAAAACTATCCCATTGTAAGAAACTTCGAGGAGGCTATCGTTATTTATGCTAAATACAACTTCTGCAGGCATATATCTTATTGCGCTAACTATTTTATCACTGCTTTCTGTAATTAATGTGCCGTCGCTGTCAGTAAGATAGATTTTTCGCGCTTGCGTGTCTCCGTCAGAGCTTGGCCCTATCCAACAAGCTAAGTTGCCAGAAGAATTATGGATGGTTCCAATCGTGAACCCTTTTGTGACGGATCCTGAATCATTATCTAGATAAAAGCTGTTATTTATATAAAAATATTTTGCATGAAAACCTTCTTGGAATTGTGTTGCGTCAAATTGAAACGCAGACCGCTGTCCATGATATGGAGAAACTACACAGCCTTTATTAGAGGCAGTGATTTTTGTTCTAGCATGTGCATGAAAATGTAAATAAGGAGAGTAACCAGAGCTATACCATCCTGGTTTGAAATAGTCTGAGTGAAGGTTAGCGCTGGTTGTGTCTGATCCTATGGTTGCAGATGATGCTACGTAAACAGATTTCACTAGCACATTCTCTCCAAAAGCAGCTAGATTATTGAACTCATTTATAGTAAAGTGACCCCCACCTGATTGCTTTTTTAAAACTTCAAATCCTGTTCTTACTTTTATAGCCATATTTTTATTTACACTTAATATTAAATTTCTTCTAGAATAATTTCTCCTCGGACCTGATTTAATGTTAAAATAGGTGAGTATTCGTTACTTTGCTCAACGATAATTTCTGATCCAAATTGGTTAACATTTAATAAATCGTTCTTACTTTTCTCCTCGACACAATATTCAGATGATACATGATTAACGTTTAGCATGTGAGACGCTTCAAGAATGATTTCGGGAACTATTGAAGAAAATCTTTCTTGGTCTGAAGCTGATAAGATAAGCTCATGAACTAAAGATTTAAATTCAATTTCAGCAAAGGTTTTTGAAGGGTCATTTGGAAAATCATCTGCGATATCACCAACTCCGTCTCCGTCACTATCAACGCTTTCATTTGGGTCATTCGGGAAAGCGTCTGCATTATCACCAACTCCGTCTCCGTCACTATCAGCACTTTCATTTGGATCATTTGGGAAAGCATCTGCATTATCACCAACTCCGTCTCCGTCACTATCAACGCTTTCATTTGGGTCATTTGGGAAAGCATCTGCATTATCACCAACTCCGTCTCCGTCACTATCAACGCTTTCATTTGGGTCATTTGGGAAAGCGTCTGCATTATCACCAACTCCGTCTCCGTCACTATCAACGCTTTCATTTGGGTCAAAAGGAAAAGCATCTGCATTATCACCAACTCCGTCTCCGTCGCTATCAGCGCTTTCATTTGGATCATTTGGGAAAGCGTCTATAACATTTCTAACTCCGTCTCCATCGTCATCTGCAGCAGGATCAATATAGTTGCCTTGATAAACTGGACTGACTCCAGTCGGCATGTACACGGGATATATTACTCCGTTTGGCGCTGGACCTAATTCATTAACCCCTAAAGCTATAAACGAATCCGTGGGAGAATTCGCTTTTGCTAAATCCGCACTATCGTACAAAGGGTACCAGCCATTAACAGAAAAAGCATCAATATCCTTCGGAACAAATACTGATTGAAATTTTTTGTATTCACCGTTTGTAAATGTTAGTATTTCTCTTAAAGAGCGATTGTAGTAAACCGTATCTTTTTCCCTGTTAGCTGGGTACCTTGAGACTATTCTAATTTTTTTCACAACAATGTATACACTTTACGCCTTGTTCGTAACAGAAATATCTAAAAAATTGTTAGACTCTATTACTTGTGGGTTAAATTTTACATAAAAACCAGTGTCTGAAACGTTATAAACTGAACTGGCGTAAACTTGATTATTTCCGTTGGCATCAATCCTGACAGAAGTAGAAACTTGTGGTATGAATTGATATTTAATGATGTTGCTAACATCACCATATTCTATAGCCATAAAATTTGTATTAGCTGGAATGGGTAAAGATGATAAATTAGGAATCTTTTTTGCGACATCAAAAATGTCCATAGAGAGTAAAATATGATCAGCCAGATTTTGCCCGCTATGAATAATAAATTCTCTATCTGTGTCATCTTTTAATATAGTTATATCATCAGAAACAGAAATAATATTAGCCAGAGACTCTCCGCTGACTAATTCAAGCCTATCCTCCAAAATGTGCGTGTCATCAAAAAGGGCTATAGAGTTAGCGGTTGCATTACCGCTAGATAGGTTAATAGAATTTTGCAATGTGCCACTTAATAAATGAATATCAGAATTTAAAAGTTGACCAGTGGCGGATAATTCTGAAGACTGTTGAGCAAAAGAAGCTAAAGTTTGAGACTCTAAATTAATTAAGTCTCCGCTGATAGCATTAATATCATCGCTGGATGCTCCATTAAGATTAGAACTTAAAAGCTGCCCAGTTGCTATTAAGTCTAGAGATTGCTGGGATAGGGAAGCTAAGGTTTGGGACTCTAAATTAATTAAGTCTCCGCTGATAGAACTGATATCATTGTTTGCGAACTCGAGGCCTCCCAATAAATGAACGCCAGTACTTATGAGGTTTCCGCTCAACGCATCTATTTGTGAGAATGATTCGCTAGCAGCAGAATCCAAAAGCTGCCCAGTTGCTATTAAGTCTAGAGATTGCTGGGATAGGGAAGCTAAGGTTTGGGACTCTAAATTAATTAAGTCTCCGCTCAATTTTGATAGAGCCAAGCCTGTGGTATTTAGATCCCCACTTAGAGAGTCAATTTGATCTTCTATACGACTTAAAGAAGAATTTGAAAAATTATTAATCGAATTAAGTAAAAGCTGGCCCGTCGCAGTGATATCTGTATGAAGACTTAGGAAACTAGAGGTGGATTCGCCGCTAAGGGTATTTATCTCTGACTCAAGAAAAGAACCTGTGGATATCAAGTTTCCGCTGACTGTATCGATCTCTTTTTGTAGAAGATAACCTGTTGAATTTAGATTAGCTTCTTGCTGCGCAAATGTCGCGATAGAATCATTCTTGAGGTATAAAATATCATCTGAAAGTTCACCGCTTATGGAATTTAAATCTTCACTTAAGAGCTGGCCCGTCGCAGTGATATCTGTATGAAGACTTAGGAAACTAGAGGTGGATTCACCGCTTATGGAATTTAAATCTTCACTTAAGAGCTGGCCCGTCGCAGTGATATCTGTATGAAGACTTAGGAAACTAGAGGTGGATTCGCCGCTAAGGGTATTTAAATCTTCACTTAAGAGCTGGCCCGTCGCAGTGATATCTGTATGAAGACTTAGGAAACTAGAGGTGGATTCGCCGCTAAGGGTATTTATCTCTGACTCAAGAAAAGAACCTGTGGATATCAAGTTTCCGCTGATTCCATTAATCAAGTCTAAGATGTTCTTGTCTTGAACTAAAAGGTCTGTAAACTTGCCAGTATAACCACTGATAGTTCCCTCTATAGTTGTATCTTTTACTTCGTGAACATAAGAAGTTCCCAATACATGTAAGTCCCCTAAGACTTTAAAGGTGTCAAATTCTCCACTGACGCCTTTTAGTAAATTGGTATCGTAGTTATAGGTTAAATTGGAAGAACCGCCTAATTTATCACCGCTGGCGAATTGTACACTATAGTTAGGTTCATGTGGTTTAGCGCCAGCTTCCCCGACTTTTCTTATTTCTACCCAATCAGTATCATTATTGGGGCCAATCTTTTCATAAAGAATATAATTTGGACCCGTGTTTAAATCAATATATTGAGAGCCAATTGGGCCAGAAGCAGTGTCGCTCTTCCCTGGTCCTATTGGGGGACCGAAATCAGAAACAAGAACTTTTCTTATCCCTAAGTTAGCATTAACAAAATCTTTAAAAGCGCTCATATTAATCTTCTCTAACTATAAACTGAGCTGGATTGTTTTTATCTGAGTTGGAATCTCTGTTTAATTTATCTAAATTAAACAAATATTCACCATTAGGATTAAAAGTTCCATCACTATCGCATACTGTAAATTGATTGCTAAAATTAACAAGAAAATCCATTTTAGTTCCTGCTGGGAAACTTTTGTAAGTAAAAATAGTGCCACCGTTTTGAGCAGATCCTCCTTTACTCAAATTCTCAAAATGCAAATTATTTGGATCTACTACGCTCAATCCAATATTATTGGAAAGCCCTTGTGCAAGGCTATCTTTTGTTGCAAGTAATGTTCTTTGGGAAAAACCTTGAATATTATAAGTGGCTGGAGAAACTGAATTTGTTATAATACCAGCTAAATTTTTTGAACTTACAGACCAATTAAAAAGGCCTACTTGATCCCCATCTGTTACGGTAAGAGAAAACTTATTTGATCTTTCATCTGTGCCATTGCTAGATTGAGCAAGGGATGATTTAGGGTTTTGAGAATTGTCTAAACTAAGAGTTGGTATTTCTATAAATTTTTGACTACCCTTAAGCGTAAAAGAATGAGAAAATCCTTGAGCTGAACTTTGAATGTTATTAGGCAATGAATCTATCTCTAAAACAATCGGGTCATCAGCAATTTTAACTAACGTAGATGACTCAACTGAAAGTCCGTTGGAAGTTTTAGTCGCAGTTACCTTAAAATTATCTGAAGAAATTTCATATCCAGAAGCGTCTGTTACGTTTTTTGCAGTTTCAAAAACAGATGGATTTTCAATAGATAAATTTGTTCCCTCATAAGCAAAAACATCAGCGTCGTTTATTGTATGGTTAACCACAGCGGTATCTCCATTCTTAATCGCCTGTTGATCAACAGGGTAATCAATAGAAGTGAAAATAACTACTGGAGCATTGCTGTCTGCTGTACGAGTATCCGAACAAAACTCTGAGCCTACAATGCCTGCTACATTAACGGCTTGTATGCAAAGACTTAAATCTCCATTCCTGTCAGAAACTTCAAAAGAAAAAGATATTTTTTTAATATTTGGATCGTTTGTATCTTGTAAAATTAAATTTTCTATTTCAGATGGCTTAGCTAAACCTTTATCAAGAACAATTATTTTATTGGGTTTTTGTAAATCAAAAGATGCATACCCACTAATATCAAAAGTAGCTTCAACTTCTACAGTGTCACCTTCTTTTAAAGCAGAGGTCCCTAAATCAGTTCCTGGAGCAGCTTGTGTATTGATAAAAATTATCTCAGTAGGAACTGGGCCAGGGCCAAGCTCTATCAAATCAACGGAATATTCTGAACCATCACTGATAGCAAAAATTTTATTTTCTCCTACAAAATTTCCATCAATAAATCCTTCAAAGCGTCTAGTATATTCACCTAACTCTGTTACATTTTCAGCAAGTATATCTTGATATGAGCCACCTATCTTTACAGAACCTTTGCCAGTATAATCTTCAAAAGGTCCATCCCATCTAACTTTAACTCTCAAATTATCGGCAGATTCAACGTAAACTTTGGAAAGCAAAGTGTTTGGGGATGGGGTAGTTTTATATTCCAGAAATTCTGGGCCAGAATTATTTTCTACAGAAGAAATAAAAGTAAATGTATTAACACTTAAGTCTCTAACTGCGTCTTCAACCTGAGAAGATTGGGCTGTCAAGGATGCAATGGTTTGATTTTTAAAATCTTCGAGATCAACAGAAAGAGAATCGATGTCTTCGCCTAAATCATTTATAGTATTTCCTAAATCTCCGATTCCATTGTCACCATTACCGCCGTTGCCGCCGTTATTAAAATTGGCGGAAGCAGAAATGATGGATTTTATATCTGCAAATGTAACTTTAAAATTAGAATTACCTTGCGCAACAATAAACTCGAAAGAATTTTCTGGAGTCTTTTTTGTTAAATCCGATATTTTTCGATTAGACATTTATGATATGCCTTCGATTTTGTCAAGACGAGACTTTAGTGTGTTGTTTTGTGCAGATAATTGTTTAATTGATTCAATAAGTAATGGGATAATTCTGTGGTATTTAACTGTAAGGTCACCGTTTTCTTTTTCTTCAACAGCTTCTGGTAGAATTTTTTGTATATCTTGAGCGATAACACCAACATCTTTTTTGCCACTTAAGTCAGAAGGCGCATCGTCAGACCAAATAAAGTTCGCACCTCTTATTGAATTTACTTTCAACAAAGCGTCTGAAATTGGAAAAATTTCAAGTTTATACTTTTTGTCAGAAATAAAAGCTGGTTCTGATGGGGCGCTATTGACCCATTTTGTTCCATTGTAGTAAAGAATTTGATCCGATTGCGCACTAGTAATTGCAACATCTGACAAATCATTTATTGCAGAAACATTGCTGGAGCTCGCTGCACTAGCTAATTCAGAACCATTCCAATAAAGTTTTCCATTGTTAGCATGAAGCTTATTTGTTGTTACTGTTGGCGCAGTGGTATTTTGTATTATAATTGCGCCTTCATGATTTATGCGCATTGCCTCGCTTATAGAAGTTGAATTGCCCGTAATAAAAAGTAAGTCGGTGCTGTCTCCTGTACCTCCGTCTGCTGTAGTTATTGCCGCACCAATTTTACCACTAGTATTCAGTATAAACCCTATGTTTCTACCAATATCACCTGTGGTACTTTGTGCGGCATGCAGACCTAATTGGTAATCTGATGCAGTGTTAGAAATTGTAGCGGCATCTGCATTAGTTCCTAAGTCTAATTTTGAACGAGGATTCGTAGTACCAATACCTACGTTGCCTGCGGAGTCGATAGTCATATCAGGATTAGCCCCATGGGCTGAAAAGTACAACCTAGATCCAAGTGAATTTTGTTGATGATTTTCAATCACACAACCTATTCTTGCTGCGGTTCTGGGAACTTGATTCGCGTCAAGACCCTGAAAATCCAATCCCAATTCTATATCATCTGCACCGTCATCATTTCTTAAAGCAATAGTAGTAGTTGCGCCGCTTCCTGTAGTAAGATCCCTTTGAAAAACTCCAATACCATCAAAGAGATGTAACTTACCAGAAGGCTCCGTAGTACCAATACCTATGTCGCCTGAATTGTTGATATATAATAATGAAGCATTTGTGTTTCTATCCAAAATACCAAAACCTTCATTTGTTGTACCATGAATACCTGCTCCTATAGCATAATCCTTCAATCCAGCAGTATTGTTAAAAGTAATATGAGTTTGATAATCTGTAGCCGTTGAACCTTCTATCGAAAGTTTGCCTATGGGACTCGTAGTACCAATACCAACATTGCCGCTGGAATAATGTATATCTCCTGCTGACGTGCCGTCAGACCATTTGCCTCCTGCATCAATTATGTCTTGAAGTGTTTGGGCTGGAGTTGAGGAACCAAAAGTTATTTTAGTGGAATCTGTAAAATTTGCAGTGCTATTAAAAGTGGTCGCGCCCTTGATCGTAGTCGCACCCCCAAGAGTTGTATCCTGACCATCGGCAACCGTAAGACTAGAGTTTAAGTTGGTAGTTCCCTTGATCGTTGTGTTTCCGCCTAATGTAGTATTCTTACCATCAGCGACAGTAAGAGTTTCTTTGATCGTTGTGTTTCCGCCTAATGTAGTATTCTTACCATCAGCAACAGTAAGAGTTTCTTTGATCGTTGTGTTTCCGCCTAATGTAGTATCCTTACCATCAGCGACAGTAAGAGTTTCTTTGATCGTTGTGTTTCCGCCTAATGTAGTATCCTTACCATCAGCGACA
>Ga0163109_10000285_pt1 | contig 41250 bp, 27 predicted proteins | sample CRUFie1St13metaG_FD_108704 | JGI IMG/M metagenome (GOLD analysis project Ga0163109, IMG submission 108704) | Marine microbial communities from the Costa Rica Dome - CRUD Field 142mm St13 metaG | ecosystem: Environmental > Aquatic > Marine > Oceanic > Photic zone | place: Costa Rica: the Eastern...
GAAAAGTCGGTGGCACCGGGTGCATAGCAATCTACGCTGTCGATGGGTCGCGCACGCCCTTGGGGACGGAAAGTCGGATACGAACTGCGTTCAGGAGCGAAATACTGATGAACGCCCGAAGCGTTTGGGGAGCTATTGGAATATGATTTACTGACTGACATTCTGACTCTCTCGATTCTCTGGCAAAAAGGACCCATCAGAGTATTCAAACACCGTCCAAGTTGCAGATAATACCTGGACCTAATATCGTCTCGGCGGACCAAAGGTTGCTCCCCAAACGGGGTATCGGAAGACGTTATACGCGCCATTGTTTCAGCAAAGTCTGACCGAGGGTCGGTCAACGGCAAAATAAAGGGAACATCATATGATGCGGATCACAGATTCGTGCAAGAAGCCCCGTGTGCAGGCCGAATTCTTCTTTGCTGGGACGGGAGCTTGGGTTTTAGGCGGTGTGTTTATGGGGTCATGGAGAGGGTGAAGAGGTAGTTATAAGAACTACTATAACTGCCGATTGGAAGTGGCCATGAACCACCGAAGTCGCATGCCTCAGAGGAACTGCTACTTCCATAGTAGCCCACGGCAGTCACGTTCCCATTCGCGCTCGCGCTGAGCCCGGTCAGAATTTGGCTGTTTTCTCCATCGTAAATTTGGTCCCAATTATAAGAGCCGTCGGAAGTATTATAGCTCGAGATAAAGCTCGCCACTCCGTTGAGCGTTCGGTTTTCAGAACTTCCCAAGTTGGCAGCGTCTTTAACCCGGCCACCGATATAGACATTCCCAAGATTATCCGTATCAATCCCGTAACCATTGTCACTGCCAGGGCCTCCCGCGCTGCGAGACCAGCGATGATTGCCATCATTGCTGTAGCTAACGAGAAATACGTCGTAATAATTTGCGGTGACTGAAGAAAGAAGGTCGCCACCTAGGTTTGTAGTTCCTTGATAATAACCGGTGACGTAAATATTGTTGGCGGCATCTGTTGCAATGGCCTCCGCGATAACATCGTAGCTATTGAACCATCGAACATTTCCTGAACTATCGAAGCTGCCGATTTCTGAATTGATACTTGATGAAATGATTGTCCCACCAAAGCTCGTTCCAGATCTCATTCTTGCAGCGAAATAAATATTGTCATTTGAATCCGTGGCAAGTGCGTAGAATTTATAGGTGTATGGGTTCGAAGTGCTTCCCGAATCAAAAGTCTGCGTCCACGAAACCGCACCAGCTGAAGTATAACTTCTCAAGAAATAGCGATAGTTTCCAAACCGCTCATGACCAGCGACATAAATGGCTCCATTCGGTGCGGCCGTAATTGCTGTGCCGTCGTCTTCGTAGCTGGATGAACCAAATGCCTGTGACCATCGATGGCTACCGTCAGAGGTGCGATAACTCGCAACAAATCCGTCATAGCCATTATTGCCTGATGTCAAGTTGCCACCACCGAAGTCGGCTGTGTATCGGAATTTGCCAGTGATGTACAGATTACCGCTGTCGTCGACCGTAATCGCATTTGGGTATATTCTCGCACTCGTGCTTCCACTTCCCCGAAGGACCAATGACCAACGGTGTGCTCCAGCCGAATTGTAACTTGCGATAAAAGCACGCTCGCTACTGGTCCCCGAACCGCTCACAAATCCGTCGCCGAGATTGATTCCGGTCCCACTATTCGTCCTCCCAATGATGTAAAAATTGCCGTTGTCATCGGATGTGAGCTTTGGCGGCCCGCCGATTGAGCCACTCGAGCCAAGATCTGTGTACCCTTTAGCCCAGTTCGTTTTTGCCGTCAGGGCATTACTGCCTGTTCCTCCGGTACCTCCCGTTCCTCCGGTCCCGCTTCCCAAGGTGCTCGATGCGCGACATTCGAGATTTCCGCCACTGCCCACGTATATGACATCCCCCTCGCTACAATTTAGGTTTTGCAGTTGGTCCAATCGAGCCGGAAGACCGGTAATTGTGGAAACCGTAGAACCCGTCGTTTGATTGAGGTACACGCTATCCAGCGCAGCCCGAAGTTCAGTGACTGTGTCGTAAGCTACGTTTCGAGCGGTGCTTTCGACCGTCGCGGTGTTCAGGCTGAACGCATTCCCGCTCAGAGCCAAACCAGGACCGGCCGCATACGTCGTGTCGTTGTCAATGCCGTCCGCAAACCCCTGAGGAATACCGCTGAGCATATTCCAATCTGGTGTGTATCCAGCGTCCATGTAGTTGTCGTCGAGTACTGCGGTAAGCTCTGCTTCGGTATCGTAGGCGACGCCGCGAGCATAGCCTTCGACCGTCGCTTGATTGACGCTAAAGGCGTTTCCATTCAAGTCGATGCCGGTACCCGCTGCATAGGTCGTGTCATCATCGATGCCGTCGGCGAACGAGACGGGCAGCCCGCTCAAGTTGGCCCAGGCGAGGGTAGCGTTTTGTGCGAGATAGACCGTGTCGAGGGATGCTCGTAATTCACCGACTTGAGTGAATGCTCCGGATTGGATCCAAGCATCGATCGTCGCTTGATTGACGCTGAAGGCGTTTCCATTCAAATCGATGCCGTTGCCCGCTGCATACGTCGTGTCATCATCGATACCGTCCGCAAACCCTTGGGGAACGCCGCTGAGCATATTCCAATCTGGCGTGTATCCCGCGCCCATGTAGTTGTCGTCGAGTACCGCGGTAAGCTCTGCTTCGGTATCGTAGGCGACGCCGCGAGCATATCCTTCAACCGTCGCTTGATTGACGCTGAAGGCGTTACCGTTCAAGTCGATGCCATTGCCCGCTGCATAGGTTGTGTCATTGTCCGTGAAATCGGCAAAGCCAGGAGGGAGCCCGGCAATGTTCGACCACGTGACGGTGGCGGTTTGATTCAAGTAAATACTGTCTAAGACGGTGCGGAGCTGAGCCACGTCGGTGTACGCAAGATTTTGAATCCAACCTTCAATCGTAGATTGGTTCACGCTGAATGCGTTTCCGTTCAGGTCAATGCCAGTGCCCGCGGCATAGGTGGTGTCGTCATCTAAGCCGTCCGCAAAAGTGGGGGGTAAGCCGTTGATGCTCGACCAAGAGACGACGCCGGTGCCGCCAGCGGAATAGTATTGATCTAAGGTCGCGCGCAGCTCGGCTTCGGTGTCGTAACAAGCGTTTCGAGTCCAGGCTTCAATAAGACTTCGGTTTACGCGAAAGCTGTTGCCATTCAAACTGAGGCCGGTGGACGCGGTATATGTGGTGTCGTTGTCGATGCCATCGGCAAATTCGGCGGGGATGCCTTGAATACCGTTCCAAGTGAGGGTTGCGGTGTCGCTCTTGAGGGCGTACTCGGAGGCGTCTTTCCCACCGAGCTTCTTCGCGTTACCGGCGTTATTGGCATAGGCCGCGTAGCCCGTGCTGGCCAAAAGAATCCTTGGTCTCATTTCGGTGTCTTCACCGATGGTCATTCCGAGATACATGGCGTCATGGTCGGCAAAGATCGATAAGTCGAGTGCGCCACCGTCTCCTAAATAGGCAAAGAAATGGCCGGACCGAAAAGTGACGGGCTGGGTTTCTTCGTAAAGTGCGGTGCCGCCCATTAGCGCGGGGTAGAGCCGGAAGGTCACATTGACATCTCCGTCGAGTGCCTCGCCTTGGCTGCTGGCAATATGTCCTTGCACCGGCAGAAAAGCAGGCGCTTCGGCAAGAGCGTCTAGGCCGGGCAGGGCGATGAATCCGAGGGCAAGCGTGCAAGCGATATTTCGAAATGTAGAGTGCATCATGGTTGGGTTCCGGTTACAGAAAGAGTGGCTTTGTGTTTCTCGCTTGATGTTTGGCCAAGCGGCTGTGGTGCGGTCACAGAAATTCGACCGCGATATTTTTCTGACGAAGCCTCACCGCCACCCGCGACGGGGGCAATCTGGGTCGGTCTTTTGGTTTGCGGTGATGCTCCAGAGTCAGGAAGCACTGCGGTGCCGCCATCGAGCGTTGTTGATGGTCCACCGGATCCGCCTTGGCCTGATCCTGGAAACTCTCCCCCGGAACATCCAATGACCGCAATGCTGCTTAGGCAAAGCAGCCAGTACTTTGGATTCATAAGGGCATTCTTGTAGATGCAGGGCTGAGAAACAAGCCGCACTCGTTGGTCACTTCCGTAGTTGAGTCGACGACTGCTAAGTGTTGGATTTGTCTATTTTTTTCTGAGGGTTAATGTGTCCGAGGCTAGAATTTAAAACGCAGTAATGGTGGCTTCTTATCTTTATTGAACGCGAAAGCGCCAACCGTATAATAATCTGCGATGATCCCGTCGTACGGCTCGGCGCGGCCCCAATTATCCTCTTGGTAGCGTCCAGGATCTGTTCGAGCGATAAACACTGCGTGGTCTTGTCCCCAGGCGACAATCGAGTCGCGCCCATTGAAATGGCTCTTGTTGACCGACTCTACCTTATGACTCAGTCCAATCCAGATAGCGGGCATCCGAGGGTGTCGTACTCCGTCATTGAGGTCGCTTAGCGCGTCTGGCAGTGTGAGGCCTTGGATTTTTGCTTTGCGCTTGACCATGGCAGCATACGCGAAGTTGGCGAAATCGAGAGCGATTTCGTTGAGTTCAATAATCTCTGCTTCTGCTCTTCCGCGCAGCGAAGCGAATCCGTGTTTGAAATTGGATTCACTTTTGACGAGTTCAAGTTCTTCGTGGGTGAGCAGAATGACTTCTCCGTCCCGCATCGTTATCTCGAAACCGCTCCCGTCGCGCAATGAGTTGACCGAGCGAAATATATTTGACCCGAATTGATCGATGGCTGCTTTAATGACGGCGACGGATGCACAGTTTCCTTCGGTGCCCTGAGCCCAGGATTCGAGTTGATTCGGTAGCTCTTTCGGAATTGCGTAGGGCGTCGTTTGTCGGCCGCTTTCATTCGAAGAGAAATCTGGCTGCCATTGACTCAATAAATTCTGAATGAATGCTTCGATGGCCTTGAAGAATTTCTCCAAGACCTCTCGGTGCTCATCCATGTTGAATTCAATCGACGGTTGATCTGCTCGCGAGATTTGCTTTGCTACTTGCTCAGGGTTGTTGGTGTCGGGTTTGAAACTTATTGCTTCGGCAATCGAGGGTACCGGTAATCCGACCAGCAATGGAGCAGCACCCGCGCCAATGATGGCGGCTGCAGTCGCTCGTTCATGTTTATTCACAAATTCAGTGAGCTGACTCGATAATCGAGCAGATGCCGTTTGTGACCGCATCGCGTTTGAATGTGGTGACGAATCTTCAATGGCATCAAACGGCTGGGATGAGGGGACGCATGAATTGCGGGCAAGTCTTTTCGCTTCGTTTTGGTTTGTAGTCCCAACGGGATTAGAGCGACCGCTCGAAGGCAAAATTTTCAATGTTCTCTCTCCTATCTCGGACGAAAAGCTCTTTTGAACCTGCAGGATGTGACACAACACACACTATATCCCCGAAATAACTAGGTTCTCGGCAATCGATACCGAGTTGTTTCGCGATTGAGTATTCGAAAACGTCTTTTCGACTCCAATAAAGAAAATGAATTGAGCCGCGAAGGCTCATTCGGGAAACCAGACAATGATTTTGGGGTAGTTGATCCCATTCTCGGAACTTCGTAGCGTTCACAACAGAGAGCCATTCACGGGTGCGGGTTACTGACCCTCGTCCAATGGAGAATGGCACTTCGGGGAGGAGACTTGAACGCGTTAGATTGGACGGTGATCTCGGTATATTTGGCGGCAATGATTGCTCTGTCTTGGTATCTCGGCCGGTCTCAGTCAGACGCCAAAGATTACTACCTCGGCGGCAATAGCTTGAGTTGGTGGTCCGTTGGGATTTCCACCATGGCAACACAGTGCTCGACCAACAGTTTGCTTGGTGCACCGGCCTTTGTGATCACGACCGGTCTTATATGGCTTCAATACGAGTTCGCACTTCCTTTGGCGATGGTGTTCATCATGATTTTTCTGTTGCCGTTCTATCGAAAGCTCAACTTGGTATCGGTATATGCGTACCAAGAGCGCCGTTTCGGTCGAACCGCTCGAACTATCTTGTCGGTGACGTTTCAGTTCCTCAGAGCCTTTGCGACAGGCGTGACGGTTTACGGTATCTCCATTGTTCTCCAGAGCATCGTCGGCATTCCGTTTGCGCTGTCCGTTGTGATCCTCGGTGTTGTGACTGTCATCTACGACATGCTTGGAGGTATGGCCGCCGTCGTAATCTCTGACGTGATACAGATGGTGATTTTATATCTGGGTATTGCGCTTTGTGTTGGATACAGCGTTTCGGAAGTAGGCGGTGTCGCCGAAGTTTTTGCTCAATTTACGAAACTGGAATCATTGGTGGGAAGTGAGTCCTTTGTTGGCCTAACGGCCATAGACTTTAGTGGAACGGGATTTACTGCCGATAGTCACTATGGATTTTGGCCCATGCTCTTTGGTGGCCTGTTTCTCTATATATCCTACTATGGAACGGATCAAACCCAGGTTCAGCGTGAGCTGTCGTCTCAAAATATTGATGATACAAATCGTTCATTGATGCTCAACGGAATGATGCGATTCCCGTTGGTTCTGACGTATTGTTTTCTCGGTGTGTGCATTGGCGCTTACATTGTGAAAAACCCAGAATTCCTGAAACTGTTAGATGATGGAACAGGATCTACAAATTATAACCTTGCGGTTCCAAAGTTCGTGACCTCGGTTTTACCAAACGGTGTAATAGGTCTCGTCATCGTCGCGTTGTTTTCTGCGGCAATGTCCTCACTAGATTCCACGATAAACTCCCTCTCTGCGGCGACCATCAAGGATCTGTACGAACCCTTTATCGAAAAAGGTGAGATTCCCGCCGAGAAACAATTGGTCTTGTCACGATTTTTTACGGTGTTTTGGGGGGCGCTGATCGTCTGCTTCTCATTTTTTGTAGGAGATATCTCGAACTCGGTGATCGAGTCTGTCAACAAGGTTGGGTCATTGGCGAATGGTCCAATTCTCGCGATGTTTTTACTCGGGATTCTGACTCGATACGCGAACGAAAAGGGGGCCGTGACTGGATTGATAGCTGGGCTTCTAAGTAACGCCTTACTTTGGAAATTAGCACCGCAAATTTCATGGCTTTGGTGGAATGTCTTCGGATTTTTCGTAGCCTTTGGTGTGGGAACACTCGTGTCTAAAATATCAGGCGGCACCCAAAAAGACTTATCGGGTCTCGTTTGGTATCCGGGTGTAGATAAAGAGTTTAGCTACGAGGTTGACTGGCCGCGCCGATACGCAATTATGGCTGCTTATTCTCTCGGAATGATTTTGTTTTGTATTGGGCTCACGTCCTTCCTTTAAGATGATGAGGCTTTATATGAGAGGAATAACTCTTTACGGTAGCGCACAGCTGTCTGGTCAAAAGTTCAGACAAGTGCATGGAGTATCTTCAAGGTGTTAAGTCCGGGGAATGAGATCATGAGGTCTTCTCAATGAGGGTCGAGAAGCTTCTTGTTGTGACCGATCTTGATGCCACACTGTTGGATTCGAATTATCAATGGAAAGAGGCGATTGCGGTCGTTGAACGGTTGTATGACCTGGGTTTTCCTTTGGTGTTTAATTCCAGCAAAACAATCGCTGAAATGCGCGATTTATCGGAAGAAATGAAAAACATCTCGCCGATGGTTGCCGAAAATGGCGGTGCCGTAGCGATTCCGAAAAATTCGGCAACAGAGACCGACCCGAGAATTGCTGATAGACCCGCGTACGAGGTTTCGGTCAACGGAATTTCGCGAGCCGAGATATGTAAGATTGCTCATGAACTCAGAGAGCGAGAGAACTTTTCATTTGAGGGCTTCTCTGATTGGACAGTCGCAGAGCTACAAGAACGAACCGGACTTACGCTCTCGCAAGCAGAAAACGCCCGTGAGCGAGAGGCGACGGAGCCTATTATTTGGCTGGATAAAGAAGATCGGTGGAGCCTTTTTGAACAAGAGCTTTCGAATCACGGCATCCGCATTCTGAGAGGTGGGCGTTTTCGGCATTTGATGGGAGAACACGATAAAGCAGACGGCCTTCGGTTAGTGCGAGACCTCTACGTGAAAGCGGAACCGGAGACAAAGTGGACGACAGTGGCTTTAGGAGACAGCCAAAATGACATCAAAATGCTCGAAGCGGCAGATATAGCGGTGGTTATTCCGTCCCTTCACGGTACGGTCTTGGAACCGAAAACGGCTCAAGTTGTTGTGGCGCAGCATTTAGGTCCAAAAGGCTGGTCGACGAGTATGAACGAAATCATTGACGATACCTTGAGAACTCTCTCCTAAGGTGTTGAAAAAGCTGTGTTGAATTAGTTAGAAAGACGACAGGAAGTACGGATGGGAGATTTTCATCAATATGGAGTCATTACGACTCTTCATCAATTGAACCAAAGACCATTGGAACGTATCGAAGCGGATTTACTGAAGTTTCGTAAAGAGCGACCTATGGCGTTGATTTTGCCTTCGCTGTATTCGGAGTTGCAGACACCGGCTCTTTCTTCGATTGTCGATGAGCTTTGTCATGTTCCGTACCTCGACCAAATTGTGGTTGGACTGGATAAGGCGGACGAGTCAGAGTTTCGCCATGCACTTCAATTCTTTAGTCGATTGCCGCAGGGCCCTCAAATCATTTGGAATGATGGTCCGAGGCTCAGGCGACTCGATGAAAAACTACGGTCTCTGAATCTCGCACCAAGAGAACAGGGCAAGGGTCGTAACGTCTGGTACATGTTCGGCTATATTCTCGCTACAGATAAAGCGAGAGCTGTCGCATTACACGACTGCGATATTAGGACCTACGACCGCAAAATGTTGGCGCGGCTCATTTATCCGGTTGCGAACCCTGCTTTTAGTTATAAGTTCTGCAAAGGCTACTATGCGAGAATTACCAGCGGAAGCATGAATGGCCGCGTTTGTCGCTTGCTCGTGACACCGCTAATCCGCGCCCTAAAGCAGGTATTTGGGCAGAATCATTATTTGGAGTATTTGGATAGCTTTCGTTATGCGCTTGCGGGCGAATTCTCTTTGCAACGTGATGTAATCGAAGATTTGCGAGTTCCAGCAGACTGGGGCCTTGAAATGGGTGTCCTTTCCGAGATGCATCGGAATTATGCGACCAATCAGATTTGTCAGGTTGATATTGCTGAATCGTATGACCACAAGCATCAGGAACTCTCAGTCAATGATCGCAGTCTTGGGTTGTCTCGAATGAGTACGGATATTGCGAAATCATTATTTCGCAAAATGGCTACGCAGGGCGAAGTTTTTTCCTCAGGAAAAATTCGTACGATAAAAGCGACTTATTACAGAATTGCTCTCGATATCATAGACAGTCATCATAACGATGCGGTCATTAATGGCTTGAAATATGATCGTCACACTGAAGGTCAATGTGTGGAACTGTTTGCGGAAAATATTATAAGTGCGGGACACGCGTTTTTAGAAAAATCAATGGACGCGCCCTTCATGCCGAGCTGGAAACGCGTTCGCGCGGCATTTCCTGAAATAATGGATGAGTTGACGGAGGCAGTGGAGGCAGATGCCAAAGAATACGGTACCTCATCTGTTTTGGAGCTCTCACTGCATCCTGAAGCTGTGAGATTAAAGCAGCGGGTCGCCCAACACATTGAAGTGATCTACGGTGAATCTCGAACACAAGAACTGACCGACCGCCTCCTTCATGAGGCTAACTTGAAGGATAAGTTGCCAGCGGTGGTTGGTCGAAACGATAAGTGGTGCGAAGAAGACATTATTACCATAACGTACGGCGATACTGTCGTAGATGAAGATGAACGTCCCTTACAAACCTTGTATCGCTTTTTGACTCAAGAATTACGGGGAGTGATCAACGGCGTCCATATCCTCCCGTTTTGCCCGTTCAGTTCTGACGACGGATTTTCGGTGATTGACTATTACGATATTAATCCAGCGCTCGGTAAGTGGAAAGACGTAAAGCATATTGCTGATGATTATCGCCTCATGGCCGACTTAGTCCTCAATCATTGTTCTTCACAGTCGGAGTGGTTTAAAAACTTCCTCGCGTGTTCTGGTGAAGGCTCAGATTATTTTATAGTGCCCGAGTCCAGTTTTGATGTTTCAAAGGTAGTACGACCAAGAAATTCTCCGTTATTGACAAAAGTAGAGACCAAGGACGGCGAGAAGGAAGTTTGGTGCACTTTTAGCGCGGACCAGGTCGATCTCGATTTTACGAACCCTGAAGTACTTTTCGAATTTGTTCGAATTATCATGAAGTATCTCAAGAACGGAGTGAGAATATTTCGTTTGGACGCGGTGGCTTTCCTATGGAAAGAATCGGGCACTACTTGTGTTCATCGCCGACAAACGCATGAGGTTGTGAAGTTACTTCGTCTTGTAATTGAAAATATCGAACCTTCTGCCATTATCATTACGGAGACGAATGTTCCAAATCGTGAAAATCTGAGTTACTTTGGCAACGATAACGAGGCGCATTTAATCTACAACTTTTCTCTTCCTCCGTTACTTGTTCATACTTTGATTTCGGGAAATTGTAAGCATTTGAAAACATGGATGATGTCAATGCCTCCTGCGAGATTAGGTCGAGCGTATCTCAACTTTATTGCATCACATGATGGAATTGGAGTCAGACCTGCGGAGGGACTGCTGTCAGATAAAGAGCTCGGGAGCTTTCTAGATACGATGAAGTCGTTCGGTGGGACTATCTCTCACCATCGAAAGCCTTCTGGTGAAGATCATCCTTACGAAATTAATATCTCATTATGGGATGCGATGAAGGGAACGCATAAGGGACCGGACAAACATCAGTTTGATCGCTTTGTGTGCGCACACACAATTGCATTGGCCCTTGAGGGGCTGCCGGCATTTTACATTCACAGCTTGTTAGGAACCGAGAATGCGGTCGAATTGCGAAAGGCGACAGGTCGCGCTCGGTCGATCAATCGACGGCAATGGAATCTAGGAGAGCTCAATGAGGCGTTGGGAGATTCATCCCTTCATCACCGAAAATTATTGGATGAGCTCAAAAGGCGTATCACAATTCGGAAGAATCAGCCTGCATTTCACCCCAATGCCACTCAATATACTCTACATTTTGGTGAGTCTATTTTTGCGTTTTGGCGTGAGAGTCTCGACCGAAGACAGAATATTTTTGCGCTACATAATGTGTCTCACGAGGAACGAGAAGTGTCGTTGGTTGAGCTAAATTTGATCGGCACAGAAACCTGGAAAGACTTACTGAGTGACGAAATATACGAGGATATTGAAGGAGTAATTCGAATTGCTCCGTATGGATGCGTCTGGATATCTAATCAATAGTGTCACTTCGGTAGGCGTACGAGTTCGTAGTTAAACGAGTCGCCGCATTGAATGAGAATGTCTGATTGCTCGGGCATAGTACCAAGCATATGCTCGGTGAGCCGTTCAAATAGTTGTACGTATTGTCGCGTTTGCTCTTCGGTCATAAGACCTTTGAGTCCGGTCTTGTCGCCCGTTGCCTGGTGTTTGTCCCAGAGCTTGCTTTCTTGAAGCCAACGACTCTTGTACACCGTCTCCATAGATGGAACCCGAATCATGAGCAAAGCGTCGAGCGATTCAAAAAGCGGCTGATAATCATTGAGTAAGGCATTTCGACTCCAGCGGCACCATGTTCCGTGCGGGTCATCTTGTGCTTCTCTTTCGTTGTATGGCGATTCCCATCCGGGCATAGTTGTGGCGCCGACGCACCAACCTTCGAAGATGACGACATCAGGTTGCGCAGTGACTTCGTCCCAGTTTGTTGAGTCCATCCGGTCGTCTCTTGCTTTATCAAAGCGCGGAATAGGAGTGACGTCTTCAGGGCTCGCACCAGAAAGGCTGCGAAAGGTTTCCAGAGCTAAAGGAACGTCGTGAGTGCCTGGGACTCCACGGTATAGGCATAGAGGATGAACCGTTTGCGCGAGGCGTAGTCGTGCGTCGCGCATAAGGTAGAAGTCATCAATGGAACAAACCACAACTCTTTTACCCATTTCTTCGAGAATCGCCGAAAGCAAATCAGAGAAGGTGCTTTTGCCGGAACCTTGTGCGCCATTGACGCCCAAGAAAAAGGGCGTGCTGCGGTTTTCTGTTTGATGAGCTACCCACTGAGCAATGGGTTTATGAACGATGTCAAAATCGTCCTGCAAACGTTCGGGGAGTCCCATCGCCTCGCAACGCGCAATAAAGCTGTTTTTCACGCGAGAAAGCGTGACCTAGAACTTCTCTGGCTGGCAAGAAGTGGCCGAGCCATCGTATCACTTTGGGCTCGTTTCTGTGCACCATCCTGAACAGGTGTTTGGAATAACCCCGTTTTTTTGTGACGAGTGCGTGAATACACTCTTTATTTCTAGTAACCGTAGGTAGTGTGTGATTGACACGAACCCAAGTTTTGCACCGAAATTGACACGGTGCGTGAATAAGTCAAAGCAGCCAAGAGGATAAACATTTTGAAACTACGTAGTTTATTACCAACCCTTACCCTGATCCCATTGTTCGCGGTCTGGCCGGAAGTCGCAGAGGCCAAAGAGCCGGGGGCCGAAGAGATTCGCTTCTGGCTGAACAACGTTTGGGTATTGCTTGCTGCATTTCTCGTATTTGTAATGCATCTTGGCTTTGCAGCTCTAGAGAGTGGACTGACTCGCTCCAAGAATACCGTAAATATTTTATTCAAGAATGTGACGATTGTGGCGATTGGTCTTCTCACCTACGCTTGTGTGGGCTTCAACCTGATGTACCCTGGAGAAGCTTCTGCGGGTGGATGGTTCGGATTCGCTGGTTTTTGGATTAACGCACCCGCCAATGGAATGACTGCGGCCTATGCAGACGGTAAATATACTTATTGGACTGATTTTATCTTTCAGGGAATGTTCGCTGCGACGGCAGCTACTATCGTTTCTGGTGCCGTAGCTGAGCGTGCTAAACTCAGTTCCTTTTTGATTTTCTCCACCGTTTTGGTCGCGCTTGTTTATCCCATTGTCGGTATGTGGCACTGGGGTGGTGGCTGGTTGAGCGCTGCAGGGTTTCATGATTTTGCAGGTTCCACAATCGTCCACTCAGTGGGGGGGTGGGCAGCGCTTGCCGGTGTTATGGTCATTGGCCCCCGTCATGGAAAGTACGTTGGTGACACTGTGAAACCAATTATCGGACACAATGTGCCGCTGGCCGCTATCGGCGTATTTTTACTTTGGTTTGGCTGGTACGGATTCAACGGTGGTTCTGTTTTATCGGCAGAGCCCGGTGCGATATCACTCGTGGTCGTGACGACCAGTTTAGCTGCTGCTGCCGGAGTACTGGCTGCATCTGTAATGTCGCGTATTGTTCAGAAAAAAGTTGATCTAACGATGGCCCTGAACGGTGCACTTGCTGGTTTGGTGGGGGTTACGGCAGGAGCTGACGTACTTACTCCATTTCAAGCGGTTATTGTTGGTGCCATCGCGGGTGTCTTCGTTTTACTCGCTGTTATCGGAATCGATCGTATCAAGCTTGATGACCCCGTCGGTGCTATTTCAGTACACCTTATCTGCGGAATCTGGGGAACATTAGCGGTAGGGATATTTGCTGCAGACAAGAGTTTCCTGACTCAGCTCAAAGGCGTGGGGATGACTGCAGTTTTCGTTTTCTCAATTTCTTTCGGAGTTTTTTGGCTGCTCAAAAAGACTGTTGGTGTTCGAGTATCCGAAGAAGAAGAACTTCGAGGTTTAGATATTGAAGAGCATGGAATGGAATCGTATGGCGGATTCCAGATCTTCACATTGAATTAAAGGAAGGTAGATAAATTATGAAACTTGTTATTGCATATATTCGACCAGAAGCACTTCAAAGCGTCAAAGCGGCGCTTACAGAAGCTCAGGTACATCGTGTCTCGGTCACAAACGCATTGGGGTGTGGTGCACAGAAAGGCTACAGTAAAAGCTATCGTGGAGCCGTGAATGAAATCAACTTACTCAAGAAGGTACGAGTTGAAATCGCGGTCAATGATGACTTTGAGCAAGCTACAATAGACGCGATTTGCGGCGCAGCTAAAACTGGGAACATTGGGGACGGTAAAATTTTTGTGATGCCACTTGAGCGTTGCATCCGAATTAGGACCGGAGAAGAGGGCGACGACGCTATCGGCTAGTTCAGGCTTATCATTCTTCATTGTTCTGACAGACAGACGAAAGACTGACCGACGGCCGGTTGAATCCCTTTTTATCGAGTGACTTCATAAATTCGTTATTTTTTTCCAACCATTGAGTAGTACGCTGGTACGTATCAAGGAGACTACGGAATACCTTATTGAGGCAACGGTTTCGTGCTGTTTCAGTTACATGTTCCCTTCGAAACGAAGGTTCCGTGTACTGTGCTTCTTCGTCTCTAAAGCTGCGGCACTTCTGTTATTGCTGTGACTTTTCTTTTTTTCGGGACAGATTTATTCGTTCTACCATTTCAAGAGAAAAACGCTTGGCGCCGTCTTGATTGAGATGCGTCACCCCGTCACCAAGCTCATTTCGCTGAAAAGCCGGGATTTCGCCATCCAACATCTGAAAGTGATCGAATCGGTCGACGTATTTTTCAAGATACTGGTTTAGTTCTTGGAAGTAGTTTGAGATTTTCATTTGTTTAGCATGTTCATCAAAAAGCGGCCCGTGAGAATAATAGACTCTAACCTTGTATCGCTCCGTGAGCTTTAGAAGTCGTTCGAGGTAAAAAGAGTTCACTGGGTCCGCCGTAAAACTCGAATTGATGGACTCCATCGTGGTATTAATTCTTTGTGGTTTCGTCGGAAAGTAGCCGAGCTTTCGGCGTTCTTGAAAGAACGATTCTTTTGTCCTTCGTTCGGAGTCCATTTTTGATGGTTCCCAATCGATGACTGGACGCAAAACTCTCTTTGCGTAAGGGCTCAGTCTATAGCTGGTAAAGATTGTTCGTAAATGTGCATCTATCGTCTCAAGAAACCCTAAAATGTCCTGGGAATACAACTTATGATTCTCTGTAAAACTCGAAAAATGTGTTGTGTACAGAGCTTTACTGAAACCCGATTGCAGCGCCCGTGGGGTGTGGACAAGGACAAAAGCATTGGGTGGCGATTGAGTTCGAAGGTAACGTTCGACCATATAGTAGTCACTCATAATACCGGAAGCCATAACCAGTCCGAGGTTGAGCGCATTGTTGTCTGAGCTGGTATGAAAAATTAATGGGTCTAGTGACGATCTTAGACTAGAGTCTCCGAGGAATACGATATTGTTTGACTCAGAGATACGACTATCGAGCCGAGAAACATTATAGCGGTAGAGCATAAAAGAGGTATTAGTGCAGTATTGATCTACGAAGCTTGCCATATTCATCTCAATGCCAAGCATTAAGACCAAGCAAAGACAGACCCATAAAATTGTCTGCTTTTTAGAACTGGAAGTAGATGAATTCTTTTGCACCAAATTCTCCCAATAGAATGAATAAGTAGAAACAGACGATGTAGATCACACTCCGTCCATACCAAGGTAATCGATCAATTACTCTGACATTTCGATTGTTGAATTGAATGAGATGAGAAATGAAGAGAGGACTACAAAAAAATATAAATTGCTTGAAATATCTTAGGTCAGGGTCGTAATAGTGAAAGGGATTTTGAGTAATACTTTTCAGCATGAAGATTGCGTGTGACATATCTTCCGCTCGAAATAACAACCATCCAAGGCACGTGAGTTGAAAGAATCCGATGACGGCCACGATGAAAGGAAGTCGGCGCTGCGGTCCCAAGATTCGATCTCGAAGTCGCCAGGCCCCCAGTAATATCCCGTGAAAAAATCCCCAAGCGACAAAATGCCATGCAGCACCGTGCCAAAGCCCACCCAAGAGCATGGTGATCAGCAGATTGCGGGCAGTTTTCCCGTTGCGGTTGCCACCCAGCGGAATATATAAATAATCGCGCAACCAAGTGGACAAGCTGATATGCCACCCTTTCCAGAACTCTCTTGGACTAGTTGCAAAATAAGGAAGATCAAAATTCTTGCTGAGATCAAAACCTAGACATCTTGCGCAACCGATTGCGATGTCTGAGTAACCAGAAAAATCGCAATAAATTTGAAATGCGAAGGCATATAGCCCCAGTATGATTGTGAGTCCTCCTGGCCCAAAAACAGGGTCCAGAATTGGGTCAACCACATGCGACGCTAAGTTATCGGCGACAAAAACCTTCTTAAAAAGTCCCCAAAAAATGAGATGAACTCCACTTTCGAAGCGAACAAAGGTGAGCTTTCTTTCTATAGACATTTGAGGAAGGAGCTTTGCTGCTCTTTCGATAGGTCCGGCAACCAATTGCGGAAAAAAGGCGACAAATAAAGCGAAATCAGAAAAGTTTTTGGTCGCCCTGAGTTGCCGTCGATAGACATCAATGGTGTAGCTCAGTGTTTGAAAAGTATAGAATGAGATACCGACTGGAACAACGATGTTGAGAGTTCGCTTCGAAAAATTTATACCTGCAGATGTGAGAAGGGCGTAGAGGTTTTCAGTGAAAAAGCCTCCGTACTTAAACGCCGCCAAGATAGAAAGATTTGTTCCGATACTGAGCAGCAAGGCACGCTTTCTTTTTACTTCAAGCTCGCTATTCTCAATCGCTAAGGCAGCAAAATAATCGACGACCGTTGAGATAAGAATGAGACTCAAAAACCGCCAATCCCATTGGGCATAAAAAAAGTAACTCCCAGCGAGTAATAAATAATTTTGCGGTCGTTTTGGAAGGACCCAATAGACTAAAAAGATAGTCGGGAAAAAAACCAGGAATGATATCGAGTTAAAGAGCATTTCTCGACCCCGATTAGTGAATCATAGACTGAAGAAAAAGACGAATTGGTTTCTATACTTTGGAAGCCGAGACGGCCTTTTCTGCGCGCTATTATCCGGCTGGGTAGAACGTGGGAGTTCCAGGGCCAACTGGTAATCCCAACACAAAGACCCAAATGTAAAAGAGGATGATCCAGCCAATGAGATAAGCCATCGAGTAGGGAATCATCATTGATATTAGCGTACCCATTCCCAATTTTTTGTCATATTTCATCGCGAAGGCGAGAATCAGGCCAAAGTAGCTCATCATGGGAGTAATGATGTTAGTCGTAGAGTCGCCAATTCGATAGGCAGCTTGGATGACTTGAGGGCTGTAGCCCACAGTCATAAGCATAGGAACGAATATAGGCGCGGTCACCGCCCATTGCGCCGAAGCGCTTCCGAGCATCAGGTTGACGAAACAACACATCAAGATGAAGGGAACAAAAACGATGGGGCCAGTAAGGTTCCAGGCTTGTAGCAGGTCAGCGCCCACCACGGCGGTGATGGTACCGAGTTGCGTCCATTTGAAAAAGGCGACGAATTGAGCCGCGAAAAATACGAGAACCATGTAGAGCCCCATCGAGCTCATTGCCTTAGCCATTCCGTCAATGACATCACGGTCTGTCTTCATTGACCCAGTTACGCGTCCATACACGATTGAGGGAACTATAAAAAAAACAAAGATCAGGGCGACCACGCTTTTGAGCATCGGTCGAAGATCTTGTACCAAAGTGTCGTTTGGTTTTGGGTCACGGAACCAGCCATTTTCAGGTAAGGCGAGGGCACCCAGAATCGCCAGCATGATGAATAAGGTCACTCCAGCCAACTTTAGACCTTTCTTTTCCTTGTCGCTGAGTACGCCCATGTCTTGCGCGGCATTTTCTAAGCCATCTTCGGCTCTTGAAGGGTCATAGGGTCCCAGTTTAGGTTCTACGATTCGAGTAGTAACTAGCGTTCCGACAATGGTGATGAGAAAAGTACTTACGCACATAAAGAAATAATTTGCTGTGGGCAGAACTTCTTTGGCTCCACCGAGTCCGTAGGCTGGGTCAATAATTTGTGCAGCTTCGGTAGTTATGCCAGAGAGCAGAGGATCTACAGTACCGATGAGGACGTTCGCTGAATATCCGCCGGAGACCCCGGCGAACGCCGCAGCGAGTCCAACCAATGGATTCCTGCCTACCGATTGAAAGACAACAGCCGCCAGGGGAACAAGAACGACGTAACCCATTTCTGATGCGGTGTTCGAAACAACGGCAGCGAAGACCACGACTGCAGTGAGCAGATTTCGAGGAGCACCGAGAACTAGGGCTCGAATTGCGGCACCCAATAAACCCGCTCGTTCCGCAACACCTACGCCTAATAGAGCAACCAAAACGGTGCCGAGTGGTGCAAAAGAGGTAAAATTCGTTACGAGCCCCATGCCGATGCGCCTCAATCCTTCTGGATTTATCAAGCTGACCGCCCGAATCACACCATCTGCCGAGCGTCCCTTCGCGCCTTCTGGTCGTGGGTCTGGAACCGACCATTCGAAATATCCAGCGATCCCCGAAACGAGCAGTACCACTACGCAGATCAGGGCAAAGAGCGTGACGGGATGCGGAAGAAGATTGCCGAGCCACTCAACGCCATCCAGAAAACGGGCGAATATCCCCTTCTTACGGGGCTCTGATTCCGAACTCATTGCCGCGCTATAACATATACCGGTCCTCTTCTGCGAGATTTCATGAAGTAAGCGTGGTTCTCTTGCTATTTAGCTTATCTCAGTAATTAGGGTAGTACACAGGGTGGAGGAAAGGATGCGCATGAGCGTGCAGCCATTTGAATCCGGCCCGAGCAACAAGATTCCGCTCCTCCAGGACGTTGGCTACAGCCTGTACCTCCGCAGGTTCCGCATGCATTTGAACAGCAGGATTGCCCCGAACGAACGCCACGCAAGCACATTGGATCGGGATGAAGAAGTGTATCGAGTCTTGATTCTCCGGCCCAAGTATTAAGGTAGGTCTCAATCGAGCCTGCGCGTTGTCCGGGCAGGGTGACCGCCTCGACGGCAGATGGACCGAGACGATCTTCGAGCTGCTGAAGATATAAACTTCGCGGTAAAACGGCGGAGCCGTGAGATTCTGTCCAGCAATCCGCTTCGTTAGGTGAATAAGAACTTTGTCTACGGGTACCATTGCTACCGATCGTCCAATTCATAGCTCCAATGGGCGAGTCGCAGATGATCGTGGTCGCGCTAGCATTCCAAAAAAGCGTCTGGGCTCCCGCCCATCCGTGTCCTGTCCCTGAAGTCGTTCGGTTCTGAACGTTTAATGGCCCACCGCTCGTATTGTCGAATAGGAGGCCAGTCGCCCATCTGTGGTGAGGACCGTCATCTGAATTTGACTGGACTGCGAGTGAATCGAGCCAGACATTCGGTCCTGTGACTCTAGATCCCGTTACAAAGTTGTGGCGTCCCTCGCGGCTGTAACATCGCTGAAATAGATTACCCATCCCGTCGTCGACCACAAACGGATACCGTCGTCCTCCACTAATTTGCGAAATTGGGTCTAGCATGGCCGTATCTTCCACAGTATTGAAGTTGGACTCTCCTCGTATACGAACCGCCGCATATCCGAAGTGTTTGACGGTCACTCGTCGTACCCAGCTATTTGTGACTCGGTTCAGCCATATTCCTACCCAGGCATGATCTTCATCGGTGTTTCCTGCGTATTCTGACACAAGTCTTAGATCCTCCACGCCTGTTTTTGAGATACGACCATTCATATTTGCGGAGTAGACACTTCCGCCTCCAAAGCTGCTTTCGATGGTGTCGACAATAGGAACGTTTATCCAAATTCGAGATCCATCAACCTGGGTTATGACCCGCTCATGACCAATTCTGTAACTATTCGCAGTCCAGCCATATGGTCCCATTCCCAGAGTATCTATCCAGTGTTGATTCGGCGTTCGCAAGACAACAACTGTGTCCCCGACGCCAAATTGATGGTTACTTTCAATCTCAAAATTCGTTGACCCTACTGCAACGGTTGCGGTCGTAATACGGACCCGGGTCCCCGGTACTTCGTTGAAACCGCTGCCTGCACCACGGATTTCAATGACATTGTGCTGCGCTCGTCTTGTTGCAACGAGACGAGTACCGTTTGCGTCTTGGCCTTCGCCACGAAGCACCACACCACTTGCGGAGATAGTCAGTGTGTCACCCAAATCGTATTGTCCCTGAGTCAGCAAAATTGCGCCCCGAAATCCGTTTGAGTCGGGCGTGAGTTGACTTACCCGGTCGATTGCGGCCTGAATTTGGCTGCGATTGTCGCCGGTGATAGGGGATAGTGTCTCCTGAACAGCGATATCTGGAATTGCGACCCCACCCCCTTGGTAACCGGCGTAAGAAAAGTCAGGAAGAATATTTATCTCAGAAGTCTGCCCTTGATTGGAATATCTACGATACTCAAGCTTACCATTGCTGTTTAGTGTAGCGAGTGGAGCGCCGCTGCCAACGATAGGACGCTCGTACAATGAAGCTGCAGCATCTAATGTATGCCCGCTATCTGGTAGTAGTCCTGTGTCAGCGATTCCTGAATCGGTGGGTCCGATGTCTAAAGGTAGCTGAGCGTCTTGAAGAACCCCAAGGTCGGGTATGGTGGCGTCCTCAACAAAGCTTGCGTCAGGTACGTTTGCATCCTCAATAAAACCTACGTCAGGTATATCTGCATCTTCCGCAAATCCTGCATCGGGCTCGCTTGAGTCAGTCGTCATCGAGGAAGCATCTTCGATAGGCGATTCTTCTGCATCCTTTACCTCTTGTTCTCCGGCATCATTCGATGCGTCCGGTGTCAGAGCATCAGATATGCTGCCGTCTTGCCGCTGACCTTGAGCAATTCCGCCATCATTGGTATTGCCACTCGGCGTATTCGGTTGAGACGGTGTGGATACTTTAGATTCTTTTTCACATGCACAGAAAATAAGCGTGCACATCATCAAAGGTAGAATCTGATTTTTGAAAGGACGCCGCATCCCGACCAAGCATACTCGCTTTAAAACTCGAACACCATCCAGTGTGAAGATATGTGATCTCTCCGTTCTCTTTTTTAAATCTAAGCGATGATTTTGTCGTTGCGTCCCGAAATAAGGGACGTTTTACGGGTTTGTTACGAGTTTCTTAAAGGGGGTCCAAATGATTTCGTGGGGTTTCGTTGTGCGGGTCGCTTTTTTCCAAATAATCCTGACTTGGTCACCTCGTACGAGTTTTCTTTTTTCATAGGCATTGAGAATTTCATACTCTGCGCCAAAGCCTACAAACCCCAAACCCTTGAAAGTCACATAGATCCCCATATCGCCGTTTTCCACTCTCTCGAATTTATAAAGCCCGCTAACATATTGATCTGCAGTGATCGTTCGTTTTGTCGCACTTGCGGGTACCCATGCGGGGTCCACCGTCATTGAGAAACCTTCACGACCAACGCCGCCCACATCTGACACGTCACGATACGACCGATCGTCCTCCTCTTTTGTGCTTGTCTTACCGCGTTGCACAAGAATCCAATCTTGCTGCTTGATACTCTTTCGGTCAATGACGGTGATCATATCTCCCTTTTTATATTGGTTCGGTGGTCTGGGAGAGGCAAGATAACCGTTAGGAGTGTCACTTTGGTTAAACGATAACGCAGCGGTGTCTGAGGGCGAGATCCGTGCATGGTAATTTCTTGTCATAACGTAGCCTTGTTTCACCCCCAGTGATGTAGCCAGTTCCCGAATCTCATTATGATTACGATATTTGTCCGGCAAATATTCAAATACTTTTACGTTCTGCTTCAATAGGTTTGTGACAGCCTTCACGGAGACAAAGGGTGAGTCGGGGGTCATCAATAGAACTTGCGCATCTTTTTGAATCATTGCAGGGGTGATCTTTTTGACAATGTCCTTGCGGCTGAATTCATGCACGTACGGACGTCTTGGTTTCCTAGCAAATGACGTGAGACTGGTTGACAGGCTGAGCATAAAAAAAGCCGCAAACCAAAGTTTATGCGTTTGAGTCATGCAGCGAGTCTCGTAGATTCTCGATTTGATGTCCAATCGTTGCTTGGGGTATTTGCACCGAACCTTTGTCGTTCTACTGAGCCTAAAGCAAAAATGGTGTGTGAGACTAAGTGCGCCAAGATAGATTTATGAAATACACTTCGTGTAGGTTAGATTTGTTCGCTTGTCCGCAATTTAATTTTTCTGAGATTTTGGAATCTCTTGACTCAGTATAAAATAATTCAAAACCGTGATTCCCAGGAGATAGGTTCCGAAGATGAGTTCTATTTGAGAAGGAAACGCATAGAGAAGGACGTAACAGAGAACGCCCTGACCAACGAGCCACCAAGCGTACCGAAAAAGCGTGATTGCATACACCGTGAAGAAACCAATCCCCATGAAGAGCTCGTTTCTCGCGCTCAAGAGTGGAGGTGAGTTTATCAAAAAAGCCTCTAAACGAATGAAAAAGATTAGAGCGATAATTCCAAGGATGGAATTCGCAATTTGTTTACTTCGTTCATTTGCCCAAAGCGATTTTCGTAGTCGATAGATAACGAAAGCGGCCACGATGAGGATAGTAAGGAACGAATAAAATAGGTCTTCGGTTGTTATTTTGTTCGCTTGTATTTGGGCTCTGACAATGAAAATCGTCTGAAGGATGGTTGCCATGACGATGAATATTTTAAACATTCCTGACCGTGCGCGTGCACCAACCGTTTTATCTTGCTCTGCCGCGAACTGCTCCAGTTCTTGTCTTCTCTTCTCTTCTTCCTGCAACGTGGTGACGAGTTCTTGGGTTTTGCGCTCGATGTCTTGCGGGATTTCGTCGAGACAGCTCAGTAAGGCCTCGGCGCGATCTAAAGCCTTTCTCTCGAGTTCGATTCGAATCATTGTTGCGTTCAATGACGTTTGAGTTCTCTTGGCCTTTTCATTTTCGGGCCATTGCGTCAGAGCCAGTCGTGCACTTACTAGCGCTTCCATGTATATTCCCGCACATCGCTCATACAATAGGGTTGAATTTGGATCTTTTTTGATCTCCAAAAGCAGCTCTTGGAGTTCTCGGCTTTTGCGTTTACATTCGTTGACAAGTTGGTTTGACGTTCTTTGAGCTAAATGTTCTTGAAGTTTGTTGCGTAATTGTGCTGCCGATTCAAACCGATCTTCTTTTTCAAAAGAGATTGTCTTACGACAAATTTGTTTGATGTCTTCCGGTAAATTTTCGGGAAGTGAGGGTTCTCTATCCTCAAGTATATTCTTTATCGCTTCCGGTGCGGAATCGCCTTTGTGAGGAGCAACGCCGGTCAAAAGCTCGTAAAGAATGGCTCCGAGTAAATATACATCTGTACGGTAATCAATGTCCTCTAAGCTTCGAAGCATCTCGGGGGCCATATATGCGGGCGTTCCCGCCGCAGTGGGTACAAAGGCACGATCATCATCATTATCATTGATGTTGAATGCGAGACCCCAATCTAGAAGATATATTTCGCCGTAGTGACCGAGCATTATATTCTCAGGCTTGATGTCTCTGTGAATGATTCCTTGCGCGTGAGCATAATCGACCGCATTACAGATTTGGATGAGAACTCCGATGTTCCAGACAAGCCTATCCCCCGGTACTTTACTCCAGAATTCGTGCTCTGGATCTCGAAGAAGCTCGTTCCATGATATCCCATCAACTCTTTTCATGATGAGCATCGGAAAACCATCGTGAGTTTGTCCAAGTTCGTATATTGGCGCAACATTGGGATGTTCGAGTTTTCCAACTAATCGAGCTTCATTTATGAGCCGGTTCGAAAGGATTACTTCCTTTGTGCCTCGATGAATCTCCTTGATAGCAACATCTCTTTTAAGTGAAATTTGCTCCGCTTTATAGACTAAACCCATGCCGCCTTGTCCCAGGAACTCTTTTTTGAGGTAGTCGGAAGATTGGTCGCTTTTGTTGGTTGTCGATATCGTTCGTAGCTCAGGGTGAGACTTTTTGGGGTTGGGTAGTGAACTTGACGCGAGTGTTTGGTCAGAGGGGGCACGTAAGAGCGTTTCACTATTGGAGGAAGGAGACCGTAACTCAGAAAGGGATAAAAAAGTCTGCATGAGTTTGAAATTTTCGACTTCTGCAGCCATATCAAAGTGGTACCCCCTAAGCCTTGCGCTGTCATCATCGTCAGCGGAAATTCTTTTTCCATTAGGGAAAAACGGACGAACTTGCTCTATATATAAGGAAAAGAATATAGCTGTTTTGTGATGAAGATGCTGGCTTCGAAGTGACTATAGTCGCTTACATGACGGGAATGTGTTTTTATAGAAGCGAGAACATCGATGATTTATGATTACATCATTATTGGTGGTGGTTCTGCTGGCTGTGTCCTGGCTAATCGCCTGAGCGCTGATCCTTCCACGAGAGTACTCGTCCTCGAAGCTGGGCCGATAGATCATTTATGGGACTTTCGTATCCACATGCCGGCGGCTCTGAGTTATCTCATTGCCGAACGCAATCAACGAAATTGGCACTATTGGTCAGAACCTGAACCAAATATGAATCAACGTCGTATCGCTCAACCTAGAGGTAAAGGACTTGGTGGAAGTAGCATTCTTAATGGAATGATCTATCAACGTGGTAATCCGATGGATTATGAAAAATGGGCGGGTTTTGAAGGGCTCGAAAAATGGAGTTATGCCCACTGTCTTCCTTACTTCAAAAAAATTGAAACACGTTTGGTTGGTGGTGACGACTATCGAGGCAGCGAAGGCCCGCTGTACCTCACAACACCCGAGTGTAATAATCCTCTTTTTGATGCCTGGTTTGAAGCAGGGAAGCAGGCTGGCTATCCGCTAACGGACGATGTGAACGGATATCAACAGGAAGGTTTTGGCAAGTTTGACCGAACTACGTATCAAGGACGTCGCCACAGCGCTGCTCGAGCCTATATTCATCCAATATTGAGAAAGAGACCGAACTTAGAGCTTCGTTGCCGCGTTTCCGTACTGCGAATCGTATTTCAAGATAAAAGAGCGATAGGGGTGGAGATTGGAAGCCAAAATAATCGTGAAATTATTCAGGCTGGTGAAATCATCTGTTCTGGCGGTGCAATAAACTCACCGCAGCTGCTTCAGTTATCAGGTCTTGGGCGAGCTGACGAATTGCGTGATTTAGATATAGAGGTCGTTCGTGAAATCAATGGGGTAGGCGAAAACCTAGAAGATCATCTGGAGATGTATATTCAGTATTCGTGTACTCAACCTGTGAGTATGTATCCTGCGCTTCAGTGGTGGCGAAAACCGTGGATTGGCGCCCAATGGTTATTTGGCAGGACGGGGGCGGCGGCCACCAATCATTTCGAAGCTGGAGCCTTTATTCGGAGTAATGATCAAGTTGCCTATCCTAATCTTCAGTATCATTTTTTGCCGTTGGCTATTCGCTATGATGGTTCAGGTGCGTTTGGTCATGGTTATCAGGTTCACGTAGGTCCGATGAATTCGGATGTTCGAGGAAAGGTGAAGATCAAGTCGAACGACCCCATGGAATATCCGCGAGTATTGTTCAACTATCTATCGACGGAACAAGAAAAGCGAGAATGGATTGAGGCGATTCATTGCACTCGACGAATTATGATGCAGGATGCATTTGGTCCTTACCGAGGCAAGGAGATGGCTCCAGGTGCTGAAGTCGAAAGTGATGAGGAGCTCTTGGAAGTGGTTCGCCGGGAAGGCGAAAGCGCTTACCACCCGTCTTGTACGTGCAGAATGGGTTATGACGCTGATAGTGTAACCGATGCGAATCTCAAGGTTCATGGTATTGAAGGTCTAAGGGTAGTTGATGCGAGTGTCATGCCAGCAATTACTAATGCCAATATTTACGCACCGGTGTTGATGATAGCTGAGAAGGCCGCGGATATCATCGCAGCGAATACGCCGTTAGAGCCTCTTGACCTCCCGTTTTATCGACACGAGCCCAAACCGGGAGCTCAGGCATGATTCGCGGGCAAATTTATGTCAATGGTCAATGGCACGACTCAGATTCTAAAGAGACGAGAGATATTATCAATCCATTTGACGGACAAGTTATCGCCCAAGTGGCGGAAGCTGGGCGATCTGAAGCGAAGGCAGCGATTCGGGCGGCCCGACGAGCGTTTGCCAGAAGTGACTGGCCAAAGTGGACCTCTATCCAACGAGCCGAATTGCTTGAGGAGCTCAGCGGCGCGATAGAAGAGCATGCTGAGGAGCTTGCGCATCTCGAGACCATAGATACAGGTAAGACGTTGACCGAAAGTCAGTGGGATATGGTGGATATTGCAGAACTATTTCGGTATTTTGCGAGCCTCGCCCGCGAAGTTCATGACGAAAACCTTGAATCTCCGAATCCAGACAGTGCAAGCGTTTTGATGCGTGAACCAATCGGTGTATGCGGAATGATTTTACCTTGGAATTACCCATTGCTTCAGGCGTCGTGGAAAATTGCGCCGGCTTTAGCATCAGGTTGCACCATGGTGATCAAACCGAGTGAAATTACGCCACTTACGACCTTGAAATTCATCGAACTCGTGAGTCAGCTGAGCGTTCCACCAGGGGTGATCAATTTAGTACTCGGTCCTGGGCATACCGTAGGCGTAGAATTGGCCGAAAGCGTTGATGTTGATCTCATCTCCTTTACCGGCGGTGTAGAGACAGGCAAGCGGATTATGCGAGCGGCTGCGGATAACGTGAAGCGTGTAGCCCTCGAGCTAGGTGGAAAGAATCCGAATATCATTTTCTCGGATGCGAACTTCGACGTAGCTGTAGATTATGCGTTGAATGCAGTCTTTTTCCATGCTGGACAAATTTGTTCCGCGGGTTCTCGGCTTATGGTGCACGAAGATATCCACGACCAATTTGTCTCAGTTCTCGAGGAGCGTATAAAAAATATCAAACTGGGCAACGGACTATCAAAGGACACTCAGATGGGTCCCCTCATTTCATCTGCTCATCGAGAGAAGGTCGAGAATTATATTCGGTTGGGGGTTGAAGAAGGTGCGACGTTGGTGATCGGTGGCGCACGACCTCAAGAACCCGGACTTCAGTCGGGTTACTTTATTCTTCCGACCATGTTTACCAATTGCACCAGTGAAATGCGCATTGTGAAAGAGGAGGTTTTTGGGCCGGTGATTACGGTTGAAAGTTTTCGCGAAGAAACCGAAGCTGTCGAGCGAGCGAACGATAGTATCTACGGGCTTTCTGCGGGGTTTTGGACGCAAGACCGCGCACGGATTGAGAGAATCTCTAAGTCTCTACGCTTTGGAACCGTGTGGGTAAATGATTTTAACGTGTATTTTGCTCGTGCCCCTTGGGGTGGATATAAGCAATCGGGTAACGGCCGAGAGCTTGGCCGCTCTGGTTTAGAAGAATACTTTGAGCAAAAGCATTTTTATGAGAATTACTCGCCGAAAGCTTTGAACTGGTTTAACCGCTGAAGGGATTCAACCTGTTATTCGCACTCCCTAAAAAATTAAGCTGATTGTTTATCACCAGAAATACGTCTATTCACGAGTGAAAACCGGTGTATCGATACCAGATAGCTCGCTATTAAATCGATAGCCGTCGTAATCGAAACCTTCGAGTTCCTCTGGATTCTCAATTTGATGATCAATGATGTAGCGAGACATCATTCCGCGTGCTTTTTTCGCAAAAAAGCTTATGATTTTGTAGTCCCCGTTCTTTTTTTCTTTGAAGGCGGGCGTGATTACGCGGCCGGTGACCTGTTTTAAGTCGATGACGGAGAAGTATTCTTTACTGGCCAAAACAACGAGAGACTTTTCTTTTTTGAGCAGCTTGTTCACTTCGGCAGTTACAGTCTCCTTCCAGTACCCGTACAAATCCTTATGGCCATTACAAGGAAATTTTGTGCCCATTTCTAGCCGATAGGGCTGAATAAGGTCGAGCGGAGCGACAAGTCCGTAAAGTCCTGAAAGAATACGTAAATGCTTCTGCGCGTATTTGATTTCGCTGGCCTTCATTGAATCTGCGTCAAGGCCAACATAGGTGTCGCCTTTGAAAGCAAACATGGCCTGCTTAGAGTTTTCTGGTGTGAAAGGTAGCTTGAAGTCTTTGTAGCGCTGGACGTTCAGTTCTGTCAGTGAATCGCTCAATTTCATCAACTTTGAGATATCGCTGGGCTTCTTCTTTTTCAGCGCTTGGATCAAGTTTTCACTTTGGGGTAAAAAGGGCGCTTGTGTGTGCTTTTTGGTGGGTGTAGCACTTTCGAAGTCCAACTTCTTTGCAGGAGAAATAACGACTAACATCGTCAGGGTCATAGCACTGAGAAAGAACAATAGGGAACAATATTTATCTGAGAGTCCCTCCGGGGCGGCTCACCTAGGGAATCAATCCCTTGTCTCGCGCCCATTCCCCACCAGTCTCAACTGCTGTCCCTGAGCTAACCATCGTGTCCATCCATTTCCATGAAAATCCGCGACGCTCGTAGAGTGTGAGCACCGTTTTTGCTGCAAGATGTTCTACGGCGCCGTGGCGCAGACCTTGGTCAGTGGGGACATCGATTATAATTAACTCATGCAGAGGAGCTTCTACGCTCACTTCAATGCGATGACGATAGTTTTCTCCAACAAAGCGCCACTTGGCTAAACGGTTGTCATGATCAATCCAGAATTCAACTTCCGGAAAAGTATGCGTATCATGTGTTCTCCAGGTGAAGAACCGGTCTCTCCATCGCAGGCCAGCCATATAGCCTTGAGGCGAGAATAACCATGGGAAAATAGGTCCTCCTGCCGCAGCAAAGGCCACATCGGGTCGGCCTTCGAAATGATTGGATTGCATCCAAATCCAACTGCTTGGAAATGAACGCCCCCAATTTTTCTCTTGATGCAAGGGAAGTTTCGATAGCACCCATTCATCTACAGGGGTTGTAATAGAGCCACTTATTTCGGCCTTGAGGTGATGGATGTGCCATTTGATGGGAATACCTGGAGCCTCTGTAGACCATCCCATGGTCCAGCGGTTGTTTTCTTCGTAGGGCCCGCCCCATTGAGCACAGTCGCTAATTTCCAAGTCGATATCCACGCGTTGTCCGTTATCGGTCCACATCACGCCTTCTACCTTATTAGCGCTAAGTCTCATATCTCCGAATCGGAGATCGAAATCACCATGGGCGGCCTGGATAGATGCAATGTTGATACCGACTAACGTTTGCTTATGAACGATACCTTCGGGGTGTTGAACAAGCTCCAGGAAACCATGGCCCTGGTAACGTTCGTCTAGCCAATATGCAGCGATGAGCACCCAGCTTCTATTTGTCTCCGGGTCAAAGGCACGATAATACCACCCCTCAAAATGAGCCGAGGATCCTAAATTGTGGATCCCATTCGGGTCGTGTCCCGTCGTGGGCTCAGAGCAAGTTAACGGATATTTCTTGGGCGAAATTTTTGGCGTAGTCTCCGCGAGTTCGTCTTTCTGTGAATCGAAGATTTCGAGATCGCTGCTCTGTGAGGTACAGGCGGAAATCGTCGCAAATACCAAAACTGCTAGTCTTGTTCTCATTTTTGAGGGCCGCTCCTGAGAATCAGAATTGATGTATTGCCATGTGCTGATAAAAACCACATTTACTGACCTGATAACAAAGCGTTGTGATACCGCTGTCAACTGAGAAACAATCTGCTAAAATTTCCCAATTCTGGACCGCTGGATGAGTGGGTGATGGTACAGTATGGATAGATTCATTTAAAGTATTGAAATGATTGGTGTTTCATGTGTTATTGAAACCGTGCGGCAAGCCGAAAAAGCGAACCTTTTCTCGGGCACAAATGACCAAGAGACAGAGTCCAACGTCGATTTTACCAGTGTTTTTACTGAATATCGCTTCTCCCAGGGGAGTCCATGAGGTGAGTGGATTATCCGGGTAATATCTATCGTTGTTTACCAACCCAAAAGACTCAGAATTCCTGCTTTTTACCAAAAAGAGAGGGCATGAAGCTTCGGCTTATGAGTTCAATGATGGCGGAGCCAAGGACAGGTCGTGACGCGACCACTGTCGTCGGCATGAATCGTCAGGAAGGACTTCCTATCGAGACCAAGTTCGAACAAGGGAATGTGCGATAATGAGAGTGAAAGACAAATGACTGCCTCTTGAATTGTAGTATTTGTAGAAGTGCGAACGGCTGATCATAAAAAATCTAACTTTGTAGCTGTTCAGATTTGCACTTTGTTGAACCAATGCACGCAAAGATGCAAACTAAGAAACTTTGCCGAGCAATTTTGAGCTCGAAATTTGTGTGACCACGAATCCCGTAGGTTTAGAAAGCTGCTTTGCTTCGTGTTTCGTAACGACCTCTTCGATGCGAACTACAACGTCGCCCAAACCCTTCGCGCGCTCAAAAAATCCTCAAGTAGCCAACTATCGATGTTCTTCAATAGTATTTGCGGTTCAATGAGATATCGTCCATCAGAAGTTCTTAATTTGTGGTTAGGCGCTCCAAGGTATTGCTAAAGGTCCAGCCCAAATACCAGAACGCCCGCACAAACGTGGTAGTATAACGCGACAAAGCGACTCAGGTTGAAGTAATCATGAGATACGAATATTTACAAAGTGTCGTTTTCCGAATTAAGAAGAAAGTAGAATATGGGTTTTGCTCAAGATACAAATATTAAGCTCGATCTTGCCGAGTTAGAAACGGGTTTTGGCCAAGATCTCCGTCAAAAAATTCTTAAACAAAACTTATATGTATTTCTTTACGCGACAATTATTGCCGGCGCGCTGACGGCAATTCTGCCTACAAATATCCCCCCTGTTGCAATAATAAGCGGTATTCTCATCTATATCTTTATCAATATTGTCGCACTTGTTGTCTGTCACCGTGGTCACATCAAATCAGCTGCAATGGGCTATACCTCAAGCATCGTTTGTATGAACACCGTGACAATCTTCGCTACGGGTTCGGTTGAGATGCACATCATCATTTCCTTGGTGAATTTAATTCTGGTCAACGGCTTCTTTGTCGGGGCAAGAGGCGCTCTCGGTGTCATGGTCGTGAACTTGCTCGTCGTCAGCGGTTATCTTATGTATGCAGAAGGTGCTGACTTGATGAGTCTAGGCGAGACGACCCTAGCGCAACAAGGAGTTGCGATGGGCGCGAGCTTGCTATCGACCGGTTTCGTAATGGCTTCTGGAGTCCGTTTGCTCCAGCGTTCTGCAGAGGCTTCCGCTTTCGCCATCAGTGAGCTTCAGAGTGCGCGTGACAGTCTCGATGAGCGACATCAGCGGGCGAAAGAGTTGGCTCATCTTGGAGAGCTCGTCATTCGGACCGAAAGCGTAAATGAGTTATTACAATCATTTGTTGAGATACTGCAGAAGCGTCCACAAATTAAAGATGTTTTTATTCTCGATCGATTTGGTGAGCCACTAAGACGCGAAAGCGAATCCTTTACTGCGCTCAATATTGATGAGAAGTTCCTGAAAGAAAATAACCAGAAAATGGCCCGTGGTCTGAATCGATATCCGGATGAAGACAAGCAGATTTACTGGATGCCCTTCGCGGCGAAAAATGAGCCGTCTTGGATTCTCATTATTGAATTCGCACCGCACTCATTTATCGTAGACGATCAAGAACTCTTTATTGGAGCTGCCGCGGGTATTATTGCGTCCGGTCTGAAACGATTCGAGAGTGAACAAAGTGTTCGTCAAACTCAGCGTCTTGAAACGGTAGGTAAAGTGGCCGGGAGTATTGCTCACGACTTCAATAACATGCTTACGAGTATAGTGGGATGCAACGAGTTGACCAAACAAACGATTGGTGATGAGCATCCTGCCCAAGCACACCTCGAAATGAGTGGGATCGCTGCTAAGCAGGCCGCAGCTTTAGTGAATAAGCTGCTTACTTTCGCTCATGCCCGTCCGACGAAGCCTGAGGTTATTAATCTGAGCAGTTTTATCGATGAGCAGAAGGCATTTCTAAATAATTTTATGCACGAGAATATTGACCTTTCATTTGACGTGGATGGTACAGACCTTTGGATATTGGCTGATCCAGTTGAGGTCGAGCAGGTATTTGTAAATCTTCTCAGTAATGCGAGAAACGCACTTCCGACAGGTGGCATGGTGGCTGTACGTATACAAAAAACTGAATCTTCAAAAGTGTTAATCGAAATCGCAGACTCGGGACCGGGAATTCCAAATAGTGATCGGGCGCGAGTCTTCGAACCGTTTTTTACGACTCGTGCTAAGAAGGGAGGTACTGGGTTAGGGCTGCCGACTGTCAAAGCAATTGTCGAAGAAAATCAGGGTCAGATGACAATTGGTGATTCTTCTCAGGGAGGAGCCTCTATAAAGTTATATTGGCCCGTAGCCCAAGAAATCTCAGTCAAACCGCGTGAGTCTAGCATGGTAGCCTTACCCGCCTTACGTGAAGCAAATGTTCTTGTAGTCGACGACGACCCTTTGGTGCGAGCCACCATTGCGAAGCTTTTGGATGTGCTTGGCTTGTCCGTGGTCGCTGTTGATGGAGCGCCTAAGGCATTACGTGCACTTGAATCTGACATTGAGTTTGGGATCGTGATTACCGATTTTATGATGCCTGAGATGAGTGGAGCTGAATTGATCGATGAAATTCGTAAGCGAGACGAGGCGATACCGATTATTCTGATGAGCGGTTATGATGATTATCAAGAGTTCACGGAACACTCTACCCATCTTCCTAATTCTCGTATCCAGAAACCGATTACGTTGCACCAGCTCAAGAAGGTTTTACGTGAAAGCCAGAGTCTCGCTCTGTGAGAATCAAAAAAGCGACCGTTTGTGATGAATATACTCGTGTATGCCAGAAATAAGCAGGTGCGATTTCCAATAGACACAGACAGAGACTAGAAAATTTATTCTCCTTTGCCAAGCTTGAGCCAAAAGTGAGTGCGATTATGTTTTATGAGGCTTTCGCGTGATTCATCCCATGAAATCAGGGGAGGATAAAAGCAGAACCAATGAATTACGAAGTAAATTTATTCGACTAGCTTCCGTCCATGAGTTCTTGGATTTCTTGTGAGGAAAGTGCTCGTCTATAAAAGCGGATATCACTAATATCTCCTTGAAAATGACGAGTTGAAGAGAAATCGTGACGCCCGCCGATATGAATTGGACCAATTGGGTCGAGGGAATTGCCGCCACGAGGCGCTGAATTCACTTCTAGTCCGTCTATGTAAATATGACTGCTTGTTCTATTTCCTGTTGTCTTAATAACTAACGCGTAATGATACCATCGATCTATTTGAAGAGGTGAAGGAGAGTCTAAAGCACTAAAACCGTTTTCGTCGCTACTTCCTCTCACGGCTGTCTTTAGAACTCCGGATTGTGAAAAATAAACGTGAAGATGGTCACGAGAGTTTAAGAACATTTCTTCTGGTGGGTTGTAGCGCCCAAAAATAGTTGAAGCGTTACTCAACACGTATCCGAAGGAATTACGGGGTAAAGCGGTCATTCGTAACCACATGCTTACAGTCAACGAAGTCGACTGAGTAACCGCTGAGTCCACAAAGTCGATATCTTTGGCGACAATTACGTCATCAATTCCGTCAAAACGGAGGCCAGAAAGTGACGCATGAGGACCTTGTACTATTTGAGGCCCGTCGGCTTCACTTGGTAATAATACCGGTAACGGCCGCTGAGATAGATTGCTTAATAAATATCCGCTCTTCGTATTTCCGGGCCACCATTCGAGAAGTGCTGGGTCTGTGTCATCGTCATTGAGAAAGAAGTACGGACTGAAGAGCGGTTGAGAAAAACTCGGCGAAGCCAAAGGACTGAGTAAAATCTGCTCTCGACCTTCCTGTAAAGTATCATCGATACTCTCAAATTCGATGTGTACGACAGGCGCTGATGGGGAAAATGACAAAGAAATTTGATTGTCTGATGAAGGGGCTGGGGTCATTCGATAGTCGACGCCTGACTCAGCTCTGCCCGATATTTCTATAGATACATCTCCGCTTTCTCGTTCCGGGATAGATGTAACTGCAACTTGAATCGCGTCTGATGGCTCGGAAAATCTTGTCGCTGCGGTTTCGATTTGGATACTGGGTTGCTCGTCGTCGTGAAGAGCTAGAGTTATGTGGCGTTTTTTTGTCCAGTCCGAGTTGAAGGCAAAATTGTACTGGGTGGAGGTTCGTACGTAAATTTCAAGTGTGTTCAAGCCTTCTATCTCGGTGTCGTCGCGTGCTTCTATATTTATTATTGCTTCGGTTTTTCCGGGCTCGAAAGTTGCGGTATTCGGCAAAGCCCAGAAGTCTTCGGCGAGGGTGGCTGTGCCTGAATATTGTAGATTGAGTAAAATCTTTTGGGATAAGTCGCCACGTCGGACGAAGATGATTTCGGTCGGAGTACCGTTTTCGACCATCTCAAGGTAGCGCGATTGAGGTTCCACTAAAGCTCTGGCGTAGAGGCTCATCCCAAATTGCTCGTCTAGATAAGTTTCGGTAACTTGAGCCAACGCTGTGCAATAACCGCGCCGATTGCTCAGTGAATCTCTCACTCCTTCCCAAACGTGCTCAAGCTGAATCCCATTGATAAAGCCGCCTTGAACAGATCCATGCCGGAAAGTGTTATAACCCCCTGAGAAGTAGGCGTTCCGCATATTTGTTTCGTCTCTGCCTGGGTCGGGGAACTGTAAACTTGGTACTGAATTGTAACCAGCGTTCGTCAACAAAGTTCCAAAACTACGAGGTCCGCGGAGAAGTTCGTCGAAAGAAGCATTGCCTTGTTCGAATAGGCTATGAATACTACTGAGCCTGGAGTACCCAGGGTGACTCATGCGAGCGTCAGGAATCTCAAGCTGAGAACCAGTGAGAAGATAACCTAGTTCAATTTTATCTCTACTCGAACGGAGACCATGAAAATCTAAGTATAGCCCTGAGCCGAATTGTCTAACAACCGAACGTTTTGCTGCTGAAATATACTTGTGATATTCCGTCCACGCGGTGATGGCTGCGGGACGCATCTCGGTCGCCTCAACCAAAGCGCGGTTCGCATCGAGGCGACTTCGGTGAAGATGAACCAAGATGAGGTGAGGGCGACCCCCGACCCGTTCGAACATTCGATAATAGAAATTACGTGCTAATTCGGTTGTATTCGCATCCCGGACTTGGGTCCCACCTGCGCGAGGGGGAATTTCCGAAGGCTCTAGTGTGCCTCCATGGGGTGCACTGACGATCACGGGGATGTTGCCCGCAATATATTCGACGTAGCCTTGTCTACCTTCAGTCACACACCCATTGTCGATGAACTCGCATTCGTCGAGTATTGAGTTTTGGTTGCAATCAAGACTTACGGTTGCAAGGTCGCACTCGTCCGGAAATTCGTTCTCATTGCAGTCGGGACTTGTCTCTCGAATGATGTCGCAAAAATCCTCCACGCCATTGCCGTTGCAGTCGCCGGAAAGTGGGCAGATTCTGCAAAGCCCTTGTGCACAATATTCGCTTTCGGGGCATTCAACGTGGCTTCCACATTGTACGCCCAAACCGGCATCAATGTTGGGTAAAGATGCGTCCTCTGCGGTTTCTGCGTCAGTTCGTCCGATCGCTGCATCGTCACTCAGAGTAGAGGTTGCATCTGAGGAAATGCCTAACACTCCAGCATCAACCTGCGGTGTTTGTTGAGTGGAGCGTTTTCGGGAGTCTTTTCCTGTCTCTTCGGCGCAGTGACAAAACACAATTGCGATCACGACGAAGAGATATCGGAACATGTTGAGACTTTACGTGTAAAGCCAGGGAAGGTCGATGTGTTCTCTTTTCGAACGCTTCATTTTGCAGTCAAAATCTTTTAAAATTACTCTTAGTGTGATTCTTGTAAGTGCTTGTATTTAATGAGATTAATGCTCGACTTGCAGGGAAAAATGCTGAGCAACTACGTTCATACTAGCCAATTAGTCCCGGCTCGTCCTAATACACTTTTGCAAACGCTGATCTGCGGCGCTTGAGAGACAAAAGAGCACACCATGAATACTTCGTCTTTTCCTTCATTAGTTATCGGCCGCGATGGTGTCGTCCCACGAGGAAGCTTCGCAGAAGTCCAAGCAGAGTTTTTATCCCCCGATTTGGAGAGCGTGGCGAAGCTAGACCGCCTTTTCGCGGAGAAAAAAATTGGCATCGTGGCTCACTTTTACATGGACCCAGAGCTTCAAGGGGTTCTCTCGGCCTGCTCGTGGGAGCATATTTACATCAGTGATTCGCTCAAGATGGCGGATTCAGCGGTAGAGATGGTTGAGGCGGGCTGCGAACATATCATCGTGCTGGGCGTTGACTTTATGAGCGAAAATGCGCGCGCGATGCTCGATGCAGCAGGTCATACTGATATACCTGTATATCGTGTTGCGAGTGACGATATTGGATGCTCTTTAGCGTCTGCTGCTGACGGTCCAAACTACAAAGCGTGGCTTAGAAAGGCGGGTGCAAACGCTCGTGCATTACATGTTGTGTATATAAACACGAGTCTTCATACAAAGGCTTTCGCCCACAGCCTGGTGCCGACAATTACTTGTACATCGTCAAATGTCGTCAATACTGTTTTGACTGCCTTCGCGCAGATAGAAGATCTTCATGTGTTCTACGGACCAGATACCTATATGGGAGAAAATCTCGAGGTCCTCTTTCAAACGCTTCTTGAACTTACTGACGAAGATATTCAGAAGATTCATCCAGCGCACAATCGAGCAACCATTGAGTCTTTACTGACACGTTTTCATTACTTCAAACAAGGAAACTGCGTCGTTCATCATATGTTTGGGGCAGACGTTGCGTCGAAGGTCTCTCGAGACTATTCGGACGCCATGATTACAGCGCACTTGGAAGTGCCCGGGGAGATGTTTGAATTGGGTATTAAAGCCCAGCGGGAAGGGCGTGGTGTAGTTGGCTCGACTTCAAATATCCTTGATTTCATCTCGAATAAGGTCCGGGTTGCTATCGCAGAAAAAAATGAGGAACGATTGCGTTTTGTTCTCGGAACAGAAGCGGGCATGGTGACTTCGATTGTCAATCGACTTCGGGATATTCATCGTGAGCATCCGGAAACCAAGGTCGAAACCGAAATCATTTTTCCTGTCGCTAGTGAAGCCATAGCGCAAGCACCGGAATCTGAACTGGCGATTGTACCTGGTGTTGCGAGCGGCGAGGGCTGCTCAGTGGCTGGTGGCTGCGCGACTTGTCCTTATATGAAAATGAACTCACTTGATGCGCTTCTTGATTTAGGACAAAGAGTCGCCGCACCTGGTGATGATTTACAGGCTTACTTTCCTCGCAAATATATCGATTTAATTGCGGGTCAGACTGCTGCTCAGTTGGGCGGTGAGCCAATCCTCCATATGAGAAACTTTCAGCGCGAACAAGCCATCCCATTCGAGTTAACTCAGGACATCCTCGAGCGCCACGAAGCGCAACAATAGCCGCATGAGTGTTTCACTCATTGGCTCTTTTACCTAAGACTGATAGTGTTTATGAGTGTTTCGATCAGGGCTCATAGTTTCCCTTTGCCTACTTGCGTCATGTGAACAAACACCAAAACGGACGCTTTATCAGCCTTCCACAATTGATTCTGGTATTGCAAATTTACCAGAGGTCGGAACGCTTTATGATTCTGGAGCCCTTGATGACCTCAGATATCTCGACGCTCAGGTTGACCAAGATGCAGAGCAAGTGGCCGTGGATGCGAACGATATTGATGCAGGCCTGGTATATCCTCCTGAAGTGCTACTTGGCGGATCTGAGCGTCCAGCAATCATGCATATTCCGAAAGGTTACGATGGTCGGAAGGCATTACCTATCGTTTTGCAGTTGCATGGCTACACGATGAATGCGGACGTACAAGAATCCTATTTTCGAATGGCGAGTCGAGTAGATAGTCGTCAGTTTTTTTTGGTCCGGCCCAATGGAACGATTGAGGCTTCGTTTGAGAGTCATAGGTTTTGGAACGCTATTCCGAACGCTTGTTGTAATTTCTATCGAAGCTCTGTGGATGATGTGGGCTATTTACTGGGTTTGATTGATGAGGCGAAGGCACGCTTTTCGGTAGACGCGACCAGGGTCTATCTCATCGGCTACTCAAATGGCGGCTTTATGTCTTATCGAATGGCTTGCGACCATGCGGACCAAATCACCGCCATTGTTTCTCTCGCTGGATCTACGTTTCTCAATGAAGCTGACTGCAATGCTAGTGAACCCGTAAGCGTGTTACAGATTCACGGCGACCGCGACACGATTGTCCCGTACTTTGGCGTAAACATGAACGGCTACGCCTACCCAGGCGCTCAAGAGACGGTAGAGCGTTGGGCGACCCGAGCTGGGTGTGATATTTCCGAGGTCGCGCTCCAACCGAATTTTGACCTTGATGGAAGGGTCCGAGGTCATGAGACGGAAGTTGTGGATTATATTCAGGACTGTCGAGCTGGTTTCGGTGTTTCGTTATGGCGAATTCGAGACGGTACTCATACGCCTGGGCTTTCGGACTCGTTTCGTGACGGGGTTCTGGATTGGTTGTTTCAATATCAAAAATAGTGATTGAGCGAGCTGACGGTTAAATAGTGGGAAGTTGAAAGTTGTACTTATTGACAGGGTAAGCAGCAGTGCGATAGCCCGAAAAACTATGAAAAGCCCTTCGTTCTCTATCCATCTCTGTTTGGGATTGTTACTAAGCTGCGCAGACAATCCCTCGGGGGCAGAGGGTTCGGAGGGGCCGCAGGAAACTCCGATGATTACTTTGGAGCGGGCACCGGTGCCGCCCCAATTGAAACTGCCTGAAGGTCTTCCAGGGCCCGGACTAGGTGCTTGTGATTATGTGAACCCTTTTTCGATGCAAATGGAATGCAAGCAGTACACGGGCAAGGGCTGGACAGAGGTTTCTGCCCGCGAGGATTGCGCAGCTGTGTTCGCAGGAGAGCAGGGCTCTTTTCGGATGGACGGAAAGTGCAATTTTCCGACGGCCAGCGGAGTCTGCTTGGTTGAGTCCGGTACTGATGACGAATATTTTACGCTGCTAGGTGGTGACAGTTCACTGTGTAAGACCTTGCTCGCGGCCTGTGAAGGATTTGCCCAAGGAACGTTCCTCGCTCTTCCGGACGGTCCGTGCGACAGCGGAGAACCCGCGATGCCGACAGGGCCTGAAAATGGAGAACTTCAACCAGAGGCGCTTCGTGCAATGGAGTCTGACTCTCAAGTGCAGGTTTCACCAAGTTGCGAAGACCAAGCCTGTGTTGCAAAGCTTGCCTCTGACAAAGAAGCGTTCATGTTCTCTCCGCAATTTTCGACTGCGAGTAAAGGTGTCATTATCTATCCTGGTGGTGGCGTTGACCCAAGGGCGTATGGCGTTGCGGCGAAAGAGATAGCTAGAGCAGGATACCTTGTTGCACTGGTTCCTATGCCTTCGAATCTCGCAGTGAACGGAGTTAACAGAGCAAAAGATATCATTGAACAAAACCCGACGGTCACAAGCTGGGTCATCGCCGGCCACTCTTTGGGTGGAGTTGCGGCAGCGAAGTTCGTGAGCACGAATCCTGATGCAGTCGACGGAATTGCCCTTTGGGCAAGTTACCCAGACGATAAAACCGACCTTTCGCAGATAGATATCAAAGGGCTCACGGTGTACGGGACTTCAGACCCTCGGTCGACTCCAGAACAGATAACAGAATCACTTGCCGTGCTACCCCGTGAAACCATTGCGGCACCGATTCGGGGTGGGAATCACTCTTATTTTGCTTGGGCTGGTTTGCTCGATGGCGATGACGAAGCGGAACTTATTGACCAAAAGCAGCAGTCGGATTTGGTCGTGGGCGCCACTCTTCATCTCCTTGCTCGTATTGAGGCCGGTGGAATGGATTCAATCCATCCCGAGTTTGAGATGGCAGCCTCATTAGAGCAAGCCTCTGGCTGCCTTACGTTACAAAAACTGGTTGCCGGCTTTTCTGAGTCAGAGTTAGCAAGCTCTGACATTACGGTGGTTCATCGCGAGAACTTTCAGGAGTTTTCGGCTTTGGATGAAAGTTCGCCCTCTGTGACTGCGACCAATACACCTCGCCTGAAAGTATTCCAGTATATAAAGCAAATTCCCAATTCTAAAGACGTCAGTGCGCCGCCTCTTTTAGATGGAGAGTTGTTTTGTAAGATGAATTCGCAGGAGGCTATTATCGATGTTCTTGGAGCAGCAGTGGCGAATCCTTCCAAAAATCCACAGGGTTGCCATGTTCAAAGTCTGAAGGCTTATGAATGGGCGCTGAGCGTGGTTGACGAAGACACGAGAGCTCAAGCTGGTAATTGGACTGTTGAACCTGAGCCGGATATCGTTTTCGAGACCGGGCAGGATTTCATGATGGACGCCCTAAGCTTTGTTCAAGTACTGCCTGGAGCAACGAGTCGCAGTACCCAAGTTCGTTCGCCGACGTTTCGAGCGAGCTTAGATGAGACAGCTTGGGGACAGGCGGCAGGACACACCTATTGTAAATCTCTTAGTTATCAAAATGCATTAGTCCGGATTCACGCTCGCGCTCAAGACGATGCGGAGCCGTGGACGAGCATCGACGAGTAGAGACAATACGTTCGCTGCGCAGCGAAAAGTTGTCGTTCGGCTACTTCTTCAGCTTATGTTTCGGCGGAATAGCCGCTTCTGGCATTTTTACTGGGTCATTGATCTGCTCTCTCGCTTTTAGCCAGGCTTCCCAAAACATCGGTGATGTGGTGATTGTGCTTATAAAATCTGATATCGGAATCGCTGAAAAGTTCTGGACTGTGTAGAGCCCTTGCTTTGCCACTGCGGCATCAATCTTTTGAAGCTGTTCTTCATCTTCGCATTCAATAATTGAAAGTGCATCAAAAGGAGCGAGCGATGCGAAAGCAATTCTAAGTTTACCTCCATGCTCTTCAATGAGCTGGCTGATGCCCGCTAGAATTGCGGCTTGATCCTTCTTTACGATGTCTAGACCTTCGGGTGTGAATTTGATGAGTCGAATCCAGATTGGCATAATATGGCAAGAGTCTAGTCTTTGATTCTTACGAGAGGCAAGCTCGGTAAGGGCGAAGTGATAAATATACGCTACCGCTGACGTGATGCTTGTAAGTATCTGTATTTATTTATAGATATAAATTGTCTCGGAATAAGTCAGAATGACTAAGGCGCATGCTAACCTCGTTGGCCGTGCCCCGATGGGCCATTGTGCTGTTGAAGACATTAGATATTATAACTTTTCATCGATAGAACCGTAGTTGAGAAAGTTTAGTCGCTGTCTTCGATAGTGATACAGTTGGGTCATGAAACCAGCTCCCTCTTATCGTTTTAGCATTTTCAAAGCCTCAAGTTCGCTCCTTGTATTCGCGCTATCGACTTTTGCGGGTTCATCTATGGCTCAGACTCCTCAAAGAACAGTTTCGGTGACGGGTTCTGCTGAGGTTAAGGTTGTCCCAGACACTGTCGTCGTATCGCTCACGGCCTCCAACCGAGGTGAAAATTTATTGAAAA
>Ga0163109_10000286_pt1 | contig 41038 bp, 27 predicted proteins | sample CRUFie1St13metaG_FD_108704 | JGI IMG/M metagenome (GOLD analysis project Ga0163109, IMG submission 108704) | Marine microbial communities from the Costa Rica Dome - CRUD Field 142mm St13 metaG | ecosystem: Environmental > Aquatic > Marine > Oceanic > Photic zone | place: Costa Rica: the Eastern...
AGGTTTTCGAGCTTGTGCTGCACCGACTGTGGCCATGCTGGAAGAAGTGCCTGAACCTGCTCCGGAGAGCGATCTTTCCAATCGGAGTTGTACGCCCAAGAAGACAACACCCACGCCGCCTCTAATCCTTGACGTGCCTCCTCGGCATTTGAGATGGCTTCGCTCTGTTCAAGAAGCGTCTCTAGCATCTCCTTCTTGGCCACTTCCCAGACTACCTCCGCATGGAATGAACGGGCGCGCTCCACTTCCGATGCGGCCCCATCTGAAGCATTCTCATCGTGAGGTTTCTCGAAATGTTGAATCACATCACGCAACATCACGCGAGGCGACAGCGCTCCGTCTTCTTCCAACCGCGACGCCATCCACGATGCCAAAGAAGCTTGCCAAGAAAACGCGCCTTGTGACGCAGGCGTATCGGCACCTGCAGCACCCTCATCTGATGGTGACAAACGCATTTGGAGGTCCAACCACAAACCCCGCCACTCCGCATCCAGCGATTCCTCCATCGCATCGCCCGCATCTGATTCTGAAGTCGAGACAGCCTCTGAATCTGCCGAAGTGGCTTCAACTTTGGAGGTGACATTCTCAGCCACGGATGCCTGCGTAGTGGTCTCAGACGTACCCTGCCGTCCAATGGCTTCATCGGCATCACCCTGCTGAGCAGCGGCCGTGACGGCGAGGCCTTTCCATGCACGAATGGTCTGCGCTTGATCTGCTTCGCTCCAATGTGCACTGGGCTCCATCATCTCAATCATGGACAGCCTTGTGCGGATGTCGTCGAGTTCGGACATCGGCGCGGTGGCCGTTTCTGATGTCAAAGCACTACGAAGCGCGTCTTCGTCCCAGACTTCGGGGCTGAACCAGTGCGCTTCCCACGAGGAGACCACCTCGGGGTCGTGGGCCAAACACCAAGCCAATTTCACCGATTGAGGCTGCAATTGCGCCATGCTCCGCCAATCCTCGGAGAGCTTGGCGACACGGCCATCGTTCCAAGCGTCTTCAATCCACTGACCGTCCCCGACAAGGCCGCGTTTGTCGCGAACCTCCGGCAGCGCCCCCTGGTCGTACAAGGTGCCGGACCGGGCCCATGCGCGCTTGGCTTTGCGCGCCACTTCTTCCAAGTTGATGGAGCCCAACGGCCAAAGCGTCGAGGCGCGATTCATGGCCATGGCCAGCGCTTCCTCCCACGGTGTTTCCTCCAAAATCACCTCTTTGGCCGCCACCGAAAGCACCGACGCCACAGCCTCTGACATCACGTCCTGTTGGGCTTGTTCAAGCGCCGTTTGGTACTGGGGAAGCGCATCGAAGTCTTGGGGTTGGGGCACATCCAGCTCCTGCGGAGCCACATGCTTGGACAAAACACTTGCAGCAATCGCGCGCTCCTCTTTTTGAACGTCCGTCCACCACGGATAGGACTGAAACTGAACCACCCGTCGCTCGGGTTCAGCTTGCACCACCGGAGCTTCTGGAGCGATCTCTTCCTGCGGCTCCCATGCTTCGACCTCCACTTCATGGATTTGGTCGAGCACCAAGTCCCACCCCCAGGCCAAATCGGGATTGGGGACGGCTTCTTGCGTCAACGGACGTGCGTCCAAGAATGGCACTCCATCCACCGTGGTCATGACCATGGATTGGGTCACCGAAGAGGGGGCGTCCGCTTGAGGCACGGCATACGTGCCTTCCACGATGTTTCCATCCGGCGTCTCAAAGCTGTACCGCAGAACCTGTCCCGCGCCGACCACCACATTCCATTGTCCCCTCTCCTGCTCCAACCTGACCACGGCAAGGGGCTCGTTCGTTTGGGCATCGGCGAGGGTCATCGTGCCTGGAACGACCTCCCCCGAGACCGCCCATTGGGTGTTCAAGTTGACTGGAATCCACGGATCGCCATCGAGCGCCACTTCCCAAACTTCCACGCCGCCGTACTCCCCCTGCCTGCCGGTCACCAACCATCCCGAGGCCTCGCCAAAAGGCGCGTAGTATGCCAAGTCGTCGTGCACCGAATTGAACATGGGTCCCAGCGAAGTGGGCGTGCTCCAAGCGCCTTCTTGACGACAGGTTTGGAACAGGTCAAATCCCCCCACCGTTCCCGGACGGTTGCTCGCAAACACGAGGCATTGGGTGGAAGGGTCCCACACGGGATTGATGTCGTCGTAGGGCGAGTTGACATGGCCCGGAAGGACGGTCCTTTCTGAGAATGCCCCTTCCTCGTCCAAGGTGGCGATGCATATGTCCAGGCCTTGTGCCCCTTTGGCCCCCAAGCTGTGGCAAAACAGTTCCTTTTCTCCCCGCCAGAACGTCACCGGTGCAGACAACCCTGACTTCTTGTCGAGTTTGGAGTGCACTTGCTGGGGCGCGAGCATGATCCGGACGCCTTGTCTCTCCCATTGGATGTATCGGTGGAAGGACGTCACTGGGACGCTCACCGCGTCCAGCTTTTGAAGGGCCTGCCGCTCGGCAAAGGCCAGAGGCATTTCCCGAGATTGGGCGAGGGCCAACGAACATGCGTCGCGCCAGGACGACTTTTTGTCCGCCTCGTCCAAGGCCTTCAGCAGCGCCGTTTCCGCCAATTGCGGCTCTCCCTGTAGCATCCATGCCCGTCCCCACCAGTACCAACCTTCCCCCTGAAGGTTTCCCGCGTCGGCGAGCGACGCCAAACGCTGGATGCCCTCGTCTCTCGTCCGCACGTCGTGCAACAAGGTCGCCGCGTAACGCATTTGCAGAAACACATCCGTGCCGTCCAAACTGAGCAGTTCCGCCATTCTGCGGTGCGCCAATTCCCATTCCTCTTGCTCAAACGCCTGCATGGCCTCCGCCCTCACTTCTTCTGGCGACACATCTCGCTGACCCCAGGCTTGGCGAGGCAACCAGGTGAAGGCCACCACGAGCCACAAACCCAATGTGACCATGGACGTGTGTGATCTGCAATGCAGGTCCGGCGCGAGAAAACGGAAAAAGGCTGACATGAACTGGAGCTTCGTTGTGTAAAACGAAGGACGGGGCGAGGACGGGAAGCGCCGTAGTTTTGGGCCTCAAATCATTCACAATGGCCCACGGAACTTTCAACGTACCCTACCCCATCAACGAACCCGTGCTCAGCTACGCACCGGGAACACCTGAACGGGAAGCCCTTCAGGCGGCATACCAAACCATGTACAACCAACCTCCCATTGAGGTCCCGATGTACTTGGGCGCAGAGCGCGTCACGACCGACGACAAGCGCACCATGACGCCACCCCACGAACACGGCAAAGTGTTGGGACACTTCAGCTACGGCACCGAGGCCCATGTGACCCAAGCCATTGATGCCGCGTTGGAGGCCCGCAAGTCTTGGGCCAACTTGGGGTGGGAACACCGCGCTGCCGTGTTCCTCAAGGCAGCCGACCTCATTGCAGGTCCTTTCCGGGCCAAGATCAATGCCGCCACAATGTTGTCGCAAGGCAAGAACTGCTTCCAGGCTGAAATCGACGCGGCCTGTGAGTTTGCCGACTTCCTGCGCTTCAACGCTTACTACGCCCAAGAGATTCACGCCCAACAGCCCGAATCTGCCGACGGCATTTGGAACCGGTTGGAGTACCGTCCACTGGAAGGATTTGTCTTTGCCATCACCCCCTTCAACTTCACAGCCATTTCCGGCAACCTCCCCGCCGTGGCGGCCTTGATGGGCAACGTGGTGGTGTGGAAGCCCTCCGACACCCAGGTCTACAGCGCCCAGGTCATCATGGAGATTTTCCAGGAGGCTGGCTTGCCCGATGGCGTCATCAACATGGTGACATGCGACGGCCCTGTGGCAGGCAACGTGGTCTTCAAGCACCGCGAATTCGCGGGATTGCACTTCACTGGATCGACCGGCGTGTTCCGCCACCTCTGGAAGACCATCGGCGAGAATTTGGAGATGTACCGCAGCTACCCGCGCATTGTGGGTGAAACGGGCGGCAAGGACTTCGTGGTGGCCCACCCAAGTGCCAACGTCAGTGCCGTGGTGACGGGATTGATCCGCGGGGCGTTTGAGTTCCAAGGCCAAAAGTGCAGTGCCGCCTCTCGCGCGTACATGCCGGCCTCACTTTGGCCAGCCATCAAGGCCGAAATGCAGGCGGAGCTCGCCACCCTTCGCATGGGGTCGCCCGAGGACTTCGGGAACTTCATCAATGCGGTGATCGACCGCCGCGCCTTTGACAAAATCAAGGGCTACATCGACTACGCCAAGGCCGCTTCAGATGCGGAGGTCATCGCGGGTGGCGGATGCGACGACAGCGTGGGGTACTTCGTGGAACCCACAGTCATTGAGACGTCGAACCCCCATTTCAAGAGCATGGTGGAGGAAATCTTTGGCCCTGTGCTCACGGTGTACGTCTACGACGACAGCACCGAAAACGCATTCGAAGACGTGCTCGACTTGGTGGACTCCACTTCGGAGTACGCGCTCACAGGCGCTGTGTTCTCCCAAGATCGCTACGCCTTAGACCTCGCCTCCAAAAAACTGGAGAATGCCGCAGGCAACTTCTACCTCAACGACAAACCCACCGGTGCCGTCGTGGGCCAGCAGCCCTTTGGTGGCGCCCGTGGATCGGGAACCAACGACAAGGCAGGATCCTACCTGAACTTGCTTCGTTGGGTGAGCCCTCGCACCATCAAGGAAGCCTTGGTCTCTCCCACGGACTACCGCTACCCCTTCTTGGGTTGAGTCGGACCTGATGCACGAAAAAGGCGCCGAAGGGCGCCTTTTTTGTTGTCCATCATGGAAGACTTCCATCAGTCCTCTTCGTAGGCTCTGACCGGAATGGAAGCCATGTCGACGCGTTGCGCCTTTCCACCCATCGCCGCCTTGAAGGCCTTGCCATATTCAGGCTTCAACTGCCCGTCGGCCTCCAACCACTTGGTCAACACCACCATTTTGTCCTTTTTTCCGGCGCGTCCCACGGTCGTGATTTTTCCGTGAACGGTGCGCAGTCGGAACGCCGAATTCAGAATGCTCGCTTTCGCGGACTTGAGACGCGCTTCAGGAATCTTGTGAATCGACATCGCATCGGCAATCAACTCATCGTAGCTCATGGGTCGATTTCGGGCACGCAATCGCTTCTGGATGAAGGCACCCCAAATGCTTTTGGGACCGCGCTTTTTGGCGGGCACCCCCTTGGCCGTCAGCGTGTTGCCCTTCTTGGTCGGCTCCGTCGAGGTTTTTGCGGGCGCACCGAGTTTGGCCAGCATCGTTTCAACATGGTCCAATGCCGCGGTCAAACGAAGGTGCTCTTTTTGGAAGTGCAACTTCAACGAAGCCGCTTCTTTGGCAGTCAAATCAATTTTTGCCATTTCAAATGCAATGTTTGGAGAGGTAATTCAGGCGCAATTCCTGAGATGAGACAAAAATAGACATCTCAATTCATGCACCACAATTGCAAAAACAAATTCAATTCATACGGTTGCAAAATGGAGAAGGGAGATGCGTCTCCGCACCTCCCTTCAAAACACGGTGTAAGCCGGATTCTGTTCCCCGAAGGGCTCTGCCATTGATCTGACGCGACCTACCCTCTGGCTCAAGCGGGACGCCTTCGAACGCCAGTTTACATGGTCTTGCAACCCACAAGGTTTACCCAAGCCGCAAGGTCACCCTTACGCTGGTGAGCTCTTACCTCACCTTTTCAGCCTTGCCTGTGCCCGAAGGCCATCGGCGGTTTGAATCTCTGTGGCACTGTCTGTCACGTTCCGTTGAACGCGCCTTTCCTTTCAAAAAGTGTGGCTCCCTATGTTGTCCGGACTTTCCTCCCCACAAGTGAGGCGGCAGAGTCAACCGAACCCCAAAAGTACGACACCTCCTCGCCGTTTCTCCGTTAGCTTCGCAGCCTGTCCCATCCACAGTCATTCTGCCCGACGTGTCCCATCAACTGTACATGCTGAACAAGCCCTTTGGCATCCTGAGTCAACACTCCGACGAAGGAAACAGGCTTGGCTGGGGAAGTTTGGGCTTGCCCTTCCCCTCAGATGTGTACTCGATTGGACGTCTGGATGCCGACAGCGAAGGATTGTTGCTGTTCACCAACAACAACCGCCTCAAGACCCGGTTGCTCGACCCCAAGGAAGGCCATGCCCGCACCTACCACGTTCAAGTGGAGGGCAAGGCGTCTCCTGAACAATTGGCGCAATTGCAAGCGCCGATGACCCTTCACATCAAAGGCAAATCGTTCACCACACAGGGGTGCACGGCGCGCACCATCACCCCATCGTGGCCGCCGCGGACTCCTCCCATTCGGGTTCGAAAGTCCGTGCCTGATTCTTGGTTGGAATTGACCCTGTACGAGGGCAAAAACAGGCAAGTTCGGCGCATGACAGCAGCCGTTGGCCTCCCCACGCTGCGACTCATCCGCGTGGCCATGGGCGATTGGGAACTCGGCGATTTGGGCACAGGCGAATGGAAAGAACTGACGAACAATTCCATCTCATGAACATCGCAGGCTGGATTCTTGCCCCACTGAAAACGCTGCTGGCCATCCTCCACACCGCCGTGTGCAGCATCACCGGATTGATCGCCATGGCCCTCAGCGCACACAATGGCGACTGGGTGATGTGGCGTGTGGGGCGACAAATGTGGAGCCGGCCGCTCCTACAGGCCATCCTAGGCGCCAAACTGGACATCGACGTCCACCCTGAGGCGCAAGCGTTGGCGGACCGAAAGCAGGGCGTGGTGTTGGTGGCCAACCACACCAGCTTGCTTGACATCAATGCCGCGTTTGCCGCAAGCCCCACACCCATTGTGTTTTTGAGCAAGGCCAGCGTGCGGAAGGTGCCCTTGCTTGGAAAGCTCAATGAATTGGCCGGCACGGTGTTCGTGGAGCGAGGCAACCGCGACTCGTCAGAGAAGGCCGTCCATCAGTTGACGGACACGTTGAAACAAGGCCGAAGCGTCTTGGTCTTTCCCGAAGGCACACGCAGCGAAGATGGAACCCTCAGGCCCTTCAAAAAAGGAGCCTTTCACCTCGCCAAAGCTGCGGATGCACCCCTCGTGCCGATGCACATCTCAGGGACTTGGGAACGCTTGAGATCGGGAGCATGGCTCATTGGCCCCTCAAGGAAGGCCATTCGCGTGCGTGTGGGTGCGCCACTGCAACAAACCAAGGAAGACGACCCCGCCACGCTCATGGCACGTGCAGCACAAGCCGTCGAAGGGTTGCAATCCGATTTGGCGTCTTGAACTCAAGCCTGGGTGGCCTCAAAACGAATCACCCCTTTGGCACCATGCCCTCAAGGATGGCGCGCTGCGCATCCAACCCCTTGGCATCTTTGGCCCCGCCAATGATCGTCAGGTTGGGGTGGGACAAATCGCTGGGCACAAAAGACACTTGCCCTGCGCACACCACCACTTGATCCACGGCCTGCACGTGCGAGGTTCCGTCCTCCAAGGTCACGTGGAATCCTTGGTCGTCCACGCGATCGTAAGTCACCCCACTCCATTGCTTGACACCGCGCTGCTTCAAGGTGTTTCGATGAATCCAACCGGTCGTTTTGCCTAGCCCCTTCCCCATCTTGCCGGGACGCCTCTGGTACATGTGCACCTCCCGTTGACTGGCTGTTCTTTGGGCCGCGGCCAAGCCTCCACGTGACTCCAAGGAGGTGTCCACGCCCCACGACGCCATGAACCCTGCATCGTCTGCGTCATGGGTCAGAAAGTCAGCGACGTCAAACCCGATGCCGCCTGCACCCACAATGGCGATGCGCGTCCCCACCTGCACTGTGCCATTGAGGACGTCCACATAGCTCACCACCTCTGGGCGAGCTGACCCAGGAATATCAAGGCTGCGGGGACGCACCCCTGTCGCCATCACAACCTCGTCGAATCCGGCCACATCCTCGGTGGTCGCGACCGTGCCGAGTCGCACGTCAACGCCGAGATGCGCCAATTGCGTCTGGAAGTAGCGAATGGTCTCGTTGAACTCAAATTTCCCCGGGATTCGCTGGGCCAAAAGGAATTGACCGCCGAGCTCAGCTTGGCGCTCAATCAAGACCACGTCTGCCCCAAGTCTGGCACGCTCAAGCGCAGCGCTCATGCCGGCAGGGCCACCGCCGACCACTGCAATCCGACGGCCGGCGAGTTGTTTGCCGGCCATGCCTCCGCGTTCTGCCTCCCTTTGCGAGGCCTCTGGGCGAGGAACCGCTGGAAAATTGCCTTCGTGACAGGCCCTCGGGTTGACCAAGCAAGAAGAGACTTTCTGCTTGAACACATGGTCCAAGCACGCCTGATTGCATCCAATGCAGGTGTTGATGTCTTGGGCACGAGACAATCGCGCCTTTTTGACCAAATGGGGATCGGCCAAAAACGGCCTGGCCATGCTGATCATGTCGGCACACCCCTCAGCCAAGGCCTCCTCACACGTGGCCGGATCGTTGAAGCGATTGGTGGTGATCAAGGGAACGTTGACCGCCCCCATGAGTTTCTTCGTGACAAACCGGAATCCACCCCGGGGCACCATTGTGGCAATGGTTGGGATTCGGGCTTCATGCCACCCGATGCCCGTGTTGATGATGTTCGCCCCGGCGTGCTCCACGCGTTGGGCCAGGCGCTCGATTTCTTCCCAGTTGGAGCCGCCAGCCACCAAATCCAGCATGCTCAAACGGTACATGATCAAAAAGTCCTTCCCCACCGCTTCTCGCATCCGAGACAAAATGGCCTCGGGAAACCTGCAGCGACGCTCAAAATCGCCACCCCATTGGTCGGTGCGCAGGTTGGTTTCCGCCGCCAGGAATTGGTTGATCAAGTACCCCTCGGACCCCATGACTTCCACGCCGTCGTAGCCGGCCTCTCTGGCAAGGACAGCCGAGTTGACAAAGTCACGGATGGTGCGCTCCACCCCTCGCGCACTCAGCGCCCGGGGCTTGAATCGTCCAATGGGCGCCTTCAAGGCACTCGGCGCGACACAAAACGGGGTGTAGGCATAGCGACCGGCGTGCAGAATCTGCATGACGATTTTGCCGCCTTCGGCATGCACGGCCTCGGGGATCACACGGTGGTGTGACGCATGTCGGTGCGACGACATTCGAGAGCCACCCCAAGCCACCACGCCTGCGCGATTGGGTGCAATTCCGCCTGTCACCAACAATCCGGCCTCTCCTGCGGCCCGCTCCGCGTAGAAGCGGGCGAGTTTGTCCATGCCCCCTTTCTCCTCTTCGAGCCCGGTGTGCATGCTGCCCATCAAAATGCGGTTGGGCAAGGTCATGAAGCCCAAATCAAGGGGCTGAAACACACGAGGGTACAGAGGATGAGCGTTCATGCTTTCCAAGGTACACCACAAGCCATGGCTTGCTTCACTCGTCGAACTCGCGGTACTGCTCCACGAATTTTTTCTTCTCCAATGGAGTGTTGTCCAATTGAAGCTTGAATCTCTTATTCCCCTCCTTGATGTCCTTTTCCGAGTCTTTCAACTCTTGAATCAAGGTGGCCAACCCCGTTTGCTCCGGTTCGAGCTGCTCCTGAACGGTCAGGTTCATCCAGCCTTGCAAAGCCTTGTATTCAAAGAAGTACCACTGCTTCTTGCCAAAATGGAGGTAAATCAACACGCGCCCGTCCTCGCGATCGATGGCCACCTTGCCCCGGATGGTGCGCCACACGTTTTGTTCTCCCATGGTGGCCAGAGAAATGTCTCCTTCACTGACCCAAAAGTGATCGTAAGGATCGTAGCGCCATTCCATCATGTGGAAGACCATCGCATGCCGAACTTGCTTGGGCACGCCCTTTTTGTACTCCGGAGGCTCGTTGGACTCGAGTGAAGTGATCAACTTCATGGCCTCATCCACGCCCACAAGTTCATTGAGCATGTACTCGTAGTTGCCCATTTCGTAGCCCGCGCCGCTCGCCTTGTCCGAGGTGCGAATGACCGTGGTGAGGTACTCCAACACGGGTTCAGGCATGGGCATGTCCACCACCATGCCGCCGCGCAACACCATTTGGCCTTTGGAGGTGGTGATGTCCCCAATGAACGACTGCGTCAGCAAGTGCTTGTCAAGCAAATCAAACGGCGCCATGCCCTGCTGGTAGACTTCACAACCGCCTCGCGACATGTACGTCATCGTTCCTGGCAGCATGTTGTTCTTCAACTTGGCATCGTTGGTCACCACGTAGCGGTCTTTGCGCTTGTCGTAACGCAGGAAACCACGCGGCACAAAAAAGGATTTGTCGGAACGAACCGGCTTTTTGGTGAAGAACGTCGGATACATGGACTTGATGCCGCCGTCGTTGTACGTCCATCCCACGCCGATATGCGACTTGCCCATTTCTGTGACGAGAGAATCGATTGGAATGGCCACATCCTGCGGGTTGATGACCCCCATGAATTCCACCCACTCGTTGTCAAAATCGTCGCATTCAAATTGCATTTGAGCCCCACCTTCGAATTCGAGGTCCTTTCTTCCGGCCTCCAAATGGACTCGGCCCCGGAACGCAAATTGAGGGCTGAGGTAAAGCTCGTCGCCGGCGCGAACCATGCCTCGTCCGTAGGTGCGGTTGGCGGTGTCCACCGCCAATTCATTCAAGCGAATGGGCCACTCCTTGCCAATGGCATCTACATAGGTTTTGCTGGCCGCTCCCTCATAGTCGAGCCTTCCGTTGATTTGGACATTGGCATCGTAGAGTCTGTGATAGCGCGTGACGTCGTTGGCAAAAATTTCGGCCCCTGAAAGGGGATCCATCACGGCATCACGGCGCACGGTCACCATGCCGTCTCCTGGCTTGATCTCGGCATCGGCCACCGCCAGGGACTGCACATCGCGGCATGCCACATACGCCTCGTCCACTTTGTACGTGGCCGCAGGGCTCAAGAAATGCAGTCCGTCTTGGTCCTCGTGCAGCGAGAAGAAATTGCTCTGGTCGCGGTCCGCCAACTCTTGGAAGGTCATGGCAGAGGGATCGATGAGCGTGTTCAACAAGTCCAAACGCTCCTCGTCCATGAACCATGAAAACTCATCCATCATGCACTGGTATCGGATGGCCGGCAAGTCAATCAAAGTTGCACCGTCACGGGCCTTGAAGTCGCCTCGGCGGGCATCAAAATCCACATGGGCGGACACGTTGTCTGTCCCGAAGGCCACCTCGTTCAAGTCTGTGCCTTGCAACTCAAAGGCAGATTCATCGGCATCGATGGTCCGCTCTTTCATCAAGAATCCAAGCGAAGTCAACTCAGCGCGTTCAAAATGGAACGTCCCTTGCCCCGTCATCTGCGGCTCAGACAGCTCCAGTTCCCCTTCCAAGAAGACGTTCTCTCCAAAGAACTGAAGTGAATCAAGTGGGGTGGATCGCACGAACAAACGCTTCCCATACGAGTGCAACCCAAAGTCCGCCACGTCCGCACGGACCAGGGGGATTTGGCCTGTTTTCGCGACGTTGTCGTACAGCGTCGTCCGCCCATACGCCGAATCCGGAACCAAGGTGTTGTCTTCGCCTTCCATGTGCGACGTCAAGAAGTCGATGGATCCCGGGCCGTGAAGGCCGCCCAAATTCAACGTCAAGTCGCCCTTCACCGTGCCAAGCCCTTCATACAGCGGGTATCCTTGCGCCGGTGTGGAACGTGTGAAACCCAAGCTGTAATCCTCCATCAAGCGCAGGGGCTCGATCAGGTCAGGAACAATCCCCCCGGCCAACAATTCCCCTTCGAAGACCAAGTCTTCCTTTTTGAAATTGTCCAAGCTGTCAATGACAAAGGGATCCACGGCGTAGTTAAAGTCGTCCCTGTGGTAGGCTCCTCTGCAAATCCTGTCTGCATCGTAATACACGTGCGACACTTCTCGGCTCGTGAGGATGGGGTACTGGGTGTACCGGTCGCTTTTCCAACCTGATTTGTTGTTGGGGTGGTCAATCTCCAGTGTGCCGGTCACCTCTTCGATGGTGCTCGCCACCCAACGCAAGGCCTGGTTGCCGTACGCATCGTATTGGCCATCGATTTCCGCCTTGATGCGCAACGATTCTGCTTGCCGCACTTCCAACTTGAACGCGTCGTAGTCAAACGCAAAGCGCGCGCCTGCCAGTTCAAACTTCCCCGCTTGGATGACGCCATTGAACTCGAAGCTTCGGTTCTTGCCCAAGGCCAGCTCCCCGCCATCCGGCACAATTTTCACGTCTTGGGCTTCGCTCACCCCAAAGCGTCCGATGCCCTTCATTTCCAACCTCAAATTGTTGAGGCTGAGCAAGGCATTTGTCGTGGAGCTGCGCGGGTTGGAATAAAAGGCGAGTACATCGTGGTCGATGACCCCCTTGCGCGCTTTGATGTGCCGCTCCGCGCGCGGTTTGACCTCACAATAGCGCGTGGCGAGGTCCAAGTCCACGTATCCCGAATTGGTCAACCCGATGAGCAGCATACGCGCCTGCTCCTCCTGCAATCCGAGGAAGTCGGCGTACTCTTCTGAATAGAAAGATTTCACACCACGCTTGGACATGTATCGTGCGAGCTCCGCCAGCGGGTGGATGGGATCAATACCCATCATTTGGTCATAGACGTCGCGCTCGAAGCAATCCAAACTCCGGAATGCCGCCGGCTCAGGCCTGTCACTTGTCAGACGTCGAAAGGTCACAGCGGGACTGTTCAGCTCCCATTCCACGGCCTCCACTTCCATCTCGACCATGTGGTAGCTGTCGATGAACGGCTGCTGCCCCACGCCTTCCAGTTGACGCGTGGCCCGGAACAATTGGCTGCGGTCGTTGTATTTGATCTTGATGTCCGGGTGATAAATGCTGTCCTCGCCCAAAAGCATGGTCATGCGCGCGTGCGTCGCATCCAGCGCATCGTCCGAGAACAACACCTCGTTGGACCAACACCGAATGAACAAAGTGTCGTGGTTCATGAAGGTAATCTGGGCCCACTGGCCATCCGACCCCGTTCCCGCGAGCTTCGACCCCCTGACCTGAAGACCGCCTTCGTAAGACACGCCAGGGAACACATCGTCGAGACGCACCCGGCCCGTACGAGACTCGAATCGGGGATATGTCCTCCGCGCGGGTTTGTCTTCTCGTTGCACCTTCAAACTGAGTACCCCTTCCAACGGAAGGTCGAACAACGTGCTCCGCAGACGGGCCTCTTCTGTGGTGAACGAACTGCCTTTCATGCGGACCTCGAAATCCCCCAACTCCGCAGACAAATCACCTTCGTTGGTGGTACGCTCCCATTCCACGCGGCCTTCGCTGCCGTAAAAGCGGCCTTCCAACACCTTGAACTGACCTTTCACGTCTCGCACCCGGGTGCTGTCTCCCTTCGAGAGACAGACCAATGTGCCGCCTTTGCATTCGATCGTGGGCTTGCCCGACGCATCGAGACGCAAAACCAAGTCCCCTTGACGCACCAGCCACGTGGCCGCACTGGACGCAAAAAGCATGCCTTCTTGGAAGAGCTTTTCGGAAAGAGACAGGTAGGATTCGCACGCTTTCCTTTCCTTGGGACGGCTTTGGAAATAGGCGAGTTGGCCATGCCAATCCTCCCAGGTTTTCCAATCCTGACGCTCGAGAACCACCCTCGCCCCACGGAAATACCCCAAGATTCCTGTGCTGAACTTCACGCGGTTGGTCTCCAAAAAGCGAACCATCTGCATGAACTCTTGGCGCCTTTCTTCTCCCACCGCGTCCTCTTCAAAGGCGTAGCTGAAATCGCGTCGAATCCACTTGGCTTCTCCCGACCCGACATCTGATGCCTTGCGCTCCATTTCTTTGAGGAAAGCCGCGGCATCCTCGACTTTGTCGCTGGTTTGGGCGTACGAAAGGGTCCCCATCCACAGGACCATCAGGACCAGGCACAAGCGTTCGATCATGGACCGAAGGTAGATTCTGCCCGCCTCGTCTGTGGGCTTGTCACCCCAAAGGTTTCCCACAATGCATGCACGCCCAGCCGTCCCGCACATCCACGCCCAGCACCTCCATCCCTGCTGCGTGCACCGAAGCCTCCAGTGCGGGCACATCACCCTCAAAAAATCCGCTGAGCAACAGGTGTCCACCTTTCTTCAACGTCCTTGCATAGCTCGTCATGTCTGCCACGAGGACATTTTTGTGAATGTTGGCACACACCACATCCCACGCTCCATCAGGCATGTCGTCGCATGCCGAACCGTCACCCTGAACAAAGTTCATGTCCGACGTAGCGAGGTCGGCATTCAAGGCGTGGTTGTCTTGGGAGTTTTGGACCGCGTCGTGTTCGATGTCGATGCCCAAAATCGATCCCGCCCCTGCTTTGGCGGCCACAAGCGCGAGCACACCAGTGCCACAGCCCATGTCCAAGACATTTTGGCCTTGCAAAGGCAGCGAAAGCAGCCTTGCCGTCATCAAGTGGGTGGTCGCATGGTGCCCAGTTCCAAAGCTCATCTGCGGCGCCACAATCACATCCACGCCTGACGCAGGGGTGTCATGGAAAGGCGCCCGAATGGTGCACGCAAGCTCGCCAGCGCCATCCTCCACCACCACTTGGGGGTATTCAGACTCCCACTTGGCATTCCAGTTTTCTTGCGCCACACGTTGCTTGTCGACGCGCACCGTGGCAAAGGCGGCCACAGCCTCGAGCTGCAGGTCCGCCTCCTGTTCGTTCACCTCCTCCACTTCCCCATGCACGAGCACCCCTTGCTCATGGGGCTCAAACATGGAAAATCCACATTCGTTCAAGTAAGCCACCACCACCTCACGCGCCGGCAAGACGGGGTCGAGCAACACGTTCCAGCTGTGAAACTCCTTGGCCACGATTCAGCGGTTCAGCGCAGGGTGTCCTTCGATGACCCCTTGAAAATCTTCAGGCTTGAGGGAAGCCCCTCCAATGAGGCCGCCGTTGATGTCCTTTTGGGAGAACAACTCTGCGGCATTGCTCGGTTTGCAGGATCCGCCGTAAAGCACCGGAATGGACTCAGCCACTTCCGCGCCGAAAGCCTCTGTCAACCAGCCGCGAATGCTGGCATGCATGTCCTGGGCTTGCGCTGAAGTCGCAGTCACGCCCGTGCCGATGGCCCAAACAGGTTCGTAGGCCACAATCACGTTGCCGATTTGGTCCACGGGGATGCGCAAGACGCCAGCCTGCAACTGCTGCAACACCACGTCCTCTGCACGTCCTGATTCACGCTCCTGCAAGGTTTCTCCACAGCAGAACACCGCAGTCAAGTCTGCCGCCAAAAGGGCATCCACTTTGGCCGCCACCACGGCATCGACATCGCCGAAGCGCGCGCGTCGTTCACTGTGTCCCACAATGGCTCCTGCCACGCCACAAGACTGCAACATCTCCGCCGTGTATTCCCCAGTGTGTGCGCCAAAGCCTTCTGCACTGACGTTTTGGGCAAGCACATGCAAGCCTTCGGGCGCTTCAGGCGCACAGGCCGCGAGGTAGGGCGCGGGCATCGCCACCATGACATCAACACCTCCATTCTTGGCAAGCCACGAGGACATGCCGTCCATCCACGCACGCGCGTCGTTCAACAATTTGTTGCTCTTCCAGTTTCCTGCTACGACGTTCCTCATCACTTTTGTTCTTTTGATTGGGGGCCAAAAATCGGCATCCCGTCCGTCTTCTCCGCATGTCATCGCAAGAAACTTCCCAAGGCCTTCCGGCGCATCTGCAGTCCCTGCTTCAGACGCATTGGGGATTCTCAGACCTGCGCCCCCACCAAGTCGGCCCGGTCTTGGATTTGGCCCAAGGGAATCACGTCGTGGCTTTGTTGCCCACCGGTGGAGGAAAAAGCTTGTGCTTTCAGTTGCCCGCTTTGGCCCGAGGCGGACTTTGCCTGGTGGTGACGCCGCTTGTGGCCTTGATGGAAGACCAATGCGATCAACTGCGGCAAAGGGGCATTCGCGCCGAAGCATGGGTGGGCAACAACGGCGATCGCGTTTTGGACAACGTTCGTTTTGGGAAGACCCAATTCCTGTACCTGTCTCCCGAAAGGCTGACGCATCCGCTTTTTGAGGCGCGACATGGCTTTTGGAATGTGACGACCATCGTTGTCGACGAAGCCCATTGCATCAGCCAATGGGGACACGACTTCCGCCCTGCTTTTCAAAACATTTCTTCCCTGCACGATCGCTTCCCCGACGCCGTGTGGGGGGCATTCACCGCCACGGCCACGGAGGAAGTTGTCCGAGACATCGCATCCCAAATGCCGCAAGGGGCACAAAGCCACGTGGCCCCGATGCGCCGTCCCAACCTTGCCTATCAAGTGTCACGCTGGGGAGACCGCGATGCGGTGCTCTTGCACGATGCGGCTTTGCAACAAGGACAAGGATTGGTGTATGTCCAAAGCCGCCACGACAGCGAACGCTGGAGTCAACGACTCCAAGCGGCAGGCCTTGCCGCCGCCTCTTTTCATGCAGGACTGCCGGCCAAAGAGAAGCAACGCCGACAGCAAAGGTGGATGTCGGGACAATTGCAAGTGTTGGCGTGCACCAGTGCGTTTGGCATGGGCATTGACGCACCTCACGTCCGTTGGGTGTTTCATGCAGGCCCACCCCCCAACCTCGAATCTTACATCCAAGAAGCAGGACGGGCAGGACGCGACGGCCAACCCGCTTCGTGCATTCTCTATGTGGAAGACAGCGACTTTGACGTTTTGCAGGGTCGCATCGAGCGTCAATTCCCTGCGTTGAAACAGATTCAAGAGGCGTATCAATGGGCCGCCAATGCCTCACATGCGACGTATGGAGAACAGCCTGAAGCTCCCTTTCCTGTTACCGAGCCAAAGCACTTGCCCGCCCTTCGGTTGTTGTCCTTGGCCGGTCACTTTGATTTGCGTGAATGCCGAAATGCCAATGCCGAAGTTGGCACCATCACATGGCTGGGTTCACCCGTGAACGAGTCCTTCGCCCCGCCCTTGCACACGCTGGCCCAATGGATTGAGCGTCAAGCGCCATCCCAGCCCATGGAGGTGGACCTCTCGCTACTCGCCAACCAGCTCAACCGTGCGGATGCGCTGGCCCCACCTTCGACCGCAGCGCAAGTGCGCATGAACCTCGAAGCGCTTGACGCCATGGGATGGCTCGATTGGAAGCCCGCTTCTGAACGCTTTGAACTGACATGGACCGAGCCTAGGCAGGCCACCAACACCGTGACTGTGGACCGCAGTCGCCTCGAACTCATGCTACGAAAACTCGAAGAAGTCCGAGCGTTTGCAAAGGCATCCCAGGGCTGTCGGTCGCAACAACTCGAACGTGCCTTTTCGGATGCATCGCATGCGCCGTGCGGGCAGTGCGACTTGTGCACGGTCGACAAAAAACAATGGCGACAAGCGCTCAAGGAAGACCTCGCAAGTGGGGCCATTCAACCCCAAGAATGGCTTTTGTCCAAGGCTCCAGGTCACAGGCATCCGCTGCGGGCGTTGCTGGCCACCTGGTACCGAAGCGGGGTCATCGAAGCCAACCCGAATTGGATCCGATGGTCGGGCAAGGAAGCCCAGGGTTAATTTTGCACCATGAATCCCACCACCTCCGCCCTTTCCACGGTCACCTTGAAAGCCAAACGCGACCAAAGCATCCGCAGGAAGCACCCCTGGGTCTTCAGTGGTGGCATCAAGCACATCCAAGGAGACCCCCAAGCAGGAGACTGGGTCAAGGTCTGCGCCAACAAGGGCGGCACGCTGGGATGGGGGCACTACGCCCCTCAAGCGAGCATCGCAGTGCGTATGCTGACGTTTGACGAGCATTGCCCTGACGACGCATGGTGGCACATGCAAATTGCCCAAGCCGTGGCCGTTCGGAGGGACTTGAACCTCTTTCAATCCGCCAGCCAAAACGCATGCCGACTTGTTCATGCGGAAGGAGATGGCCTGCCTGGCTTGATCGCAGACCTCTACAACGGCGTGCTGGTGTTGCAATGCCATACCCCAGGGATGCATCGTGCACTTCCCACGCTCGTGGAAGCTTTCAAAGAAGCCCTTGGAGACACTTTGGTGGGCATCTACGACAAGAGCGCGAAAACCCTTCTCAAAAACGGAGGCGAAGCCTGCGAAGATGGCTGGGTTTGGGGGAGCGCCCCGGCGGGACACTTTGCCACAGAGCATGGTCACCGCTTCGACATTGACTGGGAAAAAGGCCAAAAGACCGGGTTCTTTCTCGACCAAAGGGAAAACCGTGCGCTGCTCGGATCGCTGTCCAAGGGAAAAAAAGTGCTCAATGTGTTCAGCTACACAGGCGGGTTCAGCATCTACGCCATGAAGGCAGGCGCCACGGAAGTCCACAGCCTGGACAGTTCCCAACGGGCCCTTGACGTATGCGAAGACAATGTGCGACTGAACGAGTTGCCCGTTCAATCCCACACCTCCATCCAAGCCGATGCGTTGGAATATCTGAAAGCCGACGAACTTGGTGACTACGACATCGTCGTGCTCGACCCTCCGGCCTTTGCCAAGCGTGCCTCAGCAAGGCATGCCGCCGTTCAAGGCTACAAGCGAATCAACCTTCGCGCCCTGCAAGGCATGAAACCGGGCAGCTTGTTGTTCACGTTTTCATGCAGCCAAGCGGTAGACGACACCCTGTTTGCCAACACGATTGTGGCCGCAGCCATCCAAGCCGGGCGGACGGTCCGCATTTTGCACCGATTGCACCAGCCACCCGACCATCCTGTGAACGTGTTCCACCCGGAAGGATCCTACCTCAAGGGGTTGGTGGTTCGGGTCGACGACTGAATCAAGGCTGGAGCCGCACCGTGCCCCATGTGCTCTCCCCTTCCTTGCGACGGCATACAATGCGGTCGTGCATTCTCGACGCCCGACCTTGCCAAAACTCAATGACTTCTGGCGTGATTGCGTATCCGCCCCAATGAGGTGGACGTGGGACATCTCTTCCTTCAAAGCGGGCCGATTCTGCGTCAAACTGCGACTCAAGCTGTTTTCGGTTGACGGCTTCCGTGCTTTGTTGTGAGGACCACGCCCCGAGCTGGCTTCCCCGTGGACGCGATGCGAAATAGATGTCCGATTCTGCTTCTGACACACGGGCAACCGTGCCACGCACCCGAATTTGGCGTTCCGCATGGGGCCAAAAAAACGTCGCCCCAGCCTTGCCCAGACGCTCAACATCTTGGCCTTTTTCACTCAGATAGTTGGTGTAGAACACCAGCTGTTCATCTCGGGTGTCCCGAAGCAAGACGATTCGGCCATGCGGAAAGCCCTCCGCATCGAGGGTGTTCAGGGTGAACGCCGTCGGATCTGGAATGCCCGCATCCACCGCCTCCTTCACCCACTGTTCCAACAACGCCCATGGCCCTTCGGCCACGGCCGATTCGTCCAACGCGCCCTTCGTGTAATCTGTTCTGCTGTGCAGGCTCATTCACCCAAAGTTCGGGTCCACAACGTCTCTCCAAAGGTGTCTTTGACCTCGATGGTGCAACTGCGGTCCTTGCGCGGCCCGTCAAACGACAACTTGGCGTAGTTGCGTTGCTCAACGTACGTTCCGTCCACCCGGAGGGAATTTCCCTCTTCTCTTGCGTGTCCCGGTCCGGAGGTCAAGGGACTCACCGTCAAATCGTACACCATGCGCCCATTGGAGAGTTCCATCTCCGACAGTTCTGTGGTGTGGCGGTCGCCAGAGAGAAAGACCACACCACGAATGTCCTCCTCAGCAAGCCGGCGAAGAATTTCTTCGCGCTCGGAAGGGAATTGAGACACGTTTTCGTACACCGCGGCGTCGTTCAATACCTGACCGCCAATGCATACGAATTTGTAGGGTGCACGAGACTTTTGGAGGGCTTGAATCAGCCAATCAATTTGGGCTTGCCCCAGCACTTGTGGCGTGTTGGTTTTGTTCTGGTGATTCACCCGATACGTCCGATTGTCCAACAAGAAAAATTCCATGTCGACGAACCGGAACGCTGTAGATACACATCGTGGAGACTCAGGCAGCCCATAGCTCGGGTTGCTCCAGAACGTTTTGAACGCTTCCCTGGACCATTCCGCATGCACCCAACTTCCATCGCTGTCGTTGGGACCAAAGTCATGGTCATCCCAAATCGCATAGTTGGGACACGCCTTCAACAACGGCGCCATCTCAGGGGTTTGGCGGGTGTGGCTGTAGCGGTGCAAAAACCCGGAATAGGACTGAAAATCCACTTCTCGCAGATAGATGTTGTCCCCCAGCCAAAGCATCATGTCTGGGGCGTCCGCAGCCATGCTCTCGAAGATCTCATACCCGCCTCCGTAAGGTCTGCCTGGGCGGTCATATTGAGCCTCATTGATGTAGGCGCAGCTGCCCGTCACGAAGGAAAATGGCGGCGGATCCATGCGGTAATCCCAAAGCACTTGGGTTTGCACCTGCAACGGAGCAGACATCTCCTCACCTCCCACCACAAACTTCACCTCATACATGGTGCCAGGCTCAAGAGCCTCCAAGGTGACATGGGCGGCATGCGCGTGTTCACGTGTCGTGTTGGAAGTGGCTGTGGTCATCCACGCCTGTTCGCCCTGTGCCTTGTACTTCACAAAGACGGCCTCTGGACGCGTGGTCTGAATCCACAATTGGGCTGAGCGCATGCTGACGTGGCCAATCATGGGTCCGCTGGCCACAGACAGGTCGCCTTGCGCCACCACGGACGTGGCAAGGGTCAACCCAAGAAACCCAAGGAACAAACATGTGAATCGATTCATGAAGCAAAGATATCTGCGTGTGAGACGGAACCTACAGCTGGGCACAAAAAAAGGGGAACCAAAATGGTTCCCCTTCTGAAAGTCGTTGATGATCTCTTAACGAGTGACCACGAAAGTCTGAGCTGAAGAGAAGTCCACGTGCTTGGCAGACAAGTTGTACGTGCCAGCAGCGAGGTTGTGCTTCACCAAGATGCGGTTGCCACCAACCACGTCACCTTGCGTGTACTCTTGAGTGAACACCACTTTACCGCTGAGGTCAGAAGCCTCAACCACGATGTTCTCCTCACCCAACACGATGTCCTTGTCGAACTTCACGCTGAACGTGCTCTCGAACACAGGGTTGGGGAAGATGTTCCACTTCGTATCCGCAGCAATGCCAGTGAGGCTTTCTGTTGCAGCGCCTTCGCAAGTGCCATCGTTGTAAGTGGCATCTGCATTGTAGTTGGCAGCAGAGGCGTCAGTGCAACCAAACACCTTCGCGTCCTGCGACGTGAAAGTGAGGTCGTGTGAGCGCCATGTTCCGCCCTGACCGTCGCGGCCTTGGAGGTTCAACACGCCAGTGGCAGTGCCATCAGTGGTCAATTGCATCAAGAGCACCTTGTTGCCGGCAGCCGCAGCAGCCTGCACGTCGGTGGGAACCACGAACCAAGCACCGTCGGTCACAGTCAACTCCTGACCGGCGAGGAAGTTGTTGTAGTCGATGCCAATGGTCCACAAGTTGTTGTCGTCGCTGTTCTTGGCGCCAACAGTCACCCAGCTGTCAAAAGCCAAGCCTGGCTCCATGGCCACAATGCTTTCGTTCACGTCGAGTGAAGAGTAGCTGCCGTACTGGTGCTGGAAGAAAGAACCAGTGGTTGCGACGTTCAACACGTGATCCTCAGCTGCGAACACAGCGTGGAGAGAGTGTTGAGCAGAAGGCAACACAGCGTACACGCGGTACGTGTTGCCAGGAACAGTGCCGTTGTTGTCAACAGCTTCGACAACCAGCTCTACGTTGCTGGCGGTCGCACCAAAGCCCATCATCAGGGCAGCAGTCATTGCGAATAGGTTCTTCATAAGAATAGGTTTGTTTGCTTTCGGATCAGAGGGTCAGACCGTCGTTTGTTGAGGTCTTCGCGATAAAGATAGAGAAACACATTTGAAATTCCCAAGCATGTTGGCGGGAAAAATTCTTTTTTTCATCGATGCTAATCGCAAGTTCATCGAAAGCTAAGAATGGCTTTACACAGCGGTTGCATCCCACCAAAACCAGCGACAAACTTGAAATCTGCCCTGGGCTGAAATGAAACCAACCGACTCCCGCTACCTTCGCAAGGCAACGACGAACTCCATGAAAAAACTCGGCAACCTCCTCAACGACCAATGGGTTTACGGCGACAGTGAAGGCACGCCCCTTCTCAACGCCATCGATGGCGAACTCATTGCCCATGCAGATTCCACCGGACTCGATTTGGAATCCGCGTACGTGTTCGCACGCGAGGTTGGAGGCCCCGCGCTACGCAACATGACCTTCCAAGAGCGCGGGCGCATGCTGAAGCGTTTGGCATTGCACCTGCATGCCATGAAAGAGGAGTTCTATCAGGTCAGCTGGGCCACAGGGGCCACACGTGCAGATTCGTGGATCGACATCGAAGGAGGCATTGGCAATCTGTTCGCCAATGCAAGCCTTCGCCGGAAGTTGCCCGACACACCCTTTGCGACCGACGGCGATTTCGTGCCACTTGGAAAAGAGGGTACATTCGGAGGACACCACTTGCTGGTCCCCAAACAAGGGGTCGCTGTGCACATCAACGCATTCAACTTCCCTGTCTGGGGCATGTTGGAAAAAGTGGCGGTCAATTGGCTGGCAGGCGTTCCTGCCATCGTCAAACCCGCCACGGTGACCTCCTTTCTTACCGAGCGCGTGGTGGCGGCCATTCACGAAAGCGGCATCCTCCCTCCTGGCGCCCTCCAACTGGTTTGTGGCTCTGCCCGAAACATCCTGGACTACGTGGACGAGAGAGACGTCGTGACCTTCACAGGATCGGCCGCCACCGGGAGAATGCTTAAAGCCAACCCGCGCATCACCGAGTTCGCCGTGCCGTTCAACATGGAGGCAGACTCCTTGAATTCAGCGATTCTGGGCCCTGATGCGGTGCCGGGCACGCCGGAATTTGACCTGTTTGTCAAAGAAGTGCGCAAAGAAATGACCGTGAAGTGTGGCCAAAAGTGCACGGCTGTCCGCCGCATTTTTGTTCCTGAGCATGCCATGGATGCGGTGCAAGAAGCCTTGGTGGGACAACTGGCCAAAACCACAATCGGCGACCCCCAAACCGACGGCGTGCGCATGGGCGCCCTCGTAGGAAAGGCACAATGCCAAGACGTGTTGGACCAAGTCAAGCACATCGAGGCGGAGGCAGAATGCGTGTTTGGGGCCTCCAAAACCGCCGAAGTCATCGGCGCGGAGCTCGAACGCGGCGCCTTCCTCCCTCCCATGCTCATGCGCCACGACCGTCCCCACGAGGCGCGTGCGGTGCACGACGTCGAGGCTTTTGGCCCCGTGAGCACGTTGATGCCCTATGCCGACCTCGAAGAGGCAGTTGCACTGGCTGCAAGAGGCAAAGGCTCCTTGTGCTGCAGCATCACGACGTTTGACCGTCAGGCCGCGGCGACCTTTGTGAGGGAAGCTGCGCCCATGCATGGACGGATTTTGGTGCTGGACCGCGAGTGTGCCAAAGAGAGCACCGGCCATGGCTCACCCATGCCCCTGCTTGTTCACGGCGGCCCTGGACGCGCGGGCGGCGGCGAAGAAATGGGCGGGTTGCGTGGCATCAAACACTACATGCAACGAACCGCCATTCAAGGCCACCCCACCACCCTCAGTGCCATCACAGAACAGTACCAACCAGGTGGGGCGCGTCCAGAGAGCGAGCCCCACGTGTTCCGCAAGCACTTCGAGGAGTTGGAAATTGGGGACACCGTGACCACGGCAAGACACACGGTGACCGAAGCAGACATTGTCAACTTCGCCAATGTGTCGGGGGACCATTTCTACGCGCACGTGGATGAGACGAGCCTTGACGGCACCATGTTCGAAGGGCGGGTGGCGCATGGCTATTACATCTTGAGCAAGGCCGCAGGGCTGTTTGTGGAACCCAGAAAGGGTCCTGTGCTGCTCAACTATGGCATCGATGAGTGCCGTTTCACCAAGCCCGTCTACCCGGGAACCACCATTGGGGTGAAGTTGACCGTGGTGGAGAAAATTGCACAAGAACGTCGTGAGCCCGAGGATGTGGCCAAAGGCATCGTGCGCTACCGCGTGGAGGTTGACGATCACGAAGGTGAGGTTGTGGCTGTGGCGACCATCTTGACGATGGTGAAGAAGCTCGACCAAGGTCCCGACGCGCCCTGATGAGACGCTTCGGTCTTCTGATTCTCGCTGTCGCCCTGATAGGCTTGAACGGTTTTGGGGCCTTGAGGGCCCAAGATGACCTCGACTCCCTCGACAAGTGGGTGCGCGAAATGCACCCCGACCCGTTTGTGCGCTGCGGTGAATCGGCTTGGCTCCGGCAACTTGATGGCACCCGAGAACAATGGCTGGAAGCCTCCCCCATGGAACGCATTCGGCTGGTCAACCTTCTCCTGCAAACGATGCAAGACAGCCACAGTGCCGTCTCCGCGTATGATTGGATTTGGGAAGTCGAACGGATGCACGGCACATTGCCCATCCGATGGGCGATCGAAGGCCGGGCGTTGTGGGTGTTGGACTCTGGACTCCCTGGATTGCCTGAGGAAGTGCGCGTGATGGACTTGAATGGCCGCACCGCCTCAGACGTGGTGCAAGACGCCCTGGACTTGTCCACCATGGAAGGCCCCAGCCACGGTGCCACGGCACGAACGGCAGCGCACAACATCACGCCATGGGTGCTGGGGACCAGCGATACGAGTGCGCTGACCTTGACTTGGTTGGACCCCGAAGGCGGGCTTCCCATCACGCGCACCTTCCAAGCCCAAGGCTGGAGACACGCCCGGTCGGGATGGGCAGAGATTTCCACGCGTCGGCCCGTCGTCTCGTGGTCCTTCCCGGATGGAGGCCACCTCACCGCCCGTGACAACCGGCGCCACGAGCGCGAAAACGAACGGCTCAACAACGCCGGCCGGCCACGGCGGGTTCAAACCCATTGGCCGGGCGCAGCGACCCTCAAAATCAGCAGCTTCTCGCAGGGCTCTTGGTCTCGCTATCACAAGCGTCTCCGCAAAGGCATGGAACGCGTTCAGCAGTTGCAATGCCCCCTGATTGTGGATTTGCGGGGCAACCCCGGCGGGCAGTCGCCGCGGATGGAAATGCTTTGGAATCATTTGGCCTTGAAGCGAACGCACCTTCCCTACGCCTTGGTGGCCAAACAAAGCCCTCCCACTGCAAGGGCCAACGGGAGGTACTACAAACGGTTCAGGAAACGCTGGGTGGACAAGCACAGGCACCATTCCGCGGATGCACGGTACATCTACACCATGGCGACCCTGCCTCTCGGAGAAACCGACACGCTGTTTTTTCCGCAAAAGGGCGTACCGCCCCATGGATTTCGAGGCCCTGTGGCCGTGTTGATCGACGGGGAATCTGCCTCGGCGAGTGTGTCTTTCGCGGGTGCCATTCAAGACGAACAACGTGGCCCTTTGATTGGGGAGTCGTGCATGGGGCCGAGCAACGGCACCATGGGCAACCCGTACCTCCGTGTTTTGCCGAGGTCGGGCATCGTGATCAGCCTTTCAACGGCAGTGTACATGGCCAAACCATGTGTTGACTGGGCGAACACCGTCCCCATCCAGCCCGACGTCCAAGTGCCCGCCATGTGGAAACGAAACAGCACCCTTTCCGAACTTGTGCAACAATGGGTCGACGCACAACACCAAGCACCTTGAACCGGCACCTTCTGTGGCTCCTCCTCGCCGTGGGACTGGCCTTGCCTTCTTGGAGCCAAGTGCCGGGTCTCCGCCTGACCGAGTCCATGCGTGCTGCCCGAGACGTCTCGTCGCAACTCGGATTGGACGAAGTTCAGTCCCAGGCCATTCTGGAAGCGGCCCTTCCATGGGACGCCTGCCTGGCGCATTGGAATGAGATGCAGGACAGCCTGGAAGCGGCCCCCATGTCTGAGTCTGACTTGCTGCAAGCCCTCGGGCCTGTGCGCACCGCGCTCGGCGAGTGCCGTGCTTCCCGGTCCAAGGACATCCGGGCGGCGTTGGACTCGAGTGCCCGGGTGGCTTTCGACGCCTTGGCCTTGCCCGAACGCCCGCGCGTGTTGCATTTTGGCGTGCACAACCGCATGGACTGCAACGTGTGCAAAACACCCCAACCCCCAACCCCATGAATCTCTTTTCACGCTGGACCTTGATGGTCGTTGCAGCCAGTCTTTTGGGCTGCGGAGGCGGGCCCCAATCCCTTCACCGCGAAGTCAACCCGTGGATTGGCACTGGAGGACATGGCCACACTTATCCTGGGGCCACCTCCCCATTTGGCATGGTCCAATTGAGCCCGGACACCCGACTGGAAGGCTGGGACGGTTGCGGAGGGTACCACGACACCGACAGCCTCATCTATGGATTCAGCCACACCCACCTGCAGGGCACCGGCGTCAGCGATTACGGCGACATCTTGGTGATGCCCTGCACCCAATACCGACAAGGCGACACCTGGCGCGACAAGTACAAGAGTGCGTTCCAAAAGTCGAGCGAGCGCGGACACGCGGGGTACTATGCCGTGCATTTGGACGACCACGGCGTGCTGGCCGAATTGACCACGACCCCACGGGTGGGCATCCACCGATACACGCTGGACGAGCCGGACACGTTGACGTGGATTGTCGATTTGGAGCACCGCGACGAGCTCGTTCACTACAGCATCGAGCCCCGCGGGACGCGCATGCTTGTCGGGCATCGCGTGAGCCAAAACTGGGCCGAGGAACAGCATGTCTACTTCGCCATGGCCTTCGACCGCGATTTCGAATGGGGCGACCAGCTCGGAGAAATCACGCGCGTGGACACGCTCGATGACGGCAGCTTGGTGCAGGAAATGTCGATGGTCCCCGTCTTTGTGGCCGACTTTGGCGTGGTGTCAGAACTCAACGTGCACGTGGGGTTGAGCTTCTGCGACATCGAAGGGGCCATTCGCAACTTGGAGGCCGAAGTCGAGGGATTTGATTTTGACCGTCACCGCACTGCATGTGAAGCGCGGTGGGACAACCAACTCGGCCGCATCCAGATTGAAGGTGGCACCCAGGACGAGCGCACCACCTTCTACACGGCGCTGTACCATGCCACCACGGTCCCCAACGTGGCAAGCGACGTCGACGGTCGGTACCGGGGCACCGACCTGAGGGTCCATCAACTCGAACAAGGCCAAGGCGAACACTACAGCGTCTTCAGTCTCTGGGACACCTACCGCGCCCTGCACCCCTTGCTGGCTTGGATTGAACCCAACCGGACCCGCGACATGGTGCACACGATGCTCCGGATGTACGAGGACGGTGGACAGCTTCCCGTCTGGGAGTTGGCGGCAAACTACACGGGCTGCATGATCGGGTACCACAGTGTGCCGGTCATCGTGGATGCCGAGCAATGGGGCATCGAGGGATGGGACCCGGAAGTCGCACTCGAAGCCATGGTTCAGGCGGCGGATTCCATGCATTTGGGCTTGGATGCTTACGCCGAATTGGGATTCATCCCCTCGGATCACGAGCATGAAAGCGTGTCCAAAACCTTGGAATACGCCTTCGACGACGCATGCATTGCGAGGTATGCCACCGCCCACGACAGGCCTGATTTGGCTGCGAGGTTTGCCAAACGCGCTGCCTCTTGGAAGAACTTGGTTCACCCTGAAACGGGCTTCATCCAAGCCAAACGCCAAGGCGCTTGGGTCGAGGGCTTCGATCCTCTGGAAGTCAACTTCAATTTCACGGAGGCCAATGCTTGGCAATACCTCTTCGCCCCTGTGCACGATGTGTCGGGGCAACGCGACATCCTCGGTGGAGACGAGGGGCACCTCGCGCGATTGACAGACTTGTTTGAAGCGCCCATCCAAACAACGGGACGCGTGCAGCCCGACATCACCGGGTTGATTGGCCAATACGCCCACGGCAACGAGCCAAGCCACCACGTCGCGTACCTCGCGACGTACTCAGGCGATCCTGGGGCGACTGCAGAACGCGTGAGCACGTTGTGCCGCGACATGTACGCCAACGCACCGGATGGCTTGTGCGGCAACGAAGACTGTGGCCAAATGAGCGCCTGGTTTGTGTGGTCCGCATTGGGCATGTACCCTGTCGAACCCGGTTCCGGGGAAGTCGTGTTGGGCACGCCCATGTTCAAGCGTGCGGTGGTTCTCCCGGACGGCGCAAGTCATCCCACAGACATCCGGGCGCGGGGATTGAACGACAGGGCCAAATTCATCACAGGCCTCCGCTGGCACGACGCGGAGGGAGCCTCCTCTCCCGTCTTGTCGCGTTCCTTCATGCCCGTACAGGACTTGGCCTCAGGAGGCACCTTGGAGTTGCTCATGGCGCCGAAACCCAGCACCACGTTCGGGGTGGCCGAGCGCGACCGCCCCACATCGGAATGGCAGACGCCCGGCTTTGTCGCCGTGCCAAGCGTCAGCGCTCCGCGGACGTTCCAAGAAGACGCGGCCACCTTCAAACTGGGGCACCTTGAATCTCGGACGACCCTAGAATGGAGTTCGGATGGCGGGGTGACCTGGCGCGTCTACTCGGGCCCCGTTGAGGTCACGGAGACAACGGACCTGTTGGCCCGGTCTGTTCTGGGCGCGGACACTTCGGCTGTGGTGTCTCACCGCATTTTGAAAGTCGATCACGCATGGCAACTGAGCCTCGAGACGCCCCCGGACAACCAATACGCTGCCGGAGGTGACCAAGCCCTGATTGACGGGCTGCAAGGCGGCGACGATTTCAGGACGGGCGAATGGCAAGGCTATTGGGGCGAAGAATGCGTCGCCACCTTGGACTTGGGAGAACGTGAATCTGTGACCCGCATTGAGGTCCGTGCGCTGCAGGACATCAAGCCTTGGATTTGGTCGCCCAAGCGCGTGTTGTTCTCCGCCTCCGAAGATGGACGGGACTTCGACATCTTGTCCATCGACAAATCAGAACTCGCCGAAGACGACAAAGAAATCCAAATCGAGCGGTTTGTCTGCGACGTTCCCGTCAACACGCGCTATCTGAGAATCGAAGCGGAAGGACGGGGTGTCATTCCCGAGTGGCATTTGGGCCGCGGAAACGACCGTTGGATGTTCCTGGACGAGATTGTCGTGGACCTCGCGCCTTCGACCGACCTTTGAAGCATGCCCTACGCGGACAATCCATTTCTGAGTCGAGGTTTGGCCTCCACTACACTCCATCCCCTGGGGCTTGAGGTCAGCCACGCAAAAGGACCGTGGATTCATCTGTCCGACGGCACGCGGCTCTTTGATGCCATCAGCGGGATTGGGGTGACGAATTTTGGGCACGGCAATGAAGCCGTGAAGGAGCATTTGCAAGCGCAACTCGACCGCCACTTGCACACGATGGTCTACGGGGAATTCCTGCAGGAAGCCCAAACCCAAGCCAGCGCCCTCCTGCGCGCCACGCTGCCTGACCCGCTCGATGCCGTGTACTTCCTGAATTCAGGCGCCGAAGCCATTGATGCCGCCCTGAAATTGGCACGGCGCGTGACGGGGCGTTCACGGTTGATGGCGGTCACCGGTTCCTACCACGGCAACACCCTTGGATCGTTGTCGGTGTCGGCCAACGAATCCCGCAAGGCGGCCTACCGCCCCTTGCTGCCCGAGGTCGAGTTCTTGGAGTGGAACGACTTGGCGGATGTCGCGCGCATCGACGACTCCGTCGCCTGCGTCCTCGTGGAAACGGTCCAAGGCGACGCCGGCGTGCGCATCCCCTCCCAAGATTGGCTCCAAGCCCTGCGCAAGGCCTGCTCCAAGGTCGGTGCGCTCCTCATCCTCGACGAGATTCAATGCGGCATGGGACGTACCGGCAAGCCCTGGGCCTTTCAGCATTTTGGCATTGTTCCGGACGTGTTGTGCATGGGCAAGGCGCTTGGCGGCGGCATGGCCATGGGCGGGATTGCGGCCTCCAAAGCCCATCTGGGGCTCTTCGCGCACGGCCCTTCTTTGGGACACATCACCACGTTTGGCGGACACCCCATGGCGTGTTCGGGGGCGATCGGTGCACTGGAATCGCTCGGAAAGCTGGACTTCGCGCATGTCGAGCGCCAAAACCAGCGGTGGCAAGACGCCCTCGAAGGTCATCCCGCAGTGCGCACCGTGCGGCGCCTCGGGGCATTCATCGCCGTGGAATTGGAGGACGCAGAGGCTGTCCAAAAAGCCGTGGAAGGCGGGTTGAATCGGTCAGGCGGCGAAGGGGTCCTCTTGTTTTGGTTCTTGAGCGTCCCTCATGCCTTCAGGCTTGCGCCTCCCCTCACCTGCACAGAAGAGGAAATGACCGTCGGACTCACGCTGATTTTGCGCGCCTTGGATCAGGCCGTGTGAAGGCCCAACCTTGCACGAATCCACGCCCCCAAGGCCACGCTTGAACGCCGCGCCTCAGGAAGGAGATCCGGAAGCAACTGCCAGCCATGCACCGCCTCGGGTTCGGTTCTCATGGTGACGTCCAGGTCCGCATCTTGGAAACGGGCGTGCAACGCCGCCACATCAGGCGCCAGGAATTCGTCGAGCGCCCACTCCAAATACATCTCTGGCCACCCCTCAAAGCTGGATTGAAGCAAGGGACTGACGTTGGGGTCCGTGGCCGGATGACCTGCCAGGTACTGTTTGCTGTATTCCATCGAATCTTCGTGGCTGAAGGGGCTGTGCGCCACCATGTTTTGCTGGATGGACACGGCCTCTTTGCGCAAGTCACACCAAGGACTGAGGAGTGCAAAGCCGAGAATGTGGTCTGAAGGCAAGCCCTCTTGGACCCAACGCGCCATGCCTCCCATGGCCAAATTCCCTCCGGCGCTGTCCCCCATCAACACCACGGGACCCCGCTCCTCCACCACGGCGCGCATGGCGGCGAACACATCGTCGTGGGCCTGAGGGTACGTGTGGTTGGGGGCCAAGCGGTATTTGGGGAGCACGATGCGGCAACGGGTCGCGCGCGCGAGGTGCACTGCAGCTGCGCGGTACACGCGCGGACTGCCAAAGGCAAACGCCCCGCCATGCACCCAAATCACCGTCCCCTCGTCGTGTTCCTTCCACGTGACTTCCGCCCCGCGCCACGTCGGTTCCAGACGCTCGTGAAACTCCCCGCCCCAAGGGCCTGGATTCAGTCGCGACGCCAATTCAATGGCCTGTCGGATTTGCTCGGGTTTGGCCTGTGCCACATCCCTGCGGAGCACCCGAGCCGCACGATGCGCACTTTCAAGCCACGCCCGCTTGGACCCCCATTCCGACGGGAGCCACTGGGCGATGGACGATGGCGAGCTTTCTCCCCCACTCATGGCTGCGTGGATGCAGGGACCGCATACACAGGATGGCGGTTGGCCGTCCCTTCGTTGTGCGGACTTTGTTCATAGAGCCAACGCAAGGCCAGCGCCGGATTCTCTGCCCACTCTGGATGCTGTGCTTGCGCCAAGGTGTAGCGCGTCCGGAGGTTTTCGTCGTTCGTGAGCATGTCCTCTGCCGTGTCTTCAAACACATAGCTCGAATAATATTCTTTCCGCTGGAGCGCAGCGTCAAAGAAGTTCCAGACCAAAAACGCATCGTGGCCACGAGGCGAGAGCACTTCGGTGAGATAGCGTTTGGCCCTTTGGTTGGAAGGAATCACCCAATCTCCCGCGTAAAGGTCCACCGGCACGAGCTCATTCCGAATTGAATCGACTGTCACCGGGTGGTGCCCTTCGTAGGGCCGAGACGATGATGTGAACGACTCAATCCAAGTGACCTCAAGCAGCATCGTGGTGTCGCGCGGGATCGCCGTCATGTTGACGCCATTGGCCTGCAAGCGTTCCACCACACGTCGCCACGCCTGGGGCAAGATCCACGCTTGCGGCACGCTGGCCGAGTCTGTCACGTCGTAGCGGTTGGCGTGGGGAATGTCTCGGGTCCAAGTCGACGACCGGTCGTATTTCAACCGGGTTCCTTGGGTCACGGCACTCCACTCCCGACGGGCTGCGTAGCCTGTGAACGACAGGGCGTCGCGATGGTCGGTCAATTGCCAACGGACAGGCAGGGTTTGGGCTTGGGCAATGCGCAACTCCTCCCGACGGCGAACGTCCTTCACCTCTGCCCCATGGTTTTGGATCCAAGACGACAGCACTTCGAGGAAGGCATGCGTCGCCTGCACGCGGTCGGGGAACGGCTTCAACATGTGCGCCTCCGTGGTGAAGCCCAAGGTGCCAAACAACGTCGTGTAGCCGGTGCTGTACCTCGGGGTTTCCAAAAACGACAGGATGCCCTCTTCCGGGGTCTCGCCCAACGAATACACGTAGGGCACCATGGGACCATGGGCTTCCTCCATGCCTGCATACAGCGCAGGCTCCATGACCTCGCGCAAGAAGGGCCCGAGCACGGGCCCCGCCTTGTCTGCCTGTGTCGCAATCAAAGTCATGGTGTACGGATAATCCGCGCCATTGCTCGTGTGCGTGTCCACAAACACATCTGGATCCACGTCGTGAAACAACGAGACAAACGCCTCGGCGTTTCGGCTGTCCATCTTGACGAAGTCTCGGTTCAAATCGAGGTTGGCCGCATTGCCTCGGAATCCGTACGCCTCAGGACCGTTTTGGTTGGCTCGGGTGCAGCAATTGCGACGGGACGCCCCCCCAACGTTGTATTGCGGCACAATGACCCAACTCGCACTTCTCAAGGGATGGCCCTCATGGTCTGGTTGGGCGAGCCACGCTGATGCCAAGGCCAAACTGGCGTTCACCCCACACGGCTCGCCCGGGTGAATCGCGTTGTTGACCAACACGCGTACCACCGTATCGGACTGCGCTTTGAGCCTGGCGTTCACCCCCTCGCGTTCCGTAGACGCTTCTGCCGGTTGCCCCGTCAACACAAGCGCATGAATGGGCCTGCCCACATCGCTGACCCCCACCTCATGCAAGGTGGCACGCGCATCAGATGCCGCCAAGGCTGCCGCCATGTCCACTGCTTCCTCCCAGGTGGGCGTGTGGTTGGCGTGAAGCAAGCTGTCCACCGACCACGGCAAGGTTGCGGCGGGGTTCTGGGACCGATGGGCGGGTTGGCAACTGGCCAAGGCCAGCAACAAAATCGCGCCCCATGTCATGAAGTGGTGCATCATCCATGCAAATGACGGAACTTTGTTGCGAGATTGACGTATTGAACATCCTGACTGTTCTTCCTGACATCCATCCATGATTCGATTCACGCCCAGCAATCACGCGACTCCTGCCCCCGGGAACGTGCTCCTCAGCGAGCCCTTCTTGGACGACCCATATTTCGGAAGAAAGGTGGTCCTGCTCTGCGAGCACAACGAGGAAGGGAGCTTTGGGTTTGTGCTGAACAACTACGTGGACATTGACGTGGATGAAGTCATGGACGACTTGCCCAAACTCAATGCGCGCATCAGCGTCGGCGGACCGGTCAAGAACGGCAACCTCTACTACCTCCACACCCGGGAAGACATCGCGGAAAGCATCCCCGTGATGCCGGGCGTGTTCATGGGCGGGAACTTTGACCAAATCCGGGACATGCTCCAAGCCGGTCAACTCAAGGCGCAGGACATCCGCTTTTTCATTGGATACAGTGGCTGGTCTCCGGCACAGCTCCAAGAAGAAATTCGGAGCCGGTCCTGGTTTGTGGCCGACGTCGCCCCGTCAGACATCATGCGCACCGACGAGGACAACGAGGACTACTGGAAGCGCCTGATCTCGGAAATGGGCGACGGCTTTGACCACATCGCCAACGCCCCGAGTGACCCGTCCTTGAATTGACGCCATTTCCCCACGATTTCCCTGGCTGGCGTTCAGCCCACCTCCAAGGACACGCGGTAGCCTGCATGTGACCGCACGTTCCACACTTGGCCGTGCTCGAACATCCAGTACTGTCCCTTGATGCCGACGAGCTTTCCTTCGAGCCGCGGGTGTTTGTCCAATTTGCAGCTGGTCACTTTGGCCAGGTGTTGCAACACGGGGAACGAGAGTGCCGTGATGTCGTCCGAATCCTCAAAAAACGATTCGTAGGCCATCCCCAAAGTGTCCATGCATTCCTCTTTGGCCTCCACCAAAGCCTCTTCATCGAGGGCCACCTCCTTCAGCATGGCGCGCCATTGGGTACGGTCTGACATCACTTCCTTCAAGGCCACTTCAATCTCTCCGGCAAGCTGGCGGTAAGGCGTGTTGGCCAAAACGATGGCACCAACCGCCCCTTGGTCCACCCAGCGAGAAGGCACGTTCGTGGCCCTGGTCACCCCCACCTTGAGGTGGGAGGTTTGGCTGATGTAGACCACGTGCGGTTGAAGGTGATTCGCCCGTTCCCAGGCCTCATCGCGGAGCGCAATGCCTTCGTGAATGCGGCTGAGTTCTGGACGAATGATGCTCGGGCACGCCAGAGGCGATTTCAGGAACGCGTCGTAGGACAGGCCTTCCCCGTACGTCTTTTTGATGCGTTTTCCAGTCGCCACGCAATGGATGTCGCCATCAAATTCGAGCTTGACGCGTTGGCCGACCCAATCGCCTGCAAGCAACACCTCCATCGGTTCGAGAATGTCTGCCCCCCGCCAGAAATAAGAGACTCTTCCATGCTCATCCACAGAAGAACCCATCTTTCTCACATTTCCGACCCATTTCATGGGGCAATGTTCGGGATTCGTCAGCCATGATTCCTATTTTGTCCGCACGATTCACTACTTTTAGATCAAACCATTTACATGAAACACATTCTACTCCCTGCGCTTTTGTTGACTGCCGGCGCATTGAATGCCCAGTTGTACACAGAAAACTTCGACAGCTACGCCGTCGGCGACTTCATCGCGGTTGAAGCTGGTCCCGCCTGGGCCACTTGGACTGCCGGGTCTGAAGGCACCGAGATTGACGCACAGGTTACGGACGAGGCTGCCCTCTCTGGAGCTCAGTCGCTCAAGATTTTTGGAAACGTGGCTGGTGGCCCCATGGACGTCGTGCTTGTTGCGGGTCTTGAAGGCGCGTACGAAGTGACGTTCAACATGCTCATTCCAGAAGGCAACTCTGGGTACTACAACGTCCAAGAGAATCAGGTGCCTGGTACTGCATGGGCCTTTGAATGCGTCCTTGGGTCTGATGGATCCATCAACTACAACGTGGACGGTGTGATTCTTGCAGCTGGGGCATACACTCCAGGAGAATGGTTGAAAGTGACCCACCTCATTGACACCGATTCTGACTTGATGCACCTTTACCTGGACGACGTTTACCTCGCCCAAGTCCCTTACGACGGCGCTCAAATCGGCGGCGTGAACTTCTATGCTGCCGGCGATGGCGTGAACATCCCAACCTATTATCTCGACGATGTGCTCGTGGACATCACCGACCCCGTGGTCGACAACGTCCAGGTGGTAACTGCACTCGATTGCACGTTTGGCCCCAACCCTGCGCAGGACTTCGTGCGCGTTCAGGCCAACCTCGACAACGCCTTGGTGCGTGTGCTCGCCCTCGACGGCAAGGTCGTCTTGGAAGAGCGTCGCAACGACCTCGTGGGTGGTGCGCAGTTGAACCTGGATTTGGACAACGGCATCTACCTTCTCGAACTCACCAACGGCAGCCAGCGCATGACGCAGCGCCTCGTGATTCAGAAGTAAGGATCATCCACCTTGAAACCAAAAAAGCCGGCCCTGAGGGTCGGCTTTTTTCATGCCCGTAACATGTGTTCGATGAGCCGCTAGCGTGGAGTCAAATCAACGATTGCAGCCACTCCTTTTGCGCCTCCCACGCCTGCGCGAGGTGTTCGGGCCATTGGGTTGCATCTGTCCATGGATGGGCCATGCCAAACACATGGTTGGCTCCCTCCACCGTCGCCAGCGTGCCCTGTATTGCCCACGACGCGATGGCCTCTCCCTCGTGAAGGCCCACCGCCGCATCGTCTGTGCCGTGAACAACCAGCACAGGACACGTCAAGGCGGTGGCCGCAGATTCGATGTTGAGCTCGGATTCACGCGCTTTGGCGTCGAGGTAAAAGGCGTAGGGATGAACGAGGGTTTGGCCTGTGCGCCCGTTCAAGACTTCCAAACGATCCGACGCTTCCCAATCTTTCAATGCGGGACCCCACGGAAAGCGCGCAAAGACATCGGACACCGGCGCCCAACACGCCACGCCAGTCAATGAACCGCCCGCCTTCTGGAATTGTCTGGCGCCCAAGACGGCCATCCCACCCCCGCGACTGTGACCCAAGACCACCAGTTTCCCGTGCTGCTCGGCCAATTTTTGCAGTGCGAAGGCCACTGCTTCTGCTTCGTAGTGGTAACGGTTTTCACTCCACGCAGCTTCGTCCAAACAGTCCTCTGTGAAGGGTGCGACATGGCCATTGTGTGAGAAATCCATGCGGTACACGTCCCATCCTTCCTCCGCCCAGCGCTCGGCGAGGCCCCGCCACAGCCCCCAATGTCGGAACCCTTTGTACCCGTGCACCATCAAGGCGCATCCCTTGGCCGTTCGACGGGCCGGGTGCCGCGTCCAATTCAGTGGACCATGCGGTCCTTCCCACACCCCCTCGTCGGTGACCGCCCCCCAAGTTTGGACCCAACGAAGCGGATCCTTCACTTGGAAGGAAAAGCCAAGGGCGGTCAATGCTTGGGAGGACACCTTCCTTTGGACTCCGCCCGGCGTGATGTCCACGCTGAGGTTGGCCGGAAAGGCGGCATGCAGCAGCTCGCGACGGGTGCGGCCTTCGGGCGCCACCACATTCAAGGCATCGGGCAAGGGACCCTCATGAAGGGCAGTGAACACACACGCCGCGGCTGCATCTTCCTCGTGCACCCATTGAACGTGTCCGTCGCCACCTTGGACTGTGCCCCTCTTGAGCAGGGCCTTCACGGGGTGACGCCCTTGACCAAACAACCCGCCAAAACGCATCGCAACGAACGGAACGTCGCCGTTGCGATGGACGTCTTCCAAGGCCAGCATGTCCACGCCTGTATGCCGTGAAGTGTGGTGCCCTGCATCTGCCTCCACGAGTGTGCCTGATTGCGTGGGATCGTAGACTGCCGTGGACGACGTCCAAACCAACCTCTTGACCCCACATGCCGCTGCCGCCTCGTGCAACGCACAGTGAAACGCCAGGGACTTTTCCGGCCCCATGCGTGGCGGAACGGTCACAATCCAGCGACTCGCCTCAACCTCTTGAAGGCACGCCCACGACGCGCTGGGTTCCCAGCGCCAATCGACGTGATGGATGCCCAAACAGGACAGCGCACGAACAGTCTGGGCATTCGTCGTGGTGGCGAACACGTCATGGCCACGCTCCACGAGGGCTTTGGCCACCCATGCCCCCACGCCTCCCGCGCCCAAGACCAGCACCTTCTCTTTTGGATTTTTCATCGCAGACACATTCTTAGGATGCATTGGCACAAAGATTGCTTTCTCCTCTGTGCCTCGCACTACATTTGAGCGTCAAATCTTGACCCGATGGACAAACAACCGACTTCCCCCTTCCTGCGTTCAGTGCTTCTCGCAGTGATCGCCTTGACAACCACGGCCATGAACGCCCAGAATGACCTCGTGGTTCATGTCGACGGATTGTCGAACGACACCGTGTATTTGGCCAACTACTACGGTGCCAAGCTCTTTTACAACGACACTGCAGTCGCAGACGCCAAAGGCACGGTAACCTTTAAAGGCAAGCCCTTTGAGGAAGGCGGCAAGTATGCTGTGGTGGTTCCTGGGCCCAAGTTCTTTGAATTCATGATGGTGGATGAACCCATGGAATTCAAAACCACAGCAGCCAATCCCTCGGGCGACATCGAAGTGATTCAGAGCAAAGAGAATGAGGTCTTCTACGGTTACCTCAACTTCATCAAAGACAAACGCACCGAGCGGGCACCCTTCGACGCCGTGTTGCGCGATTCATCCGCCACTGAAGACGCCATCGCCGAAGCCAAGGCGGGCATCGCCAAGCTCACAGACGCGGTCAACGAATACCAATACTACCTCACCAACGACCCTCGGAACTTCTTGTTTGGGAAGTACCTCAAGATGATCAACGAACCCCAGGTGCCTGAGGCGCCCGAGAATGTTGAGGATCCAGCCATGTGGCAGTACCTCTGGTACCGCAGCCACTACTGGGACCGGGTGGATTTTGACGACCCGAGGTTGGTCCGAGACGGGGCTTTTGACCAGCTCGTCACGCGCTACTGGTCCAAGGTATTGCCCCAAATCCCCGACACCATGATTGTCGAAGCCCACTCCCTCCTCGACCAAGTCTTGCAGGCAGGCAACAAGGACATGTTCAAATACATGGTTCACCACATGACCTACGCCAGCGAGTCTTCGAAAATCATGTGCATGGACAAGGTGTTTGTGGACCTGGTCAATTCCTACTACCGCACCGACATGGTCGACTGGCTCAACGAGGAGCAACTGAAGAAAATCCTCGACCGAGCGGAGGACTTGAAATACACCCTTTGTGGCAACAAGGCCCCCAACATCACCTTGCCCGATTTGGACCAAGAGAACTGGGTCAAGCTGCACGACATCGAAGCCAAGTACACCCTCATCTGCATTTGGGAAAGCACCTGTGGTCACTGCAAAAAAGAAATGCCCAAGCTGGAGCGCATCTACGACGAGTGGAACCCGCGCGGCCTCGAGATTTTTGCCATTGGCAACGACTTCGAACCCGAGCCCTGGCAGGAATACATCCGCGAAAAAGAACTCACCAAGTGGGTCAATGTGAGTGACAACCCCCTCATCAACGCCCAAGACAGTGCCACGGCCTTGATCTACGGTGGCGTGACCAACTTGGAAAGCCTCAACTTCCGCACCACGTTTGACGTGTATGCGACGCCCAAGATGTTCTTGCTCGACGAAAACAAAAACATCTTGGCCAAGCAAGTCGGCGCCGTCCAATTGGCGGAAATCTTGTCCCAAATGGAGGGCCTCGAGGAGACTGTGCCCTACTTCGCGCCCGACGAAAAGAAGGAGAGCGCGGAGAATGATCACTGAGAAAAGAAGAGATAATCCACCACACGTGAGGGAATTGCTGGCTTGGCGCCTACCTTCGCCCCTCATTCTTTTAAATCAGTGACGTGAACATTTTTGTAGGAAACCTTGCATGGGGCGTGGACGACATGGCCTTGCGTGAAGCATTTGAGGCGTTCGGCGCCGTGGACAGTGCACGAGTCATCCACGATCGTGAAACCGGACGGTCTCGCGGTTTTGGTTTTGTTGAAATGCCCAACCAAGAAGAAGCGCAAGCCGCTTTGGATGGCATGGAAGGAAAAGACCTTCAGGGTCGACCCATCCGGTGCAATGAAAGCCAGCCTCGCGAGCGTCGCTGATTTGATTTCAACTTGAACGAACAAAAAGCCTCGGCACATGCCGGGGCTTTTTCATATCACGCACTTCACCCAAACCGCCGCAGTGAAACCTCAATCCTCTTGATTATCACACGATTGCCCGAACGCACTCAAGAAATTTAAGAGGTCCGGCGCGCCTACGTTGCCGTCCAAGTTGGTATCGAAATAACACGAAGCTGCCAAGGACACAGGGACACAAAGGCCCAGTGCTTCATCCCACTCGGTGTTGGGTCCACATGCCGATGCATCGGGAAGGCAATCCTCGCTTGGAACGCAAGTCCCACTCCCTTCGTCGAACACAGTTCCTTCACCGCACAGGCTCGAAGGCTCCACAGGATTTGCGCATGCCAAATACGGCTCAATGTCATGGAGATACACAGTATACATCGTGTCAAACACATTGCCACAGTCGTCTGGGATGTTCAAATTGATGTTGAAGGACATGACTCCGCAACACAACATCAGCGTGTCCGACAACAGGATGCCTCCCTCCAACGCCGCATTGCAATTGTCCTGCAGCACGGGCAACCAGTCAAAGGTGTTTGAAAAGAAGTGACCGGAGACATCGGAGTTGATCAAACGAGGAGCTTCGTCGTCTCGAAGTTCCAAACGTTGAACATGCGTGTAAACGCTGTCGCAATCCGTCACCGTCCACGTCCGATCGACGACCATCTCTTGATCGCAATCCACAGGCAAGAAGGCGTCGTTGTACTCGACCAGTACGTCGCTGCATCCGTCTGCAAGCATCACGTCTGGTGTCTGAAACAAATCATCCAGTTCCTCCTCGCAGGTGCCAAAGGCATCCGCAGGCCAGCCAATGGCGGTTTGGGCAAGGAAATTCCATGGGGACAACAAGGCGTAGGCCAAGAAAAATGCGGGAATGCAACGTGTCATGTATGTTGGGTTTGGTCGGGGAAATGCTCCGCGAATTTGGCACACAACCCTTAATAACCTCCTTCTCGAAGTATCGGAAACAAATAAAGCGCTGTTCACAAGGCCTCTTGTAGCGGAGGGCTCGAACCCCCGACCTCAGCATTAACAGTCAGATGCTCTAACCAGCTGAGCTACGGCTAAGACCAGGGATTCAGTACAAACTAAGGCATGGCGTAACAAGTGTACCAGTCTCACCGAGAAACAACAGCCGCTTAAACCCTCATTCAAAACGCATCGAAACCAGTGAGTGCTTTCCCCAAGATTAGCTCATGAATTTCATTGGTACCCTGATAGGTAACCAAGGTCTCTGTGTTGATGAGGTGACGCATAATGGGATAGTCGCTTGATATACCCATGCCACCCAGAATTTCACGAGCACTTCTGGCCACCTCTTGGGCCATGCGCACGTTGTTTCGCTTCGCCAAGGAGATTTGTTCGTGGCTGAAGGTGCCACTGTCCATTAGCCTACCTAGGTGAAAAACAAGAAGTTGGGCCTTTGTAATTTCCGTCGACATTTCGGCCAACTTCTTTTGAATCAATTGCTTAGACCCAATCGGAAGGCCAAATTGAATGCGCTCTTTTGAATACTGTAACGCGAGCTCAAAACACTCCAAAGCAATGCCAACTCCTCCGCACGCCACAGCATATCGTCCAACGTTCAAACATTTGTAGGCATCTTTTATCGAAGACGATTTCTCAAGCACTTGTTTCCGGGGTAAAGTTGAATTTGAAAAAATGAGCTCTCCAGTTTTTGATGCCCGAAAAGACCACTTGTCTCGAAAGGTGGTTGAATTGTAGTTGGTGATTTTGTGCCGATCTACAATGACGCCTTTGACGTCGCCGTGCTCATCTTTCATCCACACGATTGCGATGTCCGCCACCTCGGAATTGCCAATCCACATTTTGGATCCGTTCAAAACAATATTCTCCCCTTTCTCTTTGAAGTAGGAGTGCATTCCAGCGGGATTCGACCCAAAGTTAGGCTCAGTCAGCCCGAAGGCGCCCAAATACTCCCCAGAAGCCAATTTGTGTAGGTACTCGTCTTTTTGTTCGCTCGA
>Ga0163109_10000287_pt1 | contig 41015 bp, 42 predicted proteins | sample CRUFie1St13metaG_FD_108704 | JGI IMG/M metagenome (GOLD analysis project Ga0163109, IMG submission 108704) | Marine microbial communities from the Costa Rica Dome - CRUD Field 142mm St13 metaG | ecosystem: Environmental > Aquatic > Marine > Oceanic > Photic zone | place: Costa Rica: the Eastern...
AAAAGATCCGTTAAAAGATTATATTGAAAAGTATAAAAAAAAATTTGATGATTTAGATGTATTAATTTTAGATGATGATAAATTAGAAAGCTTAAAGAATTGTATACTTTTTGAAGTAACACCTTTGGCAAATGTAATAATGTATTATGATCATTCTATAAAAAAGTTTAATTATTATTCAGATAAGTCTTCTCTTTCTTATTCCTTGATAGAAAGTGCGTGTAGAAATTACGTTTTAAAGTTTGATTGTAAAATGTTGTATGTAGATATTGAAAAAGAATATGAAATAGTAAAAGATAAAATTAAAAAAAAAGAGGAAGAAACGGATAAAAAACAAGATGAAAAACCTGAAAATGAAAAATCTTTATATGTAAAACCTAAGTCATATAATCAGAAAAAAAAACCTAAACCACGTGCTATTATCGATGAAAACAAATCAAAAATTCTTGATTTCAAATATTGTGGTAGGATAAGAGATTTTAATTTTTTGAAAATTAATAAAAAAATTGTTAATAGCTCTAAGATTAAAAATATTTCATTTAGTGATTTTAAAAAACGAAGTAATTACTAATAATAAAAGAAAAACTTTAAAGAAAAATAAAAAAAACAACATAATATATATGAAAAATCATCAAAAGAAAAACAAAATAAAATCATTACATAAAAAAAAAATAAGAAATAGAAAAACTATTAAAAGAAAATACATAGGAGGAACAGAAGGAGTACAACCAACAAATGAGAATAAATTATCTGTTATGGGATTAGATTTAACAATAATGAAAACAATCATTCAATCATTATTGAAAGCATACGTTGGGATTGTCCTTTATGCATTTGAAAAAGGAACATCATTAATAAGTGGAAAAAGTAATGTTAGTAATCCTGATGAAGTGATACAATTATTAAACGGTAAATTAAATACACTTAATGAATTTATTATTAGTGAAAGAGGTAAACAATCAATGAACGAATTAAGAGAATCACTTGGAGCATTTGTAGTAGAAATAAATAAAATAACTGAAGGACCTATAAGAACTTTTTTAGACTCTCAAAATAAAGTTTTTTCAGAACAAGGAGGTAAACTTTTGGGAAATATTGGAAAATCAATGGGTAATGTTGCAAAAGCAATACCTGGTCTTGGTAGTGCTTTATCAGCAATTGATAGTGCTGGCTCTGCAGCTGCTGCCACAGGTAATCTTGTGACTATTCTTTCAAAAAATGCATCAAATTTTACAAATATATTTGGTGATTTTCAAAATTTATCTGGTGGTTTAGTTGATGCTACAAAAAAATTACAACAAAGTATTATGAAATTTTCAACAATATTAACTCCAATAAGTGGTGGTGCTTTTTTACAAACAGCTATGAAAATTTTACCAAGAGAGGTTAGACCAGCAGATGTGAAATTTCCTGATTTCTCTAATTTATCTAATATTGATACATCAATAAAAACAGTTACAGATAATTTTGTAAAAGGACTTCAAAACAAATAAGTTTATAATTATATGAACTACAAATGTATACTCAGTGTAGGAATTAGATGTTTCACTGAGATTTTTCTCAATGAAATTGGTTATAAAAAATTTAGTGGACCATTTGATGGAATGTATTGTCAAAATGTCGACCCTATAATTGATATTTTATCAAACGGAATCAATAAAGATGATTTATTATATAGTGAAGAAGAAAGCAAAATGAATGAATTAAATAATAAACATGGTTATAGAACCTTACATAAAAAATATAATTTCAATATAAATGACAATGATTATAACAATTTTCATAATGCATTGTTTCCACATCATAATTTAAAAAATGAAGATACGATGAAACACTTTGAACGATGTTTTGATCGATTAAAAACAATAGAGGTTAATAAAACACGAATTCTATTTTGTTTATTTTTTCATCCTAATTATGGTAATGATATTGAAGTACCAATGAATGATATTAAACGTCTTGAGATCTTTTTAAGAAATAAATACAATTGTAAATTACTAGTTTGTAATTTTATTCACTACAGAAACCATTATTACAAATGGAAAATAATATATAATAGTGATAGTTTAATTTATATACATGTAAATAATAGTAGTCATATATTTCAAGTACAAAAAAGTAATTTATATGAAATTTTTTCATTTATAGGTATAGATGAAAATGAATTATTAAAATATGAAAATATATAATAATTATTTTTTATCATTTTCTTTATATTGAATATAACCGACACTTTTTTTTATGTTAAAAGAAGTTTTTAAATGCTCTTCGGCAATTTTACAAGCAATTTTTTCTTTATCAGTAAAAGTTTTTGTATAATCTTTTAGATCTTTATCCATAGTTTATTATATATATATTATTTAATATATATATAGTATCAATTTTAATTAAAATTGATTTAAAAAATAGTAGGGAAAAAGTATTATATAAAATGAAAGAAACAAGGTCTTACTATTTAAAATTTAATAAACAATTTGATTTTGATGAATCTTCCAAAGCATGGAGACAAAATAAAAATTGTTTAAAAAATGGAATGTTTACTTATAAAAAAAGTAAATTAAATTGTCAACATAACGTGGATTATAAATGTAGAAATAAATGTGTAATAGGAGAAAAGTATTGTCAAATACATTTTAATTAATAATATCTATATCTAAAAAAATTGATTCTAAAAAATACTTTTTTTAAGTATTATAAAAAATGGATACACAAACAGAAAATGTTCAACATCAAGTCTTTAGATTTAAATTTTCAAACGAACTTATGAATGAAATTAATTATTTCTCAAAGTTACATTCACACGATGATAGAAAAACTTATAAAGAAGAATGGAAAAAATGGTTTGAAACAAATCACATATTGGAAATAGTTAATTCAGAATTGGAAAGATTAAGTAGACTTGGATATGAAAATCCAACTATAGACAACATTAATACCAAAATGTACAGAAGCTCTAGATATTATTTCAGAAAAAAGCCAACTATAGAGAAAGTTCGTGCAAAATTTGTAAGATCTTCACACAATGTTTCAAAAAATTTTATAGAGAATATCCAAAAATTTATTGAAAATGAAAAATCATCACAAGGGTTTAGTCCTAAAATTGGATATGAAAAATTCATTTCAGAACATTCTGAAATGTATAATTCTGAGATTGAAAATTTGGTTTCAAATGGAGGATATTTAAAAGATGATGCTATAATAAAGATAAAAAAGACTTATAAAAATAAACATTATCAATCAATTCATCATTGATAATTTGGTAGTGGATCCATTAAATATTTGAAGAATGTTTCTTCACTTATAACATAAAATAATGAGCTACCATATTGATATTCGTTTGGTTGTGTGAAATATCTTTTTGCCATAGCAAATGAACCATATATCATTCTATAAGGCATTTTTTTTGGATTTTTTGTTGTTTTCACTAATATTCCTGGTTTTTTTATATCTGCATCTTTGTAGTTTAAATGGAAAGACGAATCTTTATCATTAACATATGAAGGATCATCCATTCCTTCCCAACATATTAAGTTATGTTTTACTAAAAATAAATTATCGTTATTCAATTCTCCATTAAATATTAAATCATAAGTAGTAATAATTTTTTGAGTATCATCTTCAAAAAGACCCCATTCAGAAGGTTTTGTAATTAAAGCATTCTTTGCAAAGTGAATCCATCCTTGATATTTTTCATAAAATTCATTGTCTAAATCCATATATATTATTAACTAAATAATATATATTTTACATCATAAATCTTTTAATTTATTTCTTGGATTTTTTTCCTCTTCCCTTTCTCTTTTTTCTAGTTCCCTTTGCCTTCTTTGATTTTCTTGTTACTTTTGCCTTTTTTGTTGTAACTGCCTTTGAAACAGCACCTTTAACATATGTTTTTTTTGCCATTTGAAGACATTCTTTAAGACTCTTTCCAGGGTTTGCCTTCATAGTGTCCTTAACGTGTAATTGCCAAGCGTTAGCCATATAATATAACCTTAGATAATATATATTTCTAAAATTTATATTGAAAAAAATTGAAAATTATTTTTACTTTTCTAAATATCAAAAGAATAAATTTAATATGTTTTCTGAATTTCTTTATTTAAAAGATGAACTATTGGCATCATTCATTATTTCAATGATATTTCAAACGGACATAGAAGATGCAGTTTTCTACATATCTGAGTTGTACAATTCAAAATTTTACGAGGACGTATATTGTATTATTTGGAAAATTTACTTTGACTTTTACTATATTACTAATCCTAACTTAATTTCCTTAATTGAAGATAATATTAATAGAGATATTTCAGAAAAATCTATACAAAATATACATTACATTATAAAAAATCTATTTACTCTTGATAAGTCTGTTCCTATATTCATTATGAATCAACACATAAAAATATATGCTACAAATCAGAAATTTACAGCTTTTCGTGGAAAAAAACCTAAATATTTGGAAGATTATAACGAAAAATCACATAAGATAATACAAAGTTTGGAAAAATTTAACTGGAGAAATCTAACTTATTATATATCTTTAATGAAAGATGAAGATATAGATATTATTTATTTAGATGTAATAAAATTTCTACGTGAAAAGAGAAAGGATATAAAACTAGATATTTCATTATCTTACAAAAACAAAAAACATCTATTACTATCACTCATTATTATTAACTATTGCAAAGATAAATCAATACAACTAGAAAGTAGTAAAATTATAATTGATTATGAAAAACCTAATTATAACATTAGTGCAAGGAAACTTTTATTAGAAAATAAAAAAATAGAAATAAAACATGATAAAATAGATGCTTTCAAACTACACAGACAAACACTTACACACGAAAAATTTATGGAAAACTATTATGACAATTGGGAATACTATTGCAAAGACACTCCTATATGGAAGGAAAGATTTATAGAATATCAAGCAACATTTAATGATAAAATATGTTTTCCAAATGATGACTTATTAGAAGAATTTTATGATAAGTATGGTTTAGAACCAGATGAACAAACACTAGAAACAACACAAAAAAGTCATCATCCACTTCGAAAAATAACAACAAATGAATTTCTTGCAGAATTATTATTTAATCTTCACTCAAGTTCTGTGGAAATTCCAAGTAGTCTTTTGGAATTCTTCGTTGAATTTCAGGACAATACAACTGAAAAGTATATTATTTAAAATTATTATTAAAAAAATTGATTTTATAATAATAATTTTTTATTTGTTAAAAACATGGTAAAAAACACTAAAGGTGGAAAAAATGCTAAAAAGTATGGAAGAAAATTTACATCTGAAGCATCAACAAATAAAATTTTAAGATCAGCTAATGAAGAAGGCGAGATATATGCTTGTGTTTCTAAAGTTTTAGGAAATAACATGTGTCATGTTCTCACCCAAGATAATATACAGATGCTATTACACATTAGGAACAAATTTAGAGGAAGAGGTAAAAGAGACAATTCTGTTATTGTAGGAACTTTCGTACTAGTTGGTGAAAGAGAATTTGAAACAAAAAAATCAGATAAGTTACCTAATTGTGATCTTCTTGAAGTGTATAATGATAATGAAGTTGATAAATTAAAAAAAAATGAAACAAAAATAAATTGGACAGTATTTAAATCGGTTACTGACCTAGTAAGAAAAGATGAAGAAGTTGATGGTATTGAATTTTCGTATCACGATGAGGAGGAAGAAGAACAACTAATGGAAGAAGCAAAATTAAATAATGATAATACAGATATTATGGATCTTGATGGAGAAGTTATTGATATTGATGATATTTAATTAATATTAAGTAAAAACCACCAATTAGTTAATTCATTTTTTACTGTAGGATTATTACACAACTTCAACATAAATCTTAATAAAATATTTTTCGTGTCCTTATTTTGACTATTCTCACGTTTCAATCTATTCAATGCATCAACACATGATACCTGAGGATACATGACACCATATTCATCTTCAATCTCAACATATGAATTGTACAATATGATACTTCCATTATTACTTAACATTTTTACTAATAATTCTGATAAATAATCTTTATGTTCACGTAAATAATCTGTATAATGCAATGGTATAGGACCTGTTTTAAATCTGATTGATCTAACAATTTTCTTCATTTCTTGATAATGAAAATCATTAAAAAGTGCAATTTCACAAACAAAATCTTTGATCTCTTTTAAAATATTAGATTTAAAATGTTCATAATAATATAAATTCCATATTTCATCTTCAATTTCTAACGGTAATAACTCTAATTTATTAGTTGGTTTTACGTATTTTGCAACACTCATTATGTTTTAATGTTATAAATAGTATCTTTATGTAAACAAATCAATTTTATTTATATAAGGATACTCCTTTTATTTATTAAATATTCTTCTTTGTTTTATTTTTTTTTCCTCTTACCTCATTTTTATTCTTAAGAATTATCTTTTTTGTAAATCTATTTGTTTTTTTAATCTTTTCAAAGAAAAAATATATAGTATTTAAATCAGAAAACATCTGAATAGTGGGCATTATGTAAATATCTTCAATTCTTTCTATTTTATGCATATACTTAAATTTATCATTCAAATCAATACCTTTTTTTTTAAAATCGATTAGTTCACTTGGTGTCATAGTAATATTATACCTTAAAATACTATCTAATTTATAATTATATTCGTTTATATATGATTGTAATTCTTGTTTTGATAATTGATTTTTATCTTTTAACTGATGAGTTTTTGTATTAATTTTTTCTATTTCTTTATCATTTATATATATAAAACATAGTTTAACTTTTTCATTATCTACATTATAAAACTTATCATAATTATTTTCAATGAATTCAAACTCTCTCATCCATCCTTCATCTAATACATCATTTATACTATCACAGTCAGATAGAATATCATCATCAGTAAAATAATCATCCGAATCATAAACCTCCATAATACATTAATAAAAAATTATTTTATAATTATAACTTATCTATTAAGATTTCTGTTAAAATTAATCACTGTATTCATCTTCTTCACTAAGTTCTTCATATTCATTTTCTTCTTCTTCTTCAAATTGTTTATTAAACTCTTCTTCCCACTTTTCATATTCTTCTATTTGTTTTTCTACAATTGCAAAACTATCTAAGTTACCCGTTTCATAATAATATAATTCTGATTCCCTCTTCCTTTTTTCATACATTTTATTAAAAGCATATTCAGCTTCTTCACATAATTTATCTGATCGCTCTTTCTCTAACTGTTCGTTCATTTTATTCCACTCTTCTTTTTTAAAAGTATCTTCCCAACTTTCATACCAATTAATCTTATTCCTACTATAGTAGGTCTTTGTAATCGGCATGATAATTGATGATGCATTTTTTGATGCAATTTTTAAATAATCATTATATTCTTTAGAAATTTTATCTTTTTTCATAAATTTAGGCCCTATCCAAACATCTCCTCTCCAATTATTTTTATTTCTTAAAAATAAATCTCCCTCATCCTGTTCTCTAGTTATTTTTACTTTTTCTAAATAATTAATACTTTCATCTTTCTTATTATCAAAAACGGTTTTTGATAATTCAGGGTAATTTATTTTATTAAAAACCAATTTTTCAGCTTCTTCTTTCTTTTTTTGATTTTCAATCTTAATTCTTTCTAATTCTTCATTATTATCTCTATAACGATCTCTTCTATAATTATTTTTTTTTTCATCTTTTTTATTATCATTTTTATTTAATTTTTTTTTAGGTGCATCTTCAATACTACATCCACGTTTCCACTCCATTTGTTTAAAACTTTATTTTTAATTTAGGGTTTATATATATACTAAATACAACACTAATTTTAAATCAATTTTTTTTTACAAATAAATAATATATATATTTATTATATGTCAATTAATACCTTAAAGAGAAAAAGTGAAACTAAATATTTTAATAAAGTATCAAATAATCAAATATTTTCACTTACAGGAACTAAAAGACTACAAGGATATATTGGTCAAGATAATTTACAAAGATCTATGAAGAGAACACCATTCACAAGGTTTAAAGGTCCAAGAGGTCATGGTTCCAAATATGGTATATATCCTGTTAACATTTACAATTCAGGAAGATTACCTATTTGTAGTAATAGTAATGAAATTATTAAAAAACCAACTATAAATAATAAGGGATTAATATCAACAAAATATAAATGGATTAAAAGAGAATACCCTTATACAGTTGTTCAAGCAGATTCTAATTCAGCATTATTTGAAACATCATCTTCTTATACACATAATTTAGCTGTTTCGAATACATGTGTACTACCAACTGATATTTCAAATGTTGAAAAAATATGTACAGCTAATATTAGTTGTTCAAAATTTATAGGAGGAAGAAGAGTTTTACGTACTGTATATAGTCAACAATTTAATTCATCTGTCCCTCAAAGTATGTACATACTAACTAAAACCAAAAGATGTGCTCAAACTGCAATGGGTAATACAGAAGATAGTGCTCAACCACCAAAAATAAACAATAATGGATTGACACATATACCTTGTGGTTAATTCGTTAAAATAATTTAAAAATAATTTTATATTAATAATATCATGGATAACTTTTTATTCTTGAAATTATTTATTGATAACCCAGAACAAGATATTATTAATGCTTATAGTGAACATATCATAAAACATAATACAAAGTTAAATAATGATGCTCCTTTTGAAGATTCAGGATTCGATCTATTTATTCCATTCAAAACAACATTTAAATCTTCAGAAGTAACAAAAGTTGATTTAAAAATTAAATGTGCAGCATATTTTAATGATTCTCCTTCTCCCTTTTATGTATATCCAAGATCTAGTATTTCTAAAACAAAACTAAGGTTAGCTAATAGTGTAGGTATTATTGATTCTGGTTATAGAGGATCTTTAATTGGTGCATTCGATAATATATCAATGGAGGACGTTGAAGTTGAACCTTTTACAAGACTTTTACAAATATGCGGACCCTCTTTACAACCTGTTTGGGTTGAATTAGTTAATTCAGAAGAAGATTTAGGTTATACTAACAGAGGACAAGGAGGTTTTGGATCAACTGGTATATTCGGATCTATTAATGGAATTAATATTGAAAATACAATAAGCCAAATTGAACAAATGATTAATAATAGTTCAAATGGTTTCAATAATTTACATCAAGCAGAAGATGTCGATTTAAATATACTTGAAATTGAACCTGTAGACTAAAAAGCACACAAAGTTATTTAAAAAAAATTGATTTGTTTCAAATCTTTTCTTAATTAGTATACTCTCAAACATTTATTACATAAGTAACTAAAATGCAAGCTATTCAACGCAATCCTTACTCCGCTCTCTTATTCAATGACTTCGATGAAGAAGCTCAAATTCAAATTGAAGAAGCTCCTCATGGATTCGGTATTATGGAACCATATTATGGACCTGAATATGGATTTCAATGTCCTCCATGGATTATGGAACAAATCATCGCATCTTGCAATTATGAAATCACTTTACCATACTGTAAAGTTTGTGCTGATGCAGGTAAGTCTCTTAAAGAAGTACACAGTCACTGGGTTAGACAAAGTTCCGATCCTAGTTCAAGAGTTGTATGTCCAACACTTCTTTCTCAAAAATGCAACTATTGCAAACAATATGGTCATACTCTCAAGTACTGTCAACGCTTGAAGGAGAAAGAACAACGTTTCTCTGGTAACAGAGAAATTTTACAACCTCCTTCACAAGATTTCGTAATTGATATTCAAGATGAAAGTAACTTTCCATCTCTTTCTGGAAATTCTCAAGTTTCTAGTGATACTTCTAATAGAAGTACAATGAGTTACTCTCAGATTGCATCTAGAGCTCCAAATAATATGTCATCTTTCATGTCGACCGCTTGGTCAGATGATGAAAGTGATGATGATGATGAAGGTTATGTCAAGGGAAGATCATGGGCATAAAAAAAGGTAAGTTCAAGTAGTTTACTAGTAGCTAGATTATTATTTTAAAATATTAAACTTTTTTAATTTTACTTTCCAAAAAGTTTATAATATCATATACATTTTGATTTTTTAAATTAAATCTTTTATAATAAGATATCTCTCCTATAGGAACAGTCATTTCAAGACGTTCTCCATTCATTACTTCTCCATAATATATTTGTTCTAACTCATGATATCTTTTTATATATCTTCTTTCATTATCAGTTTTTTTTACTATATAATAATCAGGAAATTTATCCTTCATGTAAATATCCAACTGATCTATTAATTGCATCAATAATATAAATTAATATAAAAAATACAATTCAATTTTTTTGAATTGTATTATAAATAATTAATTTATATTATTCTTTATTTAATCTAACCATACAACTCCCTCATCTGAGCATAACTTCTAGGTTTACCATCGCTACCAGTCATCATATGTTTTATTGCTGCATCAATTCCCCCACTTTGCCAAACATCCATTGCTTTTTTATTATTATCATCCATACCATTATAACCTATTACAACAGGAGAATTTGGAGGAGGATTGGGTGGAGAAATCACAGGATAACTATCAGGACAATAATTCTTTGGCAAAATACCATTACAACAGCAAGTATCTTCTTCTTTATTAATTGCAATTTGAATTTCATCACCATCATAATTTTTCAACATATATTGACAATTTCTTAATGTTATTCCAGCGGAATAGCCACTATGACCATCATTCTTTACATTTTCATCATCCATTAACAAATATATTTCTTGGTCACCAGAGAAAGTAAATCCACAATTTTTATCAAAATTTTTTATATAATCTGTCAATTTTTTTTTAATGATGGCTTTCATCATATTTTTTATATATATAATATCATCACTACTTCTTTCCTGAAGAAATAATTCTGCACTTGAAACTTTTTTAGGTTCACCTATGTACGACATTTTTATAAAACAAAAATAAATATTTAAAGCAAATCAATTTTTTTAATACAATCTAAAATATATTACTACTAATAACATTAATAAGAACAAATTAATATTCTGATTGAATAATTTTGAAATTATGTTTATCACTATTAATGTTGCTAAAAATACTACCATATTATTTGTACGTTCTTTTGAAGCATCTTCTATACCGTATAACAACATACTAATAGGTCCATACCATTCTTTCGTTTCAAACAAACTTCTCTCTATTCTTGTCAATATGCAACCACCACAAATAAAATGAAGAATAATAATTACTACATACAGTAAACTAGACATATAATAATAAATGTTTACAGAACCAAACATTATATACGTTACTGAAATAACTATTAAAAAATAATGAAATCCTACTACCATTAATCCTGCATATCCTTTTTTATCTACAAATTTTAAAAGAATTTTTTCTACCTCCTCTATTACATATTTTGTATATTTCTTTCTCTCTTCTAATTCAAACATTTATATAAAGAAAAACTTTATTTTTTATAATTATTAATTTATATTAATAATTAAACATCATCAAGTAGCTAGTATACTCTATATAATTCATGTCATGTAGTTAGGAACAACTATTCTAGTAGAAGTATTTCCATGCCGTGACTGCACCATGTGTCGTGGTTCGTCCAGATGTTGTTAGGTAGTATACTATATATTTAGTTATTACTGAATTCACTGTTGACCCCCATTCGATAGATGTGAGACCACCAGCGGTTGACATGGAAACTGAGCGATTGCTTAAAGTAGACGTATTATAGACCTCCCACCTTACTCTTATATATACCACATTAGTTTCGCTAGTTGAAATTTTCCTTGAGTGACCATATGTTCCTCTGTAGCCAACGGTATTATTTGTGAATTTTGTTGTACTTGCAATTTCTCCAGTATTAGTTTCTCTAATTGAACTATTGTTTGGATCATAAGTAGCATCATGCAAACTTATTGTCTGTATAAGATAATCTGATGTATGTAACCATGATTTACAAGTTATGTTCTGGTAGATCCACATACCTACAGGGAAATTAAAAGCACTTGGCTCGACAGTTAATACATAACTTGAAGTTGTTGTTATTGAATTACTATCTGTAGCTGTAAATGTTATTGTATAATTACCTGTTGTGTGACTACTACTTCCACTTGTCGTAAATCCACCGTTGCTAACAGTTACAGTTAGTGAACCATCAGTTGTATCTGTAGCTGTTACTGTTGGTATTGTATACGAATCTTCATCAGTTATTGTTGTATTACTAGGTACTCCAGACAAAACTGGTGCATCTGTATTACTAAAAAATCCATTCTTCCATTTCCATCCTTGTCCTAAACTATCATAAGTTGTACTCGCATTGGTATAACCTCCCCACCTACAGAAGTGGTGTCCTGTATGAAATATTAGATTGTTATTAGTAGCATCACTTGTTACTGCACATGCCAATAAATATCCAGCGCCACCATGTATGTTTCCGTGATTTGCTACTTCAAAAATAAATCTATTCTTTCCGGTTTTCAATGTAAAATTACCAGTTTCAGTATTAACCATACCAGCGTTTGCTAAAAGTAGTCTACCGTTACCTTGACTGTAACCTGTACCTTCTCCGTCTGATTGTTGTAGTACTCGTACAGCATTATCACACCATACCACCATTCTACAACTTGTTATTTCACTACTACCAGGATAATCTAACTCAAAATATATTGTGTTTTGTCCTCTATGATTAGAGTCAGTTTCAAAAGCGGGAGAAGCTTTTGATGATGCTGAAGGAATATGCCAATGTGTTTCAGTAAACCATATTGGTAATATAAGATCATAATTATTACCTTGGGTATTATTAAAATTACTTGTAACATAGTTTCTAAAACTATCGGTATGTGTGCTCATTATATAAAGAAAAACTTTATTTTTTATAATTATTAATTAATTATCTTGCCAAATAGCTTGTGCATTCAACCCTTGCGCGCTGTTGGAGTTGTTATAAAAATCATCTATAGAATTTATGCTGTATACTCTATACACTTTTATACGGTTTCCATTACTATTAGTACCCTCAATCCAATCTACTTTCGTAAAGATTCCAGCAGAAACTGTTGGGCTCCATCCAAAATATTCATCTATTCTAAGAAATTTACCAGCCATAGTTGATAAGTTCCGTATAGTCATCACCCATTTAAATCTTATAAATGCAACCCCTTCAACTCTAATTGAGAGATTATGCGCAAATACCTTAGCCTGATTATTGAAGTTATGTATGATACTATTATAGGCACGGACTTCAGTTCCTAATCTACCAGTATCCGCAGTTCTAGTTGAAGTATTGTATGGATCATAAGTAGAAGGAAAAAAACATATCCGAGTAATCAATGCATTCCAATCATACTTGTAGTCGTAAAGTAAGTTGGATTGGATTATGTTATAATTCATAGGGAAATATATAGCACTTGTCTCGACAGTTAATACATAACTTGCAGTCGTTGTTACAGCATTACTATCTGTAGCTGTAAATGTTATTGTATAATTACCTGTTGTGTGACTACTACTTCCACTTGTCGTAAATCCACCGTTGTTAACAGTTACAGTTAGTGAACCATCAGTTGTATCTGTAGCTGTTACTGTTGGTATTGTATACGAATCTTCATCAGTTATTGTTGTATTACTAGGTACTCCAGACAAAACTGGGGCATCTGTATTACTAAAAAATCCATTCTTCCATTTCCATCCTTGTCCTAAACTATCATAAGTGGGGTTAGTCGCAGCAGTATAACCTCCCCACCTACAAAAAGTGTGTCCTGTATGAAATATTAAATTGTTATTAGTAGCATCACTTGTTAGTGCACATGCCAATAAATATCCAGGGCCACCATGTATGTATGTATTATTAGTATTAGATACTTCAAAAATAAATCTATTCTTTCCGTTTTTCAATGTAAAATGACCAGTTTCAGTATTAACCATACCACCCATTGATAAAAGTAGTCTACCGTTACCTTGACTGTAACCTGTACCTTCTCCGTCTGATTGTTGGAGTACTCTTACATTGTCGTCACAAAATACTACCATTATACAACTTGTTATTTCAGTACCAGGATAATCTAATTCAAAATATATTGTATTTTTTGCTCTATGATACGAATCATCTTCTAAATTTGCTGAAGGAGAAGCTTTTACTTGAGCAGGATCATTCATTGTTTCAGTAAACCATATTGGAAATATAAGATCATAATTATTACCTTGACCTTGATTAAAATTTGCTGGATTTTTAACATAGTCTCTAAAATTTGTGGTATGCGTGCTCATAATATAAAGAAAAACTTTATTTTTTATAATTATTAATTTATATTTAATAATTAATAATTAATAATTAATATGGATTAACTACCCAAACATCGTTCCAATCCCTATCAGGAGGTTTTGTTTTATAATCATCAACATTATCTGTAATATAAGGTTGAACTGTTCTGAAATCCAAAGCACATACAGCAATATCTTTACTACCATCTCCCACTCCTGAATCGTACCAATGTTGAAAGTATCCTGTACTAGAGTAATCGTATGTAAATTTAACATTTGTACTATCATAAGTTCCAACATAAGGGAATGGTAATTTAATTTTATTTGCTGCAATATTTAAAATTCCATTAACATCATTAGGAGCATAGTCTACTTCAGGTATATATGCATCTGAACCACGTCGACTTTCCCAAAAACTCCAATTGTCTCCTCTAATTAATGTGAACAAACAAGATTGAGCTGCACTATTATTAGCGTTAGCAGAATGTGGCGAATGTGATGTTATAGGCCAGTCATTACCATTCGATGAAGAAGAACCATGATGTTTGTCAAATATTTTGAGTACACTACCATAATCGTCTTTTATTCTATAATACTGTAAATCTGCTGCATAACCATATCTTCTTCTAATGTCAAGAACATTATAACCTATGTAATTACTTCCTTCTTCATGTGTCATTAAAATTGCTACCAATTGACTTTTAAATATTGGATAATCAAGAGTTGCTGTTAATACTTTTTCGCTATCACCATTAAGTGATGCCATCAAAACTAATCCTTGTCCCCATCCCTGATTCTGATCAGTTCTTGTAACTGTCAATTGATCACCTGTAACTGAAACCGAAAATGTATCCGACCAATTATTACCTCCTTTTCCATTAATTGGTGTAGGATCTACTGTCATACCTGATTCAGGTAAAGTGACAACTTTACTATTTGTTGTAGAATTACCTACATAAATTGTTGTATCATATGTAGTAGCGGGTGCATTTGTAGTATATGGTACTTTATAATTATTTACAAATATTGCAAGTTCATTTGTTCTTGATGTTCCCACACCATCTCTATTCACTATATCGAAATATTTTATAAAACTACTACTTGTTATTCCATAATCATTGTAAGTTATACTTGTTGGATAAGTAACATACTCATAATCATAAACTGGATCTGATCCAGCTATAACATTTACTAATGTTGTTAAATATGGACATTGTCTAGCAGTATGAGTATGTCCCCATTGTTCATTTGTCGAATGATCCCAACCAGATCTTCTTCTTATATCGCAATAATAATGAGTTATTCCTCTTACATTATTACAATAACCTTGATTTTGTGATACTTGATATGCTATTTGATTACCTTCCCATTTATATCTTCCATCAATTATAGTAGTTGATTGATAAAAAGTTGTAGTATCTTGATATATATTTGATAAAGTTGGGTTGACTGGCGGTTTAAGGAACATTGTTGAACCACTAGCATAATAAGAACCTTCAAAAACATATACATCATTGTCTTTTTCTGTAACAGGAGTAAAGTAGTTAGTGTAATTATCAGTACCTATCGTTATTTGTAATCCTGCTCCATATCCTAGTGTACCATTATAAAGTACTAATGCTACAATATCATTAACATTATAAAATAAACCTGATTCAAGTTTATAAATATATCTCTCACCAGCATCTCCGGTTCCTTGTGAAGTGCCACCACCTGTGACTCCAAATTGACCACCTTGAGTACCCTGATAGCCGTCAAGAACCGACGAAAATATATGATGATCTCTCTCACTGCTAGTATTATCGTGAGCATAATACCCTGTACGATATGAAACGTTATCAGTTAGTTCTAAGTTGTCATAAAGCAATATATTTTTCAATTCTTTATGACCTGATGAGTTCGTTACAAAACACCAACATTGTAAACTGTATATATTAAATGGATTTCCACCACTTACTCTAGTTATTGTTATCCGATTGAAGGTTTCGTCACTACTAGTTGTACCCCATTTCATAGGTCCACCTTGTAAACTTATTAACTTTTGAGAAGCTTTTTCATAAATTCCTGCTGTTTCATTATAGTTCCATATTGAATTTGTAACAATTAAGCTATTAGTACCATCTGTATTTTCACTATTGTTTGAATCTACATTTGCATCATCTACAATACAGTAGTTACCGTACCAATTATCAAGACGTAAATCAATATAATCATCTCTTGATGCTTCTGATATAGATTCTTTATATCCTCCACCTGAATATGGATATGTATGATGATTTAAAATAGGATTATGATAACTTGTCGTTGCTATATCTAGTTTATAACCAGCACCAACTGCTGTGTATGTCATCGCTCCATGTTCTGTTGTCCCTTCTTGAACGAATACAGGAAAACGTGAATAAGGTTTTATAAATGTATTGTAATCTGGATAACTATAAGCATTATTTATTACTCTATTTCCAACAGTATCTGCTGAACTACTTAAAGTGACTCCAATTATTGCATTTGATTTGTCTTGAATTGTATCTTCAATATTTCTGAAAGTTATAGCAACTTGTGTTGGATTATCATTGAAATCTGAATAGTTTAAATTATTATAAGTGTAATATTGCCATACTCCAGTTGGTGGTGTAAAAGAAGCAGTTCCGTCATCAGCTAGTAATACTTTTTTAGTATTGCCTATTGTATATGTTATTTCCATTTCAATACCTCCAGTTGAAGGTCTTCCTTGTGCATAAAATGATAGAGTAAAACTTGGTGACTCAGGTTCTGGTGCAGGTTCATTGAAATTTTCTTGTGAATCTAGAAAAAATGGACACCATATCCACCCACTCTTTAATGGTGATATAGAAGGATTATTATCTTTTAATTCTAATAAATCCTCAATTAATGGATCTAATGATGCAGCATTTAAAATATGATCACAAAATCCTCCAAATGCTAAAACTATTCTTCCATCATAGTCATTAGGTATATTATTTATGTCACCTTCAAAATTAGATGTATTTGTTTTTTCTGAAAATGTATAAGAATGTTCCATTCTAATATTAAAGTCTTCATCATATAATCTAGCTTTTAAATTAGACCAATTTGAACTTTGCAAATATCCGTGTTCAGACCCTTTTATAAATAATTGACAGCTAATTAATTCTGAAAAACTATAACTAATTTCATTCCCGTTGCCACCACTTAAATCAATTAATACACTTTTACCTTGTGAAGATATACCGCTACTTAATGTATTATCCTCATCTATTAACAATCCTAAATCACTACCTGAGTCTTCTGGTCCTCCTTGAATATATGTAATTGTTCCGTGTGCTACAGAATCTCCCACTATATACTGACCTACAATAGAACGATCTTCAGCCAACAAAGTTGTACTTCCTATATCAACTATTCCTGTCTCAGAATCTGTATCAACAGCAAGAACTTCTAATTTAGGTAAAAAAATATTTATTTGAGGTAATTCAATTGAAATATAACGAATGTTAGGAATTCCAACAAAAGGTGTTTCATTTAAATCATTCCAAGTTGTAAATTGAGGTCCTTCTGGTTCTGGTTCTGGTTCTGGTTCTGGTTCTGGACCTATAAGAGTATTCATTAAAGTAGTACGATCATTTTCTATATATCTAAAATAATGAATATTACTTTCTATTGCTGTTTGTATTCCCTGAATTTTCAAACTTACAAAACTTAAGTAACTACTATCCAAATCACCTGAAAATTCTCCTGTTGTTTCAATTAATTTATTTCCATTAAAATTAAATAATTCTAGCTTTATTTTTACATCATTCATAGAAAGATTATATTCATTAGAACGAGATCTAAGATTTACACAAATAAATTTATCTGGATATTCAAACTCGTAATTATTACTTGTACCATTATCTTTTTGATAAATCTTCGTAATATCACCTACGCTCGTGTCATCACTCAATTTATATTCAAGAAACGTTTGTCCATCTAAATTTAATTGATAAGATGTTCGATCATCTGATGTATTTGGAGAATCTATACCTCTACCTACTAAATTTTGTACTGTAGAACCCGTATCACTACCACCAATAAATGAATGAATTACATTAGTATTTATTCCAGATGGAGGTATTGCGAAAACTTCTATTTGACTTATTGGAAACCAACTGTAAGTATTACCATTAGTATCTGTATGACTTCCACTTATACCTGTTATTTTTAAAGAATGTACTTTTGCTGTATCAGCTTCTGGTTCTGGCTCTGGCTCACTTTCAGGTTCTGGTTGTGCAATAAAATCTAAAGATTCATAGCCTGCTGTTTCATCTATATCTGGATTATAGATAAAATATAATTTTATAGATTGTGCTGTAGTAGTGCTATTTGTTGTTGTTGTAAAATAACTATCATTTTCTGTGGTATCATGACCAAAACTTGATTGTATCCCAAACTCGTTAAATACATCTATATCTTCTTGTTTTGTATCAAATCCTGGTGGATTGGAAAGATCACCGGTAAATATATGACTTTTCTTAGTTAATATCGTACCAGAACTGCCATTACTACCATTACCACCAGAAGTAAAAGTATGAACGAAATGCCGAACGTGTCGTGTTCTTCGCATGTGATAAGCAGTGTCGTCATGGGCGACGTCGTGATGATAATGCCAATTTTGCATGTAGCCGACACCCTTCCTGTTTTGAGGGTCTCCTTCATTGCTCCATGAATCGATGAGCGTACCTATGTCCGCTCCAGCAGCTGTGAGTTGAGTCCCTACAGTAGCATCTTCACCATTTTCTCCTGAATTAGAACCTGCAAAAAAATAAGGAAAATCTTGAACTGATCCGTCAATTTGTGTTATACCTTTTTTATTTACATAAATGTAACTTTGTGCTGAACTTACATTACTACCTCCATGAGAAATAGAACCACTAGAAACTCTGTAATAAATATCTTTATTTCCTGATAAATTTACTGCTTTATTTAAAGATGAGGTTATCGTTTTTCCAGATCCGCCACTACCACCAGTATAGTTTAAATTATCATATGTTCCATGGACTATTCTGTGATGGTGAGTCTCAACTACATCTACATTTCGATCCCTCCTCCTGTATCGCTTATGTGCGTATCTTCCTCGTTTATTATTATTATGATTGTCTTCCGTCTTATGATCGACATGTGCTGACCCCTGTGCCTGTTCATTATCGGAACCGGGAGAATTGGCCCATTCAGAAGTATCAGCTGAAAAATTTACATCAGTATTTGATTTATTACTCCCACTACTTCCTTTATGAGTTGACATAAAAAATTTAAAATGTGTCCATTTTGGATTACTTGTATTTTCTCCTATGTACCTTTTTGCATCACTATTTGAAATGATTTCATATCCATTAGATGTTGAAGTTAATGAAATTTCATGTAGTACTGCTCTTTTAAACAATGTACTTTGACCTTGAACTATATATATTCCATCCATTGCATCACCTGCTACTTTATAATCATCATTACTAGTCGAAAATGCAGTCATATTATCGAAATTAGTTTCATCCAATTCTCCTGTAGTATGAACTAAAATATCGGTCAAATTAATTCCTTTAAATTTATAATTGCTACTCATATATTAATAATAATTATTTTATTTCTTTTTATTTATCATATTAAAATTAATTAGAATATAACCTTCTATATCATCTAAATAACAGTGAACACTTTTCTTTTTTTTTAAATAGTAACCTGGATATATAATAAAGGAATTATCAACATGGATAAAACAACTGGGAAATGGATTTTCAGGAACTAATATTTTTATGTGACCCTGACTATCAATAAAATTTATAAATGTAATTTTAAAATGATCCAAATATGCATTAAATATACCATTAAAATTTTCTTCTTCTTCTTGATTCAATTCAATATTTATTTTTTTAGCTTCTTCTTTTATACTTGGCAACAAATCCAAAAATGAAGTATTTTTGATAAGTATATGTTTGTAATCATTTATAATATTAAATAATAATTTTTCAAAAAAATTTTCACAATACTTAAAAGAAAGTAAAATTTTATCTTTATTTTTGCAAAAGAGTTCTTCATTAATATCACATGTAATAAATAATTTTTCAAAATATGAGTTTATATCATATTTTGTTTCACACACATTATAATTTTTTATTTCTTCTACTTCTTGTAGTTTAATACTTAATAAAGATTCTGTGTAAGCTTTAATTATATTATTTATAGTTTCACTAATAAAATCAATTAAAAAATTATTAAAATTTTCATTTTCACAAACCAAAGATTTTGATGAATTGTTTTTGTTTAATAATTTTAAATTATACATTATTGTAACAGAATCTTCATAATATGAATCAAAATCATATTCTCCATCTTCACGTGATTTAAATAATTTTAAATTTATTTTCATATTATCCATTTGAAAATTAGAGCAATTAAACATATGACATATAGGTTTTTTAATAGTTTTTAATATTTTATTTATGTGTTCATCTAATAAAGATTTTTTTTCAAAATTAAAATCATAAGTTAATATGTTGTCAAATGGATAATTTATTTTAAATTCATTATTATTTAACATTTCAGTAATATATTTTTTTAAAAGATCACATTCTATTTTATTCAGAACATTATATTTTAAACAAATTTTCATATTCTCATAGTACAAAAAACTATTATTATCCATTATTTATAAACGATTTTTATTTTTATATTTTATTTATTTTAATATAAAATTAAAACAAATAAAATTATATATGCAAAAATCCAATGATAATAAAGGGGAATTATTAAATATTTTTGGAGATTTTTTTTATTTATCTGATTTAAATCATGAAAATCATAATAAAATATATAAAAATTTTTTTGATAAGGTTTACAATAATAACAATATAGATTATGGATCTTGGAAACTTTGTAGTACAAAATCTGATTATTTTGATAATAAATTATTATTCAATTATAATCCATTGAATTTTGAAAATATGCTTTATGAAGAATTAGAAAAACATTTTAATAATATGATGCTTTTAATGAATAATGTTTGTGATAATGACACTAGTAATTATAAAATTAATATATTAAATGTTTGGCATAATATCTATAAAGAAAATGATTTTCAAGAAACACATAATCATTCTGACATTGGTACACATTTTTCATTTGTTTATATTTTAAAATCTAAAGATTACGATAAAGATTCAAAAATATTTTTTGTTAATCCAAGAGATAGTTTATATGCTTTTAACGATTATCAAAATAAGTTTAAAAATTTAAATTATGATAAACATTACATTCCTCATCTTAAAGAAGGGTCTATTATTATTTTTCCTTGTCATTTAGAACACGGAGTATCCGTTCATAGAAATAATAAAAATGAAAGAATATCTATATCAGGTAATCTTTCTATTATAGACTAATTTCTGACAATTTAAAAGAAACAACTATTCTTTCATATCCATTTAATGAAGAACTTTCACTATTTCTAAAACAATCTCCATTATGAATCTCTTTTCCAGAAAAAAACACTCCTCTATTTATTATAAATGGTGAAGATTTAATGAAACCGTTATTAATCCACGTAAAATCCCCACCGGTATCAGCTTTTCTAAATTTATTTCTTATTTTTATCATATTTTCTTTTTTATTCATTATTACATATTCATCATCTCCATCCTTTATTGGTATATAATTATTTTCTGAATAATCGTTTTTATAATTTTCTATTTTAAATATGCTATCATCTTGATTAAATAAAAAATTTCCATTCATTTTGTTTTCTTTTATATCTTTTGTTATTTGAGGAAACATATTAAATTTTTCGATCGATTTCATCAATGCAGATTTAACTTCAAAAATATTTTCAAAATCTTCTTCTTTATATGGATTCTTTGATATAGCTAAATATAATGTAAAAGTGTAATCATTTAATGATCTATCGTCTGTATGCCATAATCCAAATTCATTGATTCCTTGAAATGAAGTATAAACTCTCTTTATTTCCAAATTTTTCCCTGTTGCCTTTTTTATTTTATTTAATAACTCTATATTTAAAAAATCATTATCCCAAATTGTCGACCAATGTGTATAATTATAAGGATGGAAACCCATAGAAGAGTGAAGACCCACTATTGGCTTGTATTCATTATTCGTCATATTGCCTTTAAATCTATTGATTACTATATCTTTCAAAACGTTCATTTCGTAATCATTCAAAAAATTATCAAAAATTAAAAAATTGCTATATATTCCTTTAGATAATTCAGGTTTTTCTATTAGATTATTTTTAATATTTAAAAAATTCATATTATAGTCTAGTTAATTATATTTAATTATATTTAATTATATTTAATTACAAATATTATTTAAATATTTAATCATTTATTTATATATCTTAATAATGATTTTGTTATATAAATTATTTTTTAAAAACGAAAATTTTTTTAATTTATTAATTCAAAATTCCAAAATTAATAAAGAATACAATATTAACTTTTCAAAAGATAATTTATTTAATAGTTATTTTCAAAAAATTATTACTCATTATACTTCTAAAACTACATTAAACTTTAAAAAAAATTTTTATACTTTTGTTATTAAAAAATTTGAGAATAATTGTTCTATTGATAATAAATCTATTTTTGGTAATGAAACTATAATTTTTTCTCATTCTTCCATTGTTATTTCTATTAATGATAATTCAAATGGAACATTTTTATTAAATTCAAAAGAAAATTATAATGAGAATAATGATAATATTTTCAAAAAATGTATGGTGATACCTAATAAATATGATGTTATAGCATATAGTAATGATATTAATAATTCACTATATTTAAGTGATAAATCAGAAAATTTATACTTAATTATAAATGTTTATTTACAAAAACCAAATTTAAATGAATACACTAATAATAATTGTATAGATAATGATTTTATAGATAATGATTTTACTATAAAAGATCTTGAAGAAAAAGACATAAAAATCATAAATTATGATTATAATGAAAATATACTAGATACTGATAAATTTTTAATAGAAAATTATAAAAAATATAATTATCTATATTTTACGTGTAAAAATAATTTAATTAATTGCGATAACTTGAATGACATATCAAATAATGATAATAATTTTGATATTAATATTCCTTCTATTATAGAAAATCCATTTAAAATATATAATTATAGTTCTGTAAATCAAAACATTTTTAAAGATATTAAATGTCAGGATAAAAAAGATTTTCCTATTTTTATTACAAAATCATTTGATAAAAAAAATATTAACTATATAATTGAAGAATTTGTAAAAAATGTATTAGAAAAAAATAATATCAAATATTCTTTTTTAGATAGCTTTATTATTATTACAAATCCCTCTACTTTTAAAAATTATCCGAATTTGGATATTATACCCGCACATTACATTATTGTTAATACTGAAAACTTTACTACTTCTTTTGTATATCATAGTAACAATAATTTTAATTATTTTTGTAATGTTTTCAACAAAAGTCCATCATTAATATATATATCTGATTCAACAAAAAATAATATTTATTTAAATGATGACAAAAATCTATATATTATGGTTCTTCCTAATAACTCATTAAATTCAAAATTTTTTAATAAAATAGATTATATAATTGAAGAAGAATTTGAGAATAATATTGAAACTTCTAAAATTTTATTACTAGAAAGTAAAATGGAAAATTTCAATTCAGATATGTCATTTAACTATATTGAATCTTTTAAAAAAGAACTAAATGATTTTCATGAATTAGATTTAAAAAATGTTTATAAAAATTATGATGCATGTTTACTTACAGAATACTTAGAAACAGATAGTTTAACTTATGATATAAATAATTTTAATTTTTGGAAAATTATTAATAGTAGTTGTAAAAATACAGAAGATTTTATATCCAACATTTTTTCAAATATTCATGATAGCAATTTTCAAGAAAGTAATGAAATTTTTATTGATGATAAAAATGATATATTAATTAGTTTATTAATGTTCTTCAAAAATTTTATTTGTGATTCAATTTCTAATACATACAACATTAATGATTTAGATATAGAAAGTATTTCAATATACAGGTATGATAAAGATACAAAAAAAAATCATAATTTTTTATCAGAAAATCAAATTTTATCAATATTTTACTTAAATGATACAGTTTGTGATGATCCTACTCCATATGATACTATTTTTTCAAGAGAATATAACAATAATAATACAGGTAACTTAACTATACATACAAACAAGAAAAGTTCAATATTAAAAACAAACTCTTCACAATTTAAATATGTTCTATTATACAAAATTAATTACATGTAAAAAAATTAGTTAAAATAATCTAGCTACTACTAACTACAATTTCACTACACACTACATTAAATCTTTACATACAACTTTGCCTGTAAGGCTGCAATCCTAGGTGATCTACGTATATCACGCAGTTCATACTCTTTGTGAATACGCTCATTGGGTGACTTACGGTGATGTCCCTTGTTAGTCTTACCACGAGGACGACCTCTTCTTACAATTACTTCATTCTTCACAGGAACTTCATCTCTTTCAATTTCCATCCATTCACCAGTGATATCGGAAAGTATACTCTCTACTTCATCAATTGAGTTATCGAACTCAAGCAATTTCCTCTTTTTCTCCAACCAAGCTTCTCTCCACCATTGGTTAAGAGCTGCCATTTTTTTATCAAAGACATCCATATTATGAGGAAAGTATTTGCGACGATTATAATAACTATTAAATTTTTTATGCTTTTCTTGCCACTCAACCCAAGTAGCATTAATACTGTCAATCAATCGTTCTCTTTCAATTTGTAAGTCTTTAAAACCACCCATTGTTGTTATTGTATACCTCCCTCATAAGTTTTTTAAACCAAATCAATTTTTTTTGAATAAGTCTATTACATATTAAAAAAATTGATTATTTTTTATGTACAATATCTTTTACATAAAAAATGATGTTCTTTCTAGTATTAATCCTGGCATTTATTCAAATTACCTTATCATATAAAAATAAACCTGGTTATAACTACCAAATTCCAAAATGGGCTGAAAAAGCCTTTAATGATAACAAACTTTCTAAGACTCAACTTGAAAAACTCAAAACAAGAATTAAGCAAAAAAAACAAAAAATTACAATTGTTAGAAATCCTTACAGTAGTGAATTTATTAATAATTATAATGCATTACTAGCATGTGCTTTACCGTTAGGTCTTATACAAAATACATCATTCAATTAATTCACAAAAGGATAACTATTTAATACATAAACTTCTAATAAAGTCTTATACATTATATTTAAGTAAAATAAAAAAATTGATTACTTTTTGTGTATTTTTTACATATCATAAAATATATACAATATGAATCTATTCATTCTCTCTTTGTGTTTTCGTGAGTGCGCTGAATACATGTTTGACAAACATGTTTCAAAAATGATTCTTGAATCAGCACAAATGCTGTGTACAGCAGTCAATATCCTTGAACCTGATCATAATCTCACTATTTACAAGACATCACATAAAAATCATCCTGTTTCTATATGGGTGAGAACCTCTCAAGAAAACTTTCTATGGCTTGTTTCAATGGTTGAAGCTATGCATGAAGAATGGAAATATAGATATGATCACCCTCCTTCTAAAGTACACAAATCATATACTATGGTAATGTATCTAAAAGATAATATTCCATCTTCTGACAAATTTCCAGAAAAAGGTCTTACTCCCTTCGCTCAAGCTATGCCTGATGAATTCAAAGATCCTGATCCTGTTGTCGCATATCGTAACTATTATCAATTTGATACACATAAAAGAAATATTGCATCTTGGAAAAAAAGAGGAAGACCATATTGGTTTCAAGATGAAAGAATAACTCAATCTAATTGGTTTCAACAAGAAAAGTAATATAATTTACTTGAATAAATTATATTATAAAATATAATAAAAGGCTTTGCCTTTTTTTTATTTTTTTAGGAGAATACTGGAATCGAACCAATTACCCCTCGTAAGCCCTACGAGTGCTCTACCAGTGAGCTAATTCCCCAAACGCTACGTATAGGAATCGAACCTATGACCTTAAGGTTAACAGCCTCACGCTCTGCCGTCTGAGCTAACGCAGCAAAATACCCAATTATTCAAATTACGACATTTGATATCAAACAAATTTTACTCAATATTATACACTTTATCCAATAAAATCTGATCTCGAATATTCAGGTACAAAATGTGTTTCAAATATATCACTTAATACCTTCCCACAATATCGTCTGAAATCTTCATATGGACATCCATTATTACTGTTCCATATTTTTTCAGTGTGTAGGACAAAATTAATAATATTTGAATCAATAGGAACTTTATGCTTCACAAAATTAAAATATAATATAGTAAAATCAATGTTATCATAAGTTTTTTTAAGATACGAATCAAGATCTACCATTTGTGAAAATATGTCATCATTAAACTCTGGTTTTCTATATTCTGCATTATACAAATAATCTTCATTCACGTATATAAAATAAATTTTTTTCCCTTCTTTTATGACTTTATAAAATCTCTCGATTCGTCTCTTATATTCAGCGATTCCTTCTTCTATATTTGAATTGAAATGTACAAGTCTTATATTATATTTATTAGTGAATATATTATTATGAACATCCGGTATAAAATCTTCAAAATTGTTTATTAAAACATTCTTAATGCATATTGGAAATGATGGTGTTGTCCAGTCAAAAGGTAAAGAAAATTTCCTCAATGAAGCAAATTTCAATGCTAATGCAGATGCGCATCTATGTCCAAAAGGAATTACGTGATATTCATTGGTATCAATATTCAAATTATTCGGGTTATAAACATTGTGAGATAAATTCATATATATACTATAATAATATTTTTTACCCAATGTGGGGCTCGAACCCACGACCACCAGCTTAAAAGGCTGGCGCTCTACCGACTGAGCTAACTAGGTTTAATTATTAATAGCCCCCACTTTCACGCTATTAAAGATGCGATAGCCGAAATATGAGTAATGATTAGTTGAAAAATTATATATACTCATTCTATCACTTACCTCAAGTCGATTTCTCACCCAGAACGACTAACTGGGTAAGCTCCTACTGGGAATCGAACCCAGGCTGGCGGATTCAAAGTCCGCAGTCATAACCATTAGACCATAAGAGCAAAGCACCCTATGCAGGACTTGAACCTGCAACCTTAAGATTAGAAGTCTTACGCGCTATCCAATTGCGCCAATAGGGCCAAAAAAAATTCCCAATCTGGGAATCGAACCCAGCTCTCAGCCTTGAAAGGGCCATATCCTAACCGATAGACTAATTGGGAGAATGCACGGAGAGGGGTTCGAACCCTCGCCTCCGTAGAGAAAAGATCTTAAGTCTTCCGCCTTAGACCACTCGGCCATCCGTGCTTTTGGTGCTCACGTGCGGGCTCGAACCGCAGACCTTCGGCTCATAAGACCGATGCTCTAACCAACTGAGCTACGCGAGCAAAAAACATTTTATATCTTATTTTATATTTAAATTTCTGAAGAAGAAGTTTTTACTTCTAATAAATTTTGTTTCATCCTTTCCCTTATTACATTATCTCTTTCTATACCTTGTCTAATTGATCTTCTAGTTTCATAAATAAATGCTACCACACAAAATATTAAAAAGATTACTACTATTAGTGGAACATAACAACTGGGATTCGATATATCATAATCTTCACCGCCCATACATACTCTTTACTAGTAAGACATCTTTAAATACATTTATAATATATTTAACAATTTTTGTTGTTGAAAATAAAAATTTGTTTCAAAAAAATTGATTCATTTCTACTCACTTTGTATACACTAGTTGGAAAGGTCAGATATACACCTCGAGATGTAGATAACACTACATTCTAGACAGGATAATATCGCAGTAAACCACCACTACATCTATGAAATACACCATTTGGCAATGTGTCTAAACTTGTCCTGGGAATGGAAGGGTGTGTGTTAGGCCACTTTAGAATGAAGGGGAAAGTTCTAAAGAACACATGGACATCCTACGATCCGAAGGCGGAGGTGAATTAACACCCGTGGTGGTGCCTAGGAGTTCAGATCTAATGATCTTTGTGACCATGGAAAAGGTTAGTAGGGAGATAACCTTAAGAGACTCTTAATTTCGAAAGCCGTGTCATAGATAGCAAAACTTATCCTGAACAGCGCTTAAAAAATCCTAGCGTAGTGGTATTAGGTTACCCCCCTAATATTTAACTGAAATAGTGAATTATAACTGAGGACTTAAGTGTCAGGTTATATGGAGTTATTTCTGGGTTGCCGACGGGCATTGGGACATAATAAAACTCGCCTCCTCGTGGTGTGTCCTGGATCAAGAACGCGTATGTTCGGAACTAAATGAGTTTTTTTTACTATATATATTTTTTTATTTGAAAAAAATTGAAATTAAATTCATTTTTTAAACTACTTACATACAACATACATCATATACCATGAAGGTTCTAGTTTTCGATACTGAAACTACCGGCGTCATACCAAAAGCATATTTATCTATTGATAAAATGCCATATATCGTACAACTCGCATTCATGTTGTATGATACTAAAACTAATGATATCATTAAAAATTTCAACCAGATCATTAAAATACCAGAACATGTTGAAATTCCAGAAGGAGCCTCTAATGTTCATGGTATTTACAAGAATGATACACAAACAAAAGGTATAGATATCTCTTATGCTATTCAACAATTCAAAACTGCTTATTTTGAAGCTGATCTTGTCGTTGCACACAACATAACATTCGATAACAGAATGATTATGTTTGAATGTGAACGAATCAAGATACCTTGCTTTCTTCTTGAAGAAATATCTTACTGTACAATGAAACACTCTGTTCATGTTACCAAAATTGTAGCTACTAACTTTAAAGGCGAAAAATATATCAAAAATCCAAAACTAGAAGAATTACATAAACACTACTTCGGTTTTGTTCCCAAAAATTTACATGATGCCTTCATTGATCTACTTGTTTGCTTGAGATGTTTCATCAAATTAACACAAGACCAAGATGTTTGTGAAACTAATCAAGAAATCGAAAAAATATTCTCTACTTTACAATAGCTAGGTTATTTATAATTGTTTTTTATTAATAAATAAAAAACTTTATTTATTAATATAGAAACTTCACACCAGGTATCCTGTCATGCCACTCATGCAAAACTTTAAAATATCTCTTGATCTTTTGGCATCTTATACCACTGAGTCATGCATCTCACACCACCACCATCCAAAAATATATTCGAAAATGGTATTGTCTTTACTTCAAAACCTAATTCCTCCATCAACTTATATATCTTCTCAAACTTCTTCTTATATGCTATTATTATTGTTTTACCTATCAATAAATAATTAGTTGCCAAATTTGTATCTGCTCCCTTCCTCATATAATTTTCTACTTTATAAACTGTATACCTATCTCTTAATACACTTGGCAATCTTTTCACATATTTACTTGAATACAATAATTTCTTTCCAGGTAACACTCCAAAGCAACAATCCAAATGTAATGCATGATGAACTATCACTATTACCTCTCTTTCAGGAAATTTTTTACGTAAATATTCTACACCACTATCGTCTGTTCTTTCACCTTTACCTACAAATATCGTCTTACCATCTATTATTATATCTCCTCCATCTAAATTTACACTCTCAGGTACTATCTCACCATCCATTACATATGGTATTACGTCTACTTCACTAGCTATCTGTTTTGATCTATCCCTATCATCACTTTTTACCATTTGGGGCATTAAATATACTTGATTGTGAATTGTAAATGAACTATCTCTTACCCATAAAGATCTACATATCTTTTTCTTATCTCTTCTTACTGGTTTTATTACTTCTACACCCTTCTTTTTTATTTCATTTTCTATCTCTTTTAGAGCCTTCTTTAATTTTATTTTCTTCTCTATACTATCACAATTCTTTTCATTATATATATAATCACTCCCCATATATATCACTGGCGTATACATATATATTATCTATATTTCTTTAAAATTTATAATCAACAAACATATTACCATTTTTTAAATATCTTGTAAAATCTTTAAATAATTGACTATTATAATCACCTACTACAAAACATCTGAATATCTCTTGTTGTTTCTCTTTATTCTTGAATTCACTCATTATTTTTGTAACACTCCTTCCAAAAGGAATTAATGTTCCTTTACATTCTCCACCATTATAATCATACAAAGAAAATCGTTCTTCATTTTTATCATTATAATAATGTTCTCTATGAAATATTTCATATAATATTTTATTATCTCGTTTTATTATTAATAAATAATCATAAATATTATTATCTGGTCCCTCTTCATCATACCCATCATGAGTTATAAAACATCTTTCATATAATAATATATCATCCTTTTTTAAATATTCTGATTTACATGCTTGACACATTACACTATTTACCATCTATTTATAATCTATATTATAATATATGTTATAAATCAATTTTTTAATTATATATTTAATATATTCCATATATCACCTATACTTACTAAAAACTTTTTTAAATCACTTGCTATATCTATTACTGGAGACCATCCTCTTTCATTCAATTTATTATGATTATTTATCTTTCCATCAAAATAATATTCTATATTTTCATTAACGTTTAATCCATGATATTTATTTATTACCCATTCAGGTCTTACATAAGGATAGTCCTCTGGATAATTTATTGTTATCTCTAAATCTATCTTTACATTATTACTTCTTAAAAATCCTATGTATGTTTCACTCACAATTACATCTCTATCACTTCCGAGTTCTATTAAATAATCTTCCTCAAATTTCGTTCTTATTCTTAATTTTAAATAGTTGTTTTTTAAATTAAAAGTATTACGTGTTAACGTTCCAGTAATTGACTTTGACACTGAATTATTCATTTGACACTCATCTAATATTGTGTTTAAATCTATCAAATCATCTTCTTTAAATATTTCATCTTGTCTTCTCTTCAATGTTAATAAACTTTTACGTTCTCTGTGAGCAACACTACATTCATCAATTATATCTTCCATTATATTTAATCTACCTTTTTATTTTATTTTTAAGTTATTTATATATTCTCCAAATCTATTTATTATTTTAAAAATGGACCGGAAATATGATTACTTTCATTCCATTTCTTCTTGTTAAAATCATAAAGTGACCCTATTTTATCTTTTTTAATAACATAAATTGGCATATCCACAGGGTTTTCACATAGTGTATATATCGCACCAGATACATCTTCATATTTCAATATAGTCATACTATCTTCATCTGCATTTTCACCATTATAATACTTCATCTCTTCTTGCCATTCTTTATAATTATAATTACTCTTATCCTTCCAGCTTTTTTTTATGTGGAATTTTTTATCTATTGGATCCATTACGTATGTATTATAATTAAAAAAACGACTACATAATGTTTTCGGATCATTATTTGGAGAATTTATATGAATATATTCAGGAGCATTTACAAATGTATTATAATAAATATTTACATTTTTAGAGTCCCATTTGTCTCCACGTTTGAAAATATGTGTTTCAATATCACATTCATTAGATTTTAAAAATAAATTATGCGCAACAAGAACACCACCTGATGTTGAAAAACGAACCCCATATTTATTATCATAAAATATGTTGTTTACTACTCTTGAACTCATATTAACACCTATTTCAAACTCACATCCACTTCCACCATTGTTAATAAAATAATTTTTTTCTATTAAACAATTTTTACCTGCACCTTGATCTGACCACAATCCATGACAGTAATTATTACGAATTATGTTATTCCGTATTATTGAATTGTTCGGGCGATGTGTCTTTAATCCACCACTTTCCCATCGTTGCTTACCTTTGAAATTTAGATTATTATTATATTCTACTATATTATTCTCAAAAATAAACTTGTTTGCCATGAAAGCACCTGTTCCCGCTGCACCATTATTACTTATTATATTATTCGAAATTATATGCCCATACGTTCCAAAAGCATCACCATTTATACCTATTTCTAAATCTTGCGATTTTTTACCTTCATTACCCCAATCAATACCAATACCGTTTGCATATCGAATTATATTATTTGTTATTTTCCAGAATTTTCCACATCGTGTACCCACTGCTCCAGCTTGAGCTTGATCAGCAATTACCCAAAAACGATTCGGATATTGATTTCCACATCTTTCAAAGATAAACCCGTCAATATTGATGTTACGTAAATTACGTTTATGCGGAGCGAATAATCTTCTCTGATTTGTTATTTCGATTGTATCCTCATCTGATACACCATTGATAAAAAGTCTTTTTGTTTCACTCTCATAATACCATGAATTATTTGTTGTTTCCATTTCATTTTTATATGGACATTGTTTGTACATAACATCATTTACGAATACTTGACCTAAACAATAATGCATATTTGCGTCGCTTTTCTTAATTGATTTTATTTTGGTTTCAGGAAATCCTTCTCTCCCATAGGGGGTTACACATAATCTGATTTCAAATGGATTTCCACCGTTTTTATGTGATTTATCTGGAAAAAATGAATCTTCTATCATACCTTTTGCTATATTATTCTCAATTATATCTGGCTTCCATATGTTAGAACCACGAATAATTACACCATGTTTTTCTATAGATTTATATGTTAATGGTTTATCACGTTTACCACCTTGTACAGGTACAACTCTTTCTCGGTATATACCTGATTCAATATTTATTGTGTCACCTGGACCAGCTATTTTCGAAGCAGCATCAATTGTTTTAAAAGGGTTCTCTTTTGTTCCTACATTCTCATCATTCCCTTTACAACCACAAACAAAATAATCCATTTCAATATATTATTTATTTATAAATTAATTTAACTTAAATTTAGTTATTTTATTTCTCTCTTTAATTCACACAAAAGCCCTACCTAACTTCAATAAACACCTATTTCTATATTTCGACTTCACCTATTTAATTACAACAATCCAACCTAATTAAGAGAGAAAAGAGAGAAAAGAGAGAAAATAATATATTTGTATATTTATATTTATGACAGATAAAACTATAGTTGTTGGTTTATTAGGTGACAACAAACCCTACATGTTTAAAAATTCTTCTGGATTAATTGATGGTCTTGATTATGAAATCTGGAAAGTTATTGAAAAAGAGCAAAACTTAAACTGTGAATATGTATATGTTGAAAAACCTAATTATGATGAAGAAATTAAAAAATTAGCTGACGGAAAATATGATGTTTTAGTAGGAAATATATCTATTACACACCCTAGAGCTAATGAAGTTTTATTCTCATCTTTAACTTATCTTGATCAAAATCGTATGATTTATAAACACACTGATAATGACATATATTATAGATATTTAGCTGCTTTTGTAAGCCGTGGTGGTGGTCCTTTTGCTTTTCTTATTTTAATGGGTCTCATACTTGGATACTTCTTATTGCTTAACAGAAAAAAAGGCTCATACATTACTGTTTTCTACGACACTATGATATCTTTACTAGGAGAATTCCAAAATTTAGGTACTAAAACTAGAAGCAGTTACGTTGAATTCTTTATCTCATTCATGATACTTATCATTTCTTTCTACTTCTCTCTATACTTACACGCTACAGCCACTACTGATATTCTTCGTATTGAATCTCAAAACGACCCATTCCGTGATGTTGCTGATCTTGCTGATAAAAATATTCTTACTATTAAAGGTACATCTCAAAGCTCCTTCATGAAATATTACGAATCTAAAGTTAAACTTGATGTTACTGAAATTGACTATGACGATCTTCCAGATGATGTTAAAAAAACTTCAGAAGAAGGTAACATCGTAAGTGGAGGTATAGCTGATTTTTATCTCAAAAATTCAAAGAAATTTGATGGTATATTCGTTTCTGAAGAATCATTTAAACAAGTCGAGAACAAATACCCTAATCTTAGAATATCTAATATTAATATGGGTTACGATGAAATCGCATTAGCTGTCAATAAAGATAATACTGATCTTCTTAGAGATATTAACATCAGTCTCGCTTCTATGAAAGACGACAAATTATTACCTAATATTTGTGATAAATTCTTCCTAGGTGATAACACCAAATGTATTTTGTAAATTTATATATAATATATTATAATTATATATATAAATGTATCGTAAAGGATTAAGTTCACGTGCTAATAAAGTCTCTTCACTTACTGCATCTACTGATAACTCTAGTACAGGAATGAAAGGACAAGCTCAAGTCCCTACTGCTGGAATTAATGGTATCAGAAAAAATGTATTTAGAATGCTTCCATTATTCCCACCAAGCAAAAATAAATCCAGATTTAGTAAAATGTCTCTATGGCCACGACCATATCCATTCACTTCTAAACAACAACTTATCGATGCTATCAATATCGTCTCTACAGATTCAACCACTAACGCATACAAACAAGCTATTACAAAATACGGTACTGTATCTTCATGGAATATATCTGCTATTACTGATTTAAGTTCACTTTTCGAAAATAATACTACATTTAACCATGACATCAATGGTTGGAATACATCTCGTGTTACTAACATGGACAACATGTTTAAAGGTGCTACAGCATTTAATCAAGATATCTCTTCGTGGGACGTTACAAGTGTTACTTCTATGACATCCATGTTTCAAAATGCTACCGCATTTGATCAAAATATATCTTCATGGAACCCTGATGCTATTACCGATCCTGCTAAATTTGATTCGATGTTTACTGGTGCAACTCAAATGACATCACAATTCCTAACTAACAATAATGATGGATACTATAAATACTTCAAACCACCCGTAGTTTCTATTAATGGTGCTGCCACTGTTGATGTTTTCAAAGGTTCTACTTATACTGATCTAGGAGCTACTTCTACAGAAGGTCTCACTGTTACTGATAACAGCAACTTAGTTAATACATCTGTTACCGGGACATATATTGTCACATACACTGCTACAGACACATCTGGCAAAATTGATACTGCTACTAGAACTGTTATTGTTAAAACTTTCAAACCTACAACAAAAACAGACCTTCAAAATGCAGTTACTGCATGGATAGGAGGTGATACTACATATGGCAACATATCTACATGGGATACCTCACTTATTACAAATATGTCCAGTTTGTTTGAAGACAAAGATACATTCAATGATGATATATCTACATGGGATGTCTCAAATGTTACTAATATGATGAAGATGTTTGAAGGTGCCGAAGCTTTCAATCAAGATATTTCTAATTGGAATACCTCTAAAGTCGAAACAATGATGTCAATGTTTAATGGCGCCTATTCTTTTAATCAAGATATTAGAAAATGGGACGTTTCTAAAATTTTTGGTGGTCAATTGGAAAATATGTTTCAAGATGCTACTGCTATGAAATCAGCCTTTACTGACTTAGATACTGGCACTGTTCATAATACTAATCTTGCTTGGTTCAATTCCGATTAATTTTTTTTCATATAATATAATCAAAGAAAAATGTCAGAAATTATTAATAAATTACCTTCCGATTTATTATATTTCATTTTCGAATTTCTTACTAATGAAGACATCATTAATATTAATTGTTTAAATACAAGCTTCTACAATATGATTCAAACTTCTTTCTTCAAAGAATTTATCATTTATCGAAATCACCCCTTAGTATTTAACTATTTAGACAACTATTGTAATATTTGCAACATTGGTTTATATATTATTGATGATCAAACTAATTATATTACATGCAAACACTCTATTTATTGAATATTTATTAATATATATAAATAAATATTCTAACATTTTCTAACGTCTTCTATTTGTCTTTCTTACTTTCTTTCTCTTACTCTTTCTTGTCTTTTTTATCTTCTTGACTTTTTTGGTCTTCTTAACCTTGTTCTTTTTAATTTTTCTTGTTTTACGACCACCTTTAAACATACGTCCAAACATTCCTTTAACTCCTCCTTGATCTTTGACATCGCTGCTGCTATCAGTAGCCATAACTTTTTCTTTTCCAGAAATCAAATCTTCAACTGCGTTTGGCTGCTCCATTAAATTTGGTAATACAAACTCAGAAAGATCCATGTAATATTTCATCTTCAGTTCTTGTTCTCTACTTACCGGAGCTTCAGGAGCTTTCTGACTCATCATGTCTGGCATGTGCACACCTTTAAAAGCATTGGAAAACATATTACCTCCTTTTCTCTTTCTTCCTCCTCCTTTTGCTGGTGGTAGTGGTGATTGTGCTACCGGAACTTGGGATACTGGTGGTGCGAATGGAAGATTACTTTCGGCTTTTTGCAATGCTGTCGCTGCTGCTGCATCTGCTGCTTCTGATGCCCTCAATGCTGCAGGGTCTAACATTCCTGTCGGACTTTGATTAGGATCAGATAAACCAATATTTTTCTCTGGCATTGTTTTCATGTTGTGGTTATGTTCATTTTCTAGTGTTTTTTTTATATGTATATCCACTTGCGCATTGTACTTTTGTATAAAATCTTTCATATTATTTTGATCCATTTTAAACTTTTCTACATTGTCCATTTTTGAATGATCTACGTATTTGTTTCCGTCATTATGTTTCTTGATGTCGCCTCTAGAAGGTTCTCTTCCAAGAATATCAGTTAAAACACTTTTAATGAATTCTTCTTTATTCCTTTCTTTTCTATTATATCCCATTTCCATTGCATAAGGTGTTGGTATAAGCATAGTTATTGACTTGCTTGGATTTGTTTGATCTACTGTACTCTTATCTCTAAAATACATTTCATACTTAGCGTACACTTCATCTGTTTTTACTAATTTATACCCTTTATATTGACCTTCAGTTTCGTCAAAATTTTTTACTATAATCTTTCCATTGTCTTTAGCAATACCTTTACTTGCATATGATTCACCAATTGCATCATTAAGTATTTTTGTATTTTCTCTATCCTCGAGAATTTTCTTACCTTCATCATATGCGCCCTTTCCAAACCTTGAAAGCGTTGAAGCCCCTTTTTTAAAATATGAAGCAGTATCCTTTAATGCACTTCCAACCCCTTTATTTTTCATCCACCATTTTTCCCCTTCATCTCCTTTTTCATCTAAGAATTTGGAAAATTTCCTTCCTTTTTTATCCAAAAATTGTTGTGTATTGCTAATCATCTTACCAACTCCTTTAGCCGCTAGACCCATATCTTTTTGTGCTTCAGATGCAAATGATGATGCACGTTCTGATATTTTTTGGCTCATTGTCTTTGTTTCTGCTTCTGAACTTCCTTTTGATTCTTCTTTTGTACTCATTATATATATATTATTTAAATATTATAAATAATATGTATTTCTAAATTATTTTAATGTCTTCTTCTTCTTGTTTTTCTTGTTTTTCTTGTCTTTCTAGATTTCTTTGATTTTTTACTCATTTTAGACTTCTTTTGTTTTTTATTATGTCTTCTTCTGGTTTTTTTACCACCAAACATTTTTGTTGTAAAATGTGTACTTTTTCCATACGGGGTGCTTAACATTTCTCTCATTGGTCCTGTTTCAATTTTATCTCCAAATATGTATATATCTTTGCCTAACATACTTGGTGGGTGTGTCATCTTGTAATGACCAGCTTGAATTCCAGCATAAATTCGATTCACTACCATCGTCCCCATGTGTTTATGTTGTTCCATATAACTCTGTGCTGTTGCTAAGTCTGGGTGGTTTGTTGCTTTTAAGTACTCCAATGGTGTCATATTTGCCTGTTCTGCTTTAGATATAGTCATTATATATATAACTTGATAAAATTTTCTATTTTAAAAAAAATGATTTTAAAAGTCACCACTCATTCTAAATATATAACTAACGCAAAATGTCTCCAAGAAAATATCAAAAATACGTTTGCAGATGTAACAATTGTGCCTTTGGTTCGCATGTTGGTATTGGTGATCTTCTACACGATAAATTAACTAAAATTTACGAAGATGCCATGGTAAGATATAGATATTACAAAGGAAGAATCGCCTCACATCGTCACTTTAAGTTTCCTCCATCACTCTTGGATCATGGTGACTACATATATAAAAAAGATCAAGAAAAAATTGTAAGGGGTGTATGTAGGATAGAATACATTTTAAATAATGAAATTGGAGATATTATGATCTCAAATAATATTAGGAGTTGGAATAACGCTAATAAGTATTATAGATATTTTCTCATGCAATATCTACTATGTTCTTTCGTTGATTCGTTATCATCATCAGGTATAGTAGAGTGCAAAAATGTAGATCCAGAAAAAGTAATTTCTTTAGATTTCTGGGTAGGTTTACATAGAATTACACGTAAATATAAAAAAGTTTGGATTGATCATACCAAAGATTCACAAGAAATTTTGGGCGAGGATTATGTAAAAGATGAAATATCTAAAAAGGAGAATTTATTTAATATTCAATTGACAAAAAATAATAAATTAATATTTAGTAATTTGTTATTTAATCTTTCTTATTCAGGTTTATCTAGGAAAATACCGTCTGATCTTGTTAATATTGTATTGGAATTTCTCTAGATATTTTATAAAAGTATATATATATATGCATTGGTCCGATGAAATTGAAGAAATTTGTGAAAAATTGCGCGTTAATTGTGTAAATTTGAGCGAATATCACAGAAAGCGTTTTTATTATTGGAAATCTTATGGTAAATGGTTTAGATTACCAATGATTATACTTGCATCTTTGAATAGTACTGCATCTGTTGGTTTGCAACCTGTATTAGAACAACAGATTATTAGTGGAATAACATGTTTAATTGGTATGATAATGGGTATTATTGGTTCTTTAGAATTGTATTTGGGAATACAATCAGCAATGGAAACAGAATTGAAACATTCCAAAGATTTTTATACTTTAGCTATTCATTTATACAAAACACTAGCACTTCGCAGAGAAAATCGTTTGGAAGATGGTAAGGAATATTTGAATGATAAATATTCATTGTATATTAAACTCTGTGAATCATCTAATTTATTAGAGAAACAAATGAAAAATGATTTACTTGCAGATGTACCACAACAATTTAGATCAGATATTAATTCAACACCAACAATGAGTGAAGATTTAAATAAATTACCTGAACTTTTTGAACTTGATAATATTCCTACGAATAAATATAAACAAATACCTAATATAAGCGATGATCCTTTTGATGACTCGCCTTTAAAGAAAGAAGACATGGTAATTAACACAATACTTCAGCCACCTTTAAATAAAAACAATATTATTGGTGCAAAAGATATACCTATACCATCAAATATAATTGTGAAATCTGATATTGACGAAGATGGTGGAAAATTAGATGATGGAAAATTAGACGATGATAAACAAATAGTACAGATAATAGACAAAATAGTAACAGATATATCTGGTCAGAGTATAGTTTAATCTAGCTAAATGATATCTATTAACTAAAGTAGATATTATTTTTATTTATATGGAATTATCTAGGAACTCTCTAGGAACTCTCTGGAAACTTACTAGGGTTTTACGTGGTAGAGTTGAATTTATATTACACTGTCGCATCTAGCTCCCAACGGATCTATTCCCCGCCAGTTTCCCGCAAATTCAACGTAACTTACCCTGTAAATTACTGTTTCTTGACTATTCAGAAATGGGTAACATAATGAGAAATGGGTTACAAAAATTTCCCGTAAATTCCCCGTTAATTGTACTGTAGTATCTAGCTATTTCCCCCCGCTATTCCCCTGCGATTCCCCCGTGATTCCCACAAGAATTGCACTCTATTATCTAGGTATTCCCTTGAGATTCCCACACGATTCCCACACGATTCCCACACGATTCCCACACGATTCCCACACGATTCCCACACGATTCCACAGTATTATCTAGATACTGTATACCCTATCATCTAGCCCCCCAACGGAACTATTTATAAGTAATTGAATAGTTACGTTGAACACACTCTATATGGTGTATTTAACGGCTATGCAGAAATGGGTAACATAATGAGAAATGGGTTATGTTTTAGGACTACTAATTACACTGTATCATCTAGCCTCCCGTGCTATACTATATTAATTCCCCGTAAATCTCCCGCGATTCCCCCGGCCTTTTCTCTCTTAAAATCTTTGGACAGCTAAATATATATGGGTGAAGTTCAATATTTCAACTTTCAATTCTCATAGATATTTCTGGAGATGTTTTGTAATTCACGAGAGAAGTGAGAGAAGAGATTGGAAATGAGTGAAGAGACTGGCAATATACCCGACCCCCCTTTAAGTACTTTTTTATATATATAAATATTCCCACGAAAATCCCACGAAAATCCCACGAAAATCCCACGCAAATCCCACAACAATTGCACTCTATCATCTAGCCCCAACGGATCTATTTCAACGGAACTATAACAATAAGTTATTCATTTTTATAGTTCTTTAACGCCTATTTAACGGCTATGCAGAAATGGGTAACATAATGAGAAATGGGTACTGTTTTAGGACTGCAATTCACACGCAAATCACACGCTAATCCCACGCAAATCACACGCTAATCCCACGCAAATCACATTATAATTACAATCTATCATATAGCCTCCCACGCAAATCACACAATTATTACAATCTATCATATCCTTTACTCACACACCAACAATGCATT
>Ga0163109_10000288_pt1 | contig 40912 bp, 44 predicted proteins | sample CRUFie1St13metaG_FD_108704 | JGI IMG/M metagenome (GOLD analysis project Ga0163109, IMG submission 108704) | Marine microbial communities from the Costa Rica Dome - CRUD Field 142mm St13 metaG | ecosystem: Environmental > Aquatic > Marine > Oceanic > Photic zone | place: Costa Rica: the Eastern...
AGTCCAGAGTCTTCTAGTATACCTTGGAAGGTATCGTCTCTTACAAGCAAAATTCCGTCAGTGTGAACTTCATCAAAATCTATTTGATCTAAGTAATCTTTAGCATCAGTACCACTTACTATAGAACCTCTTAGCTTTCCTATACCAGACGATAAGGTATAGTTACCATCAGCAATAGGTTGCATCCTTTTGTTTATATCTTCTGGAGACACCACAAAAGAACCAGAACCATCTTTATTGGCTTTTGCCATTACTTCCAAAGGTAAACCATTAAGCCTTTCTAAAAGTAAAATATTATTGTACTGATATTTTTTTCTTAACGGATTAAATTCAGGTTCTATTTTTAAACTTGGATCTGCTTTATTTATTGCGTCTATTTTTAATTGAAAAGAATCAATCCAAGCATCATTGGTATCATCAAAAAACCAACCATCAGTATGATATAAAACACCAGAATCTTTTTTACCAAAAGTAAAAGGCTTTCCTATTTTTGCAGAAACATTAAGATATTCTCCTGCTGCTTGAAAATTTAAAGAACCATCTATTCTAAAAAACTTTTCAAATAAATCATCTACATTACCTCTTCCATCATCAGAATACTTAGAAACAATCATTCGTCTTCCAAAACTTTCAACAGCTTTTTGAAAATGACTTTTTGATTTTATTTCTGGCACTCTTCTAAGATCCGATAGCTGACCACCTACAGGTTTAAATTTATCTATTTCTAACCTGGCACCTTTATGATATGATATCTGATCTATTCTTTGATTTTGAGATATTTTCTTTATTGCCTGTCTTAGTAATCTTGTAGATTCTTTTGGCGCTTTAGATATTTCTACATCAAATTTTATTTCTATTTCTTTTAATGTTCTATCTACAGAATATTTTTTTGCAACACTTTTCTCAATATCTTTTCCTATATCTATAAACTTTTTTAATCCTGTATCATCAACAGTTCCAGGTATAGCATCTTCAGCCCACATCACAAGGGGGTCTCTTAGTGTAGTATTTATTTCGTGGTCTTCAAAACCTTGACGTATAACTAACTCGTTAGACTTATTTGTAGACTCGGTATCTCCATATTGAATTTTAAATCGAGTCTTTAGTACATCTTGAAATTGCTCTTCTAATATTAAATCAGATATACCTTTGTCTTTTATTCTTTTCTCTGCAATAGCGTATGCTTCATCTACATCAACTCCTTTGTCTAGCTGTTCTTCTATTACAGCTTTGGCGTACTCTCTTCTAAATGCTTCTTTAGTTTCTGGACTATCATCTAGCCTTCCTCTAAATGCATCAGCTATAATTCCAGCAGCATCACCACGAGCACCAAACTGAAACTGCATCTGATCTCTAACTAACTCCTGCTCTTCCTTTCTTAAATCTTTAAAGCCAGGATTTAATTCTGGGTCTAGCATTCTATCAGTTAAAGGATAGCCTGTTTCTGCTTCTGTTTGCTGTCTTGCTTTATTTATAAAGTTTATTGCATTTCTTTGTGTTAATGGAGTATCAGTAATCCCAAAATATGCACCAAGTAAATAATGATATATTTGAAGTTCTATAGGATCACCAAGAGAAGCGCTTAAACCGCCTCCATACAGACTAGATGATATAGTTCTAAGTGCTAAGTTTGCTTGTTTTGCGGAAACCCCACCTTTTGCAAGCATCTTACCAAGTTCTGTAAAATTACTTATACCTCTAAATACACCACCTTCTGCGGCCCCCATAAGGCCGCCTTTAAGCATAGCATCTACGCCACCAGACCAGCTACTAATAAAGCTAGCTGCACCATATTTAACTGCAGTATCTGTAGCATCTATTATTTTATCTTGTACGCCTTCTGAAAAATATTTTAATGCTTTGTTTTTATATACAGGATGTACATAATTTTTGTACTGTTTTAATACAGCATCACCAATAACTAATGGAAATGATTTACCTGCTAAAGGTTGACTCTTAATTGGATCTAAAGTTTTAAATCCTTTTTGCAATCTTGCTGCTCCAGTAGCAACCTTTCCTGTTCCTAGTCCTGCAACCTTCCCAAGTATTTTAGCACTATTAACAGTTGTTAATCGTGTAAGAGTACCTGCGCCAGGTATTACACCAATAAAGCCAAGTAACTGACCACTACTTCTTGCTATTGCTTCTAAAATATTATCTGGGTCTTCGCCCACAGGAATAGTAGTAAAACCACTAACAACACCAGAAGCAAACTGACCTACAGCTCCACTTATAGATTGGCTTAAACTTTCTTCTAATTGTGCTGGATCTCTTTGAAATCTTCTTCCTAGAGTTTTTCCTAGATATTCAATCTGGTCTAAGTCTTCTTCGCTAAATGCTCTAGGATTAGCTCGGTAGAGTCTGACAAGATCAGTATATCTTTCGCCATACTGCTCATCATTCATACTACTCCTCTACTTCTGGTGGGGTTTGTTGTTGAGCCTGTATAAATTGTTGTAAAAAATTTGTTGGATTCATTATGCCTGCACCTTGCTGTAAAATATTTGTAGCTCCAAATACTGTTTGAGGAGGTGTTCCTGTTACCTGCAGCCTTGAAATAAGCTCTAACATTTCAGGAGTAAATCCTGATAATTCAGATGGTCTTCTACCAATTATTTCTTCTTGAGCTTCTTGAGTAATTCCTAAATCTGCTTCTCTTTCAAGTCTTTGTTGAATTGGCACAATAGTTCTTGCTGGATCATAATAAGGTAAATCTTCAAGATTTTCTGCCCTAAACATTACGTTTGGAGCAGGGACCAACATACCTAAAAGACTGCTACCAAAATTTCTTGCTACCCTTCCTATTCCACCAATTTGTTGTTCTTTTGGTGCATACTGAAAAGCTTCTTCTGCAGTAATGGGCTGGTCATACATTTCTATAAATCGTTTAGTAAATTCCTGACTTAATTGCTTTGCCTCTGCAGTTTCTTGTATAGCCGTTTGAGTAGCTTCTAATTTAGTTTGTTCGGATTCTAAAGCAATTTCTCTTGTTTTTTGATCTAAATATGCTCTGTATTCTTGATTAGTTGTAGTAAGAGGTAAATTATGTTTTTCAGCTTGCTGTGTAGATATTGGAGAATTTAAATATTCTTGTTCTTCTTGTAAGGTTTGAAGATTTAACTTAGTTTTATCTCTTTCGTATTCTGCTTTATCTATATTTATTTCTGCTAACTCTTCTTCATAGTCAAACATTGTAACAGCTCTTCCTTCTTGAGCCTTAGCTCTTGTTTCTTGTTCCCTGCCTACTTCTTCTTGAAACTTTCTAAATGATCTAATCGATGCAGAATCTGCTTTTTGTACTTCAAATTGAGCTTCGGCAAGTGCTTGTTGAGCAGCAAATCTATTTGCTTGTAATTGCAATTGAGCCATATTGGAAGCTCTATCTTGAGCTGAACCCATTTCTCTTAAAAATACTTCACCGAAACTAATAGCCATTATGAGTTACCTAATCTTTGATTATACATATCTTGATACTCTTTAAACATGTTAAACAAATTTTGATTTTGTCTTCCTTGTATTTCAGCTCCATAACGCTGACCAAGCAAACCTGCTCCAAGATTAGCTATATTGCTAAATATATCTACGTCTGTTTGTCTTCTAAATGTTCTGTCTTGTTGCATTGCTCCAAATTGTTGACCATAAATATTAGCAAGTAATCCTTGATTAGCTCGTTGACTTTGACCGTATGCTCTTAAAGCTGCATCCATAGCTCTAGTTTGACCACTCATTGCTTGTGCACTAGCGGCAGATTGACTACCCCCTGTAGCCTGTGCTAATCTAGATAAATCAGTAAAAGAAGGAGCCGCTTCTCTAGCTATCTCTCTGAACTCTTCTATATCAGGTTCTTGTAACTGAGAAACTAATTGTTGCATACCAGATGGCATAGCAGATGTTTCTGCTCTTGACGCCCTTCTAGTTCCTATAAGACCACCTAATAAACCTATTCCTGCGCCAACCAAGGGGTTGGCTAAAAAAGCACCTACTTTTCCTAAACCACCTAAAGCACCTATTGCTCCACCAACTTTAGCTAAAGATCCTCCGACCTTGCCTATGTTTCCTGTGTTAGGATTACTTGCTGCTTGATATCCTTGACCATATTGATTAGAATGGGGGTAACCGTTATGCATAATGTTTTTCTTTAGTTATAATCAAATATAATATAAGTAGCAAATAAATACTACTTTCTTCTTGCTTTGACTTTTTTCCACAAATCAGCATCAGCTTTTCTAGCACCACCAGAACCACTAGCAAAGGATTTTGCCCTTGCTAAACCCCAAGATGTAGGTGTTTGCCCTGGTCTAGAACCAGATGAAAAGTAAGCTCCTTTTCCTCTTTTAACAACCTGTCTTAATATGCTAACAGGGACATTGTATTGTTTAGAGTAGTTTTTTAAAGTAGTTTCTGCACTACTTTTTCTTTTTGGTGTACTTTTTTTTGCCACTTTTACTCCTTTGTTTTGAAATCTTATCCATCATAGCTTTAGTTAATTTGCCTTTTCTATAAAGACTAGCTGTCTTTTTTATTTCTTCTTCTCTAGACTTTTTATTCTTAGCACCAGCGACATACTTTTTAGGTACACCGCCTTTAGTTTTAGGAACTTTAGCAAATTTTCTAGCCATTAGGACTTCTTTCTTTTTTTACGCTTTTTTAATTTTTTAAAATCAGCACCAGTAATTTTATTTCTAGGGGGAGCTACGCTTGCTAATTTTTTTTGCTTTGGACTATACTTTTTATAAGGCATAATATTACCATTTAGTTTTATGTGACCAATAACGAGCTGATAACTTACTAGGACTAGAATCTTGTGCATTATGTCTTGCATAATAACTCTTACGTCTAGCTTTATCCTTTTTAGATTTAGGGTTTTTACCTGCCCCAGTTACCCCTTGTTGACCAAAACGTATAGTCTTTATTTTATCACCTACTTTTGCTACAACTACGTGTGATTTAGTTGGGTGACTTGGTGTTCTTTTAGGTTTGTTATAACCAGAAACACCTGCCCTTGCTAAACGTGGGTCTTTTTTACTAGCCATCTTAGTACTTTCGCATCATTCCTTTGCTCTTTTTAGAGCCCATTCCTGTTTTCTTTTTCATTGTTTTCATTGGAGACTTTTTCTTTTTCATTCCTGACTTCATTGATTTTTTACTATACTTCATTTTCTACCTCTTCTTTTTTTTCTGTTTCAGTATTAATAAGTGCATTTTTATATCCTTGAATACAATAAGTTACTTCATCAAGTTTTATTTTAAGAGCTCTTTGCTCTATACTTAATTCTTCTATTCTTATTTTTATATGTTCTTTATCCATTGTCTTTTATTATAGTTTGTCAAAATCACGAGAGTAATAACTCATTATGTTTTTTTCTACAATCTTTTGAGTTTTATCTAGGTTGTTTCCACGATAAATAAGTATTTCAGATATTTTTCCTTTATATGGTTCGCTTCCTGTTGCAGAGCCTGCACCAATAACGGTATCTCCAGTTCTTGCTTGATAGCTAAGAAGTCTACCATTATCTGACCCAGCTAAAACACCATTTAAATATATTTCATATTGATTATTTGCTATTGTAGTTGCGTCAGCTTTTATTCTTGCACTTATTACTGTAAGTTTAGTGTTTGGAACAGCCACTCTTAATCTATCTGGAGTAGTACTTGTAGTGTCATTTATAAACGTGTAAGTACCTGAACTAAAATTATCTTGCAATAAACCCCTACCTGCTGATGTAAAGTTTTCAAATATAAATCCATCAGAGCTAGGATCTACAGCCTGAGGCTTTACTACTGTTATAATTAATAAATCTTGACTTGGAGTATAATCTCCTCCAACTAAAAATCCATTAGTAACAAACCCAAAACCTCCGAAGTCTATACTTGGAATAGAGTCTGGTTGATTATCAGTAGTCACCTTGTCAGCAAATACTCCACCACCAGCTTCTATAGCTATTTGTGGTTGAGAAGAATGATTTGTTTGTTGATAGAACTCTGTTTCATCAAACTGATTATACCATCTTGTAACAAATCCATCATAATCTCCACCAACAAAAGAATATAAACTACCATCTGTAATATCAGAAGGCCTGAAATCAGCAGTTTTATTTAAGTCTGTACTTCTTACCTGTACACACAAAGCGTTATTGCCTGTTAAATCTCTTAAAGAAAAACCAAAGTCAGGTCTTTCTTTATTTAAAATGTTTTTAACAGTATGATGCCGAAGTCCTAGTAAGGGCTTTTTCATATTTAACCTAATATATCAGTCACTATAAATTTTGCTGTTCTTTGAGCTGCTTCATTGCCAGCTCCTTTTAAGCGAATTTCAGTTACATCTTTGAATACATCAACTGGAAGAGAATGCTTTCCATCTACTACTAGTACATTAAACTTAGCTCCAAATGTATCGTATATATCAAACCATGTTCCATCTACTTTGGCTTGTAAATCAAATGATGTGTTAGTGTAAGTTCCCTCTAGAACTAAAGAACATATTTCAAAATTTCTTTGCCTGTCTGCTGTTAGTACAGAATCAGAAAATGATGAACCACTTTCAATAGTTACTGTTTTAATTTTTGACATAATGTTTTGTTTTTAATTTTAAATTAATTTATAAAAAAAAGCTTAATAATGAAATAAACTAGTCGGACTGCTGGCTTATTTGTTCTTCTAATTTATTCCATGCATCTATAATATCTTGAGTCCAATATGCGTTAATGGTGTCCTGCACGTGCTGTGGCAGGTCTGTAATATCTTGGTTAGGAACCCTGACCTCTCTGTGATGGCTTTCAGATATAACCGTTCCATTGTCAGTTACTCGTGTCGTTTTTCGTAAGGACACCTGTCCAAGTTCTTTTATATCTATAGACGTATATGATTCTGTTTTTTCTAACATAATTATGCTACATGATAAGTTATTTGAAATACAATAGTGTTTGCACCACTGCTAAAGTCATTTCCTTTTAAGTTACTAAAACCTAGGCTTGAGTTTTGGTAATATAAAAAAGCATTTGTTTCATTGTCTCTAATTTGCATAGTAGTTGGTTTTTCTCCAGAGAATCCACTTGCAAGTCCTATACTTCCTGCAATAGCGCCTGTTCCCGAACTAAGCGGTGTGCTTGCCGTAAATGGCAAACCGCCTAATTCAACGTTAGTGCTTGATGATCCTGGTGTTAATGATGTGGTTTGAAATCTGCCTGAACAGTGTACTATATTACCAATCTTAGTGTATTTACCATAGTTATTAGAGTGAGCCACAATGTTGCTTGCACCTGCGTGAATGGTTGGTGTAAATGTTCCTTCTTCGTAATCATCAAGAGTGTTGGCGGCTGCTGTATCAGTTCCAAATAGAATACCACTACTTGCTCTTATTTCACCGCTTACATCTAGTTTTTTAGAAGGACTATTTGTGCCAACACCCACATTGCCCATAAAATTAACATTTAAAGGTGTAGCACCACCACCATATCCACCTAACCCTAAATATCCTACACCATCTGCTATTATATGGAAATAATCTCCACCTGTAAAATCACCATTAGAACCATCTAAAAATATTGCAGCTCCATTACTATACTCTTGTAGGCTAACAGCACTGTTACCATCAGTAACTTCTAAACTACCTGTAAGCGTACCACCTGTTAATGGTAAGTAACTTGTATTATCAAAGGCATTAGAACCAAGTGTTCTACGTTTTAAAACACCATTACCATCTTGAAACAAAGCGTTAAGATTCTCAGCACTTGTAGTGCCCTGAGCCAATAAGGTTACAACACCTTCGTGACTTATTTTTAATATATCCTCGCCTGAAGGAACTGTGCCATTATCATCAAGATTACGAACAAAGAAATCACCACCACTGACTAGTATTTCTTTATTTTCGTTTGTTGTATCTGTTTCTATTAATTGATACTTAGGTTGAGTATTAGACTGTGCTACTACTGCTTGTACTGTTAATGTACCAGTAAGAGTGCCGCCTCCTAAAGGCAAATATCTACCATCTAGATCGACAGTAACTGTATTACTATCATTTCTAGTAAGAGTAAGAACACCATTATTACTAGTGTTAAATGAAGCTGATGTTACAAAAGTATTACTACCTGTAGTTGTAACAAATCCAGCATCATTATTAAACTGTGATAGTTTAATTTCACTTATAGCTTTTCTACGAGTTTGGTTGCCTGTTTCGCTAGCATCTCTAATAATAAGCTCATCATCTCCGCCCACAACATCAGCAGTCATGTCCGTTAAATTTAAAATACTTATCTGAAGATTAGCTGCACCTGTAGAAGCTCCACCAGACAAGCCTGAACCAGTAGCAGTATTTACTGCGGTAATGTCACCACCTGCTAGTGTTGATTCAATAGTAAGAGTCTGCGTACTTGAAGAATATGTTGTTGTTATGCCTGTTCCTGCAGCTACAGTAAGAGTAGCTCCAGAGTCTATGTCTCCAGAGTTTGATCCGTCACTTATAGTCCAATGATCATAATTATCTTTATTACTAAGAAGAGAATTTACTTCTGTTTCTGTATAATATAAATCGTTATGGTTATGACTAGGTAATGATGTTAAAAAACTACTTAAATCAGGTGGAGTATATGTAAATGCGCCATTAGTGTTGTTATAGGCTAACCCACCACTACCAGAGGCAGGTGCATTACCACCGACACTTAAATCACTTAATGTTATAAAAGATGATACTGCAGCAGGTCTAAAAGTAAATGTAGTACCGCTTAATTGTAGGGAGCCCCCACCATTGGCACTTTGTTGCACGAGACTTAAATCACTTGCCTCTATAAAACTAGAACTAAAAGTAATTTGACTTTCTGCAATAGCGAGTGCTGACTGATGTTGAGTTACATCTGACTCAGTTACCGTGTAATCATCTATAAATCCTGAAGTATTATTATCTAATAGACTTAAATCTATATCGCCTACACTTATTTTTTTTGTTGCTGATGCTTGACCTATAATAAATACATCTGATCCTGAAAGTGTATTTTCTAAGGTTAATGACGTAGCACTAAGTGATAAGTTAACACTACCACTTGTCGCACCCCCAGATAATCCAGATGTACTAGATGTATTTACTTCTGTTATAAAGCCCGTAGGTATAGCGGCTGGAGTAAATATAAACTCACCATTAGTAAAAGCTAATGCGCCGCCACCACTTGCCTGAGCTGGGTTTCCTATAACAATGTGTTGTGTAACATCTGATGAAGAAACTGACGTAAGATAAGTACTAGTATCTACTGAATAAACACCGTTCCCAGTTCTTTTTAAAAATCCATTAGTACTAAAGTCTGCATCTTTTAAGAAAGTAGAATCATCATTAAGAGCGCTAATAGGAACACTACCTAGTGTAATTTTTTTAGTAGTGCTACCCTCAAGTATTGCAATAGAATCTAATGAATCAGTTGTTGTTGCAGCAGTAAGATTACCTAGGGCTAAATTAAGTGTTACATTACCACTAGATTCATTACTGCTTAGACCTGAAGTACTATTAGTAGTTATAGTGTCTATAGCTCCAGACGGAAGAGAACTATTTATTGTTACACTGGTTCCAGTTTTATTTAGCGTTACATTAGTTCCAGCAACAAGAGTTACTGCATCATTAGATGATATATCGGAACTATCAGTTCCAACAGTTAAAGTCCAATGATCGTAATTATCAAAGTTTAATGATGGTAAATTATTTAAGTTATTATAGTTTAAATAATGAGACCCATCTTGCCCGTCTAATTTATCAGCATCTATATCTGTTAAATCTATCACTGGGTCTGTTTGACCCGAAATAGTTAGTGTTAAATCTTTTGTAGAAGCGTCATAACTACCAGCGCTAACAAAACTATTAGTATCTGTATTAGTATCTGTAGAACTAATAGTCATTGTATTGTTAGAAGCACTATAAGTAACATTGGTAGCTCCAGAACCAGCAAATTTAAGTGTAGATCCTGACGTTATTGCTTCTGTATTAGGAGTAGGGGCTACGCTGTCAGATATGGTCCAGGACTGATAGTTATCTTTACCTGACAAAAACCCATCTACTTCTGATTCCGTGTAGTATAAATTATCATGATTATGAGTAGGAAGAGAAGTAAGATAACGACCATCTAAATTAACAGTAACGTTGCTAGAGCCTTGTACATTTAAAGTTAGTACACCTGTTCCTGTAGCCCAGTTAGCTCCATTTAAAAAATAATTAGTATCTGTAAAAGACGCTGTTGCAGAAGCTACAGCTGTAACGTGACCATTAGTATCAAAGGTAAGGTCTTGTATAAAAGAATTACCACTATTGTTCTGGTTAGCAGCATTGCCACCTATAGTAGGATGAGCAGTAAGATACGTTTGCAGATCAGATATTTGACTTTCTGTTATACTTAAAGCCGCTTGGTGAGCTGTTACATCTGATTCTGTTACTGTGTAGTCGTCTATAAAAGGCAAATTATCTAACAAAATCTTTTTTGTAGTACTACCATCTAAAATAGCAATAGAATCCTGTAAATCAGATGTAGTGGCTGTAGCAAGATTATTTATATCTAAAGATAAATCTACATCTCCTGATGTATCACCACCACTAAGACCAGAGTTTGTTTGTGTATTTACAGAAGTAATATCACCAGAGCCAGAACCAGAAGCTGATATTTCAAGAGAAGAGCCAGTAAGAGAAAGATTTATTCCTGTGCCTGCAGTAACTGTTAAAACATCATTACTGCTAATATCTTGACTATTTACACCAACTGTTAGAGTCCAGTAATCATAGTCATTTGATTGAGAAGAATTATTTATTACCCTGACACTTTGAGGTACTGAAGCTAAAGGATTGATAGATAATTTATTTAATTCATCATATATATCTGTAATTACTCTAGATAATTCAGAGTCGGAAACCTTAGGAGCCCGTAACTTTTTTTTGTTTTTACTAGTCGCCATTACAGTTGTTATTTAGGAAACACTCTATCTCTATACAATATACTTATATCATCTATTTCAACATCTAAATGACTAGAAGTTGATTTAGCATTTATTTGTATGTTTTTACCATTAGAAGCAGTAACAGAAGAATCTAATAAACTTATATCTGCAAATGAAGCGCCGTCAATAGAATATTCTACGTCTGCATTAGCAAAGTTATTTCCTGATACAGATACTTTTCTAAACTTTTTTTGTTGACTAATTTGACCCATACTTAATTTTTTAGAAATCCAATTAAATATTTTTAAAGATGAACTTCTATTTAATTCATAAATACCGTTAGAGTATGCAGCTAACACGCTATTGTTTGCTGATGTAGTTATTGATTTTATATCAGGTATAGAATGAAAACCATTAGTAACTCCTTGTATAAACCATGCTTTATTTGGTAAACAATATGACCATATTCTTCTATTTGTTGCATCATAGTTACCAAATATTAATACACTCATTTTATCTGAGTCAAAACTTACTAATGGTTTAAAACTACTGCCATAATTTTTAACACACTCTTTATATCCAAAAGTAGTAAAGCCATCTGCAGAATCTATAAAATCGACAGGTGTAGATATATGCTGTACAGATCTACCATCATACATATGCACACCTGTATTGTTAGCAATAAACAAAGCATATTCTGTACTCTGAAGCGCTTGATTAGAGTTACATCCCAATCCATTAAACTCATCTTCTATGTATAATTGGTCTGGGTTTATACGATACATATTATACTCGTCAAAAGCATACACCCTGCCAGAATGCGATACAATAGCAGTTATAGGGTTGGGCATTACAAGATAATCCCTAGTCCAATCAAACGTATCATAAGAAAACTCTACACTACGAACTATGTAATTAGTCCAGTTTTCGTCTGCTGCATTAGGATTGTATACATTAGCTACAAATAATTGCGAGTTCTGCTGACAAGAAACTTGATAATGAACAGTAGATGATGTTTGAAACTCGCTAAGCCCAGATTCATCTATATACAAATCACCCTCATATCCACCAGCTGTTATATTGTATTGATAACCAATTGTATCTCCAACACTATCAAGTGTATTTTCAGCGGTTATGCTTGAGGTAATGTTAAGTTCTTCCATTAATCGAAAAGAATTAATTTGATTAGTTCCAGAAGCATAATATTCTGAACCAGTAATATTCATGTAAAACTTAATAGAAGTAACACGAGATGATGCTGTTTGAAGTGTATTTGATACTGTATCGTCTGTAAATCCTTGTATAAAAAACTTAAATGTTATTTCTTCCCAACTTTCAAGATTGTTTCCAAATCCAAAATAATAATGACCACCAGGTATTCTTGTTATAGGAGATTCTTTGTATCCATCATATATATAACTAACACCTATACCGTAAAATGTTTCTTCTTCAAAGTTGTCAGCGTTAGAATTATTAGGAACAGAAGCATTTGTGTCATACTTGGCTCCATGCTGTGATGATGTTTTTGTAGGATTGTAAACACCACTCATTGATGTTCCAGCAGAAGCTACAACTCCAGGTCCTACCTCTAGGTAGTATGCAATAGCGTCTGTGCCACCGATTGTTGGGCTACCGCTGGATGGGTATTTATCTGCAGTATCTATATCATCAGGCCATAATATATCAAGTGTATTTGTTATCGTGTTGTTACTAGTAAAAGTAAGCCCTATATAATTATACTCGCTTAGCGTACCAACAGGAACAAGTAAAACACCCTTATCAGGAAGTTCAGAAGTATCTGCCAAAGTTAATGTTCCAACAGTGACTCCTAAATTGTATATGTTTACAGCCGCAGTAAAAGAAACTGTAATTACTTTGGGAGGTGTAAGTGATGCGTCTTCTATTTGATAGCCAGTAGGAGCTGTATCTCCAAATTGTCCTTTATTGATTTTAGTAACTAACTTAGGTACACTAGTACTTGTATTGCCAAGACCAATAAATGCTTGGTTATTAACTGTTTCAATGCTAGCAACATTATTATGACTAATACTAGTTTGCTCGACATATTCCCTAGAGGTTGTATCATAATCAGACACGATCCCTACAGTGTTATCAGAAAAATCTACTCCAATAAGCTCGTTAGTACCGGATCTATCTTTGAGAACCTTCATGACATCAAAGTCATCATAATTAGAAATGTTAGTTCCAGTACTGCCCGTGTCAAAGACAAGTGAATCTTGAGCTATACCACGTATAGTTCCATAAGGAGCTTCGGGCTCGGTATTAATGCAAATAGCAGCAGCATCATCGGGAATATCAGTGCCATCAGCTTGACCATACATCCCTTTTTCAAATTGACGTAATTCTTTAAGCCTTCTAGCCACATTGCCCCCTTTTACAGATCGTATATTTTTACGTTATACTTAGCATCTGTATGATTAATATTAGCAAACTTTCTGCCTTCCCTAACTTGATCTCTCCATAAAGAGTGATGGTAAGTTCTTATTTCTGGACTTAATTTAAACGCCCTTTCACATGCCCTATGAACAAGGCACTCATGAAATCTACTTGGTATTTCAGGTTCCTGCTGATAATCTTCAGCACCTACAGAGTCTGTAGCAAGCTTTCTTGCAAATTTTTCATATATCATATTAAATGATTCGCCAGAATCAAAAGCAACATCATTAGATCCGTTCCAAAAACCCATATACAATTGTATTGGATTATTTGTTTCTACATAATAAAAGCCATTGTCTTGTTTTAAGTAGCTTGTTTCTATTGTATTAACAAGCTCTACACCTGCTTTATCTATACTTCTTATTCTTACAATATCAGTTGGAAAAGAAGAGAGGGTAGGTCTTAAATCTTGATTAGATGTTGTAAATGTTGCTCTTGATCTAAGTATACCTGTTCTATCACAAAACTCTCTTAGAGCATTGTCTAAATATATCTCAGCTATACTTGCGTTTTCAAGTGGTGATTCATCAAGAACCAGCTCTATTAAGTTCTGCGCCGTCATTTGATGCTGTTAAGAGTTGTAGTTTTTGTGCATATAAGTTACCAAAGTATTGTATTTGTGACAACAAATCGCTTTGGTTTGCTTGAAATTCTTGTAGCTTTGCCTGAAACTCAGATACAACAGATTGTAACTCAGAAGAATCTGTTTGTGATTCTGATTGAATTTTGGTTTTTAAACCTTCTAAGTATTGATTTGCTTGACCTATTTTAACTTGAGCTAACTCTACATCTTCTTCGTTTTCTATTAATTGAGCTATAACAGAAAATTGTTTTTGTAAGTCAAGTTGATCTGTAGTATTTGAAACAGACCCTTGAACTAATGTAATATAGTCAGATAAAGATGTTTCTAATGCTGTTGAATAATCAAAGTTAGGAAAATTACCTACACCAGTAACTGTAAGTTCATTTAATCTTTTAGATAATATTTGTTGACAAGCATAAAATATAGATAGCTCATCCGCTCCTTGAGGTAACCCAGCTATACTGTTGTCTGTAGAAGCCACTGTCGGCGCTTCTAAAACATATGCAAATAAATTACTTGAAGATGGATGCCCATATACCTTTCCACCATATACCCAATGAACAGGAAATGTTGCACTAGATTTATAAATAGTTGTGTTACCAGCATTACTTATTCTTTCGCCCATAGATGTACTAACCTGCCTTGATGGCTGGTTATCATTTGTCACATCAAAAACTTTACCCGATATAGTTATACCTGAACTTGCTTGTGCTGTTTTTTCAGTAGTATACTGCATGGCTTTATCTACAGGAAGGACTTGAACAAGATTATTTATAGCTTCTTGTAATGCAGATTCCATAGCAACTGTTTCTGTTACCGTTCCGATATACCCTTCTATTCTTTGTTGTAATGTAGCCATAGTATTTAAAATAGGGGGGCTTTGAGGCCCCCCATATTATTAGGTTAGTTTCAACACGTGATGTGTTTCTTGTAACTGCATACATAGCCCTTCATCAGAGAAGAACTCATCTTTAACACCATCATAACCATTATTAGTTTTGATGTTTGTGCTATAACGCATCTCACGATACTTCTTGAGGCTAATCGCATCTGGATTAATTACAAGAGCATAGTTTTGATAGTTATCACGCAATACTGGAGTTGGATAAATTTCCAATTCACAATGAGGAGTAACAAGAAGGCTCATGTTGTAGCCAAACTGGTTTTTCTCACTGTTGAATATTTGGAATCCAGCAGTGTTATTGTTTGTAAGGAACTTAGCAGATAAGAAAGAAACCCACTTACGAGAAGCAAATAACTGAAATCTACCACGAGATGGTAGGTATTGGCTAATCTTTTCACTGGCAGTCATAATATCTGTAAAGTCAGCTGTTGCTTCAGCAAAGCTATGGATATTCTGCGCAGGATCGGTAGTAGTGCTGCTACCATACTTAAGTATAGTAGAAAGCGCACCCATCGTTTGACGGATTTTATTACCGTTGGAGTTATTCTGAATGCTAGAGAAGTTATCTCCAGCAGCCATGCCAGTACCACCAACACGTACACCAAGAAGCATAGTTCGCTCTTTTTGAATCTTGTGCTCATAAGATTTTTGAGTACGAAGACGAGCTAACTCGTCAGTGTAGCCACGTAAAGCAGCTTCTCGAAGAGTACCAGTAACTTCTACTGGAGTACGCATGATTTGAGTAGAGTTAAACACTACTTCTAATTCGTCAGCAAAAGCATCAGGAGATACTTCGCCTTCACCTATTGCAGTACCAATAACTTCTAAGGTGGTAGCGTCAGCAAAGTCCACACAGTTATTGTTAGCAGCTTGAGGGTTACCTTGAGCAATAAGTACCAAGTCGTTTGTAGAAACGGACTGTACACGAGCAACACCAAGGAAGTTACCATTAGAAGCATATCCTTCTAAAACCATGCCCACTAGGAAAGAACCAGCGGCATCAGTTGGTAAACCTAAGCTAGATGCAGGTGCAATAGTTACAGTTGTTGTAGCTCCAGGAGCTCCAGAGGCACTCCATGTACCACCACCTCCAGTATCAACAGTCATTTGTTGTCGGATAAAACCAGCACGGTGCTCGAACATTTTGAAGTCTGGATCAGTTACTTTTACATAACCTAGGTTAGAAACCATGGTAATAAATGGAGTAACTTCTGTCCACAATTCTTTAGTATAAGAATCAGGCAGATAGAAATCACGACGTTCATCAAATAGTACACCAGCTGATTGCGATAGGTCTTTTACGGCCATTTTGAATCACCTTTGTTTTGTGTATTTGAAGTTTAATTAACGTCTGCCTTTGGCATAATTAAACATTCCTTCAAAAAAAGCCTCTCCATCGGTTTTTTCAGGTTCAGCTTGTTGTTGAATGTTTACATTAGAGCCATTAACAGAAGGAGGCACAACAGCTTGAACTCGTGAGTTTATATTCTGTGCTTGACGCTGAGCAGCAACATTAGCTCCTTTCTGCGCTTTAAACACTTGAATAAGATCAGACATACCATAATTAGGGTTTTGTGCCCAAGAAACAAACTCTTGCGCCGTCTTATTATCCATGCCATGAACATACATGGCTTCTTGGATAGCAGACTGTAACGCTTGTTGTTGTTGTTGGGCCTGAACCATTTGGTGTCTTTCAGCACTTTGTTTCTTTTCGTTATATAAAGAAACTTCATCCTGATACTCAATGAGTTTCATCTGAAAGTCCTCCATTGCTTGCTTATATTTATAAGAGTCACTAGTTGGATCTCCAATAGCGTCTTCTACATTATAAGAAGCAGGTTTTTGTGGTCGCTCAGGTCTAACGGGCTGTGCTTCAGTTACATTATTTGAGGAACCCTTGTCTAAAAGAACATCATATACTTGAGATGCTTTTTCAGGATTTTCAGATAAATACTTTAGTACAGGCTCTTGAGATTTTAAAGAATCTAACTCAGATTTATACTTATCGGCTCTTGATTGCCAAAATTGCATTCTCTGAGGATCATCTTTAGCCTCAAGTGTTTCAACTTGACCACTGTCGATATTTCCACCTTGATCCAATTCTTTTGCAGGAACCTCTTCAGATTTTGCTACAGACTCAGCTTCAGGCAGACTGTCTTGAACACCGTTTCCAATTGTCGATACGCCAGACTCTTCTGCAGATGCATTAAACATCCCCATAAATCCCTGCGTACTTGCAGCATCAGATGGTGATTGAACATTTTCCATAAGAAAAAATTAAATTAATATTTACTATTCCTCAGCTATAATACCGGAACCCTGCATAGGATTTGGTATAGCTGTAAGTTGAGAAATCTCTTGTTTCATTTGCATCTCTTGTATTGCACGAGACGCATCAGCTCTATTCTTGATAGAATCAAGATTAGAAGAAAACTTTTGTACCTCAAGACGTTTTTTAGCATGGATTTCTTCTCTTTCTGCAGTCTGAAGATCTCCACGTAATTTTTTAACTTCTTGTTGTAACATTTGAATTTGTTGTTGTAATTGAGAAATAAATCCAGATCGCTCAAGAACACCCTCGGCATCAACAACCTCACTTCTTTTTAATACCTCTACTTGATCAATAAGACCGTTTCTGTATAGCTCCATGTAATACTCCATTTGAGCATATCTGTTAGAGGGAAGCATAGAGCCAGAAAGAATGATAACATCATACTTACCTTGACTTATGTCGTTGAACTTGCTTATTTCTCTGCCTAAATCATCATATTGAATTTGATTCATGGCAACTTCAGTCATAGCATTATTTGGCTCAACTATGCGTATAATTTTTTCTTCTCTATATACGCTTCTCGCATAGTCAATTAAAACTTTTGCAAGTTGATTAAGACTAGATTCTACATCGTCTTTTTTACTTTTTACTCTTCGTTGACCAAATTCATCTAAAGCTATTGTACCTTTAAATGTTTGGGGTGCCACCGATGCGTCACCCTGCATAATAGCGTAAATACCAAATTGTCGCTCAATCATCTGAACATACATTTGTACTTGACTAAATAATGCATTTGGAAATGACTGAGCACCAAATATAACAGGAGCTCCTATATCAGCATCATATTCAATAACAGTGGAGCCAGACTTATTAAGCTCGGCTTCTATTCTAGATTTATCCTGAGCACCTCTAGGTAATAATATTTTTTGATTAGTAGAAGAAGCTGCGTTTGCGACAATTAAACTATTTAGCTTATTTATCATTTCTTGCAAGCTTCTTACCATAGAAACATCAGAAGTAGGATAAGGGGTCCTATTCCACATATTATTTATCGGTATTATAGGATAGTGCTCTGTTGGCAAATATCCGCTCCATAAATGCTTATCACCAATTGTTATACACTGATATATTCTGTTTACCATTATTTTTCTATGAGCAATGGCCTTGTTTTCTATCAGGTCTTCTATATTCATTACAGTAAACATAACAGGATCAATCTCAACCATTTCTCCTGTTTGTGGATTCATCTGAGGGTCTGGAGTATGCAAGTAATTATTTTCACTTAACATTTCAAGTTGCCCAGTAGAATTTACTGTTGTTAAAAAGTTTTTAACTTCAGAATCTTCAGTCATTATAGTTCCAGCAACATTGATTGCTGGCTTAGCTATATATTCTTTGTACTCCTCATTATTGTATTCATACTCTTCATTAGCATATGGGTCCATAATATGATGAACCTCTACTTGCTCTTTGCTATACCGATCTATTATTCTATAAATACTTACATTAGCATCTTGTATATCTCCAGAAAAAACTTGATTTTGCTGAGGTATTCTTTCTGAATCATTAGTTCTTTCTTCGTCATGAGGTAAGGCTCCTGTAAGATCAAAATCTGGATACATATTTAATATCTGATCCTCTGTCTTATAAGAAAGCAATAAGCAGTGTGCAGCATCTCTCCATAGATAATCCTTAGCGTTAGGATCTGGATAAACATCTCTTGGATCAATGCTTTTAAATTTTACTTCTCCCCTACCACTATTTTCATAGGGATTAACATAAGCATACAAAACACCCCTTCCCATTATAGCATAATCTTGTATAGCTTGTTTTAACTCGGCATTACCATCAGACATATCCCACATATAGGACATAAGACTAGTAAATACAGCAGCCATTTTTCTATCGGAATCTTCTCTTGCTGTCGCAGAAAATCTAGGTTTATTGGCAGTAAGCATTGCTTTTAACTGCTCAGTAGCCCACGTAATAGCGTTTACAACCACAGCGCCTTGACCCCGTTTTTTCAGTAAATCTATTTGGTTCTGAGTCCACTGAACTCCAGCTGCAAACATTTCGTTTTCATCCGCGCCCTCTTTCCACTCTGATTGCGCTGAACTATACTCTCTCCAAAGCTCCTCGTTAAAAAGTTCTGGATGATCTTTGCTGTATCCGTAGGTGCCCGACATTTTTTCTGTATGCATGCTTGAAATTACAAAATTTTTTTATTATTACGCAAGAAGCCAATCGTCACTATTTAACTCTTCTTCCTCTTGATAAAATTCATAGTGCCTTAACTCGTCTGCTATATTCTGTCTTTCTACATAAGAAGGCTCAATTGTAGGGCCATAAGATTTTAGTTGAGCATAATAAAACCCATCAAGAGTGTCATCGTGCGCCGCTCTAGGATATAATACTAATTCATCCCAAAATTCATGCATATTGTTTTTTAGAAATACTTTGTTTCTAGCAAACTTAGGTTGAAGACCCTCAAGTCGATGCGATTTAGATGTTCTAGGATTATGTTTTATTTCTAAACCAGGAATATATTCTTTGTATTCGGAGCGAAGATAATCTCTAATCATGTCCTGATAACCAACACTTTCTATTCGTGTTCTTTCTGGCCTCCATTTTTCAAACATATCTATAATAGAATGTGTAAGCTGCATTGGTTTTACTCTTTTTCTAAAATACTCTAAACAATAAATATTTTTATCAGAGTCAACACCAATAACAAATATAACACTAAAGTCACTTCTAGTGGATAAAGTAGAAGCAGGGTCTACTCCCATAAACACAAATACAGGAACAGATAATGGATTTGGCAGTTTTTCTTCTCCAGTAGCCCCTCTATGAGTTACGTTTAACAACCACCTTCCCCCTGGGGTTTTATCTACTGTTCCATCCCAAAATCTAAGTTGATCAGAAGTAACAAGGCTATCATTGTCCCCCACTACCTGACACATGTACTCTCTGTAAAAAGAAGATGATTTACCAATCTTTTCCATCTCTTCTTTTAATGTCATAAGATCTTTTACGTTCATCATTTGTGGCCATATAGAAACAGGTTTTTGACCTTCTTTTTCTATTAAAGCACTATAATGAAGGGTCTTCCACATTTTAGGCATACCCTTTAACGTAAATACTAAACAAGACTGATGTTGTGGTGTACCTATATTTACTATTCTGCCTCTAGGATGCGTTCTTTTTATCATGGGCACTAGCGCTTGTAAAAACCATCTACGGTTTCTATCTATAGCCAAGTCCGTTTTAGTATTTTCTTCATCTTCTGCATCATCAAGAACTACTAATGTAGGTCTCATAGAGTTTACATTAATACCACGTATCTGCGTACCCATACCTCTACAGACAATAGTAGTGCCATTTTTTAATACTACCATATCTTCTCGCCATATTTTGGCAGAATGCTCACCCCAATAACCAAATATTCGTTTAAAGTTTACGCTATGCTCTAAAGCATTCTTTATAGTAGATAAAAGGTTTATAGAGTGGGGTCTAGACTTAGATACCAATACAACTACTTTAGGTTGTTGCTTTCTTTTGTTAGCATAGTCTTCTACAAACATATGCCATAATACATACATAAAGGCTACAACAGTACTTTTTGCAAAACCTCTCGGCGCTATAATATTTAAAAATTGATACTTTTCTCTTCTAAGATAGGCAGCTATTTCTTTGTGAAAACCAGGAGATTCTACTTCAAATATTTTTGGCCGTATAACTTTTCCAAAAAATAAAATATCTTTTGAAAATTGGTCCATTAGCTTTTCTCTGGCACTCATTAAAAAAAGTTTATTTGCTTAGTATCTATGTCTTTTTTTTCTTCTTTTTCTGGCTTGCTATCTTTATGTAAATAAAAACTACATCCATGAATAAGGACTACTCTAGGTATAGAGTCATACCCTCTTTTCTTTAATTCTTTTCTTGCATTCGATTCCATGCATTGATAATCATTGTCAAAACGAGTATTTGACTTATAGAAGTAATGGCAACTATAACAAGACTTATTATTATCAATAGTCTGCTTTAACCTCTGATTCATACGACTCCTGTTCATCTATTATATATTCAGAATCTTCTATATCATCAGGATTAATATCTTTAGGCAATAACGCCATTAGATCATCATCCTCAGCAGCCCCATTTAAAGATGGTTTATTAGGAACAGTGCCACCATCCATGTGAAGCATTTTAGCAAACGTATCATTTACGTTTTTTGCCACCCCATATTGTCTAGAAGCAAAGGCTTGCTCTAATATACTCTTGTAATTAGATATAACCTCGCCTTCCGTGACTCCATAATCACTAAGTAGTTTCTTTAGTTCTTCTGCTACCATCATTTTAATTTTATGGTTCTTAAGTAATCGTTTAAATGTAAGCTTTGGGTTTTGTTGATCGGGTCTATATATCCTTCCAATTGCCTCAAGGTCGCTTTCTGTAGCCCTTCCCTTTTCAAGCATTACAGAAGCATACAATCCAATGGCCTCTTTAGTTCTTTTCTTGCGTTTTTCTTTGTCTGCCCAGTCTTCTTTTTTGTTTCCATAATAATCTTTAGATCCTTTGTAGTTATTATAGTCAATAATCTTTTTTGTAGGACTAAATTCTCTTGTATATGGAAAATATACTAAATATCTAGTACTTGGCTTCCCTTTCGGGCCGTAGGGGCCCTTAACATCAAGCGTTTTACACCCAAATCCAGCATCATCTATGATCCATTGGTCAGGTTTTCTAGAATCTTGCCAGTAAGTAAAAGAAATGCCTTGTTTGCGCATCTCCTTTACTTCATCTGGGGTATATATATTACAAGAAATATTTTTTTTTCTAAATTTCCTGTTGATTGTATCCAAAACTAAGTCTTTTTAGTAGTTTTCTTAGATTTAGTTGACTTTTTCTTTTTGGATTCTATTTCTTGGTAAGCTTTATACAGTATTTTTGCTGCTTTTAATACTTCTATCTTAATTTTTTCTCCATGATGATTGTTATTGTTAACAAACAAACTTATTTCTTCTTGAGTTTTCTCAATAAAATTAAGAAAAATCTTATTCATTTCATCCATGATATACTATTTAATTAATAATTAGGTGCGGCGCCCCTTGGCAGAGCACCAACGCTATTGAACAAATCTAAATACAATAAGTATTAATAACAAATAGATATAAAAAAGCCATTAGAGGTGTTTAATAACCTCTCAGTCGACAATTATTAGTAATGTTGGTCTAACCTACAACCAATAAGGTGATCATAATTGTTTGGTTTGGGTAGGATTCCCCAATTATGTCATGTTGCGAGGCCTTGATACTATGGATTCTCATCTGCTTAATTCAACTATTACCTGGCAACGTTTTCACTCGTGTCAACTCTACAATTATATACAAAAAAAAAGATACCGTCAAGTCACTAACGGTATCAATGATGAAAATATACAAATAAGTATGAGAGGAATAAACTTAACTAAAAATCTATGGTCTGAATATATACAAAAATACGTGTATATCCAAAAACTGTTATCCAATGTGCTTGCACGATAAACTACAATACCACCAGGCTCGTTATGGTACTATGGGGTCGACTTTTAGTTGAAAAATAGTGCTATAACCCGAGTTTTCGGGTGTTTAATCTTAATCTAAGTAATAATACTATGTCATATTTAAATTCATTTTCAATAAACGTAACCACTAACAGTAACACCCGAAAGTCTTCGATTAACAGTAAGAAGCCAGGGAGTAACTATGACCAACAGATAGATATCGTTAGGAGTAGGTTCTTCGAAGAGAAAGGCTTCGCTCCAATACCAAAGGATACTACATTGGCTAAACTTTTGGAAGACGAGCATGATGTAAAGTCAGGCATGATACAGTGTCTAGCTGATTCAGAGGAAGGGGGACACAAAGCCTTAGATATGCTCAAGAGCCTTAGTCCTTTACACGGATTTACAGGCAAAGCTGAGGTAAAGTTGTCGAGCAATGGTAGACAATATGTAGCTCAGATTCTGATGAAACCACTCGAGGTAGAGTCAGACGAGGACATCATGGCTAGACTATTAGGTTAATCCATGTATAAGAGGGAGTACGTGCTAGATAATAGCATGTATTCCTATCTTAGTTTTAAGAAATGTCAAGTACTAATCGTACTTGTCTTATTTTTTTGACTAAGAGATTTAAAATCAATCCTTTGAACAACAAACATAAAGAGTAAATACAATGACTAAGGAACGTCTAAGACTACACGTAATAAAAAGAAGAATAAGAATACTAGAAAGAGTATACAGAGTTCTATTAAGTGCTTTGATTATTTCAATTCTTTCTATGATGATTTTCTTTGTGAAGCTAGCAATAACAGACCAAGGTGCACATGGTCTAGTTGTAAGTATAATTGCTGGATTATTGACTATGGTTTTTATCAAGTTCATAGTAGATAAACAGCATGAATATGAAATACTAAGTTATTACAAAACACCAATAAATAAATACCACAACATATGAATAGACCAGATGTAAATACTAATAAATACTATGATGAGGAAGCTCCTAGATTGGTAGCTGAAGATATAAACGAACTGTTTATAAGTAACAAGAGAAGCAATGAGGTGGAGAGTATACAATATGTACTAAGAAATTACTATCCCCAATTGTATAACAGTATAATTAAATGATAACAGCAATTGATTCCATAATACAAGTATATAGGTGTGAAAGCCTATATGCTTATTTATAACTATAATATAAATCAATGAGATGGAAAAGCCAACTCTAACAAAACAACAAATAACAGATTACATACTGTATGTTTTTCATGAATCCAATAGCCCTTACGATGAAATTGAGTGGCTTATATATTTTGGAATAAATGGAGAAACACAGAATCTATGTAATCATATTACATCATTAATTAAAACAAAAGGAAAAAATGTCTAGTACTGAAAAATCAAAATATTATCAAGCACTACAAGCACATCATTCAGATGATGGTAAGCTAACAGGTTTAAAAGATAAAGCTGAATCTTTTAGAAGCAGTATAAGAATAAAGTATGAAGAGAATAGACGTTCATATATGGTTGCAAGTAATTCTTTTGAAACAGCTTATATGGAAGGGAACCTTGAGTTACTTCTTGAATTAACTAAAAGAATGGAACAAATAGAACATCAACAAAGAAACCTTAGAACATTAATGGAAGATTCTTTCAATGAAGAACTTCCTAAATAATATATTTTATCGAATATTGATAAAGTATTTTAGATGGATTGTAAATCATTCTTGTATTGAATTGTCTGAACATAAGAACTTTAAATTTGTAAAAGGCATAAGCAATACAGGTGATTTTAATTTGTATGTGCATATTGATAAAAATGGTAAGCCTATCATTGACTCAATACTTCTTCATTGCACTAAGTATGACCAGCATAAAGAGATTCCTATGACTTATATACATAGGTCTTGGAGTCATGTTATGGATGGATCAGTATTATATACTATTAAAAATTTATCGTTTGATGATGCGATGAATAATATGAGAAAACTAAGTATAGAAACAGAAATAATAGAAATAAAAAACGAACAAACATTATGATAGTACACGTAAAAAACAACAATAAAAATCAATCACAAACTGTAGAGGGTGCATTTGAAACTCTTTCTGATGTTATAGAAGAGCTAAGTAAATATCAAAACTATGACGATTTATGTCCTCCTGATTCTAGCTTTGTATTTAGAAGAGGAGACCTAATTGGTAAAACAATCAATTATGATACTCAATTGAAATCATCTATGGTAAACAATGAAGTATTCATCTCAGTAACTTCGAGTAAGATCAGTGCTGGAAATTATTAATGAATACGAGCTCATAGTATTTAATAAGCTATTAAAACAAATTAAAGGGGAGCAAGACAATTTATTTTCTAATAATGAATATAAAACAGAATTGCTCCCTGATAATTTATACGACTTGTGCCTTGAAATTATTCAAAAAGAAAATGACAAGGATAAACCAAAGTTTAATTATACAAGACTATGGTAATACAAAAAGTAAAAGATTTAGCAATAAATATTTTTGAGCAAGAAGGTTGCGAAATAGATCTGTCAATAAATTATAACGAAAACAGAACGGCAGTTCTTACTGTTCTTTATCCTGATTTATATGTAGAAAACACCGAATACAGTGACACTTGTATAGATATTGAAAACTTTGTTTTTAAAATAAATATGTCAATACAACATATAAACGGTGAGATACATTTACAAAGATTCATAGATAAAAGAGCATACAATCTTAGCCCTACTTCAGAGATGGTTGCCGCTCGTTATTTGCATTCTCATGTAAATAATTATTCTTCTAATGAAATATGTTTAGGTGACAAAGAAGTAAATGCATTATGGTTAAAACTATCATGCTATAACTTTATGGGTACATCAGATGATGAAAAAATATCAGACACATTGTTTGATTTCTTTTTCTTATTCAATAAGGTGTTTCACATAGAAGATGAAGATGGTGGGCCTTGGGTAAGAATAAATGACATATATGATGGGAGCGATAATGCTAAAATAATCGAAGACATACCTGAAAATGATTTTCAAGAAGTTGCTGAAGATCATTCTTTAACTTATGAATGGCTTGATGATTATATAGAAGAACATTCTTATGCTCATTACAATTTTTGCCCAGAGACAGTTACATATTTATTAGAATCTTTTGAAGTATCAAGAGATATATTGACAGATAAAAGAAATAACATTATAGATTATATTTACTCAGAATTTATTAATCCTTTAATATCAGTTTATCCTTTTCATAGAAGTCTATCTGAATATGATTCAGATATTAATATTTATAATACTTCTTTACGAAGTGGTTTAATCTCAGAAAAAGAAAAATATTACTCTAAATTTTTATTTTTTTGTTATTACATGTATGATCTTTGGGAAAGCAATAAGGATGGGAGTACATATACTTATGTAAATCTTATTGATGATCTAGAAATAATACATGATGAATACGATAAGGTAGAAATAGATCCTGTGTTAAGTACTGATTTTTGTTATTTCCGTACTAGAAGAACTGATAATGAAATATTTAAACGTGAAGAGCTCGGTGAGCTTTTTAATCATTTAATAACCGATGAAAAATCAGATAATAGTATAGACGATATAGTGTCTTCACTAGAACGTACTTCATTTTATATAAATGGAAGGTTTTATAGTGGAGAAGTACCAGACTTAGATGATCTGGAAACAGATAATTTTTATATAAACGACTACACTGAGAACATATACTTATATGAACAAGAAAACAAAATCAAAGAAACAATCATTAACTGTATTTACTTACAATCAAGAAACAACTCGACCATTAACGAAATACAAAGGTACACCTCAAGTTTTGATTGGGGAGCAAGTACATGAAGTAGACCGATACTTGTGTAATAAATATAGTGAAGTAGAATGGTGTGGCATTTTATTTTATACTGAAGAAGGATATATCGATAATCCTGATGAGTACAAAATACATGTACATGCTATGTATCCAATGCATATCGGAGATCAATCTTCTACTGAAATAGAAAACTATGGAGAAGTAGAACATTACATCCAAGCAAGACCAGAGCTAGACGATATGCGTCAAGGATTTATTCATTCACATAATGATATGGATACATTCTTTTCTGGCACAGATGAAAAACAACTTGTAGAAAGCGCTACTGCATATGATTTATTTTTATCTATCATAACTAATAATAATGGAAATTATGTAGCTAGAGTTAGTTTTCCTGTTGATGCCATTACAACAAAAAAGGGAACTCTTAATGTAGTTGAAGATTCTGTAGGATATCTAGATTGTAAAGTTCAATACATGAGATATTACAATATAGAAGACAAGATACTAGAAAGAGTTAAAGAACTAGATGAAGCATACAAGAAAGAACAATCTAACGCTATGAAACGAATGGGATATACAAAAAACAAAAACAATTATTATACATCATATGATTATAGCAACTCTTGGGTTAGCGATATCGAATCATTTGAACCATCTACATTCTTTGAAGATATAGAACTAAAACAATATCATGAAAGCTTGTTAGGTAGTGATTATGATGTAGATGTAGTTCATGCTATGTACAATGATTACTTAAAAACAAATAATCATTTTGAAATAAGTATAGTAGAAGAAGAAGCTATATCTAGATGTACAAAAGAAATACTTGTTTGCACATTTAATTCTTTTGGAGCCAAGCACGGACATGGTATAAAAGAAGGCGCCGTAAAAAACTATATATCTAGTTTTAAAACTATGTATAGAACAAATAAATTTAATGACAAAATAAAACCAGAAGAACTATTTGATAATGCTAAAAATTTAGTAAATCTATATCAAGAGTATTCTGAAAGGGTTGTTATTGAATCTTTTGTAAATGCATGGAATGTAATACATGATTCATTAGAGCAAGACGAAGCTCTAAGGTCTCAGTTTTATAATTTTATTTACTGTTCGTTATTGATGTATATATCTATAAAATCAGAAATACATTATGATCCATATTGCGGACTACCATATGATGTTATTAAATACTATAAAGGTTTTAATACTGTAGATACTACTTATGAACAAGGAGGTTTCTTATGGTACTAAAAGGCACCAAGGGTAGAGCTAGATTTAGCAAAGCTGAATGGTTTGTTCAAATGCAAAATCTTCATGTGTTAATTATTGGTGCTGGTGGCATTGGCTCATGGTTAGGTCATTTCCTGGCCAGAGCTGGTGCATCACCATATATACAAGATATGGATAATTATGACATAAATAATATTGGTGGACAATTATGCACAATGAATAGTTTACATAAAAACAAAGCAGAGTCTTTGAAAAATGTAGTAGACATTATGCTTGGCCCTGATAATAATACAATGTCATGTATAACATATGAATTTACAGGTGATCAACCTGCATTACCAATAACATTTTCTTGTGTTGATAGCATGAAAGCTAGAAAAGAGATATACAAAAGCTGGCTAGCTCTTGGAGATAAACGTGAAATATTTATTGACGGGAGAATGGGAGCTGAAGCATCTCAAGTTTTTACTGCAACCAAAGAAAAAGATAACTATATGAATAACTGGTTTCCTGACACTGAAGCAAGTATAGCGCCGTGCGCATACAAAGCGACATCTCATATTGGTAGCATGACTGCTAGTTACATGATGAATGTGCTTACTAATTACTTGTCTGATAACAGGGTACCAGATAGCATATGTTACTATGGACAAGATTTAAACATAGAAATAATATAATGAACCTAGAAAACAGAAGTAATTATTCTCTTATTCCATTTAATTTATTAGAGAAAAGTGGCTCAATATGTGATTTAAAATCATTAAATGTATTTCCATACAGATTAAAAGAGTACGTGCCCATTGGGGCACTGTACTTTAACTGGGCAAAAGATACATTTAAAACTCATGATGTAATAAATGGTTCTCTTTATAATGTACATATAAATAAAGAAGGTAAACCTGACCTTATATTTAAATCAAGAACTATAGAAAATAATCAAGAGAACATATTAGCTTCTCATTATTTATCAATAATGTTCTTTCATAAATATAATTATTTCCCATACACATTACATCCTAATCTTAAACCTAATGTAATAAATAGAATGTGGCTTTCAAACAGGAAAGGTACACAGTTATATTGTGTGAAAGATGAAGTAAAAAATACTAATTATAATATAATACTTACTCCAGATTCATACATATATGATAACGATGGAAACTGTATAGGATTTTTGGAGATTCCTTATAAATTATATATATTAATGCTTCATCAGACATATTCTAAGCCATTTTTAGGGGTAACAAAGTATGGAGAGGATGACCCTAATTATGCTGATTTAATATATGATGTATATCATAATCAGACATTAGTAATAAATGAAAGATATGATCCGCATTCAACATATACGGATACATCTAATGTTAATAATATAATAGAACATTTATATTCTGAAAATGAAATACCTAATAAAAATATACCTATTAAAAAAGTAGATAATTTATTTAAATATATTACTGGTGAAGATATAAATATTAAACCTAAAAAAAACAAAATTAACTTATGAGTGATACAAAATACAAAGCTATTGTATTTGATATAGATCATTCACTAACAACATTAGGAGGACCTGAAAGACAAGAAAAAGTCTTCGGGCTTCCTCCTATATCTCATGTTGGTGGACTTGCGTCTATAAACAAAGTACTATCTAAACTTTTAGTAAAAAGAACAATAACAAAAAAACATGAACTACTTGGCGAGTATGCTGTAGATGAGGTTATTGATTTTTCTGATAAACTAAGAGAGGCTGGTGTGAACATGATGATTATCGACACAATTACTATGCTAGGCACACAAGAGCGTACCGAGATTGTAAGAGAAAGAACTGGAGATAATAAAAGTAAATTAGAATCATTAGACCAACAAGGATGGGGTATATATGGTGCTAGAATGGAAAAGTTTATAAATTTTTTATCAAAATGTAACTTTCCTATTATTATTACTGGTCATGTAAATAGAGAGCCAGATGAGTTTGGTAGACCTATTGAATATCCTGATATAAAGGGTAGCACTAAAACTTCAATTGGTAGATACTTTGATGTAATACTTTATTCAAAAGTAAATAAGTCTGGAGATAATACGGCAACATATAGCTGGATTACAAAAGCAGATTCTAGATATTTATTTGCAAAGAATAGAGGTGATTATTTAGAACCAATGATGGATCAAAATCTTTCTATTATTTTATCTAAATATAAAGAAAACGGAATAAACGCCCCGAAGATACTAATACTTGGTGATACAGGTAATGGTAAATCGTGGTCACTACAAACAATAAATAATAAATAATAAATATCTGAGGTATAATATGTTAATTGCAGGAAAATCAAATCCTACAAAATCAAACAATAATAGTATTGCAGAAGGAGTATTTGCAAAGAAAGGTGTAATTACTGGATGCGTACAAAAAACAGGAGAGGTACTTGGGCAAAAGAATTATGTACCTGACGCTTTTGTTGAATTTACAATAAATTCAGACGGATACGATAATAAAGTATTAGTATTTGGTAGTGTAATAAGAGACAAGCAAACTGGAGCTTTTTCAGCTATGGGATCTGCAGGTAAAGTAGATCAAACATTTGCTAGAATAGGTGCATTAAATGGCCTTTCTGATGAACAGCTTGCAATATCACAAAGCCCAGAAGGCAGATTACATTTTACAAATGATGTTATAACAGCGTCAATAGGTAAGCCTGTTTATTTTATTTCTTATGTATACGGCAAAAGAAATAATAGTGACAAACCAGCTTACACTAATTTTAATTATTTAGTCGGCGCTAGTGATGATGTAAATGCAGAAGATGCATACAATGAAATATATACAGCACTATCAGCATCTGATTATGACTTTAGAAAACTACAAGAAGGAAGAGAGTATCTTTCTAAATTTAAAGATAACAATCCTTTACCTAGTCAAGCAACTCCGAATATTTCTTCTAGCAATAATTCTGATGATTTATTATTCTAAGAGTACTCTAAGTTAAGTTAAAGTTAATTGTTTTTGGTTAAACAAATGCTCCCCTTTAGTTGATTCTAGAGGGGAGTTTTAATTTTCAATACAAATAAATATGAGCCAACGTTATATAGAATTCGTAGTGGATTCTACATTTAACAGAGGTCACTTTATACCAGAAGAAAGATTATCCGGATACGTTACTGCAAATATAAATAAGGTAATGTATATGTCGTACTATTCTTATGATAAGAAAATGCTAGACCATGTAAAACAGATGAGTTCTGTTGCTGGTTTTAGAGGCACAAGATATCATCATAAAACAATAGTAGATATAGATGGAGAGTCATCTGATTTAAAAACTGTAACTAATGTAGCGTATGAGATTGTTGAATACCTAACTTTATATCATGAGATAGAAGAAAATAATATACAAGTATGGTTTTCTGGAGGTAAAGGTTATCACATACACATGCCTAATGTGTTTTCATTTGAAGCATCTGATCATTTACAAGAAGATGTTTCAGCTACATTTAAATCATTTTTTATTAGATGGAATAAATTTGTTGATACAGCGCCTACTTCTTCTACTGGATTAATTAGAGCGCCGTATAGCCTCCATAAATCTGGTTTACATAAAGTGCCTATATCTCACGAAAAACTATCTGAGTTAAATAAAATGTCTGATCCTGAGGATGCAATAGCGCAGTTGGCAGGTGATGATTTTATATCTCAAAGAATATTATATCCATTTAATGATAAAGATAATGGTGTATTAGCTGATGAAGTAATTACTGGAGAAATAAAAACTAACTGGCATCAAATGAATGACTATGATAATCCATCATCAGTTGTTACTTGTATGCAAAAATTAGCATTACGAGGCCCTTTGGGGGGCCGTCGTCATAAAGACGCTTTACGATTAATAAGTTCTTGGAGAAGACATGGTATACTTGCTTCACTATCAAGAGTAATGTTATTGAAATGGTTAGATATACCAGATAATACAAAAGAAGCTGCTGAGTTTACTAAATTAGTAGAAAATGTTTACGACAAGCAATACAGTTACGGATGTAAAGATGAAGTTATGTCTGAGTATTGTGACTCTAAATGTATATTCTATAAGAACAAAGACTTTGTATTAGAAGTAAATAACGCTGATACAATGTCACAAAACTTATTGAACTACATAGAAAAAGTAGACTATCAAGGCATAAATATACTAAACCTTTATGGCATTGATGGTACATACAAGTTTGTACCTGGAGAAATAATGGTTGTAACAGGAGATACAGGTGCTGGTAAAAGTGCTTTTGTACAAGATTTATTATGTAGGATAAAACAGAAAACACTGTATTTAAATTTAGAGATGCATGAATCTCTTTTATACAGAAGATTTCTTCAAAACACTATGAATAAATCAAAAGAAGAAATAATAGAAATGGTAAGAGAAGGTCAAATATTAAATGAACATTTAGACTTTATTGATATACTTTCTCAGTCACCAGATATATCTACATTATCTAGATTAGTTTCTCAAAAAGATTATCGTTTTGTGGTTGTTGATACTTCAGATGGAGTACGAGCAGAAAAAGCAGGTAATAATGAGTTTGTTAAACTAGGATTAATAGTAGAAGCATTTAGAGAATTAGCTCAAAACAAAGACATACAAATAATATTAATACATCATTTAAAGAAAAGAGATGTTCCTACTAATCCAATTGATTTAAATGATTTGTCTGGTAACAGAGCTAATGTAACTAAAATGGATCATGTATTTGCACTAGAAGGAGCAGATACGGATAAACGTCTACGTTCACTAAAGAATAGAGATGAAGGACAATTAATTATAAACTTAAAATTTGACTACAATGTTTTTAGATTCCAACGAAGTTGAACAAGGATTGCATGAGACCAAGGTAACTCCTTTATCCAGCCTTAGTGCAGAAGAATTAAACAATTTGTTTAGTAGTGATATACAAAACAATACAATTATTTCGAGCACAGGGCAGGTTGAGGGATATTTGTTTGCTATAAATAAATTAGTAAATGACATTGGTAACTTAAAAGACCTAAAAAAAAATTCTATTGAGTTTTATAACAATAAAATAGAATCAACAGAACGTACTATAGATATATTGAAAGATAGAATAAGTGAATTTATGCTATCATCAGATAATTCTAAGATACCTACGCAAGCTGGTACAGCTTACTTTACTAAAAGAACTAAAGAAGTTTACCCAGATGATAAAACACTTATTGAATTTTCTAAACAGAATAAATTAGAAATGACAGTAAAAATATCTCCTAATAAAAAAGTGATTAAAGATCACATAAAAAATGGAGGATCAGTTCCAGAGGGTTATTCTACCCATGAGGTAACAAGCTTGAGTATAAGAAAATGAGTTTGTTTCTCAAGATAAAAATACCAGGGAATCCTCAATCTCAACCACGCCATAGACATACTGTTCGTGGTAAAGTAGTAAGGACATATGATCCAAAGTCTAATGACAAAAAAGAATTAGCTAAATATATAACAGAAAATTATTCGTTTGAAAAAACAGATAGGCCCTTGTTGGTAGTTATACAAGCTAGTTTTAAAATACCAAGCTCTTATTCTAAGCTTCAAAGAAAACTAATAAATAATAAATATAGACCTAAGAAGCCTGATATAGATAATATAGCTAAGTATTATTTAGACGCAATGAACAATGTTGTTTACTTTGATGATGCTCAAATAATAGGATTAAATATAGTAAAGACATATTCAGAAAAACCAAGTGTAGTAATAAGATTACACTCTATATAAATAATAAGCACTGACCATAATGGTTGGTGCTTTTTTTTTATTATTTTTTTAATTTATATTTATAAAATCAAGTCGGATAATTATGCCATTAAAATACTTTAATCAAACAGATTTTGATTCCTGTAGTCCATCATGTGATATTACTGATGTAAATGGGGATTTATTATCTATGCTAGATTCAGCTAGAGAGATTGCTGGTGTTCCTTTTAAAATTAATTCTGCTTATAGATCTTATACGCATGAGTTAAATCAAGGAAGAGATGGTAAATCTTCTCATGTAAAAGGTCTTGCTGTTGATATATCTGCAACAGACTCTGTTAATAGATTTAAAATATTATTAGCATTAGTTGAGTCTGGATTTAACAGAATAGGTATACATGATGCATTTATACATGTTGACATTGATAAAGATAAATCGCAAAATGTCCTTTGGTTATATTAAATAAAATAAAAGATTATGGACCAAGAATTAAAACAAGTAAAATTTGATATCAATAAATTAGAAGCTATGATTGAGGTACTGGCAAAAGACGTTCAAGAAATAAAGGAGGCTTTAATTGGTAATGAGTTTGGACAAGAGGGACTTGTAAAAAAAGTCACTCAAAATGAACAACAAATAGCTGAACTTGTTAAATTTAAACAAAAAATAATAGCTTGGGCTACTGGTGCAGGACTTGGTTCTAGTGCTTTAGTCAATGCTATTGCGGAGTTCATAAAATGAAAAAAAAATTAGCTAATCTAGGTTTTGTAGATTTACTAACTAAAAAAGCGCCGAAGTTAGGTGCAAAAGCAGCTACCGTGGTAGCTAGTATAGCAACTGGTGGTAGAAGTGACCAAATATTAGAATTATTTAAGAAAGAAGTAGGTCTTTCTACTGAGTTGTCTGATGATGATAAAGAAATTATTTTAAGTCAAATGCAACATGATTTAAATGAGTTTCAGATGGAAATACAAGATGCTCAAAATGCTCGTAATGCTGAGTTTAAAAGACAAAATTCTAAAAATGCTTTTACTCGAAATATGAATACTATATTAGCGGCTTCAATTATTGCAGGAGCTTTTGGTTTAGTTGGTATTCTTATATTTACTGATGATATAGGAGGCAACTCACAAACATTAGTAAACGTAGCATTTGGTGCAATCTTTACAGCTTTTACTACTGTAACAGGTTATTACTTTGGTAAGTCTACTTTAGACAATGATTAAAAAAATTCAACAGGAGTTTCTATTATTTGAGTTATAATAGTTTGCTCTGAATTAGATTTTTTTAATTTAAAATCAACGAACCATCCACCAATGTCAGTAGGATTAAAGTTTTTCTCAACTGCCCATCCTGCTTTGCCTTCTGCAATACCATCTACATAACTACCAGATTGAATGTATTTTACTTTGTCTTTGTAGATTCTTCCATTTGGTGTAACTCGCATTCTAGCTGTTGAAGGATCGTACCATTTTTGATGTGTGTGTCCACGAACTAAAATATTAGCATCTGGGTATTTCATAGCTTCAATCTGAACATCTAACATACCTTTAGAACGTTTGGCATTACCACCAAATCCATGATGATAATGTATTTTACATATTTGAGATGTTCTTTTGTTTCTCATTCTAAAAAATATCCATCCAGAATATCCACCTAATTGAATGTTTACTCCTTGCTCTAAATTTAATGCCCATACTATAGAGCGTAAAATATCATGATTATGAAACTTGTTTATAGTCTTTTCATGATTACCATATGATATAAGGGCTATATTCTTTGCGTAAGGCTTTAAAAAGTTTATAGTATACTCTGCTACCAAATCAAGATAGGTACGGCCATGCTGGATAAACTGAGGGTCTATATCTTCACGTTGTAATCTGCGGTCATTATAAGACCCCATTACATCTAGTAAATCTCCAAATATAAAGATTAATCCATTTGCATCTTTAATCTCATCAAAATGTTTTTTTAATATGTTTCTTTTACAACCTATAGAATCAAGGTGTATATCAGAACAAAATAAAGTTGATACTAACTCAGTAGATCTAGCATTTTGATATTCAAAGAGATGCACATTTTCGCTTAGCTCTTCGATATGAAGTTTCATTTTTTATCGTAGTAATTAATTAACTCATTTATTTCTTCATCAATAAACCTGCTTCTTGCTTCGTATAAACCTAAAGATTTAAGAGTAGAACTATCTTCCATATTATTAACAAGCCTTGTCATAGAATGAAGATGAATACCTGTTAAATACTGAGGTGCCATTGCTGGGGTATCTATAGATCGTATAATATTGCGAGCAAGCATTCCATAGGGTAATAAACTCATAACTCTATAATCAAGAGCGTCTAACATATCTTTATCACTAATCATCGCTATTGCCATTTCAATAGGCACAGTAAGTGGAGTAGTAAGAACTCTTGTAGAAGGTGGGAGAATTGCTTGTAATGGATTAAAAGGATAAGGAAGTGTACCAAAAAAAGCTCTATCTCTTTCTTTTTCATCTCCAAAAAAGTAATCACTAAAATCTAATAAGTAATTCCAAGGAGCAGGAACTATACTTTCAAACATACTTAAAGGCATTAATGTAGCTAAAGCAAACATTAAAGCATCAGCCTGGGCCATTCTTATAAATCGTGCATACTCTTGAGTTCCTTCTTGAAATCCAGAACGCCTTGCTTCTGCTACAATATCCCTTCTAAATCGCACAGAATTCCAACTCCATAATTGAAAACGAGACCATACTCTACCTAGGTTTGTTCGTGCAATAGCGGGTCTATTAGCTGCATTATATAGGAACTGAGTACCCCAAACACCTTTTAATGCTTGTTGTATTAGTATTGGATCATCCCATCTAAAAGCACCTGAGTTTACCATCATACTTTCTCTTGCTTGTATATAATGAGCCCAGAATGATTTTGTTCTTAATCTCATTTCTACCGAACTAAGAAGCCATGCTCCAGACCCAGATACAACATCCATCATATTGTATTTTCTAGCAATATCTAAAACTTCTTTACGATAGTTTGGTTTATCAGACTTAAGAACACCTATGACTTCTTTCATAAATGACTTTCCTTGCGCCGTAAGTTGCTTTGTAGGCCCTACTTCTGATGCAACCATAGATTCTATTGCCCCAAACTCTATCGCTAGTTTACGGGCTTTTTCCGCACTACCAATAGACGGATGTATATTATCTCTTAAATATGTCCATCTACTTGCTTTTAACCAAGGTCGTAATCCTGTGCTAACAGCAGTCATAGCATTACCACCTACATAGTTATTTGTCATAGATGTAGTATTAGTAAGCAATGTTAAAAGCTGATATTTGCCTTCTAACCTTGTAAGCCATTTTAGCTTTTCTTGGAACTCTAAGGTTCCTTCTTCTCCTTTCATTACTTTATCTTCCCAACCAAATCGTTTAACTATACGATTCCATTGTTTTTGTACATACTGATCAGATAAATAATAATAAGGTCTTCTTTTAAAATTTAAATATGGGTCTTGAAAGTATTCTTTTCCAAATGATCCTGGTTTACCAGCAAAATCTTGAATATATAACTCTGCAAATCTAGCCCATGAATTAGTAATATCACCCATGGGTTTTTCTCTTTTAAAGTCACGTAAATACTTTTGAGCTAATACTACACCGAATGTTTTATGATATGCTCTATTTAATCCTTGAACATATTGATCATATGCTTTTTCTGATGTTTCCCATCCGCCAAGTAACCTATCACTTCTTCCAGCAAGATTACCAAACTTTCTTATTGTTACTTCGCCCTTTCTGTTTGCTTGGTAATTTTTAGTAGAAAATAATGCATCTATAAAATCAGAAGATAAACCAAGATCATCTAGTTTGCCTTCACTGTACCATCTTTTAATAGATAGCCCATTTCCGCTATCTACCATTTCTTGACCAAATCTTTTTGTGTACTCTCGAATAGCTTCTTCGCTATGATTTACATGAGGCACATAAGATTCGTAAGGAAGTTTACCTATCATTGGTCGCAAGAAAAAAGTACCATCAGGGTTTCTTCTGTAGACAGGACCGTCAGGGCCCTCTCTTTCAACAACACCCCTATCATTCATTCTTATTTCAAATAATTTTTTATTTCTTACTTCAGGATCTGCAATATCGGCAATAAGGGTGGGTTCTCCATTTACTACTACTCTTGTATTATGTAAGTATTCAAGCTCTCTGGCTAATTCAAACATATTAGATAAACCTATATTAGCAACTCGCTCACTTTCTAATTTAGTGCCTTCAAATTGCTGTATAAGTTTGTCTATTGTATCAGTTACATTCATGCTTCCGTCATCATTTCTTGTAACAAAATTTTCACCAGAAGCAGGTCGTATAAATCCTTCGTCTATAGTTTGATTTCTTTTAGTATAAGCTCTTGATATAATACCATGATTAACAAATCCTTTAGAAATACTACCCATTAAATCTTCACCAGTAACCATTTCTCTTTGACCAGTTTCAGGATGATCTATGTAGTATTTTTTATTCTTTAATTCATTATATATACCTTCTACTTCTTTATACCTAGACTCTATTAATTCTATATTGTATTCTAAATTTTCAATATCTACTGCATCTTCTCCTCTATCTTTAGCAGATTGTAATCTTTTTTTATAATCATTGACAAGCTGCATTTCTTTTATTCTTAACGAAACAAGGTTTAAATTAACCCTATCAGGAAGCACGCTGTCATCATTTAAAAATCTAAATTGACCAGATTGATATTCAGAAAGTAAAGATGTTGTTGCTGAGGCAGCCTCTTCTACACCACCGAGGCCTCTTCTTATCTTTTCATAAAAAGACATAACCTCTCTAACCTCTTTATTCTTATATCCATCTACAGTTAAAACTTGAGCAATTTGTGTATTAGATATTTTAGGATCATATCTTTTAAATAAATCCCCTAATGTATCTGGAAAAAAGAAATCATATAGCCTACTTATATTCTTAGTAGGATCGGTTTGTAGAAGTTTTTCTAAAAATGTTTTCTTTCCTAAGTTGTTCAAGAACCTAGTAAATGTTACTAAGTCATCAACGGTAGACATTTCTAGCTCTTTTTTAATGTAGCCTTCATATATACTATTGAGGTTTTCACCTACAGTTGATGGATGCTTTGTTATATGAGCTTTTATGTCATCTAATAAATCTAAATTTCTTTTTCCCTCTCGTGTATTAGGATCGTAATTTACTTGGCTTTCTGTATCTGTAATTATTTTTTCTATTAAGTCTTTAGAAAAACCTTCTGATATTATCTCATCGGCCACGGCTGATTGCCTGGCCTCGCTTTCATTTATAGGAGGTCTATTAGCACTTATTCTTTTAACATAATCTTGTACAGATTGTATATCACCAAACTGTTCATTGCCTCTAGATCTATGGTCTCTAAAATCTCTTTCAATAAAGTCTAGTATTTCTTTTTTAGTATCTGGATCTATACCTCTTATTAAAGCTTTTTCAAGAAGCATGCTAGACCTTGGGTCTATAATATCACTAGATATTTTATCTTTTGGACTAGCTTGTATAATATCATTATATGCTGTTATCCAATTAGCAACACTTTGATCACTAACATGAGGTAAAGAAAATCCTGTAAGAGAGTTATTTTTATTTTGATATATACGAAGAATCCTGTCAGGAAGTATTCTTAGTGACTCGTTGTACTCACTAATAGATCTAAAATCATCTGATGATAAATAATCGTATGTGTACTTATCATACGAGCTATCATCTAAAGAAACTTGTCTAGCCTCAAAGTAATTGTTAGCTTTCTTGCTTGCTATAATGTATTCATATTTTGCTATCTCATCTATGCTGTATCGCTGCTGAGACAAGCTACCAAGCATGTAAGAATCGTAATAATCTTTCTCTTCTTTGGTCTTTAGTTTAGATTTGTAATTTTCTGTAAACTGTTCTAAACCTTCTATATCCTTAACAGACTTTATACCTAAAGTTTTGTCATTAAGCACCACGCTTTGTATATAACTAGGGTCTGTTTTATCTTTTGCCTCAAATTTATTTTTGTTGTATTTATACCTGTCTACATGTTTTCTTATAGCGTTTAGTTTTTGCTCAGATATACCCTTCGCTATTGCCGCTTCAAAAGTAACTTGATTAGTTTGTAAAGTAGCTACATTTGAAACAGCTCGTTCTACTTCAAAAGCATATTTATACGTTCTATTGTGGTCATCTTCTTTTTTTCCAATAGCAAATATATTTTGACCAGAAGCTCTTAATGTTTGATAATATTCTTTTAAAGAATTATTAGATAAAACAGATGCATAATCTTTACTACTATGTAATCTAGAAAAATCATTTGCTATTCTAAATAAAGTAGATGCATTTACTCTAGCATACCTAAGCAGTTCATTTATGCTACGCCTAGAGTTTTGCCCTGTAGATCCTTTTTCTACTACAGGTTTATAATTATCTTTTATAGCTAAAGAAAGTCTTTTTACAGCATCAGAATAAGCAGTTCCTAAATCTTGTTCTCCATATTGATTGTCAAAGTTTCTTAGGTTTTCATTAAACTCATCAAATTTTACAAGAACTTTTTGTCTTGTTTCTGGGTCAAACTTCTTTCCATCTATAGTTCCGTTAATTAATTTTAAACCCTTAGATGTATTTATTTTATTTAAATTAACAAATCTATCAAACTCACCAGGGCCAAATGTATTTGAATCATATATAATACCATTATCGTCAACAAGGGTGTAACTATCAATTGCTTCAAGACTAATTTTATTAGCAATGTTATTTCTATTATAGGGCAACTCTCCAGTAGCATCTACCGCAGCATTCATGGCCTGCCTTCTAAGAGAAAATAAATTATTGAGAGAACCCTTAAACTTTATATTAAGGGCAACTATATTAACATCATCAAGAAGCTTTGTAGTCTTTTTTTGTGGCGCTATTTCTATAATATTTGATCCTTCAACACCATCATCATACAATCTTTTTGCACCTGTAGCAATAGGTCCTATAGTAGCTGATGGACCAACCATTCTATTACCAAATGTAGTATATAAATGATTGCTTAATACAGACAATGGGTCTAAGGCATCTGATAGTGTTCTTTTTGCAGGAGCTTCAATACCACCCTTCGGATCTGTTACACCGCCTTTACCATCATCATATTCATCTTTTATCTTTAGTATTGCATTTTTAATAGGGGAGCCGTCAGCTCCCTTATCTAAATTTTGAAAGAAGTGTACCTTATCACCGTCATTATCGGCGCCGCCTAAATACTGCATATCAATAGTATTTAAATGCATACCATATCCTCTTCTGCTTGTAAAGCCATTAAAGCTTAATATTCTAGCACCAGAAGGAGAATCTTGTGGAACACGAATTACAGTAAAATCAAATATATCTTTCATTTTATTTTTCTTCGTAGC
>Ga0163109_10000289_pt1 | contig 40782 bp, 18 predicted proteins | sample CRUFie1St13metaG_FD_108704 | JGI IMG/M metagenome (GOLD analysis project Ga0163109, IMG submission 108704) | Marine microbial communities from the Costa Rica Dome - CRUD Field 142mm St13 metaG | ecosystem: Environmental > Aquatic > Marine > Oceanic > Photic zone | place: Costa Rica: the Eastern...
ACACAGAATGCTTTTGTCCTTTCAGGATACGGTTTTCCTTATCGAGCAGGTTCTTTTGTTTCATCAATGATCTATTTAGATCCTCGAGGTTCTCGAGTCTTCTACGAAAGCCTTCGATAGGAAATGTAGCTTTGATGTTATCGTATTTACCGAACTTGATGCGAAGAGATTCGATCTCCTCTTGTGTTGTTTCGATGGAACGTGATAACTTACGCAACTGATTCTTCTTTGTTTCCAGATTCGATTCTGCACGCTGTAAGACGGATGGATCTACGAAGTCGTCGTGATCTTCGTTGGCTTTGTTTCGCAGACCTGACAACCTTTCAGATAACTCGTCTATTTCCATCTTGAGATCGACGTTTTCTTCGGTTAATTGACCGATACGATGTTTCTTCTTGCGTATTTCTGCTACCCAGTCTTTTTCATCCATTCGCTTGAGCATACCTTTGATGCCTTCGCCTTCCACTCGTATCTTCTTGTTGATCTCGTCAAAGACGTCAAGACCCATGAATGTCGATAGAAGCTTCTTTCTGTCGGTACTTCCCTTATTAATAAATGCATTCATGTCACCTTGCGCAGCAAACGATGTCATCATAAACTCTTCGGGTGACCCGATAAGGTCTCGCAACTCTTTTTCGGTATCTCTTCTTTGTTCTCCACTAAGATCGCGTAGGATGCATCCTTCTTCGTCTACTTCAAAAAGATTTAGATAAGTCTGTGCACCATCAGTTCCTTTTCTTCGGGAGGTGTATCGCACAGATTGTCGTTCCAGTCGATACAATTTAGAGTTCACCGAGAAAGTAAGATCTGAGTTTGCCTCTTTCTTGCGATAGTTTACGACATGTGCGTTAGATGTGAGACCTCTATCGTTCGAGTTATAGAGAGAATACATGATTGTACCCGGGATAGACGACTTACCACATCGATTTTGTCCGAATAGACCTACGACACCTGAGAGTTTCCCGAAATCAATCGTGTTATGTGACCCGTATCCAAACGTATTATCGAAGTTCATCTTCTTAAGCGACCATTTTTTGCCGAGAGGGATCGAGTAGTCGAGTTCTTTTATAGTCTTTTCCATAATTTCGAAACACTCGTCCCAGAACTCATCGGTGAAGCCTTCGTCAGAGCCGTATTCAGCAAGGAGATCTTTATGGGTTTGTAAATCACTAAGATCTAACACCTCGAGTTTCTCGATAATCTCTTCTTGTGCCTGTCCTTGATGTTTTGGCACAAGCTTGAATACAACTTCGTGTGCATCGTATTCTCTGCGAAGAACAGTAGATACTTTTCTCTGTGTCTTTGGATCAAGTTGTTCACTCGCTCGTATTCTATAACGAGCACCACGAGGCCAAGTTTCTACACATTTGTTGATGGTAGCGACGATGTTGCCTTGCCAGTCGACAGTCACGAAAGGGTTTTCGTGTGCAACTGGATGGAACTCGACTTTCCAGTCGTCTGGATCGTTAATGTGCCAACACAAGAAGCCTTTACCGGGTGTTTCACCGTAGTTCTGCTGTATCGTAGAACCCGGGTAGTGAATACGACCATCTTTGTCCATCTGTTGGCGTTTATGTATGTCCCCTAACATCGTGAATGTGAACTCACGGAACCTCGACATCTTCGTTTCACCTTCGAGCATGAAGTCACCATCGGTGTGAGAACCCCAAACTGAACCGTGATACAGTGCGATGGAGATCGGTCTTTCGCCTGATGGTCTTAAAGTATCGTATCCTTTCGTATCAAATGGACAGTAAACACACCATTCGACATCCTCGAGGTGAGGATCCGGATACACACCCGTTCCTTTGTATAGGTACAAACGTGGTAAGTTGAGCATGTTTACAATGGGTGAGATCGCATCTTGCCTATCAGCATTGAGTACGAGACCATCGTGATTTCCTAACATAACATGCACAGGGCAAATCTTGTGCATTTCTGTGAACCACCACGCAAGTGAATCGATTAATTCGGGTGAAATACCTTGTGTCTTCGAATGAACTATGTCTCCTGCGATAACGATCGCATCGGGATTGATTTCCCTACATTGTGTGAACATGTCTTCGAATGAGCGTCGGTATTCCTCATGGCGTTGCAAACCACGCCAGTGAACGTCAGCAATGTGTACTATCTTCATAGATCTTCTCCTAGATAGATACATTATACTCACCTATATTTCACTTTACATAATAATCGACTGTCTTTTTAATAACCATCTGACATGTGATCTGCGTAATTCGAAGCACTAGAAATCGTTCTATGATAAACTGTTAATTCTTCATCTCTATAATGCTTGTGAAGATCGTATATATCGGCTTTTTCAAAACCATAATCTTTCATTACTGCATCATCTTGTGGAGATGCATTTTTAATCGAAACTTGTAAACTTCCAGATTTTCTTCTCATCGGACCACCATAGGAATGAAACTGTGCATTGGGCGATAATTGAGGCGCTAATTCAGCTTTGAATTTTTTGAAATTACCATCGACGTCTCTCATGTACATTGTATCTGCACTATAGTGTCTTTCTGTGAATCCTTTTTGATGCACAAAATCCGGATCTTTCTCAAAGAGATCTAGAATGGATTCTCTAATAATTCTTCGTAGTTGTGAAACTTTCATACGCATAAAACTCTCCTGATTTACAAACTCTAATTATACTAAAGATCTTGAATCAGATTCATTAATTTCGTGTTGGACGTGTATTGATACTTTATTTGCATTTTATCATACACATCACATGGATCTAAGTCACCCCAATCTGAATCTCGTGGTGGTGTTACCCAGTAGACTTCTTTGTCAAAAGACATCAAGAGCGATGCGATCTTATCTTGTTTCTTTCTTGCGTCATCGTCTAATGCTAGTACGATCCTCTCGGGATACGTAATCAATTTTCGAAAGAGTTCACTGTTTTCACTGAGTGTACTACCAAGTAAACATGTGGCGTTGAGCAACGAACACTTGATAAGATCTGTCGGTCCTTCTACTATTACGATCTCCTCGGCGCTCCAGTCCAAATCGAGTTCACCCACTACGAACTGTGTCTTTGGTACTTTGGCATTGAGGTATCTCCAGTCAGGATTCGAGTCGCATCTTCTCGCTGTCCAATAGTTTAGTACGCCATTCTCGTCGAAAGAAGGAAGAATCATACGCCTTCTAAGTTCGGGAGAATAACCTACACGGAACCGCCACAGTTCACTATCGGTGATACCACGGGTATGTGCATACCGTCGCACTCTTTTCGCATCAGGATCGTACAGGTTATCCATCACCAAACGAAAACCTCGAGGAAGTTCGCACTTTACGAAATCCTCTTGGTGTTCCTGAAACTTGACTTGACCAAATTGCGATTGGTACGAAGCCGCAAGTGCTGGTTTCACTTTGCGAATAAGACGTGAGACAGATCGCCCTTTAAGATCACACACCCAGCAGTGGTACAAATCGTTATCTAAACGTATACACAGTTTACGCTTGTCGGGTCTGGACTTATCACCGCATTTTGGACACACAACTTTGAACTCTCGTCCACCAGAAGTGACACGGTGATTGGGCCAGACCCGACTTAAGAATTTAATTTTAGATTCGTACATAAAGTAATAGTAATGTACTGTTTTCTATTTTACAATTCACTTATCTCATTGAGTAGAATACGTCTGCAAGCGCTGCTGCAGCTTCTTCACGAGGCCAGTTTCCTGAACCATTGATGTCCATTCCTTCTAAACATTCAGCACAAGCATACCCAGCTTCCGAGTCGTCGCCAGACATGTCAATAACGTCTTTACCACCACCTCGAGAGGAGGGTCGAACAAAGTCTTGGATGTCCATTATGGCCCCGTCGCCAAACGAGTCTCTTGCGTATTGACCCCATGTTTGAGCGCACTGCTCGATGGGTGTTCCTTCTTCACAGTCTTGGCCGTCTTCGCCCATTGCGGGGTTGAATTGCCAAGAGCTTTCTTTGATAAGTCCACGACGTGCACGTCGACGAGCTTCTGCCATTGATCTACGACCATAGATTGCCGAATGTAGCGCAGTGATACACGATCGGAATTCAAAGTTTCCGGAACCATCGATGTCCATAAACTCGATAGCTTCTGCAACAGCTTCACCTACATCGGTCATTCCATCCATCGCCATCATTTCAAGGTCGTCGACAGAAAGGTTCATAGCTTGCAATTCTTCAAGAGCTCCCGGATAATCCGCCTGCATGTCACGAACCATCTGGTCTGCGGCTTGTTGAACTGTTGTTCCTGCAGGGAATGACTGATCTTCAGGACCACCCATTGCATCGTTGATCATGTATCCTTTGCCCATCATCTCAGTGATAAGGTCTTGTCTTTTCAATCGAGAATATTCTTCTCTGATAATTCTCTTTAATTGTCTTTTTGATAAACGCATGCTACGTCTCCTTGAATGTAAATTAACTTCAGTGACTAATTATAGACCTTGTTCGGAAACATACCCGGCTTTTGCGACGACCCACGCATCGGCCATGTCGTAAGCTTCTTTCACAATCACTTCAGTGCCCTTTCTTGGGCCAGACTGTAAGATCTTTGTAGGCCACTTTGCAGCGAGATGAGCGGTAACCCATTCGAATACTTGTTCTTTCACGTCCTTACCGGCTTTCTTTTTGGACTGTGTCTTTATTGACAAAGACTTTCTTGCTCGTGCAACGTTCAACATTTCGGGTTGGACACCAAAAATGTCATAACTGAGATACTGACAGATCCCATTCCAAGCCGCTAATCTCGTAATAGTCTGTGCACTTGACGTCCCTCTGGACATCTTCTGTGCGTAGTCCTCGATATACACAGACTGAATTTTATACTTTTTCTTAATTTCTAGAAGCTCCGTTCTTAACGTATCTCCTTTCGTACATAACTCTTTTTGTTTGTCTAATTTCAAATAATAATTTTGAACAATCGCACCGTTCGTATCTAGAATACAAATACCCACTGTTCTTGTAGAAGCATCTAATCCAATAATCACTAAAAATCCAATTTAATTCTGAACAAGAAAGAATCTTCTTCTCGTTTCTGTATAGGTTGAGCCAATTTGACCTTCCCTACTACATTAAGGTTTTCGTCATGTAAGTAAACTGTAGAAATATAAGTTACATTCCCGTCAGTCTCGTTTGAATTAGCTGTTGCTTTGAGTTTTTCGTAATTAACGTTCTTAGACTCGTTACCTAATCCTACAGGGCATCCTACGTCGAATTGTAGAACATGCATGTTTTTGTCACCTCTGAAACTTATTTCTATTTCTTCCAAGGTGATCTCTGACAAGAGATGCGAAAAAATACATAAGTAACCAAATTCGTAAGAAACGTGACCTACTTTTGCATGAGTCTTTTCTCCATCTTTGTTCGCAATGAATAACATTCCTTGAAGATCTACAATCTCTATTCTTTTTCCACTAGCTAACGTCGTCTTGATCGATATCGATTCTTCTAAGATTTTGTTTCCATAGAAAACCACCGGTATAGAAATTACGGGAGAGAAAGGATTCAGAACATCTTGCTTGTAAATAAGACCTTGCTGTAAGAGTTCATTCGCATCGTTCATGTCGACATTGTCTGTACGAATCATGGGTTCTTGAGTCCAAGTGTCAAATGACTGATCACTCGTGAACTCATCGCCTTCAACGTTGTAATTGTTGGTTCTAGAACCTAACGTCCACAATTCATCAGCGAACATGTTATTTGCTTGGTCGACATCTTGGAAATTAATGTTATCTATCTTCGAATAATCTATTCCTTGTGCGTTATTTTGCCAAAAACTATTTGAATCTGCTGACACAATCGTAGATGCAAAACTATTTAGAGGAATCGTTGCTGGCGTCAACAAAGAGTTCCAACAACGTAGCCAATCGATAGATTTCCAATTTCTCATGAAATATAGAATTTTTTCATCTTCGATTTCTACGTCAGTCCCAGTTGATATAAAATTAGGATACACGCCTACATCGTTCAAGCTCATGATTGGAATATCCATCACAACAGGGATTTCTTGATTGATGTATTCTTTCACATGACTGGTGACATGTACGAAAGGAACGCCAGCTATGAAACCCCAATTTTGACAGTAAGGTGTCTTTTGAAGCCGGTAGGTTGCGTGGAATTGTGAAAATACAGAAGCTCCAGCACCACCATAGTACTCATCCATCATCTCGACACCAGGGGCAAAAGATTGATCATTGTTAGGATTCACGTCTGGCAACATCACTGGTCGAATAACATAGTTCTGATGATCCCAATCAAAAAAGAATGGAATAAGAAATTTTAATTGAGTCGTATCCGACGCTCTAGATGTCCAGTTTTCTCCTATTTCTTTCTCAGTTCTAGGATAATTGAAACATCTTAATTCTGTGAGTTCACTTTTTAATTGATAGTCAACGTCACATGCAGATAACATTCCGTTCTCGGCGACAGATGGAGCAGCAACAGCCCCACCTCCTAAAGTCCACGTAATGCCTGACTGCAGTCCAGAATACGTTGTCCATACTTGACCTTGCCCATTTCCGTTGCCTTCCGGCCAAGCGCCTACATAAAGCGCTTTGTCCGTCGTAGTGGATCCACTGATGTCTATCAGGCCAGTTCTAGCAACCGAGTTGACAGTTCCTTCAATACCATCAAACTCATCGATCACAACGTTATTAAGGTAAACAGTGAATTGACCATTGTTGAAGTTACGGCCCCAACGAAAAGATACATGATACCACTCTTCTACATCTAGAAGAGCATCTGAAATGTACACGTGTGAAGTCCCACCATTCTCGAAATGTGTGTCGGTTGGATCGAACGCGCCATCATCAGCTGCCTCGTTGGTTCTAAAAGAAATTTTATACTTCTGATACACACCATTCGACAGACTCGTAGTATCCGGTATTAACATGACAGCGTAATTGTTGTGGAGCTGTACTACGCAACCTGGGCTTAATTGTAATTCACTCGGCTTGATCCAAAACTCCAAATTAAAGGCGACTCCAGCGACAGAATAATCAATTTTATATTGATCATTTCTGTTTGGATAAATCAAACAAGGAGTTCTAGTCTTTCCAGTTTCATCTTCCCACGTAGAGAGCGATAGCGAATGTGAATTTTCTGTCCACCATCCTTCTCCATAAAGACCCAGTCCTTCTGTTGTTCTATACAATTGACGTTGTTTTGAAGAACCCTTTGAAAAGTATTCATGATCTGCTCTTTCAAATGACAAAAACTTTTGAGTTTTGTTTCTTGGATGCATTGAGAGATCTGAATACCCGTTAATCACGTAATTTGTGATCACGTTTGTTCCCCACTTCTCTAATTCTGGTGGCCAAGCATTCACTTCTGATTTCGAAGTGATCGTTGTGGTTTGAACAGGGAACCCATTCACTATTTCATAGTTCCAGCCGGTGAATTGAAAATAAGAAGGTGTTCCTCCCGTCAATGACGAGTTTCCTAACGAATAATTCGGTGTTCCTAAGTTCGCTTCAAAAGCGGCTCGAGCTCGATACGCGTGATCATAGGTTTCTGGATCTGCTCCATCCAATAACAAGGCCAACGGAACTTCGTAATTCAACGCACTGGTGTCTCTATCGGACTCTGGAAGCTTAGTGAAAAGTACACCATCGCTTGACCAATTCAGATTTGAAGTGAATGAAAAGGTTTTTGCAACGGTACCGTCAGGATTCAGTCTGTTGACCTGATCACCCGCGCTGATAGACGATGGATCCGATTGGATGTAAGTATTTAATCCGGTCGGAGTGAAAACTTCCCCTTCAGTGATCGACAAAGTCGCAAATGCACCCGCAGCTAATCCTGGAGCTAACGTGAAATCAGATTGGCTGTATTCATAAGCGACCGCATCTAAAAGATTCGTATCAAACTTATTAAAATTGCCGTTGTAAATTTCTATTCGTCTTGCTTCGAGAGAATCGTTAGAAAACGGTCTGATAATTAATTCTTCGTTCGGTGCATCTGTATCTGGGTCATAATCCTCTGCAGTACCGTCTACTACGGGCCACAAGTTTAATCTTTCGTCGATATTGTCTTTTTGTGTTTCGGATCTATTGGGAAACACGTAGATAGATCCAGAAACACCCCAAGAACCGCTCACATACGTTCTTTTTGGGTGTAACTGGACTTTATTTAGAAGCTTGTTCTTGTCTTCGACCTTCTGTATGGCCATAGTTTCCTCCTAGAAGTCTAGGCGTACTCGTATGGTCAGCTCAGACTGATTATTCTTTTCAATTGGTCTATTCAATTTAGCGATTGCAACGATTTTATCTTCATCATCGTACAACAACACTGTTGTAATGTAGGTATACGGTTGGTTCGTTGTTCCCGTGCCGGTGAGAAGCCAATTACCGTCAGCACCAGTCCAAGTAGAGTTCAAACTTCCGTTGAATTGAGACGCAGTGGCACGACAAAAGAAAATAGATGAATTAATTTTTGTCACATTTTGGAAAGCTGCAGCAGTAAGCGATCCTGACGAAAATCTAGTGAAACCAATGTGATCTACGATGTCATCTATAGACGCACTAACCAACAGGTCCGGATAGAATCGTGCTCGTGGATTCAGCTGTGGTCCACCTTGGCCTTCTTGTGTTGTTCCACCCGAACCCTGATAATCGGCGTGTGCATAACCAACATAAACTTGGCCAGCAACAGCATCGCCTGTGACAGTAGAACCCCAGTCTGTTGTTGTTTTTCCTGCATTAGTAGAATCATGACTTGAGATCATTCCAGCGATGATACCATTGACTTGATCTCGAGGTGAAAACAACGGCCATATTTTATCGGCACTTCCTGCGATTAATTGACCTTCTCCACCGTCTCCTGTTCCGTCGTCCGATGAATAGTAGTATCCTGTTGACATTTGCCCAGATCTAGGAGATGTCGTTGGTTCTGTTAAGGTGTTACCCCAAGTAGAACCGTCTGCTTGCGTGGAACCACCAAGATTCAGAACTGCAATACCTGCTTCGTAGAATATAATACCGACGTATTCGTTAATGTTTCCAGCATGTCTCAAGAACGCCCATTGGCCACCTGTCTGTGTGCTGTTTTCCACTTGTGAAGCTCCTATGTCAGCAATTATTTTCACGCCAGTCTCGGAAGATTCAACACCTGTCCCGAATATATTCGCTTGAGCTTGATTCGAATTATCAATGTGAGATTCAGGTACAGCAGAAGCACCGAGATCAGCGCCACCTTCGGGAGTGTAGTTCCACTGCCAATTACCAGAATTTAGATCTTGTGCACCACTTTGATACCACTTTGGAGCATTCTCGTAAACTCTCATTGCAAATGTTTCTTTTCGTATACGATCTCTTGCGAATAATCTTTTTACGTTTACAAAAAGACAAGCATCTAAGATCTTTTGTTCTGTTTTGATGGTAGCAGGATCAGTAGGAACACCGTCTGCAAGATCCACTGTACATTTGTTTCCGGCTGGATCGATTAAGAATGGTAAATCTGCATTTCCTAGCAAAAGTTTCGCGTATTGACGATAAATATTTACTTTCTCTCTCATCATCATCGTTGTCTTCGCATCGAAGATGAGCTGTTCATTGGATGTTTTCTGATAACCAGTCTCGGAATTAATAGTTACCAAGTTTTGTCTAGGGGTTGCGTTCAAATCGTCATGAAACAATCCAACGGTCATGTCCATCACAGCGTTTGCTGTTTGGAGAGTATGATCTTGGTCGTAAACGGTTTGATACAAAGATGAAGTAACACCGGGTCCAGCTCCGCCAGTGACGAATGTTTGGTATTTCCTTCTCGTTGCGCTTCCACTAATATCTTCTTGGATCACGTCAATGACTTGGTTCAGGTTGGAAGCAATGTTATCTTGTCTTTTATCTGATGTGAAAAATTTCTTTGATGGCATTTAATGCTCCTTATTATTTCGAAATGGATTTTGTGGCCACCGAAGAAGAAACTCCTCCGCGTTCCAAAAGTTCGAATGCAGCGTTCTTTGTCCCGGATGAGAAAACAGAATCATCCATCGTGATTAACAACGTTCCAACGCCATCTTCATTCGTAGATACGGGATTATTCAATGTCGCTCTTTTAAGCAAACCATCTGGATCTCCAACTAAGTAATCATTCGATTTTCCGTTCGTTGGTTCCCAAGCTGCATGCGTGTACACGATGTCGACAAATACCTCTGTGTTAGGATCGAAGTTTTTGAATTGGAAATTATATTGATACGTTTTGTTCGTTGTCCCATTCTCTTGAGGCGTAGGATTTGTCAACACAATGGTCTCTACGTTCGCTGCAGCCGAGTCTGTCAGCAAAGAGTGTCTCGAAGGATGAGTCCCATTGGTGTTCGCTTCGTAAATCGGTGTGTTCTTTTCAATTTTTTCACGACCTACGACTTCACCGTACTTTTTAAGAAGCGTGTAATCGACTTCTGTGTCGGCAAAAGCGTATTTAATGATCGATAGGCCACTTGCGCTGGCTAATTTCTTTCTTCCTTCATCGGTCAAAACTGCATCGACGATGATGTTGTTTGTGGTATGATCTAAAAATCCCATAAGTGAATCTCCTTGTCTACTGTTCTTAATTATAACGTGGTATACAATTTTAGATAATTTTGTTTGGTAATTATGTTTGAGACGAATTTCCATCGACTGATGAAATAACCTGATCTTCTTCGGTCTCGAGATCGATCAGATGTATAGTCATTCCTTCCCCACTGGTTGGATACGTAGTTGATAGATCAGGTGTTTGATACACATCCATGTATTTGTAACCACTCGACTTCATCGAACTTAAAATGAATTTGGATGCCATCAGCGCATTTGGATAAGCAAGAGAAGCGCCTTTTGGAGAAACCAATTTTGTACTAACTTCGCCTGTGACATTGTTTCTTCGAATAAAGAATTGCTCTGAATAATTTGAAATGTTTCCGTGAGTATCGTAGGAACAGAAAGTGATAAAATAGTCTTGATTTGATCTAATTTCTAGCAGATGTTCTTGATTCTTTCCATCACTAATAATCACGATTTGGTCGTTTGGTATCGATGCACCGATAATAGAATTTGGAACCCCTGTTGGTTTTAATTCGGATAGCTCACTATCAATTTCGCCACTAGCATTGTATCTTGTGAATTGCTTCATGTTGATGTGGAATTGGTTCACCAATTGATACGGATCCTGTAAAGAACTTCGTAAAAACAACAGATAACCGCTGATGTCGTCAACTTCGTAAGGCTCAGCATCTGGATTGATTTCGTCTGGTTCAAATTTTCTCATTTTCTCTGTAAGCCTTAATTCTTTTGTCCAGTTTACCTTAATAGTATCGTCACCAACGTATTCAAATCCAAAATTAGACGGAGTCGGAGGAGGAACGTTCTCCACACACTTAAGCTCCATGTTGACAGACTGCGTGCCAAGAAGGATGAATGTCTTTTCGTCACCTGTAATGGGTTTTCTATAGATTGCCCAAGCATCTCTAATTTCGTATCGGTACGTTTGCCCGTAAAGAACATAAGGGTCTTTGAAAACATGATAATCATCGACACCATCGATTATACCTACATCATTCGAGGCTCCGGGATAGATTTCATGAGTTTCTTTTGCACCATCTGCGAAAAGAAGAAAAGAAGAATCGAATCTGTAATTCTCACCATCTTTGATGTATTTGATAGCGTGCCATCCTATGTGCACAAAATGCAACTTTCCATCTTCAAAGTCAGATGAGATTCCCGTGATGGGAATACCTCCAGCTGCGTCTTGACCGAGCATCTGGTACATGTTTGATAATTTTCTTTGATTTCTATTTTCATACGTTTGTCTCGAAATTAATTCAGAGAGAAGCACAGTTCTCTTCGTAAGATTCCAAACAGCAGGCGATTCCTTCGATCTTCTAAAAATTTTATCTGCGTATGGTGAAGAAATGTATGCATCACCTGAAGTACTTACTGGGCTCACATCTGTCGTTGTTATCGGGAGATTTGTATTTGGATCTAAAATGTCAATCCCGTTGATTGACGAATCACCTCGTAAAGCTTTTTCGTATTGATTCATGTCTCCAGAAAGATACTCCGAGTTTTTCATGTTCATTTTAAGATAATCCAAAATCGATTTGATTGCCACACTGGAGTTGTTAGAAGAATCGATGCTTTCGAGAGTTTTTCTTTGGAATGTTATTTCATTTTGAAGATTGTCCGGAGAAATCCTTACAAACCCTTGTATGAAATCTTGAGTAAAGAATACGTTACCTGTTATGTCGGGATCTGTAGATGTTTGGGACAGAACAATGAAATCATCATCGATTCCGTCGGCATCTGTGTCTGTCGAGATCCCATTTTTAAGAGCTGTGATAAAATCCGAGGAGGTCGTGCTCTGAGGAGCATCATTTTTAATTTTTAGCAACACGTACCGATCTGGAAAATCATCTTTGTTTTTATTTCGATACACTAGCTTTTCATCGTCAACAATCTCGATTGCTTCTGTTGGATGAAAATTATGATACACAAAATTAGAAATAATTTTATTCATCCGAGTGGGAAGCTCCACTATGTTCAACGCACTCGTAATTCCGTAAGTACTCATGTTTTATTCTCCTACACCAAATCGGCCGTGATTGTTCTCGGATAGACTTGACCACTGTTTGTGAATATCTTAAACTTAATATTTCCTTGAAACACATCGATAGTGTCGTTATCATCTATGATTTGATCCCCAGTTGTGTCGTATCCAACGCCTTCTTGCTGAACTGGAACTTTGACGAGAACTGGAATAACAGTTCTGAAGTCTCGAGGTTTAATTACGTCCATGTAAAAATTCTTTGGAAACAACCAAGGAGAAACATTGTAAATAGATTCCACGTCATTGATCGCTCTATCGTTCTCAAAATCGGACTCTGACCAAGGAAATATTTTAGTTTCATTCTTCTGTAAAAATTCAGAATAGATTTGGTCATAATCATCTACGAACACTGATTCGTCCATTCGTAAACCTTTGATGAAGTGTATCCAAGCCAATCCAGCATTTTTGTTTTGAAGAGAATCGATGTTTAATTTGTCAGATGTTCCGTCTTGGTCGACGAAATACACTTGTCCACCAGATACTGCCAATACGCACCTACGTTGTTTTCCTATGGAGCTAGGATCGTTCATGTCACCTTCGGGCAACAAGTTATATATTCCATAGTCAGTCATGTCTTGTGTGACCACGCTTCCAGCGCCATTAAGTCCCCACCAGCCATCTGTTTCGAAATCAACGTCTATGTAATAAGACTCCCCATCCATCAATGTTGCTTGCACAAAGTCCTCTGAAAGACCGATCAAAGCGATAAAGAATTTTCCAGAGAGCTCTTCAAACTTTTCTAAAGCCGTAAGAATATTTGATTCTGACTGTAAATTCTTCCAGAACTCCGAGATACCATTCGCATCAGCTCGGTATGTCGATAAATTAGAAGTTACTAACGGAAGGATTTTAGAGCTTTTCGAGATGTCATCAACTGTGATAAGACCTTCTTCATAAGGTGCTCTGATGTCTTCTTCTATTTCAATCTGACTTACGTATGTATTGAATTGTCTTATTGGGCTCTCGATGTTATCGAACAAATGAGTGAACTGGACAAACGATCCCCACGTAGATATCCATTGAGCTCTTCCATACAGATGAGACGACTTGAGAGGGGTTTCGATATATTCATCAACCAACATTGGGTTTTTAATTTGTGCTGAAGTGAAAACTAAGGGGTCTTGAATTAACGATGGGGTCGGACGATTCAAGTATTGATCAGCTGGTCCGATTGCATTGTCAAAATTAACGTTTGAGCTGTCTCTAATTAACTCTTGTGGATAACACGACATCCAGTCTATTTCCAACCTCTCATTTGACACTGTTATGTTATTCTTGGTCGAAACCATCGATTTCATTTTGAGGTAATAACCCATCATTTCTTTTGTAGCGGTGGCCAGATTACTTTCACCCTTTGTAAATGTCGATGGATCTCCAAGTGTGTCTTGCATCCTCCACGCTTTTTCTCTTCTGTTGTTTGGAACACCTGAAAACTCTGACGAATTCATACCGAGCGCTGCCGGCCAAGTGTTGTTGTCGCTTAGACCTTGTGGAAACACGCTCAGACCTCCACCATGATTCCATCGAAGTGTTCCTTTTGTAGGATTCTTCTCCGACTCTGTACTTGTCGTAGCTGATAACGCAGTGAGCGTGTTGAATAGGCAATCAAGCCACAAGCCGATGTGTTCCTCGATGATAAGTGGACTATCAAGATCGCTTAACTCTAGAGATTCACCTAACATCGAGTTTATTTTGTCCACTAAAATTTCCCTAGATCTAACATACAATCTTTTCATTATTCCTTCGATAGATCCGAAAATAGTGAAAGCCCCACCTCCTTTCATTTGATAAAATTCAATTTGATCTTCAAGAGTCCAACCTATGTCTGTTGGGCTGGTTTCTGCTCGAGAAGTACGTACTCGCTCTTCTCCTATTTCCAAACGTGATGAATGACTATTGGAACCTTTGGACATTATTTTCCACTCGAGAGGTAGAATGTGACCCTCCACTTCGATCGACCGATTTCTATCTAAGTTGAACATCGAGAGAGCATCCGCGATTTGGTTATTAGAAGATGTTACGGCGCCGTACCCTGAAAAGGTTGCAACCACTTGGAACCTGTCGTCCTCCCGTTGGTTTTGGTTTGCATTGTATTGTATTGGTCTCGAGATTGTGTCGGTGACATCCCATAGAGCAGGTCCATTGAGATTAGATTGTACGTTATGGCCGATCTGCCATAACGAGTTTTCATCCATCTGTTCGCCTAATTTATCTCCATCGAGCCACGACCTACTCGAATCCAATAGATTAATGTCAGTGTAGCCTTTGATAAGATCTGTCAGAAAGTTCAATTCGTTTTGGTTACGGTAACGAAGGTCTATTCCGATGATTCCCGTAAGATAACCTCCTGGGATGACTTTTACGCCCCCGTCGTATCTTAAATATGTTTCAAAATCTTCGACAGCTATTCCGGAGATCACTTCATTGTTAGTATACTGTTTTTTGAACCACGGGCCAAAGTGTTGTCGATTAGAACAATCGGAAACGTCAGTTACGTATCTATATTTTGAAGTGTTAATGTTTAACCAATTTTGTCTTCCGTCTGAAAGTGTTTTGTTGGCTGCTTCTAAGTCGCTGGAATCACCGATCGTTTCCACTCGCTGGATAACTCTTTCTTCTCTTTCTGGCTGATTCGTAACAGAGAACATATTCAAGAGGCCATTGACTGGAGAACAGTACAGATTTTGCTCAGGTATACCCATCTTTTTGTTTGCATTTAATTTTCTATTCTCATATTCGCAGATCCAATTCAAACCAAGCAAGCTTTGTGCATCCATCCTTCTCGAAAGATTTTGGGATCCTTCACCCATCTCCATCTTATACATATTTACAGATCCCCAATATCCATTTCCAGTATCTGTTCCGCCTTCTCCATCATAGAACTCGTATGGAATTGGGTTATTAACTTGTATTTGGGTAGTTCCTATCGATCTCACAACATCACCAAGAGAAATTAAGTTTGTGTTTGACCGAGCTTCTATGTCTCCAGTGTTCAGAACTTCTTTGATCAGCCAATCCTTAACTTCCATTTCTGTCCACCATTCGTCCTTACCAAGACCTCCTCCCTTTAGTTCGGAAGGTCTTAGAGAATTTAGAAGACCATACAGTGCGTAGTACTTTAGAAATCGAGTGTTTCTTACGTCAGCTGACGAGGTTTCTCGAAGATCAACTCCTTGTAGCATGCTATTCGGAAAAGCCTTCAAAACAGTGTCACCACCGAGAACAGAACTAGAGAAAGATAGGTCCAGCCAAGAAGATCCTGCCTCGTCCCTTCCGATGTATTCTGACACATCTAAGTCATCATCGACTAATTCATTGAGAGCCCGAATGATACTGTCCGTAACGAGTAACCCAGCTCCGCCTGCGATTTCTGTTTTGAAAAGCCTCTGCAATGGTGTCATGATCGTGTCAAAGTTATTCAACCAAGCAGCACTTAATTGAGGCGATTCTTCACCTTTGATGAGGGCATCTATTTCTGAAGCATACCACTCACCTAATATTTCTTCGTTGATATCGCCAAACTGATTATTGGTCAGTGCACTTTTGTATTGCACAATTTTATTTGTGTTCGGAAGATAACTTTGAAGAATTTGTCGATAGAATAAGTCCTCTTTGAACTCACCTATTGGATGGGGCCCACCTGGATTGAGAAAGTCACGTTGGGTTACTTCCCATTTAGCTGCTAACCCAAAAGCCTCAGACGCAAAAGGCGGCACATTATTTTCTCGATCATTGTATGCATAGTATCCAGTAGCCCCAGCCCCGTCCATAAACGCAAAGTCGGTGGAATTATTCGACAAGCCGAGACACCTGACTGTGTCTTTCGAGGAGTTTTGGAACTCAGACCAGCTGTAATTACTGCTTTTTTGATCTGTGTAAACTAATCCAGTTGAGCCAGACTTTAACCAATCGTCATCTGCGATAGTTCCCCTAGCAGCATTGAGAAGTCTTCCAAGATTGTTGGCTCTTCCGTTCCACACGTAAGTGAGCGTTCCTTCTGGCCCATTTGGATCTTTTCCAACAGCTAGATAAGATTCTTTCATCGACGTATGATCAACTAATTGAAACAAGCTCTCTTGTTGTGAACTAACCTCTGTTAGAAATTCAGAAAATTTATTTATTTTTTGCAACCACGAACTGTATTCTAAAACAACTTCATCTCTGATGTTTGGATCGAAGTCATTTATTTGATCTTTGACAATGTCATTTATAATTCCTAATTTAGTTTGAGCTTCTACGATTTTATCGTCATCGGTTGATGTCTCTGGAAAGGTTGACAAGAAAAGAGTTTCTATCGCATGATCTTTATTGTTTATTTCATTGAACCAACCCGTATCATCTTCGTCGGCAGTCTCGAATACAGCCAGCGGTCTTTTAATGACAGAGTCAGCATGAATAGCTGGGTCTACATTAACGCCAAAGACGCTATCTGATGGACTTATTTTCTCCACTCTTCCGATTTCATCGCCAATAGGTACCTCTGGTGCACCAGATGAGACCACGGGTGCACTAACGCCAATTCTAGAGATTACGACTGTGGTTGGTGCACCCGTCAACGGAAATACACCAATGGTCACATCATTTGAAGTGATGTTCACCGTGAACGCTGGTATGTAGTATTCACTTAACAATTCTTCTAGTGACGTCAATGTCGATTCTTCTGAAATAATTTCAGAAACTCTTGCTATGACGCTGGGTACACTAAAAAACGAATTGTTCGCTGATTCTGAAGGACTATACTCTGAAAATATTGTTGAACTCATATTGTCTCCGGTTCTTTCTCGGCCATGTCAAGTTTGTTGGGGTCTACACCGTTGAGATCTAGGTATTTCGTTTTGGGTGCAGGTTTACGTCCACCACCATTGTCATCTCCATCGTTCCCATCGCCGTCACCATCACCAATGACATCGTACTGTCTGAGTGCTTCTGTTGCTTTTTGAATACCTGCAGTAATCCACGTTGTGTTTCCTTCGACAACTTCGGGCATGTCGAAATTCATCTTTTGGCCGTACAATGATGTAAGTTCGTCACCGTTCCAAGTCGAATCACCGGTTAGAGGAATCTCTCGGACTGTACCGTTTGGATAGTATACTTTCAAAAAATACACGATTCTGACGTTTTTTCTAATCCAATCATCAACATATGCGGCTGCTAACGTCATCTGTTCCTCAAAGTGTATCGCATTCTCCGGCGTTAGATAGAACTCAGTAGGATCTAAAGGAGGCTGCTGTATAGGTATAGAATTCCCTCCAAGACCAGCACCTTCGCTTTCTTGATCTCCAACGGGTTCGTCGTCAACAACCATGTTATTGAACGTATACAGCGAATTAAGCCAATTCCAAACCAGAAAGAAAACTTTTTGATAAGATACAAAATCGACTACGTGTAGAACGTCTGTTGAGTGCGAAAAAGAAAGTATGTGAGTTTCTTGAGGATTCACTCTTTTTGGATGGGTGTCGGGTATTCCGTCACCGTCGGTGTCTCTGGATGCTGCAAATGCGTTACCGCCTTCACCATAAACCACTGTATTTTCGACATTGCCAATGTCAGTCCATTCGAGTGTCGTTTCTGTATAGTGAGTGGTATACTTGCTACCACCAGAAGTGCCAGATGTATCTTCTTGATCACTTCTTGGCGAAAGGAGATCTGAATCTGTTGGATTCGATTTAGGATTACTCCGAGGAGGGTACTGCACAGCTCGTGGGTAAAGATAGCTAGCATACAGTTCTATTCGTGTTACGTGACTGTCTAAGGTTGGCAATTTGAATTTAAAATCATACGAGTGCCACGTGCCAAAAAGCCCATCAACAGCACACTCAGCATAAATAGTTTTCCAACCAGCTTGTTCTAGAATCTGAAATTGTTCGAGCTGCGTCGTAAGGCTAGTACTTCCATAGCTCCCAATATTGGCGATTATCGCGGTTCTTGATTTGCTTAATTCTGATAATCTAGATTCAGAATCGAACTGTGGATCAACTGGTGACATTCTAAGCCACTTACGAACTGGGTGTTCTTCATCCCAAGAATCGTATCGAAACCTTGGAGATTCGGTCATATATGCGAAGTTTTCTCCTGTTCTTAATCCGTGTTCGCACGCTAACGTCCATTCTGCGATCCTGAACTCGTATTCTTCTATTGCTTCAGGATCGATCCTCTTGTTTCTTCGAAGATCTCCTTTCTTTGGGTAGAAGCGAATAGTGTAATTTCCGTCTGTGTTATCTTCTTCTAGATACCGAAAGACACCGTTTTCATTATGAACAGACGTAATATTTCCACCTTCTCCATCTGGAGAAGAATTAGACCCTATAGGATTAAAACAAAACGATCCTAGCGGGATTTGAACTCCTTGAGCCCTTTTAGAAACAACGAGTTTTCCGACTAATGTTCGATTTTGAAGATTAGTTAACCAATCACTTCCACTTGTCATGTCGACTACGAATGCTTTTTCCACCGAAGGTGCTTTGTACATTTTCTGTACGCTTACTCCATCGAATTTAATTCTAAAATGTTTACCGTAATCATCACTGTATGGAATACTAACTGACAACATCTTGATTTCTGTTTCGGCACACATAGGTCTTTTTGTTTTCCCAACATGTTCTTCAATCCAAGAATACGTGCCTACTTCGTCTGCATGCCAAAATTGAATAATGAACCTTAATTCGAGATCAGTGTCAAACGTTCCTAACTGTATCGTACCTTCTGGTGAGTATGTCATGTACTCGCAATAGATGACTTTTCCGTCTAACAAAACTCTTAGTTTGCTTGTTTCTGAATGCACGGTGTCATAGTAATAAAGATTGACGATATTGTCGTTCCAGTACAAAATGAAACCCGGCTTCTTCTTTCTCTGGTTTTTAATTTCAAAAGTCTTTACGGGGTGATTGTATGCACGATTTGGAATAAGAGGTATCTGTTTCTCGTCGATTACGGGCCAAGAAGACCAATCATACTTGCCGTCAAACACCCATAGCTCTGGTTCGTCTTCAGCGTCCATCTCTTTCCAGTTTTCCCAGATTTCAGGTCTTCCCGCTGTCCCACCAGCTGCTTGTCCCTTGTAATTTAATTCGTGCCAATCTCGAACTACGCTTTGTGCGCCTTCTATCGATATATTAGAGACTTGCGCATCGATTTCTCGATGTTTGGTCCCAGAAACTCTTAAAGGAAAAACTTCTGTTGGGACTGAATTTGGTTCGAATCCTTCGATTGGAAAATCAAACTCTCCTTCGAACCAACCGGGCGTAGGAGTTTGAGATGTCATGTGAATAATGTCATACCACCACGGAGACTCTTTGTATGCTGCTCGTTGTTGTTCCCAACACAATCTATCCCATTTTGGAAACGACATCCTCGAGGACCATGTATCAGGAAGAACAATCTGATCCATCGTTTGTCTTTCGATACGTAAAGGCTGTTGATCAGCAGATTCTCTCAAAATCAAAAGTTCTGCTTCGTAATTATCGGCGTCTACTTCTATGTGAGGATTAGACCGAGTCAAATCTACTGCATCCGTCGTGGTTTTCGATGATCTTTTTGTCAGAGCTTCAAGCTCTGTTTGCGGTTCTGAAGATCTTTCTCTGAGAACTACAGTGCCCTCTCTTGATTCATTTTTAAGAGTTTTATCATCGATAGCTACGATAATTTTATCGTCTTTAAGATCTTTATATATTGCACTTCCAGCCATCATACATCTCCATTGTGGAACACGATACTAAACTCTCGTACGAACTTCGTGATACCAATCGAGTCTTTGTACAAGAAACCTAAAAAGTAAACTCTCGCTATTGGATCGTTCTCCTCGTTAAAAAATTCTCCTGCATCTATGATCAGATATTTTTTGATACTCTGTTGTTTCTTCACAAAGACTTGACCTAGAAGATTGTAATCCTCGTAGTCATCGGTTCCATCGGGTCCAAGTGTAATTCTTGTGCGAACTGCATTTTCTGGCATCATCGATTGGATTTCTCCCATTCTTTTTTCGAGAGCATCGACATTCTGCAAGTCTGTCGAGTTTCCTTCTGTATCGGTCCACTTATTGAACGATCGAAGTGACACAGGAGCTCCATTCAGAAGATACGTAGGAGGCAGAAACCGCATGTTTAATTGATTTTCAAACCTTGGATCAATTGACAACGGAAGTAGATCATCTATCCCGGTTGGAACGCTATCTGAACTAGCTGGTTGTGATAGGATAGGAAAGCTCGTAGGACTAACAGTGAATTCGCTTACACTTGAAATCGTATTCAAGATGTTCAATGAGTCGAATCTCTTCGTGGTGTTTTGTGTGAACGTGGTAACCTTCGAGTATCCATCCACTTCTACGTATCCACCCGTTGGAGATTCCTCTTTGAGCACACCATCTTGCACTACCAAGCCAGCCGGCATTTCTTGATCTATAATAAATTTCCCGGTACCATCGACCTCAGGAATTATTTCATCTGCAGCTCTCGAGAAAGGTTCGAAAAATAAACGATCTGTGATGGGCTCTAGAATACCGTCACCAGCGTTCTTATACTCTACACCTGCATCACTAAACGAAACGAACTTGACTTCAAACTCACCTTTCATCATTTGGAGCCGACCAATCTCTGTTAATATCGCGTCCATGACGCGTTGTTTTGGATCTAAAAACCCTGCCATCGATAACTCTCCTGATATGAGGTAATTATACCGTCTTGGAGATTTCCGTATACGAAATGAGGTGCCTATTCACTATCCTGGCTTGATACACGTTGTTCTCGAATACTTGTAGGTCTTTCTCCCACTTTAGATCTAGTTTTGAAAGGTCGCCTGCCTCTTTGGCTATTTTGCGCACGCAAATTATCAAGAGACGAATCATTCGCTTTCTGATGAGGGTTCATCTCCTTTTTTTTCCCCTTCGTCTTGGATCGAGACGGTTTGTTCACCTGCATCTTCTTCAAACTTTTTCACCCTATCCAATAATGTCTCCAACGTAGAGATTTGCAATCTAAAATCATTAACTTTCTTTTCTAATTCGTTGTGATAATCTTCTACGATTCTGACAGTTTCTTTTGAACCATCGACGAGTATCTTCATTCTGTCATCGATAGAATTTGTTGCAGCAAACTCGTCGAATGATGCTTGTACAGACTCTATCACGAGTTCTGCAACTTTCTTAGTCGCAACAACAGCATCGTTTGTTTCTGAAGCTTGGTCTTTTAATTCTTGAATGTTATCTATAATTTCTTTCGTAAGCATGGTTGTTCTCTCCAAAAATAGTACACATTAATTATAATGAAAAGAGGGTTCGTGTGAACACGAACCCCCAAATAAACTGATTCTTTTATCGTTTATCTTCAGTAGGATTAACCTACGAAGATTTGGATAATGTCGCCCTGTACAAGTTCAAAAGCGAACTTAAGAGAGAAAGCAGAACCGTTATACGCTGTAGCAGTGTCATGATCGTGATCACAGATGTGATAATCGATGTTCTGACCAACTGGAGAACCAGAAGCCAAACCGCCCACAAGAAGTTGACCATTGACAAACACCTTCACAGCAGAGAGGATCTCGTCAGCATCCAACCCAGAAGAAGGAATCTCAGAGATTTTATCAGCAGCTTGAGTCAGATCAGCGCCAGGAGCTGTATCTTTTGAATTGAAGTCAAAAGCAGCGAATCTAGCACCGTCTGATTCGAAAACATCAGATGCAGTCCCTGAAGTCGCAAGAAGAAGATTTCCAGCAGGAACACTTGCGTCCAATGCGATGATGTATTGACCAGCATCGGTAGTACCACCAGAAGCAGCAGCAACAAGAGCGTTCATCAAAGAAACTTCTCCGAAAGTTGCTTCATAGTCTTCCCATTCCTTTTTTGCAACAGAGAGAGGAATACCACGTGCTTCAGACCATTGATCCCCACCAGTACCGACGTCACAATGTGAATCTCTGAACCAAATGTGGTTGGCATCACCCAATGGATTTCCACCTACTCTCGCATCGATCAAAGCGTTGCTTCCACCGTATGAGGTTGGTAATGAAGCATTTAGAGCTCCTTTGATCGCATGGATCTTTGTTCCTTCAGATTCTTCGCTCCAGATACCTACTGTTTCCATCACAATCGATGAAGTATTGACAGTCAGTTTCGAGAAATCAGCATCTGCTTGAGATGGACCCGATTCAACACCGTGAGCAGCGATAGCAACGTGTTGCTCACCATTCAATTGCTGTGCAGCAACCTGAACACCAACACCAGACTCTGTTTGAGCTCCAGAAGTGTTCTTTGCAAGTTTTCCAACTGCATCTGAAGCCAAACTACCGGCCATGATTCGTGCTTGATGATTTGCACCTGTATCAATTGAGAATCTGTAATCTAGATTTTTGTCGATTTGAGCGTTATCTTGGTTGATGTCTCTCTCATAATCGTAGTTACCTGCTTTGAGTTGGCTGAAACGACCTGCAACGTTAGTACCACCAAAGACGTCTGTACGTGTTACACTCGCGTCATCATCGATTTCATGCACATACTCTCCACCGGCAGCAGTGTACATTTGGAAATTTTCACCAACACCCCAATCAATGACCATGTCTTTGATAGATTCCAAAGTGATCTTTTGAGCATTGGCTGATCCGTCGATCTTAAGAATGTGGTTAGTACCTGTTGTAAGATCGATGATACCTTGTCCAGTAGCTGCACCTTTGGACATGTCGAGGATTGATCCATCAGCCTTGAGTGAAGTTTTGGTATTTGATTCATCCAAAAGAAGTTCGTAATCGGTGTTTGATTTCAAGATCACTTTTTCCTGGGATGCAACTCGATCCATAAGAAGCTGAGTATCAAAACCACTACCTAATTCGATTTTAAACTCTTTATTTGCGTTGTTAGAGATTAGAACATCTTGGTTGTCATCCTCTGAGAAAGCAGCGATTTCACCGATGGCGTTAGCTGCGCCGAATGTTTCATTGAACGCACCGGCAGATGTTGTACCAAATCGACGTTGCATCGACTTAGCTAATTTTTGTAAAGTCTCTTCTAATGTTCCGGTTGCTTCTGTTGGAAGAACTTCAGCTGTGTAACTACCGTTGGCAGTGTCGAGCATGTTTTCCAAAGAACCATCCAAAAGACCCAAACCTTCAGCCATTTGGTTGAGACGTAATTTTGACGTTAATGCCATGTTATTTCTCCATAGAAATTTAGTTATTTGTTTCGATCGTTAATTGATCGTTTCCTTCAAATCCCTCTAACAAGAAACTTAAACTAAAATTCGCTTTCGAATTCTAAGTATACTACAAACCTCACTTTATCAAAGAAAAATACAAAATTAGTTTCGATAAAGAATCTTTTTCAAGTTTCTAACGTGGTTATCGTATACGGCACATTCTGAACCCGTGAACTCGATTGCTAACTGAACACCTTTCCCGTTGGGATCGTCAAACTCAAACATAAACTGGCCATTCTGGGCCCTTTTCGCATCTAGCAACTTCATACCTTTCATCATCAGGTAGGCTGCTATCGATAAATCAGATGTTTTATATGTCATTTCTATACTTCCTATTTTATGTGTCTAATTATGGTCTTCAACTCGTCATTACCTAACTTTTGATCGTGGTTCAATAGATAATTATTGTGAATCTGTCAGTATTTGAAGGTACGCTAGCATCGATCCATTCAACTTTCGATGCTTCCAACGTCGCATTTCCAGCATCAACAAATTCGTAATCATAATCTAATTCTTTCAAAATTCCGTTGACAAAAATGTCTATTCTAGAATCTTGATGGTTCACAGTGCTAAAATCTACTGCGCCTAACGTAAAAGTAAACACGTTTGCTGCGTGATTAAGTCCTGTTTGTTTTACTTTTGATCTCTGGACGAGGCCAGAATTAGAAATCAAAAGCTCTGTTGGGTTTGCTGTGGAGATTGTGATACCGTCTCCAGCGGTAATTACTCTTGCGTTGCTGAAAGAAGAGTCAGCAGCATGAGTTAGAAAAGGTTTCCCTGTAGAAAACGAAGTCGTTGTGTGATATATTGCTATGGTGTCGTTGGCTTCGATTACAAATCCAGTTCTTATTTCTGTATCTGAAGAGAATGCATAATCAACATCTCCATTGGAAAGTTCTGTTGTCGATCCACCCGTGATAAGCTGACCGTTAAGAAAAACTTGTGTATCAGCTGAAGATGGAACTGCACCTGAAAAGTCCATTGAAGGAACGGTGATGTCGTCACCTACCGCGGTGGATGCTCCGGTATGGGAATATTCGTATCTTTCTATTCCACCTCCTCCAGACGCATCTTGTGCTTCCCATAGGTTATTTGTATCGTTGTACGTAAGAACTTGTCCACTCGACGGCCCAGATACATCTACATCGGTCAAAGCGTTTAAAGTGGTAGCTCCGCTGGTTGTCGTGTCGGAAAAATCTCCGATGTAGATGTAGCATCCGACCTTGTAAGGGATAACGGCAGGATCGTACTCTTGAAAGAAAACAATTCCGTTGTATGGATCAAAGAACCAATCTACTGGATAAGTTTCCGAAAGAGGATTCGTACTTTTGCTCGATTCTGTCGATCCATCCCAATAATAGATCTTGGGCTTGTATGGATTCAGTCCCGGATTTCCAGAATTAAGATAAAATGACGTGGGTACAGCTTGCAATTTTCCAAGAGATTCGTAAAGAATCGACCCATTCGTAAAAGAACCTGTGCCAACCTTAGAATGAGCTCCATCTGCCAATGTTTCGTAGTCATCGGGAAGTTTGAGATACCACGAGTGAGGTCCGTTGTTCTGTGGCGTGTCATCACCGCCGGAAGCTTCTGAATCAGCATCTGCATCGTAGATGGATGTGCTAATTTCTACCGGTTCTAACTCCACATATTGAACAGTGCCAGTGACTCCCCAAAGCGTAGTTGTCGGTTCATTTGCTGGAGAGCTAGGAATCACTTCACCGAAGATCGTTGCAGTCGACATCTGAATACCAGATGGGATAATTTCCTGTAATTCTGACCACTCACCGTTGGTCATCGCCTTGCCAAGTACTTTCTTGGACGCAAAGTTCGCTAAACTTCTGTTGGTTTTAAGTGCACGTGTAGGCATTACAGCGAGACTCCAAGTGATGTGATTCTTCCGACCCAATCGTCGTTTGCTACTATCTTAATTAGGAGCAAATTAGAACCTGCAGCATTTAAATCTCGACCCGAAGGCATAACAACTTCAAAAGAGTTTGTTGATGCGATGTTGACGGGCAATTGATTATTCAAAGCACCGTATCTACACCCAGAATTATCAGACACAGAAGAGTTTGAATGTTCTCCGCAATCTAACCATCCCGTTGTTGTAGGGCCGCTAGCGGGTTCAACAATCTTAATAAACATTTTGAAGTTGGTGTTGTTGTTCGCGTTGAGATCGCCAGCATTGTTATCTGATTGTGTTTCAGAAGTGAGCGTGCCAACACCCGTTACATCTATGAAAAACCTTGATTTCGATGATCCTGTACCATTGTAGAATGGTCTGATGTACACCCTCTCGGTATTTCCAGATAGGGCTGAGTAATCAACGTTTGAAAGAGGACCTTGATAGATACCTCCATCAGCGATATTTCTAAAATCACCGTTTGCACCAGCATTTGCGGGAGCTACGAGGTTTCCATTATAGATGCACAAGCCATCAGAATATCCTGCATCCGTTGAACTAAGATCTTTTTCACTTGCCCAAACACCTTGGGAAATATTTGCTGCGTCACTAACGTCTGTGTCGGACAGTATTCTATAATTTTCGCCAGAAAAGTTTTCAGATGTATTCGTAGACGAGTCTGTGAAGCCTGAATGAATTAAAAAATTTGTTTTCGACATGGTCGAAGTGTTTACGTAATTATTCGAGCCTACAACTTTCAACGGATGATGAACACGAGCTCGTATAGAGGCCGACTGATTCGAGTTAATACCGAGACTCCCCGGCATCACTTTGTTAGCACCTGTCCAAGAAATAGAACCGGTTACATCGATTGGTTCGATGTGCCCTCCCGGAACTAAAGATGGAAGACTTCTGGAAGTGACTCCTATGTTTATGTCATCATTCACGCCCACTCCTACGATGTCCCACAAAGAAACTGCACATCTAGATTCGTTCCACCATTGAACTGCATCAGTTCGTGGGGAATACACATTAGAATACACACCGTTGGCCCTGTATTTTACGATTGATTCGGGAGATTGAAAGAATTTTATTCCTGATTGGACTACAGAAGACGAATCTGTCCAGTTTTCCATCTCTTCGTCGACAGTCTCGAGTGGTGTGACATCAGAATCAATAACCCATTCACAGTAATTTGTTTCTCTTACGTCCAAAGCCGTGACTGTATGGATCACTCGATAGTAATTATGACCATCCACCTGCGTTGCTTGGTTCACTTGCACCTGTACAGTTCTATAGATGTTGTTGTACGACTGAATCGTAGTACCATTGTACACGCTTGCCGTCGCAACAGACAAATTATAGAACCCTGTGCCATTCGTATCGACATAATTTCCGGATGCTGTAAGATTTGTCAAGTCCACCAACGAATCAGCCACGAGAACACCGTTGACTTCAAGCTGCAATGTTCCTAAATGGCCGTCATCAAACCGTGAATTAGCGTTGCTCATGACAACTCCATTCGCCAAAACGCTGGTAAACGCGCCTTTCTTGTACCCAGTATTTTCATACAGCGAATTATAGTCGACAGGATTCGAGGTAGATAGATCAATCACGTTGTTATACCCGATTGCATTCGACTGACCGAACGATAATTTTACGTCTACACCGTTATCATCTATAGAGACTTGGTTAAGAGGCTGCGCTGTGATCGCTAAAGCTGGGCCGGCTGCACCCCATTGAACTGCCATCGAATTAATATTGCCAGTCCATGTTGGATCAGCTTCGATTTTCATGATGATTACTTCGTCATCAAGCACTTCTTTCTGACCAAACGAAAAATAATTGTAAATAGTGCCAGATACGCCAGCCGTAAAAGAACCGACGTATCCACCGTCTCCATCTGAATCATTGAACATTGTGTATGCAGAGTTCGCATCCATCCAACCTGTTCCAACACCCGAAGTATTTTGAGGAAATTTGATTGATATTTTTACGTTGGATGCAGTGAATGCAGAACCAGCTGATGCAAGATTCGTAGATCCATTGTATTCGATACGTATGTCTCGTTTTGGAGAACCTGATGTGTTTTTGAACCATCTATAATAAGTTCTAGTGATCGCTTGATCTATGTTCCCACCTGCAAGAGAATAATCCGGATTTCCTGCGTAGGTCACGAGCTCACCACCATCTCCGATGGATCTAAAATCACCAGAATTTGTGGTATTTATAGTGTTCTGAGGCGACCTCAATCGTCCATTGTACACCTGTAGGCCGGTCTCATGTCCTGCGCCTGAGCCGTACAAATGTAACGTCGGATCCCATTCTAAATTAGTGTCATAAAATCCCGAAGCTTGTGCTGCAGTTTGCGAATTGTACGCGTCAGTTTGCAGCCTATATTCCTCTAAAGAAAAGTCTTCCGAGGTTGGAGAAGCATTGGAAGTTGTCGTATATAATAGAATAGGAGATGTCGTTGTATTTCCGCCTGAAGTCGGCCCTTTTATAGGATGTGGGACCGTGATTGACGTGGAAACTGTTTGATTCAACAACGTGTCTCCCGGCGCAGAAACGGGTATTGTCTGAGTGAAATTAATCACCTTTTCCATGTCTTCTGAAGCGCCAATTTGCGGTAAATTAACGCCCGATCCGCCGTTTCCATGACTTGTTGTTGTCGTAATTTGTTGAGACGAATGAACAGCTTTGTAAGCGTTGGCGACATCAGTTTGATAGTCGAGATCTATCGACGAATGGTAACGAACTCCCGAAATATAGAGCGATCCTGCAGCATTTGTAGGTGTAACACTCGTATTCGAAAAAGAGATCGAATCACTCGTATCATCGACGACCCATTCTATGTAATTTGTGGCTGAATCTGAACCCATTCTATGAATAATTTTAAGTTTATTCAATCCTTTCTGCATGCTCGCTGGCGTGACTTTATATCGAGCCGTTCGATGTTTGAAAATAGGAAATTCTTTTCCTCCTTCAGTGTATGCAGAACGCAATTCACTCACGTGTGTGAAACCTGAACCATCCGCGTTCAAAGATGTTTCTCCAGCGTTCCCATTTGGTGGTTGTCCACTTCCTAGATTGACGTCTGTGAGATCCATTGAGTGGATTTCAGCACCGTTTAATTCCATAATTAAGGATCCGATTTCACCGTTGCCAAAAGAGTCCTCAGTGTACTGAATTATTCCGTTTGCGGTCTCTTCTTTGGGGACATTAAAATTAATTTCTCCCTCGATTGTTTGCGTTCCAGAAAGGATTCCTACCCTATAGAAATAAAGATCTGAACCATCGTGATTACCGCCAGTGTGCGTGATTGTATCGGCTTGGTAATTATCACCTACTGAGGGTGTTGGAAACCCATTTTGACTCTCGTGAGTGTACGTGATGACGTTTTCAAAATCTCCGTTTGGATCCGGGTGTGTTTCGTCAAAAGAAAGCAACCCAGAATAAACCGAGCCACCCGTCACAGAATAGTCTATAGACCTCACTGGAGGCGCTGGTGGCGGTGCTAAATACTTGAATACTTCGTTGAACCTATCAACAGCCGTTCCAGTAGGTGTAGATGGAATGAAATCAACGAATAAGCCGTCGGTGTACGTGCCATCTTCGGCTTCCCCAATGATGCCGGCTTGTCCAGACCCGACTTGATTCGCTTTGATGTATTTCACCTGTTGGTCTGTTACGTCATGAATGATAAGATAGTCATTATCTGGATCGACTGTTATACCAGTTCCATCGTATGCTTTTTTGATAATAGATTCTGTTTCACCATCGTAATTAACTTCGACTGTTATGTTTCCAGTTGTAGCATCTTGTTTGAGTCCATTGATGGCATTTACCTGTGTCACATTCGAAGCATACGTAGCAAAAGAAAGCTTTTCAATCTGCACAACATCACCGTCGACAATTGCGAACCCAAAAGTGAGTTCATCGTTGGCAGAGACGTAATACTGCGCATCAGTTGTGGAAGGTAACCGAGGATCTTTATTCGCAAAGTCACTGACGGCTGTAGAAGATCCAGATAACAGCAGATCTCCGTTCAAATACACCGACAGACTCGCACTTGCAGGTACATCATTCGTTGTCAATCCCGTGAACTGAACTCCCGTTAGTGCATTCACTGTAGCAGATCCTCTATAAACGAATCTTTCGACACCAGAGGCCGCTGTTCCACCGCCTCCACCGCCTCCTGCAGGAGGAGTTGACCATGTGCCATCTGCCTTTAGATATTTACCGGCAGCTGCATCTCCATGCGATGGTGCCGGGACCAAACCAGCAGCTTCAAGATTCACAGTATTGTCGCCATCATCGCCTACAAATACAGTGTATGTGGCACCCGGAGGTGTCGCCCAAGTTCCATCAGCTTTTAAGTACTTTCCTGCGGCCGCGTCTCCATGAGCAGGAGCCGGCACAAGACCTGCAGCTTCGTTATCTACGGTGTCATCACCGTCATCACCAACAAAATTCGATGGAAGCGTAATTGTGTCGAACTCCAAACCGTTTTCTGAGGAGTTCACTTTTACCACTTTGCCGGCATGGCCAATAAGATCGTTTGGTGTGTCCGTCAAACTCGTAAATGTGGTCGTTCCACCCGCTTCTGAAACTACTGTTGTTAGGTATTTTCCAATGTATAGATACGCATCTACATAAGTTGGATTTTCATTTTCGTCTACAGGAGGATCTTGTTGGAAGAGAACCCCATTGAAGTAATCTAGGTTCCAATCCCTCGGGTCTGCTAGAGGTACACTTGTCAACGAAGCAAGCGCACCATAATATGGAACAGCTTCGTATCGATAATCGAACGATGGAGGAACTAATTGAAGAAGCCCATTGGAAGATACGATCTCTGCGTCGTTCAAAAAGGGTCCTGTACCTGCTTTTGGATTGTTTGAAGTGGTTTCATAGTCCGAAGGAAGCGATAATTTAAACCCGTGTTTCCCTGCAGGTGTATCAGACCCGTTAATAAACGTGACAGTTAATCTAACTTTTTCTACAACATCATTTGTGACGTCGCCTAGTGCACTATTTGGATTTATTGGAGGTGTTTCACCAAACACTGTGGACGAATCCATCGTGATACCCGATGGTAATCCTTCATTGTAGAGTTCATTTTGCGTCTTTGTGTGCGCTTTACCTTGAAGCTTCTTCAAAGAGATCGCAATTTTCGTATCAGAACTCAACTGTGCGACTGTGTTAGACATTCATTATCCCCACGAGATTGACAAATTCGAAATGTGCCCCGACCATGTCGAAGCAGCAACGATTTTAATTATGATGGATTCCTCGTTCCCAACAGAGTTTACACCAATAGTCAATCGATTTGTGGCATTCAAAGAAGAGTCAAATGCTCCTAGCAAGCATCCATCGCCATCAGCGTACTGATTGGTTGCAAAGTCTTTAGATATATCTAGCCAACCAGTCGAATCTCCCGTAACAGCAGACTGAGGTAATTTAATGAAAACTTTAATATCGTTTCCGGATGGTCCAGCAGCGTTGGTTATCGTTCCTGATCCCTGAATAGTGAGATCAAAGTTCGATTGTGACGACCCTGGATTAGTTAATTTTCTATAGTAAGTTCTTTCGCCCGTTGTTATTCCAGAATAATCTACGTTTCCAGCAGGCCCATTGGAGATAGAAGCAAAATCTCCGCCGTTCGTACTTTGATTCGGCCATACTAATCTTTGGTTCCATACCTGAAGTGCGTCATTTCCGACTAAAGAAACGGTAGAATCGTACACATTAGAAGCGTCTGTGACATCCGTTTGGTTATTATACGCACCATCGATAAGTCTAAACGATTCTCCGTTGAAATTTTCGGATGTTTTCAGAGTCGAATTATTCGATTCAGCAATGTTGTACAAAAGAATGTTATTCACAGACGTTGAACCACCCCCTGAAACGCTATTCTTAAGAGGGTGTGTGACATTCAAGCCAACAGTGACCGATTGGTTTAGGAGTTTATTCGATGTAATCGTAAGATTTTCATCGACATCGATGACTTTATTTTCATCTTCTCCATTGCCAGTATCGATAGTACCCGGAGATACCGACACATTTTGCGTTTGTGACGACGAAACAACCATGTTGGTAGATCCATACACGTTAGTGAAAAATTCGCTCACATCGCAAGCATAGTCCAGAGTTCCACCCGTGTAATAATTGACACCTGACAGGTATTTTGTGCCAGTTAGCGAAAGATTAGATATCGCATTATTCGCTATAGAGATCTGTGTTGCAGCCCCGATAGAATCGTTCACCCATTGAATGTGATTTGTGACGTATTGAGTCGCTCCAATAACATGTTTGACCTTCGCGTAATTCCAACCCTCATTTTGGATTGCAGTTCCGACTCTCCAGCTAGCAGTTCTGTGTTTAAATTGATCGAAATTATCGCCATTTGGGAACTTACCAGAAGTAGCGGCTGATACGTTGTAAAATCCCGTGTTATTCGTAAGGTAATCTCCAGTTCCAGAGCCGCTCACACCCGCTCCTATCGAATTATCAGACAAATCAATTGTTGCAACATCTGCTGAATTAACTTCTAAAACTAGGCTTCCAACGGAGCCCTTTCCAAACGCTTCAGCCGGGTAATTTGATCCGTCTCCAGAAGCCCCTCCATTGACAGGTCCTTGCACGACAGGAACAGTCCCGAATGCGCCGAGCCTAATATCGGTGTTTGTTGTTACCGAATAATTTCCATTGACATCTAAAGCGTTGAAATTATCGAGAGTTGCGACATTTGACATAGAGCCTATTGTATTGTTAGTGCCAAATGATAGGGCGACAGAAACGCCTCCACCCGTAGACGTGGTGATAGTAGACAAAGTCCCGGCTTCCTCGGGAGCCAAACCTTTCAAAAACTCGTTAATTCTATCGATTGCATAGCCAGTTGGTGTGTTATTCGTGAAATCATTCCAAAGACCTTCACCATCATCCCAAGTTCCGTCTTCAGGATCGCCAATAATTCCCGCACCGGCTTCATCTAAGATCTGTGAAGGTTTGACATACCGAACCTGTGTATCGCTAGCATCGTAAAGCATGATTCTGTCATTATCTGTATCTATCGTGATACCAGTTCCGTCATACGCTTCTGTGATGATATTTGTGGCATCATCGTAATCAACATCGACTGTAACATTGCCAGTTGTTCCTCCGCCAGACAAGCCGCTTCCTGCGGTTACTTGTGTGATGTTAGAATTAGATTGTAAGCCTGCTCCATCGATAACCAGAGGTGTGAATCCAGAACTATCGGTTGCACCCGTAGAAATACTAATCCCACCAGTTCCTTGTAGATAGAGATCTAAATTATTATTCGATACAGACGTCCCTAATCCAGAGATGTCTTCTGTTTGTACAGCTAGGGAGATCGTGGAATTTGCGTCACCTATCGTGGCAGTTCCACCAAGATTCAGTCCGTCTCCTGCATTCACTGTTATCGTGTTGGAACCCATTGCAACTTGATTGGGTCCGGGCCCAAAATCGACATCTAGTTGATTTCCATTTGCGACCAAACCCACTCCAGCGAAAGCACTAGAATTAACCGATAATTGACCGCCAGATTCGGTTAATCCAAAACCCGTAAAATCTGCGACTGAGACGGCTAATTTTCCACTTACGATTTGTAAGCCTCCTCCAGCCTCTAAAAGCACGGACACTTCGAAAGATCCACCACTTGGATCATCGGACACTTGTATACCGTTTCCACCCGAAAGCACTCGCTCATTAGAAAGAGCTCCTGATGATTGTGCCACTAAATAAGCTGCGTTTGTGACGCCCGGATTTCCACCGGCTGCTGTTATTATATCAGCCATTGTGACTTTGCCTAATGCGCCTCCTTGTGAGACCATAAGTTCGTCTGTGTTTGTCAATGAAATTGCACTTAAAGGAGACATAGAAAAATCGACGCCGGCACCACTGATTGTGACCGGGCTTCCAGAAACAGCTTTTACTGAAATCGTAGAACTTGAACTACCATCAAAAGGCTGTCCTTGAAGGCCGTTTCCGACGTTCAGGCTATTTGGAACCTTGACCACTGTCAATTGATCAGAAGCATTCGTCGTAATCGTTGCAGAGTCAGTATCTACATTGAAGACACTTCCTGCAAGAGACAAACCGGTGCCGGCATTGTACGTGGATCCACCACCCCCTCCACCAGAGCCAACATTTCCGACTACGACAACGACGTCGTCAGAAACGGTTGTTCCAAAATTAAAGTATATTACGCCACCTGTGGCTGTGTCGTTCCCTAGCCAAAAATCGACTGTGTTATCTCCACTACTTCCAGATGTTTGGAGTTCTCCATTTACGTACACATCGATTAAATGAGGACTGTAAGAATAGTCGGCAAAAAAGACTCCATTCGTAGGATACGCAACACCATTGTCTTTTGCGATGTTGAACACTGTCTTTGTTCTAGAACCAGCGCTTCCTCCAGCTCCGCCTCCGGAGATGGTAATCGAACCGTTATCGTTGTTAGTGATAGTGATGCCGCCTTCTCCGATGAGATAGTCAGTGCCATCTACCAACGTTTGTAGCGATCCAGAAAATCCTAATTCTGAGTAAATAATACCAGAGCCCGTAATGTGACCAGTCACTAAAAGATCGGTTAGAAAATCTTCGTCTATAAGGCCTACTTGGAGACCGTTAGGAGCCACGACAGAATCTACGTATTGAGATTGGCTATCTCTGAAAACCAATATGTCTGACTTTCTAATGTCATCAACTGTCCATTGTGACATTTCGTTCCCAGGAGCTGCCAACGTAGTTTCTGTATCTTCTATCCTATCAAATGTCGACATTTACGATCTCCTATTTCTTCCTTTTTGCACTGTCAATAATACGACCTACTTTCACTACCTTTGATGTTGCTATTTTTCCGGGAAGATCGACAACCAATCTAGGGTCTTTTTGAACCTTTTCTATTTTCTTGCCGGCCGAATCTCTTTGATCGCCAGTTTCGGGGTTTTGCGTGGAGCCGTCTGGTAGAGTAAATTGACTCCAATCTTCTTCTCTCTCTCGTATTTGATCTTCTGTTGGAACTGTTACACCGTAATCGAACACGTTTATACCCGTTAAGTCTTGCATCGGGATGTAAGCCCTTTGATACTTATCGACATTTCTTCTTTGGTTAGTTCCAAGATCTACATCTATACGTGGATCATTAGGATTTTTAGATGAATAACGAACTGGAGCACCGTGAATCGTAGAATCTAGGGTCGGGCCTGACGTATCTATTCCTTGATACATGAAGTCCTTAAACTGTCCGTACGATTTTCTCGAAAAGATAGCGGCTCTATAAGCAAGCCCTGTTTTATACAGTCCATAGCGTGAACCACGAACAGGATCCATCTTCATGAAGAAGTGTGTATCTTGGCCATTGAGGTTGCCATTGTTGGCATCGAATGATTCGTATTTATACAGCGAAGGCCTGAAGACTAATTTCCCGCTCACTCCATCGCCAAAACCACCAGAAAGATCATCAACAATTTTCTCTTTTGATGCCGATGACGGGAATTTTTCCAAAATGTAATCTTTTAATTCTACATCTGTTTTCGAATCATACGTCGAGAAGACAACAGTAGAGCCTTTTTCATCAGTATTCACGAGGACAGCATCTCTTCGATCGGTAGCATTCGCTGGTGGGTCTAATTTCAGAACCACGTTACCGGCACCGTCATCGTCACCTGGTATCATCACCCCTCCATCTACTTGGAGAGGCCCTATTCGATAATTGTCCGGATTAGCAACAAAAGGCCAACATAGATCGTGATGGATAGGGTTCTCCAACGAAACTTTCTTGGACGCATTGTCGAATACGACGTGACCTGATTCAACTGTTAGGTTATTTCGTGGCGCAGAATCCAAAATTATGTCGTTTCTATCGGTACTAACTAATTTAACAAATTTAGATAGAGACCCGTAAGGACCCGCGGTTCCTTCGGTAGTTCTAAACTCCACTTTGCGCTCTGGTGTTGCTTTCCTTGAAGGCTCTAATTTAAGAGGACCTATCGTATCTTCACTTCTTGCCTCTCCAATCACGACAGACACAGCATTCTTTTTCGGAATGTTCGTGTAATCAATCCGAACACTCATGCCTGTGTGTGCGTGATCACCCGGTGCGCCAGTGACTACGTGAGAACCACCACTGTTTGGAGATGTCATTCTCAAATAGGTGTTGTTCATCATGGGGCCTAAATTAGCATTTTCATTACTGTTATTAATGTCTTTGACCAAAAAGTCATTTCCAATTTGAGGAACTTGTTCTTGGAATTGCCTATACCCGTAGTTGCTTATTGATGTGTTAGAATAACCTACGTTGTTGTTGAATGTCCCATCACGATACACCCATAGCTGATCGTCTGGTAGCCCATTAGGATCGCCAAAATCGCCACTAGTATCTAATAAAGAAAATTCAAGGTCTTGATTCATGGATGAAACTACTTCGTTTAGAAGTTTGATGGAATAATCGTCATCTACGAAATTAATTTGGAAAAACTCTTTTGCGGGGTTTCGCTTAGTGATTGTGTAATGAAGACCACCAATGTTTTGTGCGTCTCCTTCGAGTATTGACGCTATGTTATCCATCAGTTTTTGCCAGCTCAAAGATCTTGAGTTGTCCCAAGGATTAAACGTTGGATTCGAAGCTGCATCACTCGAGAAGTGATAGACTGCAGGGTTTGACAGGGTTGCACCTGATCTCACGTGGCCCTCTGCTACGACACAGTATACATCGCACTTCAAGATTGTGTCAGGTGCACCTGAATTGCCCGGATACGAATGTGTCGCCCAATTACCTACCTGTGAATCTAATTCTGCAGAATAAACCAATGTTGGACGATCACCCTTCGCAGGATCAACATTGGCAGCGTCGAACACAAACATGTCTCCACCACGAAGATTCTGATAAGCTTGAGTTTCTGGATTCCATACTTGTGGTCGATCATCTCGATCCAGAGCAATCAATCTAACTGTGAATAATATTTTATCAAATTGAACTCTGGAACTAGCTGTTGAAAATAACGGGACAACCGCTCGAAAGCTCCAACTCGAAAATGCTGGACATTCTTCGGTCGGCCCAAACGAGAAATCATTCCCATTGTCATCGATGGTCATTTTATCAACGCCAGTCGTGGGTGGAGTTCTATTCGGATTTCTATTAAGTTCCCAAAGTGCGCACCCGCCACCGTATCTATCTGACACATGCTGATAAACGTATTGAGGAGTAGGATTAATTTTTGTCGAACTTGACGTGACAGGCCAAAGACCTACCTTAAGCGCACCTAATTTGGCGAAGACTCCATTAGTCTGATAGTCAGGAGTAGGCGTTGGTGCCGCGATTTCCATAAAATTAGGTTTCTTATAGAAAGAAGTTGTACCCTCTGCTGTGTGAGCCGCCACATGTGCAGGAGGTGTTCGATCTTTGAAACATTTTTCGTTTAGAAAAATCCAATTGAATCGTAATTCTGGATAGGGTATCACATCACCGTTTGCATCCGTTGCTTGCGTTCCTGAATAGTTTCTGTACAGTGGTTCGTCAAAAGACGGAATAACGTAGCCAGTCGGATCTAGCATCGCACCTGCCGCATCTGCTTGGAATTGAGATAATTGAACTTTCAATTCTGCCGTCGCAGGAATACTAGGAGCTGCGACAACTACGTCGTCGGCCATAGAGCCAGAATAAACTCGAAGAGGATCTAATTCATAATTGTCGACAAACAGCGTATTTCCTAAGCCTTCGTTCACATCGGCCGTGAAACCATGCGATTGATTAGATCTCGGTTCGATTCCTTTCGACTGTTGCTGCCTTTCCAAATGTAATCTTAAATAAGCACCTGTTTGATTTCCCGGTATACCTAAATGATTACGTCCCCACTTCCATAGATTCCCGTCCTCATCGATGACTTGAGAACCAATCACAGTAGAAATCGAATCCTGAACTCCTAGAATTAATTTATCAGTAGGATAGAGTACGACATCTGCGTCAGATTCAGGGTTCAGGCCCATTTGTTTATCGAGAGGAGGAATTTTCTGTACATTTGAAGTAGTTGATCTCACTGGTATGTTAAAGAAAGGCACGTGCCAATCGTCATCTAGTGTTTCTCCGGAAACGCCAATTGAAAACATGCCATCGACAAGATCGCCTGTTCCAGTCCCCCCTTCCCAGCTGTTCACAATCGAGTAATTGTGAGAAAACGCTTGATACGAAGCTATGGAAGGAGTGTCAATATCATAAAATAATTTTCCATCGTCAGCTGACGTGTCTGTATTCGCCCTTAAGAAGAAAGGAGAAACAACTGATTGTCTCGTTAATTTAGAATTAACTTTCATTCTACCTTTCACGTGAAAGTCTTTCGTTACAGACGTATTTCCCATGATTGTAGAAAGGTATGTTTGGTTCTCTCGATTCCATACATTTTCAAAATTGACTGTTTGTGAATTGCCAATCGACGAAAAGTCTAACTCTTGTTTTTGAGGTGTTCTTAATTCGTACTTTGTTTCTTCGTCCCATCCAAGATCATTGTGGTATACATGTTGTAGGTACCCCAGAAGCTCCCTGGTATCGTCATTAGCGAAGAAATTCTGAGATTGTGTCAATGGTCGATGTGGACCTAATTGGAGCACCACTCCGTTCCCAATAGAATTTACACCTACGTCAAAATCGTGAACATCTGCAAGCTCAGCTCCTTTGACTGCTTCAACATTTTTATTGTTTGGGTTACAATTTGAAAAGTAGCTGTATTGGTGATTTTCTCTATGGTACGTGTCATAAGACTGTCCTAACGTCTTGGTCGACGATTCTTTAAGTAAAAATGCAGTAACGCCTTTTGTGACTTGAGATAAATTACTTTGAACTGCTCTACCGTTCGTACCGTTCGAGTTTCTTACAGGAAAAGTGTTACCAAATTGCTTCGATGATTTTTCGAAAGCAACGAAAGGAGATGGAAGCTTCGCATTGTATACAACATTTGCATGTGACAAGTTATATCCTTCTGCATCATAAGAATCTTCCTTGGGAACTTCCCAATCCATCGTCGATCCCGCGGTGGGACCAACACCTGGGATCACGTCCATTTTTAGTTCCCAACCTTTTAGTACTACAGGCTCCGTGAAATACGATGATAAGTCGAAGGATTGTCCGGCGCTCGATTTGTACTTCGTATGAAAAGGAAATCCGAATGCATCTGTTGGCCGCCCTGCTGAATCTACGACTTCTTCGAGCTTGTCTACGCTGTATGGATAATAGATTGAGGTCATTGGAGAAAACCCAATGGTCGCTTCTTCTGCGAATCTTGAAGGATCAGGTGACTTCTGAAAAGTGGTGCCAAAAGAGTCTACAGCTTCCCATTCCCCAGTTTGGAAATTGTGATAAGCCATCGTTGTCATCGATATATTAGGATTCTGAGCTACTATACTTCCGGCACTAATTTTTTCCATTGAGAAATACAGAGGAGAAAACGTTGTCACAATCTTTGATTTGTACCAAAATTGACTCGCAGCATTCGTCTGGGTGTACTGGTGGATTAATTTTTCTAGAAAAATCGAGGAAACTTTGATACCTAACGGAAGGAAATAATCTTCTGAAGGAAGTAAGAGATAATTTCCGATGGAGTTCACGTTGCCATTCGAGGAGTCTCCCATTGTCACGTAATTACCTTCTACAATCTGAAAGTAATTAAAAACCTGAGTGTCAAGCGTGTCAGAATTAGGAGGGTTTTGCCATTGAGGAATTTCTATTGCATCTCCTTGACGCTTCATTAGCATAATCACTTTCATGATCGCGGTTTCGTTCAGGTTTGTCACACTTAATTGATTGGCTATTGTCTCACTAGTGAACTGATCTGGTATTTCGATAAGGGCGAGGACCAAATTTGCAAAGGTTGGATTGTCCGCCCAGAACGATCTAACCACTGAGGAACCATCTACAATATATGCGTTCCAGAAATTGACGACTGTGTCGGTGTTCAATACGAAGTATCTTTGTATACAGTGTTTCAAGAAAGTGATTATCTTCAGATAACCTTCCAATTGTTCTGCCGGCATTTCAACAGTCACGATATCACTAGAAGCCTCGTTCCCTACAAACTTAAACCAGTTTGGTTTTTGATACGTAATACCCGAATTATCATCTGTTGTCGTTACCCAGTAAGTTTGGTCTGAAACAGCGGAGAACGGTATCTTAAATTTTACCAATGCATTAGACGTGATCTCCACTTTTAATTCCGTTGGAAAGATAATTCCGGAATACTCTCGTGTATCTGTATTCCCGGCAAAAATAGGTGCTTCTCCTACTGAGTCTGTACCGAGATTACATGCTGTTGGTCCCGTACCGATTGGAATGTCGATTGTGAATGTCTTATCAAAAGAAGAATCTTCGTGTTGGATGTATACGTCATTAAAAGGACCAACCGTTTGTTTTTGTTCATGTGACGGATACAACCAATCCTCGGTTTTAATCTTTTGTCGTTCGATCGTGAAACCGTCATTCGCGGGTGATTGAAGATCTTCTTCGAAGAAGATGCTTCTATCTGGAGATAACCAATGTTGCAACATCTGATCTTCGTGATTCATCATCATGTGAGGGACTAAAAATTCGCTCTGAATGAAAAACTTGGATGCATCGTAGTCAAAAGGATCAGATGGGTTTCGACCTTCTTCGAACATGCTTCCACTTGCAGTTGTCAATACGTGTTGGTCGGTACCTCCGTTGTTTGGATGGTAATATCGAGGTGTACGTAATTCTTGAATTTCTCTAAGAGGTTCACTTGAATGGGTGCCCGAATGAACTGCATGCACACCAGATCGGTATGCTTCGTAAAGAAATCGTGCGACATCATCGAGGTTAGAAGACGGCTGATTCATTATGGTGAAATCACCGATCCAACCCTCGAAACCGACACCTGGTCGACACTGGTCGTTATCTCTAGATCCCCAAAAGCCCGTTGAATTACCGAGAACTAGATAATGATCTGTTGACACAGCGGTAAGAGCATCGTCTGCTGAAAAATCATCCCAATCGTCAACCACAAGGTTTCTATCTTCTATTCCATTGATCCAAATACGGGCTCTACGAACGAGATCTCGGAAACTTATGTTGGCCAAAAGCTCTCCAGAAC
>Ga0163109_10000290_pt1 | contig 40767 bp, 34 predicted proteins | sample CRUFie1St13metaG_FD_108704 | JGI IMG/M metagenome (GOLD analysis project Ga0163109, IMG submission 108704) | Marine microbial communities from the Costa Rica Dome - CRUD Field 142mm St13 metaG | ecosystem: Environmental > Aquatic > Marine > Oceanic > Photic zone | place: Costa Rica: the Eastern...
TCCATCCACTGTTCAACTACGTAGTTTAGGTAATTGTCGACCTTTTCGACGAGATCGGCTTTTGTTGAGGATACTTCCTCAGCTAGCTCTTCTTCGTACTTAGTTTCGAGACGATCAATCTCTTCTGACAGCTTTGACTTAATAGCTGCTTCAAAGATTGTTTCTGCTTTTGCTTTGAACTCATCGCTCAGTGTAGCTTCTTCGTTCACCAACGCTGTTAGATCTTCACCAAAGTCTGCCTTATAGTCAAGTTCTACTTTATCTTCTGCAATTGGTTCACCATCGAAAGCTTCTTCGTCTGTGCTCTGCATTAGAGTGCTTAACACACCGCCGAGTTTTTCTTTGGACATACCTTGCATTGCGCCAACCGCAGCAGACATCATACCTGCTTTAGTCTTTGGCATTGGATCTTGCTTAGTGTTGTCACCTTTACGTGCAGGAGCACGCTTGGTAGCTTCACCAGCTTTATCAGTCGCTTGCACTGATTGAGCCTCAGCATTTTTAGGATCATGAGCCTCTTCCACAACTTCGTCTGTTACTTCGTCATGGAGTTCGACATCCTGATCTTCTACTTGATTTTCATCAGTCATCATTGACTCCTATATTTTATGTTTAAGTAACGAGAGGAAATTCTTAAACTCACGAACCTGCGTCTCATAAAGACCGATACGTGGAGCTTTCTTAATTTCAGTCTCCATTTGTTCAATCTGTTTGGCTTCAATAATACCGTTGTTCCATACCCATTCAACACCTTCCATTATCCCATTAACAAAAGCGCTAGGTGCGGATGGATCTTGAACGATGTCGACAGCATTCAACATAAAGTCTGGCTGTACGACCATAGCGTTATTACCTCTACTCAAACTTCCCATACCACGAGTCGATACGCCTAGATTGACACCACCTTCGAGCAAACCTTCAACGATTTTACCCATAGGAGTTTCCAATATACGCGCTTTGCCCACAACGTCGTTCCCTTTCCAATCAAGGGATTCTATCTTGTGGGAAACCTTATCTAGATTTACGGTCGGTCCTTCAGGGTGGTTTAACTCACCAACTGCTCTGCCCTTAGCTACTTGTTCTTTGTCATATTTGCCAACGGCTTTTTCCATGACAGCTCTAGGATATATCCGACCATTTCTATTTTTAGTTTCTGCTTGCATGAATATACCTTCAATAGCATAAGACTTCTTACCGTCTTTCGCTTCAGTAAGAACCTCCAAGTTCTGTTCGGTATACTCTGCAATCAGTTTCATTTCTTTAATACCTTTACCATTGCTTCAGCTGCTTTTTGAGCTTCTGCTTTTGATTTGTAAACATCTAATCGATCTCCGTCTATATAAGCTACAAAGCCTATTGATTCTTTATAGATCATTATCTGGATTCTGCCAACCTTTTTATTAAGGACTATTTGCCCTTTTGGCTTCCTACCAGTTAGTTCTCTAATCTGATTAAATGTTTTCATTTTGTTAACTATTATTTATACATTTACGATTCTTCAGGCTCTTCCGAATCTTCTTCAGGAATTTCATCTCCCTCAATATCTTCTTCAGCTTCGCCTTCTTCTGTGTCTTCTTCGGTCTCATCTTCTAAATCTAACTCTAGTTGATCATCACCCATAATATCTTCTTCACTAGCAGGATCGGTTGCATTATTATAGATTGCATCCGCTAGTCTTGTTTTTTCTTGATCTAATAAGTCTTGTACCTTTAGCGACATAATATCACCAAAGACTTGATTAGCCTTATTAAAATCTTGGTCCATAGCATGTTGGACCATACCTTGTACATCATTATAGTCTTGTACGTCTTCTACTTCACTCATCTTTATCATCTCCTTGGACAGGTTTCAATTCATATTTTTGAGGTGGTGCTTCTTGCTGCGGCTCTTCATCTGGCTCTTCGTCTTCTTCACCACTCATTTGCTTTTGCATAGTTTCAATATCTTCATCATTCAACTGTAGCACATTTTTCATTACCCATTCTTTAGAATAGTAATCACCGACATAGTTTTGTACTCGGTCTAAAGTTTCTAATCTATTTTGTAACATCTCTGCATCACGTAATTCAGTGAAATGGTTGTCTTTAATATAGTCAACCGTGATGTCATTTTTCCATTCTTCCCAATCATCCTCAGTACAAACACCTTTCATTACAAGTTGTTTCTTAAGGATGCCATAGAATAAATGAGAGAATCTCATACGAAGTCTATCAATAAACTTCTGGAATTTTAATTCATCTCTGTTAATTTCTGTAGATCTACCAAGTATACCTTGTACAGATTCAGTATCCATACGTGAAATAGGAACGTTCAATGAACGATACATTCTCTTTTGGAAGTATACAATGTCTTCTATTTGTCCAAGATTTTCACCGCCTGGTAGAGTAGATATCTCTGTTCCTCTGCCACCTTCTCGTCTAGGTAACCAGAAATCTTCGAGAAGTGACTGGTGTTTCCTGTCGTCACGAATTTCGCCAGTCTTAGCATCATACACAAGCTTGTTTCGATATCTTGCCATGATGTCTTTCATGTATTGTTCAGACTTACCTCTTGGCAAGTTACCTACATCAATATAAAAGATTCTACGTTCAGGAGCTCGAGCTAATCTGTATATAACCAAAGCATCTTCCATCATCCTTAATTGGTTGATAGGCTTCAACGCTTTATGCATATGTGAAATAATTTTCTTACGATCTTCTGTTAATAAGCCTGATGTAACATATGATACAGAATCGTTTGTCATTTTAATTCCGCTCGTAGAACTACCTGGCTTTTCTTGATATATAAAAAATTCTTCTGTTTTTTCTACAACCTTTGCACCTGTAACAGGATCTTTTTTATACTTAACCTTTTTAACCTTACGCATTTTAGCAGCGTCGATAGGACGTATCTCTTGGATACCTTCCTTAGGATTATCGTTATTAAGTACTAAGTGATGATATAAACGGCCATCAACATACCAACGACGAAAAATATCGTGGCCAAGTTCTTTAAAGTTTAACATACCATAGATGTAGTCAAACTCTTCTTTAATTAGTTTTTTGATTTTATCTGGTACTTGAACATCGTCTAAGTTAATATCTAAGGTTTGCTCTAGTTCACTACCAGTAATAGATTCATTTACAATATCTTCAATAGCATTGTCAACCTCAGGATGCATTGCATTGCCACGATATTTCATAATTAATTGATAGTTATCCTTAGAGTCGTCTCCGTCTAAATTTAAATATTGTCCGTAATGTGTACCAGAAGCTGTGGCATAACTACCACCTTCGTCGTCCCGCGGAGGAACGATAGATGGTCGTTTCTCTTCATCTTTATTTTTAGCTCTTTTGATTTCAAAACCAAAAAGCTTTAAACCATCATTTTCTGCCATGTCAGTCCTCTGTTAAAATAGAAAGGCCGAACCTCTCCGGCCTTTCCTACTATTTATTTAAGTTGTAGTATTGGATTCCCAGTACTGGTATGCCCATGTACATGTGAATCTTTCTATATTATCATTGTCTCCGAATGACAATGCAATAGGTGAAAGATCTTGTGGGTATGATCCGCGGAAGTTATATGTCTTAATGATATCACCTTCACGGTCCAATTGCTCAACTTTTAAATCAGCTTCATAAGCTACCGGTACAGCCAACCCTGTATTTTCATTGTGGTTGTTTATACCATTCATCCAACGCTCTAGAGCATCGCGTATTGCGAAGTCTGTGTCATTAATGATTGTTGTTGTCCATTCAGCAAATGTACGATCACCAGCCATTTTTAATTGGCGACCTCTGAATGGTACTACAATCTGACCAAAGGTTGAACCTGGAAGCTCAGCAGCTTCTACTAAGAATGATGTTAGTTCAGGGTTACCATCCGCAAATCCTGGATAGTTAATTGTTACCTGGAACAGATTAGGACGAGCGCCCCCACCTCTTAGTTTTGCTTTAAAATCGTCTACTCCTAATATTGCCATTGTTACCTCCTTACACCGTGCCTACGACTTCTTCGAAGTCAACACCGGTTCGAACAGCAACAAAGTTAAGAGTGACATAGTTGATCGAACGAGCCGGCTTAATAAAGATATTAGCTATAAACTCATTTCTGTCAACCACGGACGCTGTATTGTTGGTTTCATCACAGACAACTCTAAAGTCTGTAATACCTCTTCGACCTTTTACTTCTCTAAGTACTGGTTCTACAATGTTGACAAATTCTGCTCGAGTAAACTCATCGTTGAACTCAAACATAACCTGTTCAGCTGCTTTGCCGATAGCACGTTCTAAGACTAAGAATAGCCTTCGTACGTTAATCCTATCGAATGCAGATGGACGACCTAGTTTTGTTTTGTCACCAAACAGTAAGACACCTTGACCTGGAATATTTGCAATCGGATTTACACCTGCTTTATATAGTGTATCTCTTTGTGCTTTTGTTGGAGACCAACTAATTGCAGTGATTCCTAAGTATTGACCTCGCCGCGCACCAGCTGGTGAGAACCATGGAGCTCGGTTAAGATCTGTCGCAGCCATAATACCAGCGGTTGATGATGCTGCTGGAATTTGAATGAACTGATCATTATACTTATCGTATACTTTGATAAAGTTACCATCGGCAACTAAGTATGATGAGTTAGTCATTGCGGCTGATGTTGTCGTAATGTTTGATGTAATTGTTGCAGTGTTAGTCAAGTTAATTACATCTGATCTTGCAGGCGATGCTGTAACAACACAGTCTTTACGTAAGTTTTCTGCTGTTGCTATTAGATCATTAACCACAGTTACTTGATCGGTTCGTGATACCATTGAAGGTGCAATTAAGAAATCAACTTCGGTGATATCTTTATCTTCAAATAGATCGTAACCTTGTAAGTATTCGCTTGTGCCTAATACGCCTGAGTTTGCACCTTTTGTAAAGGTGTGGTCTGTTGCTACTGTTAAGCCTGGATCAAAATTATCTCCAGAATCAACGGTACCGTTACCACGCGCAACGCTATAATCAGAATCAAAGTTTACCCAATTGATATACTCTGATCTTCCGTTTACAACATCTTTAGCGTAGTTAGTTGTTCCGTCAGTATTTTTTGCATCTGATGCAACTGAAACAAATGGATAACGTTCTAGTATTGTTCCTTTTGTTCCTGTAAGTTCTCCGCCATTGTCTACGACTACAACGTGAATTTCATCATTGGTTGCTGCTCTTGTTGATGCATAGTTAGATGTGCCTGGTGCGGCATCGAATTCATCTTTATATGACCATGCATTAAATGCAGAATCCCTAGGTGGACAGACGGAAACTCGTATTGAGTTACCTAGTGCACCAGGATATCGTGCGATAAGTGTGTGTGAATCGGAATCCAAGGCTGCTTCCTGTGCAGCGAAGTCATCTGCATTCTTTACCAATTCCATAGGTAAGGTACCGTCATTATCTGTTCCGAGCTGGCCAATAGTAGACCGAGCATTCTTAGCAGAAGATGTTACCTCACGTACAACTTGTAAAGAACCAGAGTAACGTAAGAAATAAGAAGCGCTATGGAAGTCGATGGTATTTGCTGAGTCTGGTGAAGCAAACGTTGATACTAACGATGTCTCGTTATCAATATCTATGCGTTGTTCAGCAGGCCCCCAGCGAAAGTTCCCAACAATTGCGCCAGTAGTTGACTGAACGTTTGGAACGCCACCAGTCAGATCTATTTCTTTGACGACAACCGCTGGAGAAGCAGACGGTGTTGAAAGTGCCATGTTATCTTCCTCTATTAAAAATTATATGTCCCATAATACGATTAGTCAATTGTACTATTATTTATAATATTATATAATTACAAAGGCATATCATCAGGGTCCCACACAAACCGTTCTGTATCAGCCTCTCGTATCTTCCATGGATCCTCCTGATGCTCAATTGCTGCAATTGCAGCAGATCCGTCATCAATGAATCCAAATGGAACAACATCATTTTCTATATCTTTCATCTTTTGTTCGAACATCATTTGCTTTAAGTTAATGTCAGTCATATCTGTAAAAAATTGTGTGGTTACAAAATAGCCAAACATAACTAAGTTCATCATTAAATCGTCATGGTTACCATCCGATGCTTCATAAGATTGTCCTTTGGCTTCAAAAGTAGATATTTCTAAAATAGTTTGTTCATCCACAATATTAAGTTTATTATTTTCTAATATATCTTTTATTGCAGAACAACCAAGCCTTTTTGTTTTTCTATTAATTTCAATTCCTATAGCATTTGCTTTTACGGAAGATTCAACATGCACATTCTCATATTCTAAATCATGATATAATCCATTACAAACTACGCCACCTTGATCATTTGATTCTACTACTACATAAGCTTCATTGTAGGGTTTAGCGTATTTATAAATAATATTTGGGAAGAGAATAGGCGAGATAGTGTTGTTGCGATATACAGCAACCTGTTTAAACGGGCGAACGCTAATATCGATCAGAGTAAAAGTAGAATAGTCCTGGCCTCTTCCCTTCGAAACATCTACAGTCATGATGTAATCGTGTTTTTCTATAGGTTCTTCATATACTTTTAAGTTACCACCTTCCATATATCTTATGGCAGGCTTAGCTCTTAACCCTAATAAAGTTTCGGCATTGACAAGAGTATCGCCTGTACCAAAGAACGTATTACCAAACTCCTGATCAAATTGCAGTTGACTAGTATTTGCTACAGTTTCTATTTTCCATTTATCATCTCTGCCTGGTACATCCCACCAATCAACTCTAAATGATTTAAACTCATTAATACCTTGTACAGATCCTTCCCATATCTTATGGAATTGATTGCCTATACCATTTGCTGTTGAGGTGATTATAACCTTTGTATCTTTACCTGCAGATACAACTGGATATGTAGATGTATAAAATTCTGCAGCTCTTTCTACGAAAGCAAATTCATCAAGATATAAAAGATTGACAGACATGCCGCGAATGGAGGAACCACTAGTAGCAGCAGCAAGTATACGTGAATTATTAGAGAATTCCAAGCTGCCTTTGTTAAGCGCTTTAGATCCTGGCTGCAAAAAGAAAGGTACGTTTTCCAGCATGAGTGTGATTCGCGATAACATTTCACGGGCAGTTGCTCCTTTGTTTGCTAATATGGCAATTGTCTTTTCAGGATTAAATAGTGCAAACCATAAGAGATAAGCACATGCTGATATTGATTTACCTGACTGTCTACATGCCAAAACTACGTTAAATCTATTCTGTTGAAATTGATCAAACATTTGTTTTTGATATGGATACAGAAGAAAGGGAACTAAGCCTTGATCTAACGATATAACTTTGACATACTTTTCAGCAAAGTATATCGGATCTGTCATACAACGCTTGTATTCTCTTAAAAGATCAGGTGTCCATTTTTGTAGTACACCATCTCTTTTAACATTAGGATTCCCTAGGTACGATTCGTTCTGCATTAGCATCTATTACATCATCTTCCTGTCTCAACATTTTTTGAATCTCTGCGGTCGATCCTAAATAAAAATTATTTTGTTGATTCTCAATCTGTGCAGGCTGTTCATCTTCCTGTGTCAATTGCTTTTGCTTTTTGTTTAAGTCTTGTAGTTTATCATTTACATCTGCTACGTTTTTTATAAGTCCGGACAAAACCTCATACGCTCGAGGATGTTCACTTGATCGTGCGACATCAATCATATCATCTAAAGCGTCTTTACCTTTTTCAATTAAATTGTAAAGAGTTTCCTTTGAATACTTATAATCATTATCTAGTTCGTCTGCCATTAGAAGCCTCCGCCACCACCACCAGCAGAATCAAGTATCGTAGCACCAATTGTTGATACAACTTTAAATGTGCCACCACTAAATACCGCAAGACATGCATCGCCGGCATTACCATCTGTAACATAAATTAACTGGCCTTCTACTCCAGTGCTAGGCGCAGATGCAACCGTAAATGGATTTAATAAAACTTGTTTCATTCTTGATTCAATGTGATCAGAATCAATTAAGGCAATTGTTTCAGCAGAATCTAAAAAATCTTGGTTAGGAGATATTGCTAAAATATAAGCTGAATCAACAATACTAGTAACAAAAGCAGAATCTCGTTGTAGATCTACTTGTCTTGCTTGTATATACGCTGAATCAATAAGAGCAATAGCTTCAGATGAATCAAGTGAATTAGCAGCATTTACTCTATTGTTTACATATGCAGAATCAACGATACTTTCTAAATATGCAGTATCAACTATTCCTTTTATATAACCGGAATCTCCGGTTGAATCTATTCTTCCGTCAAGGTGAGTGAAATTGGCGTCCAGTTCTGTAAACGTAAGTTCACTGCCTTTTGTATTTCTAAGTGTAATAGCCATTTACTTCTCCTTATGCGCTATCAAAGGCTAAATCGATTTCAGTACTAAAACCGAAATCGCTATCGGGCATACCAATCGTAGTTAAGGGGTCGGGCGTGACCGTTATTGTTTCTAATAATTTATCAGAATCACCTTGTGCTCCAGTATCCATTAAGAATAGATGTGGAACTGCTTTTCTAATTATATCACCTGTATTTATTGGACCGTAAAATACAACTTTCATTTCAAATGATAATGTATATATTATCGTTCTGCGATTACCGTAGTCTGCTTCAAAATCGTCTGAAAAGTTTACGCCAATAATTATTATAGGAATATCTTCTTTAAAAGTAGGATATTCATCTGGAAATGGTTTGATCGTCAAAGTGTATTGTGGATTGAATGTAGGTAGAATTTGTTCCACAATTTGTAATGCATCATCTTGATTTCTAGCGTATATGTTTAAATCAAATGTAAGAGTGTATGGAACTGGTGTATTAAACTTCTGCCTTTTTCCAGGTTCAGTTCCTACTGTTTTAAAGTTACTTACTTTAGTTAATTGTCTAGTGTTATCGTATATAAAGCTAGTAATTTCAAATGACATACGTGGTAACTTAATCGCTACCTTTTCATCTGTATATAAATCCGGATTTTGTCTAAGTCTTTCTAAGTATTTCATACGAGGTGCATATGCTAAAGGCACCTTCAATTGATTGATAACTCCACCAGTAGAATTTTTACGCATAACATAAATGTTATTAAACATCCGTCCAAACAATGAAACAGATTTTCTAATTTTCTCATGGTAGAAATATGTACCAAACATTACTGTGGATCTCCAAATGGATTATCTTCGCTAAAGTCTAAGAAGTCATCACTTAAGTTTTCGAATATATCGTTCTGTTCTGTTTCAGATATTTTATTATCTTCAGTTACACCTACAATGGTTAAGCCGCGGCCAATGATTCCGCTTCTCGTAGTATTTATCAATTCTCCACCAGCTGCGAATGTATGATATTGACCATCGTCTGTGCCAACGTGTGCAAGGAATAGACACATATCTGAATCACCAGCAGAATCAAGTACGATCCTTTGAATCTCACCACTGATTGTAGCAGTAGACGATAGTTGTTGTGCAACTGTATCGCCAACTCTGTAATCTGAATCTACACCTAGGTTTCCACCGATAAACTGTATTGTAGGTAGTGTTGCATAATTCGTACCACTATCGGTTAGTGTAATACCAGTGACTGTTCCGGATGCAGCGTCAAACACTGCAGTAGCTGCAGCGCTATCACCTAATGTAAAGCTGCTGTCTCCGCCACCGACAAATCTAACTGAAGGTGCAGTTGTGTAGTATGCTCCACCTCTGTCTAGTGTAATGAGTTTCACGCCACCAACAGATCCAATTGGACTATCGTAGGTTGTAAATCCAAGTTCCGCTGTAGCTTCTGCATCTGCAGTACCGGTAACACAAACTTTGTACTGGTAAGAACCTGTCTTCTCGATATCCTGTATACCTTCAATGCTTGTATCGAAATCTTCTCCAGTGTATTCGAATAGAGTACACCGCATTTTGTATACAGGTAAATTTTCTATTTGATAGAAAGGTTGTTCATGTTCTACATGCTGTATCTCAAACATTTTGTTTGCTAAAGGTAAATAAATTAAATCACCTTCGGCCGGCCTGTCAACTGTTATCTCATTATCTGGTCTTCGAACCTGTGCAGAAAATCTAGTCCTAGCAACTACAAATGTTGCTTCATCTCTAATCTCTACACCAAACCTTGTGAATAGATCACCTTCTCCGTCAAAGCCTTCAACATTTTCAATGTACATTTCAATTTTATGAGATGTTGGAAATCTAGATGTTGGATCTTCACCAAGTAAGTCATCTTCATTCATTAATTCACGAGGTAGATAATAAACATCTTGCCCGTATATTTTTAGAGCCTCTATAACCAGGTCGGCATAGAGATCCATTTCTGATCTTACTTTTTCAGAGAAGTAAAGGTTACGGGCCATTATGTTATCCTATAAAGAAATCTACTGGCATTTCATGCTCTAGTCTAATGGATTCTCTTAACCTTTCTATTTCTGAAGTTCCATCATCGTATAGTTGTCTACCGTTAAAGGTTACACCACCAGGTAGCTGTACACCTTCGAATTTAATTAAATTCATACCCCATTGTTGTTTAAACAATGCACATGTATAATCTTTTAGCCACATATCATTGTATATTGATGTATGTGTTTCTGGATCTATAATTGTATAAACTTCTGCAACTACAAACTCACCTGCTAAAATATCTTTATCTGCAAAGTCACCAAAGATATGTAATCTATCTTGATGTCTAGACCACTGGACTTGTGGTGTACCATTTAATTTCATATCAAGTATTGATAGGTATTGCTGCATCTGTTCGTAATAAGCTAGATCACCTGCAAAGTTTTGGAGATCGGCAATATCATTTAGCATCATTTGATATTTTATATCAAAGAAATTAAATGATGTACCAAAGGATGATGCCATTGGAAATAAACGCGTTACTGTCAATACATTCGAAGATATAGGAATGTATTCATTAGCAATATCAGTAGTAGTAATCTGATGTTTTAGGTATGTTCTAACCGTAGCGTCTGAATGAAATTCTTGATAGTATTGTAGAGCTTCATCTACACGATCTTCCATTTGATCTTCGTCTACATTTATTTCTAGAACTGGATCACCAAGACGTCGCTTGGCATAATCTATAAGGTCCTGTCTTGATGCTGGGTTTGCCATTAATAGTCTCCAAACTAAAATTATTTGGTACTATTTATAACAGATGTGTCTTTTAATCTGTCCAGATTATCCACATTCCATGACCAGCGCGAGGATTAAGTCCTGTATTACCTGGGCTAGCCGGAGTTGGGTAGCTTGTAGGATTTGTGGCCTGCGAACCTTGACCATATTTACCAATAGGTCCTGAAGTAAAATCTGTCGCACCACTTTGTTGTCGAACATAATTCATTAAAGTATACTGGTTCCAATTTGCACCAGTTTGAGTTGCATCAGAACCATTATACTGTAGTAACGTTACATAGTTTGCATCTGCCCAACCAGATCCACCGCCACCTGGTCCACCAGTTCTGTAGTAGCCTCCACCACCACCTCCTCCGCCGTAACGGCCACCGCCTCCACCTGATCCACCATCATATTGTGAATCAGATCCATCTCCACCTTGTAATTGAGATCCAGCAGTTGCGTTAGATGAGGAGTAAGAGTGTGACTCATATGCAGCATGCCCACCACTATTTACATTACCACCTCCACCATAATCTAGTGTAGGAGATCCAGTTCCATTTGTACCACCTTGATTAATACCGCCACCGTGTCCACCTTTAAAGTTAGTAGAGTTGCCTCCACCTCCGCCTCCACCAACTATTGCAACAAGGTCAGAAAATGTATTGTTTATGCCAGAAAAAAGCGCAGTGTAACCGCCACCTCCAACACTAAAATGATAAGATCCACTAGAGCCAGGATCACCCCCACCATAAAATCCATCATCACCACTACTTGCACCCTTACCTCCGCCACCTGCGTATAATGACATTTGAGTTACGCCTGGTGGTACAGTAACTTCTACCATGCCAACTCCACCATTGCCACCATAATTGGCGCGGTTAGAACTTGAATAACCTGATCCACCACCTGCACCTATCATCGCAAGATAAAATTTTCCTCCGGGTTCAGTATCAAAGTATGCTCTTGTACCTAAAGCATTATCTGGGTTTACCACTTGATTACTATAATAAAATGTTTGACCAGTTACAGATGACGTAAAACTACCTACTGTAATTCCTCCATTTTGTTCAGTAGGAGAAGATGAAAATCCTACACCTGGAGCTCCAGGATTATATGCTATTGTAACAGCTTTTGATATAATGCTTATTCCATCTGACCATTTAAACGTATAGATGAAGTCACCGTTAGAGTCTGTTAAATTTCCTGCTGCAACCGCAGCCGCTATCTCGTTTTTTGTTTTAGGTGTAAACGTCCATACTGAAGAGTCATTGGATATAGTTGACATGTATTGAGCTGAATCACTTGCAAAACTTTGATTCAGCAATGTTGGATTATCAGAATCTGCAGGTTTAGCTATAATAGTAAGAGGAGTAGCCGAATCTGTAATTTCATATTCAGCACTTGGTTCGTTATCCCATGTTGGTGCTGCACTTGCTTCAAAATCTAGATTGTACCAACCTGATCCATTTGAAACAAATAATCTTTTGGTGCTTTCAACAAATGCAGCGTCACCTTTAGTAAGTCCTGAAACAGGTAAACTATCTAATGATGAGTAATAAACAACATCTCCACTGGTGACATTACTTAGACCAGTTGATTTTATATCACCGGTTGATCCAATTAATCCTGCTATTCTTCTGTTAAAACTAGTCATAGTGTGCTAATATTTTCTGAAGAAACTGTAAGAGCTACAGTTGGTTCTATTGCGTAACTACCGCTGTTATAGTTAACAGTTTGAAATAAACTTCCAACATCAGTTCCAGAATAACTAACAAAGGTTAGAGCGCTTGGAGTATGTGTGGCTTCCTCAGCTGTTTGATTAGAAATTATAAGATCACCGTAAGTTCCTGCAGTATCTAAAATAGATGTAGGCATTTTAATAGGTGATTGCTCAGTAGAAACACCACTGTAGTAGTGATAAAAGTTCATCAGTAAACTTCCATCTGAAGCAATTTGTAAAGCATTCCGCGACATGCTAAACTTATAGTTAGATACATTAGTATCAATCCCCCATTGATTCTGAATCGTTCCATTACTAGAATATTTACGTAGTTTAATTCTTGAAGGTGATTCATCCGCATCAATACTAAGTACCCATACGTTATCATTATTATCTATCGCAAGACCTTGATGACCCTCACCTTCATGTTTTTTACCCCATACTATACTACCATTATTCTTATTAAGTTTAAGCAATGTTGCCGCTTCGGGATTAATATTATCATCGGTATGACCTACTATATATGGATTATTATTTGCATCTACTCTTACTATATATGCATTATCATCCTTATACCAGTCATTTACACCATACATCTTAGCCCACTGAAAAGTCATCGAACTATTGAATTTTGCTATCAACATGGATGGAAAACCATAACCTGAGTGATCACGATATTGTGCACCACAGACATAAATGTTATCATCTCCATCTATTACTATACTTTGGTCGCTTGCCTGCTCATCAGTATTGGAATTTAATTTCCACATTCCCATTAAGGCACCAGTGCTTCCGTTTAGTTTTGCAATATAAAACTTTCTAATGGAGGTGTCACGCAATTGTTGACTTCCAACTGCTCCACTACCACCTCTTCTGCTAGTTCCTAGTACCCATAGATTACCAGAACTATCTAGTTGACCGCCACCTGGCTCAGGAACAAAGTTGTCATAATTAGTAGTAGTGGTAGTTGGTTTTATTATCTTTGCCCACGTAATAGCACCTGCAGATGTCCATTTAATTGCCAGTGCTAACTGAGGATCAGGGTATCCCGACATGTTTTCTCCATACCCATAGTCGGCAGTCACCGTATAGGCAGAGGTTGAATCTGATGTAACGGTTTTTGGTCTGGCATAGTATGCATTAGCGTTTAAAGTTTTTCCCCACTGTGCCTCACCAGCAGAATTATACTTTGCTAAAAATGAGTTATTACTGCCACCAAAAACGTAAATATCACCGTTTGGCGCTTCAGAAATTCCTCGTCCTACCGAGGGAGAAACAGTATACAGTAATCTATTCCACCAACCGGCCGCACCTGCAGTATTATATACAATAGTCACTGCTTTAGCTACGAAATTAGTTCCGTCTGACCATTTAAATGTATAAACGAAATCACCGTTAGAATCTGTTAAGTTACCAGCTGATATTGCTGCAGCTAGTTGTGCTTTTGTTTTTGGTGTAAAAGTAAATACTGATGAATCATTTGTTACAGTAGCCATATATTGCGCAGAGTCAGAACCAAAGCTTTGATTAACTAGGTTGGGATTATCCGAGTCATTTGCTTTTGCTATGATGATAAGAGGAGTTGCTGAGTCAATTATTGTTTTATCACTATCGCCTGGTTCTATTTCCCAATAAGGCGAAGAACTAATAACGTACTGTGTGTTGTACCAACCAGATCCATTTGAAACATAATGTCTTCGATTGGCGTTAACAAAAGCTTGTTGACCTATTTCTAAATTATTTCCAGGAAGAGAATCTAGTGTATCAACATATAACATAGGCACTGATTGAACGGCCGCAGAATCCATGCCACCACCTAAATCAGCAGAAGTAGTTATTAATCTAGAATTATTAGGATTATCGATCTCCGTAGCACGAAGTATCTTAGCAATGTCTAATGACCTACTCATTACTATCCCTCAAACGCAGCAGAAGGAACAGAATAATTTGCAGTGTATCTTGCTAATCCTTTTGTAATTCTAAAATCTTGCATGTACCCACCGAATGGGTAATTTCCAGAACTTGCACCACTTTGTCTATCACCTATATGAATATCAAAGTCAGTTGGAGGATAATAAGATGATGCACTAGTTGCAGTATCCTTTAGAACACCATCAACAAACAATCTCAAAGTACCGTTGTCTCCTGTAATTGCAACATGATGCCATGTATTATTAGATATATCACTCTGGGATGATGATAATACTTTAGTACTACTACGATAATAATTTAATTCACCAGTGGGGTGTACCGCCCATTGAGTAAAATAACTCTGACTAACACTACCTCCTCCAGTATTGTATATCGTATTATAAGCTGTGTTATCAGTTACATATATCCATGATTCAATTGTAAAACTTTCAGGACTTGAAATATCATAAAGATCGTCACCATAACCTGTTGTATAGTCTACATTTGAAAGTATGTATCTACCTGTACCAAATGCAAGTGAATGGGTTCCCCATTTTGCCTGTGCTGTGGAAGTACCAGTCAAACCACCATCGTGGTTTATGTGTGGTACTGTACGGGATTTATCTATAACTGTAAGATCTTTACCCGTAGCAATGTGTAGTTTTACGTTTCCAGTTGTTGTGCCATCAACACCAGATACTGGATCTGTTCCATATAGTGGTGCAGTTGGTACTGGAAAAGTTGATTGGTTGCCATACATGTATTCCGGCACGTCAGATATTCTATAGTCAGACATCCAACCATCCATATACTCACCACTAGGATAAGATCCTATCGCAAGACCACTACCTCCAATATCGTTGTCAAGTGTAGCATTACTTGTGTTCGCTATCGACCAAAGACTTGCTCCATTCATATAAAACCTAGTATAGTTAGCATCACGTACTAAGGCGATATGAATCCAAGAATTTATAGGTGGGATACGACTTGAATTTATTGTTGATCCGTCACCATACACTGAAATAGTTTTACTTGCAGATTGAAGATACCATTGAAGTGTTTTTCCAGTTACTGAAACAGCATTTGTAAAAAATGTACTGTTACTACCAACATCTTTTAATCTTATCCAGGTCTGTATTGTATATGGCCCTGTACCAATACTAGGCAAGGTTCCAGTCAGATATCCACCCTGAGATCTAGTAAAGAAATAAGAGCCACCGGCATTTGTTTCGTCATATGGAAGATGATCATAAGGTGTAAATGCTATTGTAGAAGCGTAGTACGGATCATTACCTAGGCCAGGATCATATTTTGCAGGACTAGCACCATTATCTTTAAGAGTATGATTTTTAGAACTATAATCTTTAATCATTCCTCCTGTACCAGTCATAAGAACTGTACCAGTAACTTCAGTTAATGGTTCTGTTGGTGGAGTGAATGTATCAGTATAAACTGCGGTGCCTTTTACTATTCTAAAATCACAAATGGAACTGTTATCGATATTGTGAGTACTTTGGGATACTGCTTTACCAATACCCATAGCAATGTTATTTCCCACATTTCCGGTATAAGTCATTTGAGCAGTAACTACACCATTTCTATACAATTTTATATTATTACTTCCAGATCCATTTCTTACTAATGCATAGTGATACCATTGATTTTCATCTGCGGCTGAACTTTCTATTTCAATATTAGACCCACCATTCATCCAAATATTGTACTGATTATCGTGATTGGTTGTTTGTATCAGCAGATTGGAATTTGTAGAATAATTTATATCCAATAATGTACCATAACCATCTTGTTGTTCATGCCAGTATTGCCACCACTCTATTGTGAAATCTCCTTGAGCAAAATACCAATCAGCAGAAGCATTCCATACCAGACCTCCGCCACCATTGCTTTGGTTTTGTTTAAACATAAAAATACTATGTCTTACGTATGGACTATATGACTGTTTGGATACTCCATCTCCTGTTCCGTTCAAAGTTAATGTAACATTATTTCCGGAAAAATCCTGAAAATTTTCGAAATTATTACCTGCAGTATTATCATCAGCAGTAATAAGTGCAATTGTTTTATGAGAGTTTTGCGTAGTGCCAGGTGCAAATGTTAAAGTCAATGGAACTGTGCCACTTCCAAAATTAACACCATCTGATGCTTTAAATGTAAGTGTAGCGCTAGTAGTAGATGCATCACTTTCTACCAGAGGTGTGATTGTAAATACAGAAGAGTCTTGACTTAATGTTCCAAGTCCAGCAAAACTACCATCCGATTCTACACTAAATGAGATAAGACCTCCAGGTGTATCTGAGTCAGTTGCAGTAAGTGTAATAGTTGTCGGTGAACCGTCTGTCGCAAGAACGATCGTGCCTGTAGGATCTATTGTAAGACTTGGTGATGCATTTATCAATCCAACGTTGAACCATCCAGATCCATTTGACATATACAATCTGTTTGTTCCGGAAACATAAGCTTGTTGGCCTGCTTCTAAATTACTTATAGGTAAAGAATCGACTGTAGAAAAATGTTCTAGTCCAATAGATTTTACTTGTGCAGAATCAACACCAGTAGGAGATGATGTATTTAAAAACGCTAAGTTGTTTATGTTTTGAGCTTCGGACTTACCTAAAATTCCTGCTATATCTCTAGATCTTCCCATCTATTAACTCCACAAAATAATCTGACCGTGCCATCTTTGATCATCACCTTGCCCGGCACCAGCAGCTGGTCCACTAGTAAAATCTGTTGCACCACTTGCTGTTCGAGTATAATCTAATAGATCTGCAGAGTTCCAATTTGCACCACTTGTAACTAAATCCTGATTGCTAGAGTTTTGCATGATAGTAACGTAAGTTAGATCTGCATATCCAGATCCACCTCCACCTGTTCCACCATCATAGCCACCGCCGCCGCCTCCGCCGCCGCCTCCATAGTAGCCTCCACCACCACCGCCGCCAGCGTCATAGTTTGAATTTGCACCGGTACCACCTTGCAATTCAGTACCAGCAGAAGGACTGCTGTGATATGAATTAGATCTAGACGCTGCCCTACCTCCGCGGGTTGTTAACGCTTTTTCACCTAAACCGTTATTGGTGTTTGTACTCCAAACATTATCACCGCTCCACTTACCAGAACCTGCATCTTGATTAAATGTGCCGCCGTCACCACCGCGATCGTTGGAACTTTGCCCTCCGGCACCTCCTCCACCACCTACAACTGCAACTGCGTTAGCAAAATTAGCAGAATTTCCAGTAAATAGACCGGTGTATCCACCACCTGATGAGGAGAAATTATAACCATTACCGCTGTTTCCTCCGTTACCACCACCATAAATTCCACCGGCAGCACCAGACGCGGTTGACGAACTATATCCACCACCTCCGACAAATATACGCATTGTTGTAACTCCGGCCGGAACTGTAACTTGCGCAACTCCAAGCGCGCCGTGTCCACCACGCCCGCCGCGATAACCATTACCTCCACCACCACCCATCATTGTAAGGTAAAATACTCCTCCTGGAGTTGTGCTAAGTGTAACCGCTGCACCGGCGTTATTTGATGAGTTGTTAGTAAAATCGACCCAATAAAAAGTCTGGCCTGTAACACTTGATGTGAATGACATTAATCCACTACCAATATTTGTACCCGCGATTGTTGGAGTTCCACTAAATCCTACTGCAGCGGCACCACCGTATGATATTGTAGAAGCTTGCACTACATGATTTATACCGTCTGACCATTTAAAGGTGTATATAAAATCTCCGTTAGAATCAGAAAGATTACCATTGGCAACTTCAATACCAATTGAGTCACGAGATTTAGGTGTGAAAGTAAATACAGACGAATCAACTGTTATATCTACCATGTACTGAGCGCTATCAGTAACAGTCGACTGATTAAGAAGATTATTGTTATCAGAGTCTAATGCTTTTGCAGTAATTACGAGAGGTGTAGCTGAATCAGCAATTGAGTATGATGCATCAGGTTGTTCTGACCATCTTACATTTCTATTAACGAGAGTTGTATTATACCAGCCTGATCCATTTGAAACATAAAGTCTATTAGTGCTTTGTACAAAAGCTTCATCGCCTCCAGTCATACCAGAAGCAGGCAATGAATCTAACGTATCATAAACAGCAACACCAGATCCTGCAATTGCTATAACTTCTGATGAATCTAAACCAGTAGTTCCTTGCTGCTCTTCTTTTGTTCTTCTTATACTACTCAGTGTTACCATATTAGTTCTCTATTAATATCCAACCTTGTGATGCATTATAGTATACAAGTCCAATAGCTGCTCTATCTACATCTATCACTAAATTACTGCTAGACCCCATAATGTTATTTGCATTTCTATCTATTATAATATTATATACTGAAGCATTTCCGGTTCCGTCAATTACTCTAACTTCATCTCCTAAAGCTGGAGAACCAGGTAACGTAAGTGTTACGGTTGTACTATTAGTATCAACTATGTTTTTACTTCCAGCAGATATGTTTTTACTTGCAGTAGCTTCTCCCCAAGTATTACCACCACTAGCATTAATCATAGCTTGTACTTGTTGACGTCCTAAGCCAATATTATTACCGGTAAGTTTTTCAACAGTTACGTTATCACCGGCATCTGCTCCTACTCCTAGCGTAATAGTGTTTCCACCTGTAGCAGTAAAGTCTTCAGATCTAAGTAATAAACCATTCATATATACACTTACTAAGTCAGAGTCAAAAGATAAAACCTGACCATTACTGTCTGCACCAGTAAAAATGCTTTGAGCGGCAGTAGCAGTGTATTCATATCTTACTTGTGATAGTGGAGAAGCAATTGATGAAAGATCTGCAGGAATAAATGTGTAAATCTTAAGTTCATCATTTGCAGCAACAGGCTCATTCATTGTAAGAGTTTGTTCATTTGTTGCTACATAGTCAGATTGATCTACAAGAGCAATACCGTTTAGGTAAACTAGTGCGCCTGATGATCGATAATATAAACGATTGCCGTGTCTATCATTTCCAGTAAATACGGTTTGACCTGAGTCTGCTACGAAATCATATGATTTACCAGTAAATTCTTGTGCGTTAAAAGTCTGTACAATAAATTGATCAGATCCTATAGCCGCAGATTGTAAAGTGATTGTATCTCCACCTGATATAGCAAATTCAGATTCTTTAAGTGGATCACCATTTTTAAATATTTGAACATTACCGGTAAAACCTAAACCGCCACCAGTTAGTGTAGTTCCTGTTTGTCCAGTAAATACATATTGCTTAGTGTTTAATGAGGAAGCTACAGTACCTCTTGTAACTTTTACAGAGATAAAGTCTCCAGAGTCCGCAGGATCTAGTAATGTAAGTGCGGTACCAGTTGTTGTATAATCGTTAACATCTGAAATAAGAACACCGTTGACAAATACGGAAACAATTCCGTCAGACATTTGAAGTGTTTTTAATCCACCTCTATCTATACCACTAAATACAGTTTGACCCGAATCAGCATCAAATTCAAATACTGTTTCTACCATAGCTTGGTGTGTATTTACTTGACCAATTGTTTCAATAACAGTAAGTGAATAACCACTGTCAGCAACCGCTGTTAAGGATACAGCATCTGTTGTAGCTGTATAGTCAGTCGTCTCAACTAAGAGAATACCATTTAAGTATACTTCAATATTTGCCGGCGTGATTGATAATGTATTACCAAATTTATCAGCACCTGCAAAGTTACCTTGTCCCGCTGTGGCATCGAAAAAATACTTGTTGACTGCTAGTGTTCCTTGACCAATTGGTCCGACTCTAGCTAAAACATAATCAGAATCAATAAGATTTAAAGTTGCAGCAGAATCTACACCTGAGCCAGAGCCTCCACCACTAGGTGGTGTGTACTTAATAATTTGTACTACGTCATTTAAGTTAGCACCGGTTGTAAGTGTTACAGTAGTGCTATTTGTAAGCGTAAAGTCGTCAGAGTCTACGAGTAAAATACCATTTAAGTAAACATTTAATTGCGTATCGGAATCGTCATATGTTAATAGTAAACCGTTATCGTCAGAATCTGCAAATGCTGTTTGAGCTGAATCGGCTGTAAATACATATTTTGTAAGTGTAATGCCATCTGCAGTTCCACCTCCACCTCCACCGCCACCGGTGTTAGTAGAAGGATTAAAAGTAAATACACCAGTAGAATTATCGTATTGTAATTGGCCTCCACCCGATGCTGCGCCGGTTGTAACTGATATACCTTGTCTTGCAGTAGATAGCGTAATACCAGCACCGGTGTATCTTGCAGTAACGTAAGCCGAATCAACAATAGCAATAATGTCAGCAGAGTCTACAGTTCCGCCTCCGCCAGTCGTCTGTCTGGACTGTACATATGCACTATCAATTAATTGAGTTGTTAAAGATGAATCGAGGAATGCTGGTTTATTTGATAAGTCATTATAATTACCACTAAATGTAGAACTAGCATTTGCAAGTTCTATCCAGTTTCCGCCATGAGCATAATAAGCCTTACCTGTTCCATGTACATGAGCGAACATACCGTGATAGGTTGAAGCACTTGGTAAGTCACCGGTAGTAGAATAAACATTAGCATATAGAATTTTATTTGCACCAAAATCTATATCACCAAGACCAATTCGTGTTCTTTGTTGAATATAATCAGAATCAATGCTTGCTAATCCAGCATTAACTGCACTATCACCTAAGGCATCGGTGTAATACTTATTTGATGACCCTTCTGTAAGATCGTCTGTAGTAAATCCAGTTAAGTTACGAGTCTGCGTAAATACAGCATTACCCATATATCCATGATTTACACACTGATAATATAAAACAGCAGGTGTTGCATCACTTACTACAATTTCAGTATATGCTCCTGCCTGACCAGCATTACCATTAAGAGTTACACCTGTAGTGTATGCTGTTGTTTTAGCAGCATCATAGTAAAACCTAATTTGGTGGCTACTATTTGTACCATTATTTTGTAGAAATCTATAAGTGTTACCTGGAACAAATTGTAAGAATGGAGATTCCACTCCGTCAATTTGATAACCATTAGAGGAACCAGAACCTTGATACCTGTGAGCGCTTGTTTTAGAAACAACCTCAACTGTAAATTCGTGCTGTGTTCCACCATCATGTTTAAACTCAATATACTTTGCATCAACAACTGCACCAGTACTAATTTCATCATCACCGCTTGAATTAAATATATTTTTAACGTCAGTAGATGTTAGTACTGTAGGTTTGTTGTTTAAATTATTATAGTTTAAATAGTAACTTCCATCTTGATTATCTAATGTATCGGCATCTACATTTAAGTTATCAACATATGTTTTATCAATAGTTGGTATACTTGGTTTATTACTTAAATTATTATAATCTAAATAATATGATGGAGCTTCATTATTAAATCTATATGCGTTTGTAGCTATCTCTGCAGAATCTGCACCACTAACTCTAGCTGCAATATAAGCTGAGTCGATGATTGCTGTAACTGATGCCGAGTCGACTCCAGCCGGAGATCTTGCAAGAACATATGCACTATCAACTACTAATGATACTGTACCAGAGTCTAAAAAGTCAGATGTATTATATGTTATCTGTCTTGATTGTACGTATGTAGCATCTACAGTTGATGTAACTAATGATGAATCTTGAAATCGATCTCTTAGTTGGATATATGCAGAGTCAACAAGAGCTATAACTAAATCTGAATCCAATCCTGCAGAATTAATAATATCTAAGACTGTTGCAGAATCAACAAAGTCAGCACCAAATTTTGGAAGTAAAGGTAAGACAGTAGTTGAGTCTAGATAATTGGCATCATTTGTAAATGATGAAACAGTGGTCGGTACTCCAGTTAATGAACCATATGCAAAGTCTTGCCTTGCTTGTACATATGTACTATCGATTAATTGTATTGCATCTGCAGAATCTAAGAATGGAGCTGCAGCAACTCTTCCAAGAACATAAGCAGAGTCAACTGTATCTGTAACATTATTAATAATGGTAACTGTGATATTACTGTCTGTTTCAATAGCTGCGGCAATATATGTGGAATCAATAACTTCTTTAACTGTGTTAGAGTCTAAATAGTTTGCATCATTTGTAAATGTAGATATATCTAAGGCACTGGAAAGAGATGTAATAACTGATGAATCGATTAAATGTGGACTAACGTTATCAGCTACAACTTTTACTTCATTGCCATTGTGTCTATTTGTAAATCTAAAATTACCTGAGTGTTGTTGTAGTTTTAAATCTCCAAGAACTAAAGTACTACCTGAAAGATATAGATCTCGCCAGAAATGATTTGAATCACCTAAGTCATATAGAGTTCCTGTAGCTGGTATAATATGCTGATCAACTGCGCTAAGGTCGATTTGTGGAGTTCTTGCTTGAACGAAAGCTGAATCAATTGTTTCAACTAATGCAACTGTACCACTTGAATCCGGAAGATTTATTGTGTTATCTTTTGTAGGATCAATCGCCTGAATTTTTGTTTCATTATTATTGTTTGACCCGCCTTCAAAAGCAATACTGGTAATACTGTTAATGTTCTGGTCTAATTCTAGAGTAACATTATTTGCAGCAATACCTGCATTAATTTGACCAGTAGTTCCTAAAAATGTTAGTGTCTCTGTATCAGGTCTAAATGTATGTGAACCAGTGTTACCTGCCAATCCAAATGTGGCTCTGTTACGAACATGGTCACTATCAATAAGAGCAATGACTTCGGCAGAATCTAAGTAAGTTGCGTCTATTAAACCTGTAACATAAGACTGATCAACGACACCTTGTACGGTTGTGGAATCTAAATAATTAGCGTCATTTGTAAAAGTCGATACATTCGTAGGTACACCAGTTAATGAACCATAAGCAAAATCCTGTCTCGCTTGTACATAAGCGGAATCTACAAGACCTGATACTAAGCTAGAGTCTATGTTACTTTGATTCTGTTGAATATATGTAGCATCAATTAATGTTTGTGCGGTAGTAGAATCCAGATAATTGGCATCGTTTGTAAAAGTCGATACATTAGTTGGTGCGCCTGTTAAAGATGAATACGCAAAGTCTTGTCTGGCCTGCACATAAGCAGAATCAACTTGTGTTTCTGTAATTAATTGAACTTGAGAAGAATCAGGTAGTGCAGCAATTTGCGCCAATAAAGTATTATAAGCATCGCTGTCATCGTTCAGTGCAGCAGCAAGTTCATTTAATGTATCTAAAGCACCAGGTGCTCCATCAACTAAAGCATTAACTGCAGAATCGATAAGATTAATATAATCTTGTTTATGTAATCCGTCAAGTGTATCGGCATCAACATTTAAAGCATCAACAAAAGCTTTGTCAACATCAGTTGTAATAATATTAGAAACATCAACATTATCTAAAATGGCAGGTGGATTTAATGTATTAGCCCATTCTCTATAATAATTACCTGATTGCCCATTTAGTCTATACGCATTTGTAGCAGTCTCAGCCGAATCGTTTTGACGAGCCTGAATGTATGCGCTATCAATAAGATTTGTTGTAGTAGCTGAGTCAACCTTTGGCCTAAACTCTTCCCAATTGTTAGAAGCATTAGGTAATTCACCAGTAGAACTATCTCTATATTGACCTGATTGGAGTTTAAAACTATAATACTGTTCAGCTTCAAAACCTTCATGAGCTTTCTTGACATAGATTAACATACCGTCTTGTAATCTTTGTCCAGTAATGTCTGATACTCTATCGCCGGAATCACCACTGACGTAGCGTAAACCACCGCGCATCTCTGTGTCTAATACTATAGGATGATTAGAGCTAGGACTCCATGTTCCTGGCCATGCGTTTCTCGTAAGTCCGTTATAGTCTGCCATTAGCTAATACTCACATATGTGTTTCCAGGTTGCAAAACAATTCCATATAAATTATATGTCTCTGCACTGTAACCTGCTGGTGGTGAATCTGGTTCCAAATCTAATGTAGTATTCGTTGTGCCAACATCACTGAGCAATGATGAACTAGCACCAGTTTGGAAAGTTGATGGCTGATTTGCTGCACTTCTTACCATAAACCAAAAACACTTTGGCACTGAATCAGGATTGTTAACTGTACCTGTAAAGTTTTTAGTTTGATTTGATAGTTCTGTAACTGCTGATTCAAACTGATCGCCATTAACTACATCAGCTCTAGTTGGAGGTGTGCCGGCACCTGCAGTAAATATAGTTAAAGTTGGATAAGAGAAGCTTGCATTTAATGTTATATCTGAAGCAGTGTCAGTCACGGAATAAGATGTAGTTGCAACTCCAGGTGGTCTTCTAAATTCTGTGCTCACTGCAACCTGCCTTCCTCCGCCATTATCTTTGTGTATTGGATTGGTAAAAGTTATTGTTCCAGATCCATTGGAACTAGATATTGAACCTCCTGTTCCTGTAACGGTGTGAGTAATGTTACTTGAAGATGACATTCCACTTACACTAACATTATAAGAAGTTGATGTATAAGTTTCTAGAAATTGATTACCTGATAGATTGCTCATACTAACAGATACGTTAGGTGTTTTCCATGTAGTGGTGAATGATGCAGTTGTGGCAAAGTCAGCGCCTTGATCATCTGCAAATGTAATTTCACCTATTGATGTTCCACCAGAAATAGTTGTACTATTATCTCTTACTGCTGCACCAGATGCAGAGTCAAATGTAAATGTCTGTGTCCAATCAACACCACCCGCCGGTGTTTGACTTTTTGCACCTGCATTATAATTAGCTAGAGTAGTTCCTACATATGCATTTGTCTGCGCAATACTTGATACACTATTAATAAACCGTGTATCAAAATCTATAGGATTATCTACAGCTACTGAAAACTGTGTAGCCTTTTGATCAAAGTTTAGATTGCTTTGACCTGTTGCAGTTAAACCTGGACTAAACTGTGCAACCTCAATGCGAAGCTTATTACCGGTAAAATTCATTTCTCGTATTGTATATACTTCTAAATCAGAATCAATAAAATTAGTTGCAGTTCTATATTGAGCTGTAGCTCCACCAACTGTCCATGTGATTCCAGCTTTATTACCGTCGTTATTTAATATGTTGGCGTCATACAATCTACTTGTAAATGCACCACCATCTGCAGTATTGATTGTAAAGTCACCAGTACTTGAATCGATAGATGTTGCTGATACACCTGCAACTGTTACAGTACCTGCAGAATCTAATTGACCTTGAGCATTAACTCTAAATACAGGAACTTCTGAAGCAGAACCATATGTACCTGCAGTAACACCTGTATTTGTAATATTAATTGTATTCGTACTTGCATCATACGTAATACCTGTACCACTCGCAAGTGCTTCATCTAAGTCAGAATCAAAGTTTGCTTTTGTATAGACTTGTTCTACGTCAAATGAGAATACACCAGTGTTAGGATCATATGATAAGTCACCTGCTGCACTTAAAGCATGCCTTGCATCACTGTCTGCTCGAGCTGATGAGTATACTGCGTCTTGGCTAAGTGAAAATTGGCCAGTGGAACTATCATATTGTATAGCGCCTGATGCACTTAAATGAGCTCTTATTTCTGAGGCACTAGGACCTGTATATGTAAATTGACCTGTAGCAGAATCATATGCAAAAGATCCATCACCACCTGCGTCCTTTACACTAAGGACATCTCTAACTCTCTGTACAGTGTAATATAGATTTGAACCTTCGGCTAAATCTGTTGTAGACTTAAGTGCTAAGCGCGCATCAAAGTCTGAGTCACTACGTGCTGTAGTATAATATAAGTTAGTTCCTTCAGGAATATCTGCAGTTGTTCTAGTACCAAAGTCAGAATCAAATCTGGCTTGTGTATAGTATAGATTTATGTCACCTTCATTTAAACTGTCAGTTGTTTTCTCAGAAAAGTCAGAATCAAATCCTGCGTATCTACCTTCAATAGTACCAGGTGTACCATCGGATGTTTCCAACTTAATGTTAGGAGCCTGAACTTTTCTATTGAATAACCAAATGTCTAATGTATTTTTATAAATGATTTGTGCTAAAGCACCACCGATCGTAATACCAGCTGAGTCAGCTTCTACACCAGATGTAGCATTATCTGCTAATATAAGATTTTTATCGTTGACAGTTAATTCAGTAGAATTAATTGTGGTTGTAGTACCGTCAACTTGTAAGTCACCTTGAATTGTAACTTTACCAGCACCGCCGGCAGGAGTTGGATCAATGACCAAATCACCGGATGTTGTGCTTATTGTATTTCCATCGATCTTTACATTATCTACTTCTAAAGAAGCTAGGCCACTTACGTTTGAATCTAAATTAACTTTGATTTTTACGCCGTTGGCTAAGTCAACTCTTTTTGTATTGGTGTTGAAATCTCCACTGACTTGAATTTCGCCACCCATAGGTATGTTACCATCACCAGATACATTGTCATCAGCGTTACCAAATGCAACATCTCTTGTATCAACGTAATTTTTAGTGGCAGCGTCTTGTGCTTGAACAGGATCAACAACATTAGAAATTATAGATGTAGATGCATCAATAAATCCAGAGCCATTTGGATCTAGAATTATATTACCATCAGGATCTGTAGTGGATATAGTATTTCCATCTATCGAAATATTATCGATAAGGATCTTATCTATTTTATTATTAGCGTCTGTAATGATTGCGCTTGATGGATGCAGCTTACCTTCCGGATGATCAAGCATCTCCACAAAGTATTGACCACCAATCGTTACATATTCACTGGCGTATCCATTTGATTTTTGAGGACCGATACCTATAAAAAGTCTATCACCGCCAGCAGAATCACCATCAACATATGAGTATCCAAACTCACCTATCTTTAAGATGTTTAAGCCTTCTTTACCTACAAGCGTAGGTGTACCGGCAGACGTTTTTATACGGAATACATTACCCATTAGAAAGTACCACCGTCAAATTCTAATCCATCAGGTTCTGTAGTAACTTCGAATTTTCCACGGGTTGAGTTGAATTGTAGGATAGCAAAGTTTTTATTGCCTGTTGTATCAACATCTGTTAAATCGTTTAAGCTTTGTGCTTGCGCACCAGTTACTTTTCTAACCGGTGTGCCTACTGTAATTTTTCTGACGTGTGTTTGTACTGGAGGTATTTCTGTCATTATGTCACCGATGGGTTAGCGCGTATCTTTCCTTCAAGGATTCTCTCTACTACAGTTGATCCGTTTGAATCAACGAAAGAGATCTCCACATCATAAACATAGTTTCCTACACGAAGTGCGTTTGTTTGTTGGTTTGTCAAGGAAAGAGTTACGATACCCTCATTCGGCGTAATAGCAACAGAAAAATCTGTGGTATCTGCAGAATCGGAATTGTAGTTCCGCTTCATCTTTGCTGCAGCAGAATAGTTGTTTAAATCTTTTGGATTACCGCTAAGGTCTACTAGCTCTAGCTGTACTGCAATGTCCGAACCTATGTCGAACGTAAACTTCTCGTATTCTGCCATATCCCAATCCGATACTAAGTAACTCGATCATACTCTATTTCCTTTTATTTATAATACTTCCAATCTGTAGGCTTGTTCTGAGAGTGAGTAAAATGAATTAATTTTATATCTGGATGGAATTTATCTAAATACAAATAATCGTTTCCAGTAATATCTGCGTATTCTTGGTTAATTTCGTATTGCCATTTTGAATATTGAGCTTCTGTCATATTATAACCGGTCGACCATCTAGCAACCCAAGACATAGGAACAGTTTTTAAATTAAGTCTTTCCTTTACAGAATCTTCTACAAAGTATTGTTCGCCATTAACTGGTCCTACAGTTGTCTCATTCTTTATATAATATTCTTGCCAGTATTCTGGATCTGACATAAATTTTTCATATATGTAATTACAGTCTTTAGGATAATATTTAAAGAATCCACCGTTTATAGAATATCCAGGACTATCCTTCCACCATGCAGGTATGGATAAGAACTCTCCACGTTGTATCACATATTCGAATAAATGTAAATAGTTATTTACTAGTAATAAATCAATATCAATAACACATACCGGTTCATCTATGTCTAAAGACATAGCATACATTTTATTCCATTGAAGTTTTATCCTAGAATCAAATGGTTCTCTGATCCATGTTATATCATATCTAGATAATTTTTCATTGATATATGTTTCATATTCCTGTCCGTATTTTTCTCCTATACGAACACAAAAGATTTTCATATCCAATTATCCTTTACAATATCATGATCTAAGCAGTCATGTATTTCAGGCTCTTGGTGGAAAAGTGCAACAGCAAAATCATTTTTAATTTTAAAATTATTATTGCGATAAGAATAAACCATGCCTTCTTGAAATAAATCATAATTATGTTCATGGTGTAAATATCTATCATCACCTCCATACTTAAACATATACATTTCAGGATCTTTTAAAAAATGCTCTAGTATGTTTCTACTATCAGTCCAAGACATTACGGATGAGTTAGTAAATGCTGTTCCTAAATCTGGTCTATCGGTTAGTATTTTTGCTCTCTTAGGATCTTTCCAAGATGGATTGACCATATGGAAACTATCTTTTACAAGTGTATCAATTGAATTATGTATGATTACATCTAAATCAAAATAAAGACATGGACCTGTGTTCTCAAATATTAGTAACTTATTCCACCATATTTCTAAATCATGATCTGCCTTTATTGAAAAATCATAAAGGTGTGGATTATCTGTATATACGTAAAAAGAATGGTCAGCTGATAAGTGTCTAGCAACCGCAGCCTTTAATTTAAATACGTATTCTACTGGATATTTGTTTCCTACATTAACACAAAATACTTTAACTTCCTGCATAGTGTATTATCCTAATATCAGGATGCCAATCTTCTTCAGCCATATAGTCAATATATAGATTGCCAGTCCACTTTTGATAATCTTTCTCAAGTTTTAATTGAGTAGCAAAATCATCTTTATGCCATTTTATAATATGCTTTTCCGGAAAGTAACTGCAAGGAATATTATTATCTACTAATACCTTTTGAACAAAATGTTGTTCACCATTAACTGGACCTTTTGTTGTTCCATTCTTTATAAAGTATTCTTCCCAATGTTTTATATCTTTTTCAAAAGTATCAACTACTATTTGATGTTCTCCATTTTTAAATTTATAAACAGTGCCAGAAAGTGCAAATGGATTAGTTGCTTTATCTTCTCTCCATCGCCACCACCATCGGTGTGATCCTACAAATCCTTCATAATCATCGAATAAGAAATCAACATTTCCTACGATATCTAAATCAATATCCATTACGATTATATCTTCGTGCTCAACAAAATCTTTTTTAAAAAAATCTAGTTTAAACCATTGTAACTTTTTATCATTATTTTCTATTGCTTTTAATACAATTTCTGAGTCAAAATCGCCAACAGCATCTGTGTAACATAAAAAATCAAAATCAATCGTAGTGTTATTCTTTAGTCCATGATATAATTTGTTAACATCTTCATAAGTATATTTTGTTCCAGTTAATACAGTACAAATAATCATGCTCTTTTCCCAATCACCATAAACCTATTATAGGTTTCTCTTTTAAGATCTATAGCAGCTTTATGTTCGTGTACTCCTCTGTAATAAATTTTTTCGATTGCAGATTGTTGAGCAAGTTCTTCAGGAGAACTAACACAGTTAACATGTTCTCTAATCTCATGCATATCGTTTGACTGTAGACAATATATAACGTCTTTATCATTTCGAAAAATAACCGATGACATAGGATACATATGTTCGCAGCTAGTGTTTATTACTACTTGCGTATAGAAATCATCGAACTCATCGAAGTTAACATCCTTTGTCATAAAATTAATTTTAACTTTACCGTCATCCATTCTTTTCTGTAAAAACTTTCTACCAATAAGTAGTGCATCTTCATCCATGTCAATTAAGTCAATTTGTTCTAAGCCTTCAATATTATCTAATAGTAATGGTGCCATGATGTTACCATACCAACATCCCATTATTGTTATTCTTTTGGCAGTTATACCTTTTCTTTCTAAAATATTTTTTAATTCCGTGACTAGCCAAATCTTACAATTTATTTGATTGCTAATAAAACTTTCAACAAAGTCTTTTGCTCGGTGTGGATAATCTCTAAAAATTACACGATTTAATATATCGGCAAATTTTCCTATATCGTAGCTATACTTTATTTCTTCCATTTGCATTTCCATTTTCAGATATAATAATCGCTTTATCTTTTTCGTAGTTTTTAAAGTTATGTATGTTATGCTGTATCATTTTATCTGGAAAAAAGTTATACCAATCTTTGTGTTTATGATAAAACCACTTGTCTGTACCTTCGAACAACATTTCTAATTTTGGTTTAAACTTTACTAACTCTTCATATATATGATTGCATTCTGCATTATTAAAAGCAAATACAGAGGAATTGACATTACAGCTAATGTAAGTTGATTTATTTCTTTCCATTGGTTTATTGTCAAACCAATGTACATGCGTTAACATTACCTTCGACTTTTCTTTATTCTCATAGTAATAATCAATGAGTCTATACAAGCGTAAAGGTTTTTGTAATATAATATCTAAGTCTAAAAATAAACAGTCACCTAAATCTAAACGACTATCGAACAAAGTCATTTTTTTCCATGTACCTTTATACGACATATTGATAGGACGCGTTTCTATTCCTGGCACTTCTCTGTCGCTAAATACAATGTCTATAGGTAATTTTTTTACGTCGTCAGTAGAGTATTTTTGGCCCCACAGCGCTGTAATAATTTTCAAATTCTGGGTACTCATCTAATAAGCAAGTTCCTCTTTTTTCATCAAAAAATTTATAATGTGACATAGCCTTGTAAATATAATCCGGATTAGGATTGGCTTCTTCTAAATTTTTTATAAATCTATCTTTATGGTGAAAGTCATAATCTAAAGACTTATACTTGTTTATATATTGTTCTCTTATATCCTTTGGTAAGTTCATAGCATTCAACGCGGCTGGTCGACTTAATAAATTATTTAGATACGGAGTTTCAATCATATTTGTTTTTCTAGGAAATTCTTCAATTAGAGATAATGCAAAGTTGTGGATATCATTTAAGTATCCTATATTTAACATTTGGATTGTGCTTGACCAACCAATTTTAATTCCAGCACGTAATGTGTTTCTTAAGACTTCTACCTTTTCTTCCCATATAGTTCCAGTCCTAATGTACTCTTCTTTTTTTCCAACAGCATCTAGTGAAACTAAGAAGGTAGCTTTCTTAAAATATTTCATTAATCTATAGAAATCAAAATTATCAATTGTTGCATTCGTGATAATTCTAAATTCCATATCCTCAGCATATCCTTTTTCAACAATCCATTCTACCATTTCAATTGCCTGATCCATCATAAGAGGTTCACCTCCTACAATCTCGAACTCTCTAAGCACAGGACATATAACTTCTAAGTCAGCATACAATTTATCTTTATCTATTTTATTGTATGAATTTAAAAGTGTTGGTCCATCCCACTTACCATATCTTTTAAATTCTGCTGCCAATTTAGATGAACATACTGGGTGACACATTGTGCATCTTAAGTTACATATATTACCAAACACTTTCATTTTAACATGATCTATGTCTGAAGGTTTTAAATCTATATCCGGATTTTCTCTTACGCTTTCTATCAACTCATCCGTTAATAGTTCTCCATGGATATAATGATTTAACGAATCAACTCGTTTAGATACACCATAGCTTTTTTCTTGATTGATACATGCCTGACAGGTTCTTTTCAATAAATCCGACTTGTTTCCTGTAACCATGTCATGGCGTATCTGTTTCATATGGTCCGAATTAAAAAACTCCATAGGAGAAGTATTTTCAAAATTCATATTACCTTCAGCCTTTGCTATACAACATGCCTGATAAAGGCCTTCTACTGTAGTAGAAAACTGAATAAAAGGCATAGAGCAAAGAAAGTTAGTCATCTACAGCCCCACCATCGTAACAACCAAAAGCCCATTTCTTTTCTTTACACCACCAACATTTTTTACATGGTCCTAGAAAGTTATTAGTTTTTTCAGCGTACTCAATACATGATGCAGTCAAAGGAAATAGTTCTTCCATCAGATTATTTTTTCTATATTCTTCTGCCATAAATTTTTTATGCATAAATGCTAACGGTCTGTAAAGCCATCTATTGTATACGCCATCACGTTGTATGCGAGTAAATATTTTAAAATGATCACCTAAGTTTGTATCTCTTTCAACTTCTCTGGCTGTAACTAAAAAATCATCTTTCTTGTGTTCGCCTGTAGGAGGGTTTGCAGATTTACCACATAACCAAAGTTTTACGTCTTGTTCTGCATATAACTTTCGTTCATGCAATACATGTTGTTTTCTTTTCATGTTTGTATTATTTGGTTCATGATCATATTTAAAGACATAGTGATCTAAAAAATTAACTTCTGGAAACATTTCTTTAAATAACAATAATATTTCTCTAGCATTCCATTCATTAGTAGGCCTTAATTTATCCACGCCAGTAAATGGTAGAACTTGTAAATCTAAATTTAATTCTTTTATTTTTTCACAAAGCATAAACATTACAAATGCAGAGTCTACTCCGCCGGAAAGAGTAACAGCAACTTTCTTTGTTTGACTAAGTTCAGGATCTTCTGTGATAGCTGGAATATTCCAAAAGTCTACTTCACCATATTGATTACTGTATATCATAACACTTCTCGCACTTTATCAGTTCTAACGTTTGTAGTTTTTCCACATTGCTTTGCACATATATTACATGGCGAAACTTCAAAACTCATTGGCAGTATATATTGAAAGAAATCATCTTCAATAATATGATTTAAATCTTCTTTAATAGCATTCCTAATTGTTCTCATATTAAATATTTCATGCTGCGTAACTTCATGCGGATCTGCTACTTCATTTGTATAATGTTTTTTTCTATACTCATAAGAACCAATCCAACAGCATGGATGTATATCACCTAAGCAATCTATAAAAAGCTCATTTCGACCCGTTGAACTTGAAACTCTACATTCTATTTCGTTTTTAGATTTTATTCGTGCGCCTTCAACGTCTGCACTATAGTTAGTAGCTTGTTTTTTCTTTTTATTAGATGCTTTAGACGATGATCTGAGAATTTCATAAGGTTTTTTATTAAATGTAAACTTTAGTTTTTCTCTTCCCCAAAACCTGTGTGTATCAATTGGAATAAAACTTTGAAAGCCGTATTCCTTAGATCTTTTTCTAGCTTCAGTTTCTTGATGCTCATTATGACCAAATCTTATAAATGACCATTCAGCCAATCCACCTGCATTAATAAAAGCTCGAGCGTTTTCAACTACTCTATCATAACGAGTATTAACTCTATAAAGATGATGAGTATCTTCCAATCCATCAATTGAAAATACAACTAAGTGATTATCAGGTAAATGCTTATGTAGCATTTCACCGAACTTAGCCCACCAATCAGGTTTTCTCATTCCACCATTTGTATGAATGTATATAAACTCTTTACCCGGTCCGTTTCCTCTATCTAGTAAATCAGTACATGAATATTCTATGATTTCATAAATATCTTTAGCATAGACGGGATCACCGAAATTGCCACAAAAGTTTAAGTTTTTGATAGGATATTTGAAATCTTTAAAGATTTCTTTATATTCGTCAAACGATATATCAGCCTTTGCTAAGTCAGGCCTAGGGCTAAGTACATTATCTACTATACAATTTCTAGAACACTGAGGACATCTAGCATTACATTCATCGGTCAATTCAATATGGAATTGAAACCTTTTACGGATATCATAAAGCATATATTAGAATTCATTATATCTTGCTATAATCTCGGTTATAGTTTTGGCTTTTCGTAATTTACCTTTTAAGGCACGATTTTCGCTATTCTTCACATGTTCTTGTTCGAATATCAAAAGTTTTAATTTAAACAATGATTCATTATCTGCGTTTTTACTAAACAAATAATTTGTAAAAACATCGAAGGCATCTTGGTTTTCTGTATCTTCAATTAGTTTTTCTCTTTTAGCAATTTTAATAATCTGTTGCTCATAAGATTCACGCATTTCTTTTATACGTAAAAATGTTCGTTCATGAAGATCATCTACAGATACGTTATATTCAGATAAAAATTTATTATACTGATCAGGGTCTTCTTCAACATTAATATTATGTGGCCTAACAATACCTGTACTTTCTTCACGCCACATGGTTTGAAGATGTGTTCTTTTATCGTTAGTAAAATATGCGTCTACTATAACGTGTCCTTCAATCATTTTAAGTTCTCTCTACTTTAAGTGTCCAAGTTTCTACCGTTTGTCTAGTTCCATTAGGAAATTCTTGTGATCTATAATCGTTTGCATTAACAAATCTTTTATTCCATGTCCCTGAACCATCTAATCTTGTATCAGTCATTGCAGAACCTTTAGTAGTACCGCTGCCATTTATATTATAACGTAATGTATTGCCTGTACCATTATATATTTGTTGTCTTATTAAAGGACAAAAGAAAGCTTGAAATTCTGTTTGAGTCATCTCTCTTAAACCGGCTGGATCATTTACACCATTCGAAGTGTAATCTATAACCAGAGGTAGACGATATGTTTCTTCAACACCGTCATTTTTAAATAATTGATAATCAACATCACCTGTAGCAGTACCAGTCTGTACAGTACCAGATGTTCCAATTGAACCAGAGGAAAATGAATTTACATCAGATATAGTGTCGGTATACACAGTACCTAAGTTAGTACAGTTTGAGAGAGTAGTAGCTGTACTAATAAAAAATGCACCACCGCAAAATACACCTGCGTTTCCAGTTTCTATATGCGTAACAACTGGAGTAATAAATGTATCTAAAATATCTTGAAATGCCATTTCCCTAATCGAATATCCACCATTAGTTCCAGGATTACCAGTAGTTCTACCTTCATAGTAAACAGGCTTAGGTCCAGAAGGAATTTCGAAATTACCAGGATAAGATGTTTGACCCCAGTTTAAATTTGGATTGGATGTAGTTTCGTGTATCTTATCATACGTTGCTTCAGTTCTTGAAGTTGGTTCTCCTGTAGAGGATTCTTGCACGTATTCTGCATCACCGTCATTGGTTGTATTTTGGTTACCAACTGACGTATGAGCTGTACCTGATTGCATGCGTGTATCATTCATAACGGGTGAAATGTTTCCGTTACTAGCTACAACTGATAAAGCTACTGAAGGATTGTTTGCATAACAATAAGCGATTCTTTTGAAGACCTGATCCCTATCGGCATTGGTCCATTCTTTTATCGCTTCATCATCTTGCGTTAATAAAGGTAATCTTACGGCCATTATGGTGTACCTGCTGCCGAGTCTGTTGACATGAAATATCCAGCCAATACAACACCACCACTTTCCTCCTTAATAGTAAGTAATTTCATGTGATCTAATTCTTTTTCTACTTCATCAGAATCATTGAAATGAAAGTTAGTGATATATGCATGATCTATCGTAGCAGAATCAATGTAAGCAGAATCAATTATTGCTTCTGCAACTTCTAGTCTTCGAATTGTAGCACTGTCAATAGTAAGATGTTCAGCTGTTAAGTTTCTTATTTCTGCTGAATCTATAGTTGCACTGTCAGCATGCAACATACCAACTCTTAATCTTTTAAAATCTGCAGAGTCAGCCTTTAATCCTCTTAATTGCCAGTGATCAGAGTCACTAAACAGTCTATCATTAATTGAATCAATCATGCCAACTAAATGATTAAGAGCACTTACTACATTTGAGTCTGCAAAGTTTTGAGCAAACTCTGAATCTAAGTCGTCAAGGTCTCCGATATAGTCAGACATGACATTTGTTTTGGCCATGAATGTACCAACCGCATCAACGAAATCTACTACTATTTTACGTGCCATTTACTTTTCCTTACGACAGTGTGAAGTCTGGATCTACTAGAGCCATGTGACCTTCTTCTGAATCAAATAGATGCGCTCCAAAATATGCATTTGCTTTCACCCCATCATTTCTATTAATATAAAACGGTCTTATAATGTGGACCGATTGACTATCCATATGTAACGTATTTATATTGACATACTCATTAAAGGTTGCTTTGCCAGCATTAAACCCGGTGTCATCACCAGAATCCATTGTCCATTCGTCTACTGTTAATCTTTTATAAATCTGTGCACTATCAATGAAATCTGCATTAGGAACATATAAACGTTTTATATGTACACTATCTGCATTAAAATCAAAATCGGCTGTGCCAGGTGAGTCACCGTAGAATGTATAATCGCTGTCTGGATTACGAGGTCCTACTAATGCAGAATCATAATTCCATAGTTGCTGTACGTCAAGCTTTTGTATATAACCTGAGTCTACACCTAGGTTTGCTGTTATCTTTCCAATGATACATTTATCTGAATCATGTGGTAGTACGGGTTCATACAAATAACATTCTATTTTATCAAGTTTACCTCCAATAGTTCCAACAGCATCAACTATATTCGAATCTTGAGGTGTAGAGAATCCAAAAGGTGCTTGAAAATACGGGTCCAAATTATCTAAGTCACCTACATAACCTGACATAGTATTAGTCTTCTGATGCCAGACATTAAGTGTATTTGTTTTTTGGACAGTAATCTTACGTGACATTACATTCTCTCAATAATCTGTTCCATCAGTCTTTTAAGATCACTAACATCTTGTTTTAGATCTTCAAACTCTCGTGCTTTTTTTCTTTGTGCTCGCTTCCGTGCCCGCGCGGCTCTAACTTCTTCTTCATTGGTGTTAAGGACAACACCATTCTCATTTTTTACTAAACCGTGTAGGCCTTCAACTTTTTTATATTCCATTATACACTCAATGCTATAGCTCTTAAATCCTTAATCATTGGCACTTTAGCAGAGTTAGTAGAAGTCATAACAATTTTTAATTGGAATTTAATGAATGCATCTAACTGCCCACCTTTACCACCAATTAAATATTCGTATTCTCTAAATACTGCTGTGTTTTCATCAGATGGATTCGATAATTCAGGAGCAACGTATGTCCAATCAACTGTATTGATTAAATCATTTTCAGTAGAAACCCTCCAGTATAAATCGATATCTGATTCTTTAGGTCTGTTGGCAGTTAACAATACCTTTAAACCAACTGCAGACTGCGCTAAGGTTGTTACTGTTGTAATATGCTTAGCAGCTGATGATCCACCACGTGATTGTGTTTCAGGTACAAAGTTCATAGGAACATTGAATCCACTTGTTGCAGCTGAATCTTGTTTATCGATAACATTATCGACTAGAGTTAATGAGGATCTTTGTAAATCAATAACAGGAGAAACAAAGTTGTCTACAGATCCAATAGTCATTTCTAATTCTGCAGTGCTAGCACCAACCGCAATCTCTGCGTCAGCAATAGAATCTGCTGCAATAACATAATTTCTATCTAAAGCAATATTGTTTTTATTTAAGTTAACTGCAGTAAAAGCTGCATCTACATTGTACGGCGTTTCTACACCCGCAAATGATTTACCAGATGTGCCTTTAAAAGCTGCAGATATAGCCGTGCCGGTTGGTTTCATAGTTGCCATGTTTGGCCAGATTAAAGAATAAGGAATATTTTTAGTTGATAAAATATTATCACCACCACCAACTTCATCTGAGTCAGCAGTGCCATTGATTTTAAACTCAAATCCACCTGCATCAATCTTTGTAATTGTATGATCGCCGTTAATTTGATTAGCGGTAAAGCCACCTACTGCAGTAGAACCTACAATAGAAACTGTGTCATTTACTTGTAAACCGTGATTTATTGTATGTACTCTTACATCACTATCACCTTCGAATGTACGAATAGAATTTCTATTCAACAGTTGTCTAGGTACTGAAGCATTCTTCAGTCGTACTGTACCAGTTCCGGTATTAAACTTAGCTCTTACAACATTAAATTTTAAATCTTGTTTCTGGTTAGGCGTAAAGGTTGCACCATTTTGAGAGTAAAACACAGTACCAGTATTAGGATTTAAATTAACACGCGCTGATGCTGAACCTACAACTGTTTCATCTATTTCAGCTAGAAATATTTCATATTCTGGAGTTTCTGCATAAACTACTATTGCATAGTCAGTCAATCCACTAAGAAAGATAGGCTCATCAAAAGTAAAATTAGTTACAGCAGATCCATCAGCAGATGTATTAACAAAGTTATAATCAACATAAACCGAAGAACCTGGTATTATTTCAACATCAGAAGGCATACCATTTCTCATAGGCCTGAGGTGAATGTTAATTGGTAATTGTAAATCAGCTGTAGCTACAAACGTTGATTTAAAGTATAATTGTATTTTGGTAGCAAATATACCTTTGGCATCATCTACGTAGAATGATTGAGCAATAGGACTTTTGCCTAACTTATAACCTAATGAATTTAATGACATTACTCAGATTCTCCATAAATTTTTGTTTTAATTCTACCAGCAACATGAACGACTGGATGTATAACTTTACACCATACATTACCTACGATACTATCTTTAGCTTTACCTCGTGTTAAAACATGCTTAAGGTGTTTAGTTCTTTCTTCAGCTAAGTAAGCACCAAGTTTTGTAAGCAATCCACTTTGCTGCATACCTCTTACATATGGTTTAAACAACCAGTGATAACCAATTTCGTGGTATGGAGTAAGATGCCTACGTTGATATGTATCCCAAATCTTCATAGCCTTTGCCCAATCTGCCAGTTGTGTTTGTCTATACATTTCTGTACATACAATTTTCTGTGCAGCTGGAGCTGGTGACATTGACCCGGCTTTATCTGGATTACGTGTTGGTTTATTAAAGTTTGGCATTCTACCTTTGTGTGGATCCAAAGTATCAGCTTTGTTACCAGGCCCATTCCATTTATAAACTCTTTGACCAGCTTCGTTAATATATTTAGTTGACCAGTATCCACCGCTTCCGCCGCTTGAAGATCCTGAAGATCCACCCGATCCACCTGAACCTCCACCACCAGAAGAGTTTCTACCACCATCATTACTTCTTGATCGTGCTGGCGCCGGCGCAGTGACCGAAGACTTAGATCCTTCAATCTCTAGCATACGTGTTGATTTAACATCATGTTGAATTGTATCTAGTAAGCCTTGAGCTGTGTATATTGCTCGAGCAACTGTACCTGATTTCTTTTCATTATCTACATTAATATCTAATATTTTAATCTCATGTGAACCAGATCTAAATTGATGTGTATTATTATTTGGAACCATAAAAGATATATCAACTTTACCCGAGTTGTCTGTTGTCAGTATACCAGCTCCATCAGGATGTGTATTAGAATTTCGTAAAGTGTTACCGTAATCTTTTGTTGTAGATGAATATCTTTGGAACGTAGCTTCTCTTACGTAGTTAGCCATAGGTTTCCCATCCATAAACAAATACACATTACTGTTAGGTCGTAAACCTTGTGCTCTAATGCTTATGATTCTAGCTCTAATAAAAGGTAGTAAAGCAACTTGTACAACTCGTGTACCAATTCTTTCTTCAACCACCTGTTCTCTTATAACTTTATTAACTGTTTTAGTTGTGGTTCTTCCACTTGTACGTGATATAGTATTTGTTTGATCACCTACTCTTAGATCTTCTAAATCTTTACCACCCCAGTTCCATTCCCAATTGTTCCAGTTAGCAGCTGTATTTGTTGAAAGCTTTGTGCCTCCATCAATAACGTTTCTAGCTAAAGTGTTTGTATCTCTCCATTCATCAGATGCTGGTGATACTGTCATATTACCAGTATATACAGTTGATGAATATGGATTGATCTTTACAGCTTTAGTAGCAAATGGTTGAGTGATATAATTTTCTTCTGTAAATTGAAGATAAAGATTATCACCTTTCTTAATTACGCCTGTTGAATTATCTGAATCATATATTAAGCGTAAGTTATCTTCAGTAAATGTAGGTCTTAATATTCCTTCGGACGCATCTATTGAAGCTCTATAATATAGATTAGTAGTTTCAGATAA